>PVMK01120274.1_pt1 | contig 53430 bp, 63 predicted proteins | sample 1853481 | NCBI WGS metagenome assembly PVMK01 (sample SAMN08533507, study PRJNA380276) | Marine sediment metagenome, whole genome shotgun sequencing project.
GATAGGCCGGAAGTGGAAGCGCAGCAATGTGTGGAGCTGACCGGTACTAATAGGTCGAGGGCTTGAATTTGACTACCGCGATTTTGTGCTCGCTATGGAGTGCTCAGAGAGCATTCACATAGTTTTGGTGACCACAGCGACAGGGATCCACCCGTTCCCATTCCGAACACGGAAGTTAAGCCTGTCAGCGCCGATGGTACTTGAGCCGTGGGGCTCCGGGAGAGTAGGTCGTTGCCAAACATTCTTAAGATGAAGGCCGTCCCACCGTTTTGGTGGGGCGGCCTTTGTCGTGCCGGGTCCCGTGCTACGGTCTCGTTGAGAGGAACATCCGATGGCAGATGACAACAGAGGAGGCTCGAGAGGGCCCTCGGGTTATTCGCGTGCTTCGGCCGGGTCATCCCAAGGTCGCGGAACCGGAAGGTCGCGTGGCTCGGGTTCGGACAAGAGCAAGCGTCCCAAGAAGCATTACTCAGCCACGACACGCGATGTCGAGCGTCTGCGTCGGGAGGAGCAAGGGAAACGTCGCCGCGATCTCAAAGGCGCAGCGGTCAATCTCCCCAACTGGGTTGTTGAAGACGTATCGCGCGTAACGCCCGGCGACCGGATCGGGCCAACACTCGAGGCGCTCGGTGCGGCGTCTGAGGCACTTGGCGACGGCAACTATCAGTCAGCGGTCAAACACGGGTTGCGAGCCAAATCGCTTGCACCCCAGTCAGCAACGATCCGCGAAACGATCGGACTTGCCGCCTATCGGCTGGGCGATTGGAGTATCGCTCTCACCGAGCTTCGCGCATACCGTCGAATGGCCGGCGAGACTACGCATCTCCCCATTGAGATGGACGTGCTGAGAGCTCAGGGGCGCAACAAGGACGTCGAGAAGGCATGGCAGGAGCTCCAGAAGCGTGGCGGACACGGACTTGTGATGAACGAGGGCAAGATCGTGTATGCCTCCTACCTCCTGGACGAGGGCCGAGCAGATGAGGCATGGAAGATCGTCGAACCACCCCGCATGGACCAGCGGCCGAACGAGGGCCACCTCCGTCTCTATTACGTTGCTGCTCGTACCGCAGCAGCGCGCGGTGACAGAGAGACAGCACGCAAGCTCTCTGACGAGATCGTCACCCATGATCCGTCGTTCCCCGGCTACGAGCAGCTCGAGAGAGAGATAACTGCTATCAGCTGACATTGCACAGTTGCAGTGAGATCTGTCACATACCGTCGATATGTTGTTCTCGTCCCGCGCTTCCATGAAAGGAAGCGCCATGGATCTCAACCTCGTGGTCATTGCGGGCAGGATTGCAGCGGAACCAGATATCCAGACATTCGAATCGGGAACGACTCTGATGCGACTTCTAGTCACAGTGCGATCGGAGGAACCTCGCCGGCGTCTTGATGTGATTCCCGTCGTGCAATGGAACCCGGACGCCGACGCCATTACCGATGAACCAGTGAGGGGAAGGCGAGTGTGGGTTGTTGGTGCGCTCCAGCGACGCTTTTGGTCCACAGACGAGCGTCGTCTCAGCAAGATGGAGATCGTTGCACACGAGATCGCGATTCGGGATGAGGAGGTCAACGTTGCCAAGGAGACCTTGGCTACGTCCTAATCTTGGCGCACATGCCACGAACCGTCATAGCCGCAGCCTCAGATATCGCAGCAGAAGCAGGACGAACTGTCGCTGATCTCGGTGGCAACGCTGTCGATGCAGCGATAGCCGCAACGATTACATCGATGTCAACCGAGATCGGGATCGTGTCACCTGGCGGCGGAGCGTTCATCACGATCTGGTCCGCGGAATCCGCCCCGATAGTGATCGATGCCTATGCCGAGATGCCGGGACGGAAGCTGTCATCCACGACATCGGCGTCCACCGACCGTGTCCACATGGAGTACGGCGGAGGCATGGACACCGTTGTCGGGTGGGGGAGTGTCGCGACGCCTGGAGCGTTTGCCGGTTTCGATGTCGCTTCGAGACATCATGGCTCGGCTCCATGGGCTGAACTCTTCAGCAAGACGATTGACGTGTTGCAGCGAGGGTTTTCCGTCTCGGAGGCCAGTGGCTATTACTTGGGTTACGCCCACGACGTGATCTACGGCTGGGATCTCGAGACGGCGCGCATGTACCACCGACCTGATGGATCACCCGTCCGAGGCGGCGACGTGATCACGAACGTCGATCTGGCAGATTGTCTGGCAGGTCTGGCGAGAGAGGGCTCTGACCTGCTGTATCGAGGCGAACTTGGCGTTTCCCTGGTTCGTGCGTCTGAAGAGCGCGGTGGCCTCATCACGCGACATGATCTCGAAGAGTACGTACCAGTGAGTCGCGCGCCGTCGAGGATCGGATTGCGTGGATGGGACATCGCCACGAATGCGCCTCCCGCCGTAGGTGGAGTCACCATGACTGCGATCTTGAAGTTGATGGAGCACCTGGACATTCGCCGATGGTCCGGAGAGCTGATAGCGAAGTATGCGGCTGCTCAGGACGCCGTTTTCTCATTTCGTCGTGCAGAACTCGACGGAGACACAAACCGCTTTGCGGGTTCGGATCTTCTGCTCGCACTCGCCGGTGAAGGGGATCCAGCTGCGGTACATCGTTCGCCCTCAACTGTGCACGCGTCCGCAGTCGATGAGACCGGTCTTGCTTGCTCGATAACCGCTTCGGCCGGATACGGATCCGGTGCTGTGATACCGGGCACGGGTTTCGGGCTGAACAACTCGCTCGGCGAGGTCGAACTCACCAGTGAGGGACTCCACGTTCTGGCTCCAGGAGCGAGACTGCTCTCGAATATGGCTCCGACAGTTGCACGTTCACCCGGAGGGGAAGTGATGGCTCTCGGCTCGCCCGGTGCTGATCGCATCACGTCTGCCATCGCTTCAGTCCTGTTGAACCACATCGTGGGGCGTATGGATCTTGAGACTGCAGTCGCGCATCCCCGCATCCATGCCGAGGTGTTCGATGGTGTGCCGACGCTTGCCGTTGAACCTGACGTGGATACATCTGAGGTGCAGAACCTCGCCATCAGGGCCCTCCCGGCCCTGTCCATGTACTTCGGTGGTGTTCAGGCAGCCATGTGGGATGGTGCTGGAGTCCTCGCGGGAGCTGCTGACCCTCGGCGCACGGGTGCGGTTCGTGTGGGCGGAACGAGTGACTGAGAGCGTTGGTCCTCTGGAGCTGCTCAGAGCAGTGCTTGATCCGCTGCGCCTGTCGGTGCTTGCAGAATCAACTCGCGGACCGATATCGATGACGGAAATTTCGGAACGTCTCGACACACCGAGGCAGGACGTTGCAAGGGCAGTAGGTGAGCTGCGATCCGCCGGTCTGCTCGATGCAGACGGAGGCATCAACAGGCGCGTACTCATCGAGATAGGGCGATCACTGCCAGTGGAGCAGCCAGGGCTCGGTGAGCCCGATGAGGAGCCCTGGACAGGTGATGAAGCGAGAATGCTCGGGCGATTCTTCTCAGGTGGACGGCTCGTCGAGATCCCGTCCTCTGCCCGGGAGCGAAGGCTGGTGCTCGAGAGGATCGCGCAGGAGTTCGAACCCGGTGAGCGCTATGCAGAACGCGATGTCAAATTCAAGATCCAGCTCATCCATGCCGACTATGCCGCGATCCGGCGTTACATGGTTGAGGAAGGCTTCATGGACCGCGCCGACGGTGCGTATTGGCGCACCGTTGACCGATATGGGGCCCCTGATACCGCGGAATCTGCACATGGAGAACGGCCACGTTGCCTTGCAACAGAGCGTGAAGATGTCGTGCTGGAGCCGTACCGTTGGTCCATGATCGATGACCTGATCACGGCAGCAGATGACGAACGCATTCCTGTGTACATGGGTGATCAATTCGCGACTCCATACACAAGGGAAGCAGCTGAGGAGTGGTTGGATATCGCGACATCTTCGGACCCGCCTCTGCAATACGCGATCTACGTCAACGGTGACTTCGCGGGAGGGCTCGGCGCTTTTCTTCTCGAGGCAGAGAACGCTGGGGTGGCTGAGATCGGCTGGTGGCTCGGCCCAGAGCATTGGGGGAGAGGCATCGCAACCGCGGCAGCCAGGGCCTTCATCGACGAGATGTTCAACAACCGCGGACTGATGAGGCTCTGGGCCCCCGTCATGCACCCAAACAAGGGATCTGCCCGTGTCGCGGAGAAGGCAGGCATGAGGCTTGAAGGTGTCGCACCATCCCAGTACGTGAAGCGTGGAGTTCGGTATGACCAGCTCAACTACGGGATCACCAGGGACCAATGGAGGAGTCTTCGGTAAACGGGAGCGACGGCATACTCTTGGTCTGTGGCGATCTTTGACGCGTCCATGGTGAAACAGCCGAGATGGATTCTGGCGATCGTCGTTGGTGTCGTCATTACCGCAGGCTTTGTCCGTCTCGGATTCTGGCAACTCGACCGTCTTGATCAGCGTCGTGAGACGAATGCCACGATCGAGGGTCGATTGTCCGAGCCTTCAAGGCCACTCGAGGGGATCTTGGGCCACTATGGCGATGACGTCGATGAGATGCTCTACCGCAGAGCTCGTGTCGAAGGTGTGTACCGTATCGATGACGAGTTCGTCTCGATCGGCAGGATCGTTTCGGACGAATCGGGCATTCTGGTCGCTACACCGCTCGACCTGGCGGATGGTTCCGTGCTCATCATCGTTCGCGGGCTTGTGCCTCCTGACACATCCGGGCCGCCCGCACAGGGGTATGAACCGCCGCTTGGGACCGTCTCGCTTGTGGGTCGTATCGATGATGGAGAGGAACCGTTGCGGATCGGCGAGCCCGCTCCGCAGGACGGACATCTGGAGGCGCTGAGCCGCATCGACCTCGCCTACATCGACCAGTGGGTGGATGGAGACGTCCTGCCGATCACACTGATCCTCGAGGAGCAATCCCCGATCGATCGCGGGGCCGGACCGATACGAGTACCAACTGACGAACTCACCGAAGGTTCACATCTCGGATACGCGATTCAGTGGTTCTCTTTCGCCATCATCGTTGGTGTTGGCGTTGGGCTGCTTGTCCATCGAGCCGGAACGGGGGATGACCCTAACGAAGCCGACCCGGATCGAGCATCTCTGCTGTGACGCCGTATCGAACAATAGTCTCCGGGACGACCCCGTCAACAAGCAGGCTTGCTGCAGTGGATCCGAGTGCAGGACTCGTGTGGATCCCGTACCCACCCTGACCAACGAGCCAGAAGAAGTCGGCGGTCTCGTTGTCGAATCCGGCGGCGGGATCGCGATCATGGGTGAATGTTCTTAGTCCCGCCCACTGATTTTTGATCGATCGAATCGACAGTGTGGTCGATTCATTGATTCGTTCGATGCCGAGTGCGATGTCCAGTTCGTCTGGACGTGCATCTGTTGGTTCATGCGGAATCTCGCTCGCGGCCGAACCGAGCACATGGGGCCCTTCGGGCTTCATGTACCACTGCTCACCAGCATCGACGACAAAGGGCCAGTCGTTCGCCTCTGTGCCCGGATCGAAAGTGAACGCTGAACGTTTCAGCGGAGTGAGTCCCAGAGGCGTCACACCTGCCATGGTCGCCACAACATCACCCCACGGGCCGGACGCGTTGACGATCGTGTCGGCGGTGATGTCATGATCGCCCGCGCGTATCTGCCACATATCGTCATCCCTGGTGATCTGTGTCACGGGGCTTGCGGTGAGGATGCTGCAACCGTGTGTTCGTGCCGTGGTGGCGAACGATGTCAGGATCCCGTGGACATCGAGGTTCAGTGCGTCAGGTTCGAGAACTCCACCGGCAGTCCCCTCAGCCGGGATCACAGGTACAAGCTCATTCACCTCATCAGGCGTGAGCCGCCGGATCGTCGGAACCAAGGGACGGTATGTGCTGTAAAGATCATCAACAGCGGATTCGTTGTTCGCGGCCGCAACGAACAGCACCGCGTGAACCGTGCCGAAGGGTTCGTCCCGATCCACGAAGTATTTCCGTGAAGCAAGGGAGAGTCGTCGTATGAGCTCAGAGCCGTAACACTCGGTGTAGATGGCAGCCGATCTGCCCGTTGCATGGTATCCGAGCGAGGGTTCGGCCTCTACCACTGCCACCGAGGCTCGTGGTGCGAGGTAGGCAGCACAGGACAGCCCCGCGATTCCCCCACCGATGATGACCACGTCAACGTGCATCCGAACACGTTAACTGTGTTGACGCGGCCGCGCGATACTGTGGAGCCGGGAGGTTCCATGACTGAGAAAGTCTACGCGACGGATGCATACGCGACACAGATGCAAGCAGAGGTGGTGCGCACGGACACGGACGACAACCGTGCTCTGCTGGACCGCACGGTGTTCTATCCGGGCGGTGGTGGGCAGCCACATGATCTCGGGACGCTATCCGTGGGGGAGGACAGGCTGGATGTCGTGCGTGTCGCCGAGGATTCGGACGGTGTCTGGCACTGGATCGAGGGATCCCTGCCATCTGTGGGAATGACCGTTGCCGGGGAGATCGACTGGGATCGACGCTTCAAGCTCATGCGTACCCATACCGCTCTCCATGCCCTGTGCGGAGTCATCTGGAACCGCTACCAGAGCCCCGTGACGGGAGGCAACATGAACCCGGGCGAGGGAAGGCTCGACTTCGACCTCCCCGAATGGACAGCTGACGAGATCCCGATCGTTGAGGCGGCGTTGAACGACGAACTTGCGAGACGGAGGGACATCGAGGTGTCGTTCCTGCCACGCGACGCGGCAGATAAGGATCCGAGCCTCATCAGGACCAAGGTGAACCTCCTGCCGAGAGGCATCAAGCAGGTGCGTGTGATCGACATCGTCGGCCTCGATCGGCAGGCAGACGGCGGCACGCATGTATCTGACACCGGTCAGGTTGGTCGTATATCCATCCCAAAGGCAGAGAACAAAGGCAGGGGTTTCAGGAGGATCCGAATACGCCTGGAGGAGAGTCTGTAGCTCTCACCCGTCAGCCCCATCGACGAGCCCGGTCGCGGTCACTTCAGCCATGATGTTGTCCAGACCCTTGCGTTTCAGGTCCGGCACGCGGCAATCCTGCGCGGCGTAGCCAATGGGGAACAGGATGAACGGTCGCTCGCTCTGTGGTCTGTTGAGGAGCGTTCGTAGGAACGCCATGGGGCTCGGCGTGTGCGTGAGCGTTGACAGGCCCATCCTGTGCAGCGCGTCGATGAACATTCCACATGCGATGCCAACCGACTCCTTCACGTAATAGTGATGTTGTCTGGACCCGTCAGGTCTCGTGCCGTACCGTTGCTCGAATACGACTACGATCCATGGCACGGTCTGGAGAAATGGTTTCCGCCAATCCGTTCCAAGCGGCGCGAGATCTTCGCGCCAATGGGGCGGTATTCGCCCGCCCTCGTAGTTCTTGCGCTCTTCTGTCTCGGCCGCGAGTCGGATCTGCTGCTTGACTTCAGGGTCGCCCACCAGAACGAAGGTCCAGGGCTGCATATGTGCGCCGGAGGGAGCGGTCGATGCGCATCGGATCGCGGTCTCCACGAGCTCTCGTGGAACGGGGCGATCAGAGAACGTTCTCACCGATCGCCGCTGATCCATCTCGTCAAACACGTTCCGGGCAAGCTCAAGCTGTTCAGAATCTGGGATCGGGATCGGCACATAGGGCACTGTGGAAAAGGACATGGCCCGACCTTACTGATGACAGAAGTCACAAGCGGTCATACGAATACTGATAGCGAAGCGTTCTGGCTTCTGACTTCTGCTAACTGTCTCCCCATATCCTGCCATCCGGGTAGAACGTGAAGTAGTCCTTTGTGAACGACGTGAATGCCGGGAGTTGATCGAGTATCTGGTCAGAGAGAGGACCGCTGATACCAGTGCCTCTCGAGATGTGGAAGGTCGTGCCGGTCAACACGTCGACAAGCTCACCCGGACTTGCAAACGCCAGCTCGACAATGGTGCCGCTGTCAAGGGTTCGCGAGAACACAGTCCACGATTGGCCGGTGCTCGGATCGAGGACGACGGCGATCGGAACATCGTCCACGGTGTCGTTCACGACCTCAACGAGATCCCTGACCGGAAATGCGGCGGAGTCCTGTCCGAAGACCACAACGATCGACATCCGCTGGAGAGAGAATCTCGTCGGCTCGCCGGGCGCATCCAATGCCGTGGTGTCCGGGTGGAGTCGCTTCCATTCACCCCACTCGGTAAGCGTGGAAGGAAGAAGATTGAGGGTTGTGCCTTTGAGGGGGCCGACGATCGCCTCGCCGAGTGGTTGGGACCACACTGTCCCCGTGTCGTGGTCGAACCAGGTCATGGCATTGCCCCAGAGTGCACCGTGATTCCCGAACACGACGGGCTCCCCGTCGACCGAGCGGCGATGGACCATCGCCGTGCCACAGAGTGGTCACCAGGTGACAAGCACAGGTGTTTTGCCGACGTGGTCGTTCACGATCTCGCGCCGGTTGAGGAAACTCACCGGATAGGCCCTGGCGTCACCGTCGATCTCGAGACCCACAACGAGTGTCTGGTCGTGCCACCCTGACTCGAATGCCGACACAAATACCGGGTCGTACACAGGTCGAATCGCGTCCCTCGCCAGTAGCTGGCGGAAACCCGCAGGCACCTCCTCGCCTGCGCGGACGGGGTTGTAGAGACTCCCGGGTTCTCGCTCCTCTATCGCAGGCTGGTCAGGTCCGGAACGTAGGAGCCACGATGCTCCAAGCACCCCGACCGCAGAAGCGAGAAGGACGATCACGAGCCTTGCCAGAGTTCTCATGCTGTTCTGATCGGCACAAGCTGGTCAGATGCAGCCGAGTACGCGCGGGCGAACGCAGCGCTGGCATGCCGAGCCGTCGCATCGAAATCGAGATCGTCCCGAACAGGCACTGAGATGACTTCGTCCGCGCCCTCGATGGTCCGAGGGAGGGAGTATCTGGCCCGGATACCTGACACGATCACGGCCTTCGCAAGGCCATATGGACCGCGCATGGAGTGATGCACATGGGGATCGCCGTCGGGACTCAACCGGAATCCGAATACCGGTCGGTCCTTCGCAATCACACCAATTGGATAGTTCGCAGCCATGGCACCGTCAGAGAACAGGACTTTCTCCCCGGTCAAGGTATCACGAAGCGGTACCGGTGCGAAGAGAAAGGGGACCGCGGCAGACATCACGACGGCGCGGGCGACCGGGAAGGTTTCGGGATCCAATCCATAGCTCGGTAGACAGTGCGGAAACGCGACTCCGGCGCCGTGGGTGAGGTCAGTCGCTACCACCTGAAGCGCACCTTCGGGTAGATCCGCGAACGTGCGGACTCCCTTGCGTAGAAGCAGTTGGGACCAGACGGCCTCGATGCGGTTTGTGCTGTTGACACCCTTGTGGGCCATGAGAGCCAGTTGCTTGCCTACGAGGGGCAGTGTTGCCATGGGGGTTGGATGGAGGAGTCTTCGCCAGTTCAGTCCTGCCACCTCCTCTTCAAGTTCCTGCGAGCTGTATCCGGCCACAACGAGCGCTGCCACGAGAGCACCAGCGGAGGTACCGACGGCCCGATGGAAGCTGTAGCCGCGGTCCAGCGTCGCGGCCGCTGCCCCGGCCAGGGCAACTCCACGCACGCCTCCGCCCTCGAATACTCCATTGATCTCCATGCAGGTACAACGGCTCCCACGAGGTTTCACCGTATCGAATGTCGGGTACCAGACGAATCATTGGGAAGGTCGACGACCCAACGCGCGTTGCCTTGTCATGGTCGCAGCACTTGATCAACACGCCGCATGGCTCGCAAAGAGCCTTGGGCGCACCGACTATCTCCCGATGCGTCCCGAAGACGCCGTTGCACTGGCCGAGGCCGGTGTCGTTCTGAACAAATACAAAGGGACACACCTGTTCCGCGAAGGTGACTTCGCAGACGCGTGCTACATCATCGAGGAGGGTGACATCGAGCTGTATCGCAAGAGCGGTTCGGGGAGATCGGTCGTCTCGAGGATCGGTCCGGGAGCAGTGGTCGGCGATATCGCGATGTTCCAGGAGCGTCCGTACCTCTCCTCTGCCAGAGCAGTGACCGGGGCCATAGTGCTCCGGCTCGAACGCGACCATCTTGTGCCTTTGCTATTGGCAAGGCCGGTGCTGGCGATGCGGTGGCTCGTCAATGGCCTCGGCCAACTCGAAGCGACACAGCAGCGCATCATCAGATTGATGAACCGCACAGTTCTCGAGCAGGTCGCGGGACTCCTCGAAGATGAACAAGACGGTTTCGGTGAGGTGCTCCTGTCACAGGCGACGATCGCTGAACTTCTCGGTGCGAGCCGCCAATCGGTGAACGAGGCGTTGTCTCAACTGCGATCTGACGGTGCCATCGACACCGGTTATCGCAGGATCACCGTGCTGGACACGGTCAGGCTCTCCCTAGTGTCTGCGGAATAGAGCCGCCGTCGCGAGTCCTGCCACGCCACCCACTGCGAGCAGAGATATGCTCTCCGTGAGAGCACTGGAGAACGGCGAGAGCGCCGGTCCGCTGAGATTGCCCGTGAGGTGCAGAAGGGTGACGACAGCCGCCCCCATGGCCACGCCGACTACGGTGATCCCGATTGTGTGGTCCGCGTATCTACCGAGGACGGCTGGCACCATCGGAAGCAGCAGTGGACCGAGATGCATCGTCGTGTCGCTGCGGACGAATGCAGCGATGAGCCAGACGAAGGCGATGCCCATCGTCCAGGTGAGAATCGAGGTGTCGGGGACGCGTTGATGTGTGGTTGTTGTCATTGTGTATCGAACGGATCGGATCTGGATCAGCGTGGGCGAATGTCGTGTTTTGGACAGAAAGGAACACCACGGCCCTCCTCGGCGTTGTTCCGCATGAGAGGAGCAAGGTGTCGATGCGTCTCATGGTGACGTTTGGAGCGGGGGTTCTCGTCCTGGCTGCCTGTGGTGGTGGAACAACAGCAGGGGAGCCAACGACGACCGAACAGAGCACCACTACGTCGACTGCAAGCCCTGATGTCGAAACGCCTGCGACTGGTGAGCTCCCCGATGGTCCGAGCGCGCTCAGTTCGATGTTCGCGGACGAATTCCCGGACCCTCTCATTGACCCCGGTCAGGTGCTCTCTGGCGGCCCACCGCCTGATGGAATCCCACCAATCGACAACCCGGTCTTCCTCGACGTGTCCGAGAATCTTGAACTCCTCCCAGCCAATGAACCTGTCGTCGCTCTCGAAGTCAACGGTGATGCACGCGCCTATCCGATTCGAGCAATGGTCTGGCACGAGATCGTCAACGACACCGTTGGGGGCGTGGCTGTAGCTGTCACGTACTGCCCGTTGTGCAACTCGGCTGCGACGTATGACCGAACGATCAACGGCGTTGAGACGACGTTCGGAACCTCAGGTCGCTTGTTCGCATCCGCACTGATCATGTATGACCGCGCAACAGAGACCCTTTGGACGCACTACAACGGTCAGGCTGTCATCGGTGTGCTCACAGGAGTCCAACTCGAGGAATTCCCTTCACCGCTCATGGCCTGGGACCAGTTCCGGTCGACGTACCCGACCGGGAAGGTCCTCGATTGGACCAAGACAGGCTTCAGCAGGGATTACGGACGCAACCCGTATACGGGGTACGACGACGTCGAGAAGATTCCGTTCCTCTTCCGCGGAGCGCTCGACGATCGAGCTTCCGCCATGCAGCGGATCGTCGGCATCGAACATGGTGGTAGTTCGGCTGCATTTGCGCTCGAGTTCGTGAGCGCGGGAGTGGGTAAGGCAACCGAAGTCACGGTCGGTGATACCGATCTCGTGATCTTCTGGGTCTCAGGCCAGTCATCAGCGCTCGATACCCGAGAGGTTGCCGGAGGCAGAGATGTCGGATCGGTAGCCGTGTTCGTGCCCCAGGTCGGAGGTCGCGGTCTCACATTCGCCTTCGACGGCGAAGAGTTCGTCGACATCGAGACCGGCTCAGTGTGGCTGATAAATGGCCAAGCGGTCGAAGGTGAGCTTGAGGGCGAACGCCTGAGCCAGGTCTCGCATCTCGACACGTTCTGGTTCGCATGGAGCACGTACCAACCGGATACATCCCTCCAAACGGACTGAACCTCTTCCATTCTCCCCGTGGCATCGAAGATGCGCACTGCCGCAACGAATGGTTCTGGTTGCAGGTGGAATCTTCATAATAAATCCTAAGTTACTTACTACGGATATACTGATTGAGAGACAAAGGAGCGAAGTGACAATGACAGAACGAGTAGGCCGACGAGGATACGTGATCCTTGGAGCGGTCCTGATCCAGCTCTCGCTTGGTGCGATCTACGCATGGTCGGTATTCACGCCTGCACTGACCGATGCAGGCTGGTCCAAGACCCAGACACAGATCGTCTTTGCCGCAGGTCTCGCGACCTTCGCCATTGTCATGGTATTCGCCGGTCGAAACCTCGCTCGCGTCGGACCACAGCGCCTCGCCGTGGCGGGTGGACTCACCCTTGGTCTTGGATACGCGATCGGGTCGATCGGTGGAGGTACGAACTTCTGGATCGTGCTCATCGGTATCGGTGTTGTCGGCGGTGCTGGCATCGGACTCGCATACGTCGTTCCCATAGCAGTCGGTATGCGGTGGTTCCCGGATCACAAGGGGATGATCACGGGCCTCGCGGTTGCGGGTTTCGGGTTCGGAGCGCTCGGATGGATCAAGATCGCGGGATCTTGGGGTGGCCTGATCGAGTCGATCGGCCTGGGATCAACCTTCCTGATCTATGGTGTCGCGTTCGCCGCACTGATCCTGACGGGTTCCTTCTGGATGCGCATGCCCCCAACCGGTTGGTCGCCTGCGGGCTTCGTACCACCCGAGTCCGCAGGCCTCGGAGGTGAGAACTTCACCGCACGCGAGATGCTGAGAACGCCTCAATTCCACCTCATCTCGATCACATTTGCCGTGAGCGCTGGCGCCGGCCTCATGGCGATCGGACTGATGAAGCTCTACCCCGTCGAAGCTCTCACGGCGTCTGGTGTCGACGCCGTCGAAGCAAGTGCCATTGCCGGTACCGCGATGGCGGTCTTCTTCAGTCTTGCGAACGGCATCGGTCGCATCGTCTGGGGAACTCTCAGTGACGCTCTCGGTCGCAAGCGGTCCGTCGTCACGATGGCAGCGACCCAGGGCGTCTTCCTCGCTGCATTCATCCCGATGGCTTCGAACGAGTACACGCTCTATCTCGCCGCGGCTCTCATCGGGTTCAATTTCGGCGGAAATTTCGCCCTGTTCCCCTCGTTCACCGCGGATGAGTTCGGCGACGGAAGTGTGGGGCAGAACTATCCATGGGTCTTCCTGTCCTACGGTGCAGGAGGCATCGTATTCCCGATTCTGGGAGGGGTACTCGGAGACATGGGGAACTTCCCGCTTGCATTCGGGATCGTTTCCGCCGCCTGTCTCGTGGGGGCAGCTGCCTCTGCACTTGTGTTCCCGCCTCACCACGACGAGGCCACCGAGCCATTCAGTGTCGAGGGATTCGTGCACAATGCCCACATGTTCGACCGTGAGGAGCCCGTGGCGAGCTGACACCACACGCGCCCGGGGGAGGGGAGTAGTCGTTTCGGCTCGCACCTGGCGTATTGTGGACAGCTGCCCGACCCTGGCTGGAGCACGCAATGGCTATCGATGTGCAATCAGTTTCATATTCCTATCCGGATGGGACGGCTGTGATCGAGAACGTGTCCTTCAGGGTTCCCACGGGATCGATCACGGCACTCGTCGGTCCCAATGGTGTGGGCAAGACGACGATGCTCGAACTCATCGCAGGGCACAAACGACTTGCAGAAGGTCACGTGAGATCCGACACGGAGATCACATACATGCGACAGAATCCGGGCTTCGACGACCTCCGGTCTGCAACGGTGCTCGACGCGCTTGCGCTCTCACTGCCGTCCGAGCTGCGACCAGTCCATGATCGGATCCAAGGGCTGTACGAATCAGCAGGGGAGGGTAACGGTCTCGACCTTGCTTCTGAACTCGAGCTCTGGCAATCCCTGGGCGGATACGAGGCCGAGGGACGCTGGGATCAGGTCACGCGTGCCGTCTTGCGCCAAGGCCTCGCTGAGGCCTCGGACCGGAAGATCTCGGAACTATCGGGGGGAGAGCGAAAGTCGATCATTCTCAGGGCATATCTGCTGTCCAGCGTTCCCACACTGATTCTCGACGAACCGGACAACTTCCTTGACCTGTTCTCGAAGGCATGGCTCGCAAACGAACTGCGCAACACATCCAAAACCATCCTTCTGGTCTCTCATGATCGGAAACTGCTGACTGAGGCAGTGGACCGCATGGTCGCCCTTGAACACAACGATGTCTGGACACACGGAGGGACCTATGCGACCTTTCCCGCAGAACGCCGAAAGCGCATCGAGAGGCTGGCGAAGGACCTCGATGCTTGGAAGGAAGAAGAGCGGCGTCTCTTTCGGTACTACAAGGTGCTGAAACAACGGGCCAGTGTGAGTGCGGCGATGGCCAGCCGTGCCGCCGCCGCCCAGAGCAGATGGGAGCGTTTCAAGGTCGCCGGACCTCCTCAGCTCCCCCCACCCGAAAGGGAGATCACAACCCGCTTCAGAGGATCGCGCACAGGCAGGGAGGCGCTTCGCCTCACAGGTTTTGAGGTGGAAGGTCTGGTCGAACCCTTCAGTATGACGATCTACAACGAAGATCGTGTCGCGCTTCTTGGGGAGAACGGCGTGGGGAAGACAACGTTCTTCAAGAGACTCGTCACCGCGGATCCGGCTACGGACGACACGATCCGATTCGGACCGACGGCCAGAACTGGCTATTTCTCCCAGAACAATGAGATCGATGCTCCGACAGCCATCCTATTTGACGTTGTGCGCCCGCACTTTCGCAACGACCAGGAAACGCTCTCAGCTCTCGGTCGATATGGGTTGGCAGATCATCCCAAGCACAAACTCAGCGAGCTCTCTGGCGGCCAGAAGGCCAGGGTCCAGTTGCTGATTCTCGAAACCGAGGATCCGAACCTCCTGCTCTTGGATGAACCGACGGACAACCTGGACCTCGAGTCGATCCTGATCATCGAGCAGGCTCTGCTCGAGCTCGAAGCCACACAGCTTGCGATCACGCACGACGCAACGTTCACCCGTGTGTTCGACAGGTTCATCATCTTCGACAGACACGGCATCGTTGCAGAGGCACAGGATCGGGAACATGCACTGTGGGTGGCAAGTCACCGGGCGTTCTCCCTGCTCGACGACCCGAAGATGCAGATTCTCAGCATATGATCCAGATGCGGCCCAAAGCGCCCATAATCCATGTTATGTAACATTCAACATCTGCGCCGAGCCTGACATGTCACAAGTCCGGCTCGAAGAGCACCCCCCTTCCGCCCGCTCGGTCATATCACAGCGGCCTCTTCAGACCTCTGATGCACATCGGGCGGTACATGTCGATGTTGTTACCCTTCCCGGGATCGTGTCGGGTGCGAAGCAGTGACATCGATCGTCCAACACCTCAAGATCGCTTGCTTGAGTGGGAGAATTCATGCTGATCAGTCGTATTCTGGCCGTGCTCCTCGGCGTTGTGGCTGCTGCCGTGCTTGGCGCCGGCGTGGGCTCGTCGATTGGCCAGGGTGAGTCAGACATCAATGCGAAGGTACTTTCTGCCCCTGAAGCGGTTGTGTCTTCGACCACGACACACGTCGCACCGACGACCACAGCGCCGGCTCCCAGAGCGTCCACGACCACCACGACACAGGCGCCGACCACGACCACGACCCGGGTCGTGACGACAACGAGACCGAGACCGACGACGACGTCCACGACACAGACAACGATGACCACCGTGAGTGAGACGACGACCACATCTACTACGACGCAGGTGCCGACGGGTTCATCCAACGCACCTCAAGAGTCTCAGTTTCTCGCACTCATCAATGGGTTGCGCTCCGCGCCGCTCCTATCGGACTCGTCGCTCAGGACTCATGCCAGAAATTGGGCGAGGCACATGGCTGAGACCGACAAGCTTGCGCACTCAAGCATCGGATCACTGCTCGATCCGTGGATTACCGTTGGTGAGAACGTTGCGTTTGGCCACGCGGTCACGTCGATGTTCGAAGCGCTCCGTGCCAGCTCAGCCCATCGGGGCAACATGGTGAACGAATCGTTCACCCACATCGGCATAGGCGTGTGGGTCGATGCTGAGGGCCGGACCTGGACAGCCCACGTGTTTGGTGGCTGAGAGTGGAAAGTCGCTGCACCGCGGATTCCTGACGCGTCGGATATTGCCCTCGTCATGCTTGCTGGATGATCGAATTCACCAATCCCATCACAACAAACCAGATGTACGGTCCCTGGCCGATCCCTGATGAAGTTGTCAACGCTGCACTCGATAGGAGTCGGCAACCTGAACCGTGGACTTCCCTCTTCGATCGTGGATGTTCGCCAGGGAAGCATCGAAGCGATACCCGTTGCCTCGGACGAGATCGATGTCGTCTTCTGTCGTGACATGTTGAACCCCGTCAAGGATCTTGATCTGGCTCTCGGGGAGTGTCGGCGAGTGCTCAAGAGTGGAGGAGCGATGGTCGTCTATCAAACGTTCGCCACTCCCCTACTAGAGCCGGAGGAGGCGAGGCGGATGTATGCCGATCTGGTGATGGTTCCCGAGCGGATGTCGATTGACGACTTCGAGCAACGAGTGGATGCAGCAGGCTTCACGGTTGAGTACTGGACATCGTTGGTTCGCAGTGGCGGGAGTCATGGGAAGAAGATGGCAGGGGGGGTTAGGTCCAAGCAACTGCTCCATGCCGCTCGGCTGATTCGCTGTAGTGAGGAGATCCTGCGCGAACTCGGTGAGGTGCCTTACTGAGCCGGACTCTCGGATGCCCTGTGGGGTGTGTACCAGATGATCGGAAAGCTCGAACCAAGGATCTACGTGCTGCGAGGCTGACTGGGCTGGTTCGATGGATGAACTGAAACGTTGGACGCGGACTCGTTGTACCAGCTTCTCTCGCGTTCTGAGTTTCCGAAAGCGCGTGTAAACTCACCGCATCAAGCCTCTGGGAAGGAGCACACGATGTCTCAGTACATTCTCGTGTACAAGGGTGAAGCCACAGACATGTCGGACATGACCGAGGAAGAGGGCATGGCCGTCATGGCGAAGTGGGGTGTCTGGATGGAGAAGGTCGGTCCAGCTCTGAGCGATATCGGCTCTCCGTTCGGACCGGGAACCTCCGTCGTCGATGACGGCTCGTCCGGTTCAGCAGCCGCCTTGACGGGTTACTCGATCGTCGAAGCCGCCGACATGGCGGCAGCACAGGCTTTGAGCGTAGGTCACCCTTTCCTCAGTGAAGGGGCGGGAAACTTTGCGATCGACATCTACGAGCTCCTGCCTGTGCCCATGGAGGCATAGCAAGGACTGGGACTCAGGGCTCATACATTCCGAGTCCTCGTGCCATCGCGTTTGATGATGGCTACGATGCGACGATCGGAGTGCTCAAGGAAAGGTGTTCATGCGCGGCCATCTCGTCATTGCTGACATATCTGGATATACACGGTTCTTGACGGATAGTGAACTCGATCATGCCAACGGCATCGTTGGGGACCTCTTGAACTCGATAATCGACGCGATGCAGACACCGCTGACCGTGTCCAATATCGAGGGCGATGCAGTGTTCATGTACGGCGAGATGGCTGAGGGCATGGTCGGCCAGACCGTCCTCGAATCAGTGGAGCTTCTCTACTGTTCGTTCGCGGCAGCGCTCGAGAACATGGTCCTCAACACGACGTGCCAGTGCAACGCGTGTGTGAACATCAGCTCTCTCGGCCTCAAGATCGTGATGCACTGCGGTGAATACGCAACGACCGCCGTTGGTAACATGACGACGCTCTCCGGTCCTGATGTGATAGCTGTTCACCGACTCCTGAAGAACAACGTCGCACGAGAGACCGGAATCGACGACTACCTGCTCGTGACACAAGCGTGTGTCGATGATCTCGGCGTTCAGTCGATCGTCAAGGCATGGACACCCCACAGCGAGGAGTATGAACACATAGGAAGAGTCGACGCCTATGTTTCATCACTTCGTGACTTCTGGGAGTTCAGACAGCGCCAAACCGAGATAAAGATCCTGCAATCTGATGAGTGGGCCACGGTTCGGGGACAATCCGTCGCTCCTCCCGGAGTGGTGTGGGATCACATCATCGATCCGCGGAAGCGGATGGGATGGCTGAACGCGTATGGCATGGATGTGAAGGGTTCCGACTCCGGCCGAGTCGCACCGGGTACCGAATTCCACTGTGCGCACGGCGACAACGAGCTGATCATCTTCACCATCCTCGACATGCGCCCCTTTGAGTACATCACCGTGATGATGCAGTTCATGCCGGACTCTGTGGTCAAGTACACGATGTATCTGATGCCAAGCGGAAGCGGCACAAGGCTGGTCCAGTGTGCCGCGCCGCCTTCGACTCCATCTGGCGAACTGATCCCGGAACAATCGGGGGAAGAGTATCTGGCCGGTTTCACCGAGAGCCACCAGGGAGCGATCGACACCCTGATGAAGCTGGCTGACGAGGTCGCGAACCTCCACGAATTCGTCTCTTAGAGTCTCGGTCTGCCGAGTCGGTCTCTCTCCTCGTCCATGCGACTGAGTTCCTCTCTCCCCGTGTAGACGATCTCGGGGTCAACCGTGAAATCGAGGTCAGGGTTCCTATCGGCGTAGTCAACGGCGTTGAGGATGACCTTCATGGTATTGAGGCGTGCCTTTGGTTTGCCGTTTGAGCGGATGATGGTCCATGGTGCCGGACCTGAAGATGTCCTCTCCAACATGCGGTGTTTCATCTCTGTGAAGTCGTCCCAGTATTCCTGGGCCTGGAGGTCGATCTCACTGAGTTTCCACTGCCGCAGCTTGTCGTTCTGTCTGCGCGCGAACCGTCTCGCTTGGATCTTCTTGTCGACAGAGAAGTACAGCTTCACCAGGACTGTGCCCTGGCGCACGAGATCCTTCTCGAATCCGGTGACGCCCCGGATGAAGTCGCGATACTGCTTCTTCGTGCAGAACCCGAACACGGGTTCAACGAGAGCACGGTTGTACCACGAACGATCGAAGAGAACCATGTCTCCCCCGGCGGGGAAGCGCTCGACATACCGTTGGAAGTACCACTGGGTCGTCTGGTCGGTGGAGGGCTTGCCAAGGGCAACGACCTGATAACGCTTCTCGTTCATGTATCGGGTGATACGACGAATCGACCCCCCCTTCCCTGAGGCATCCCTCCCTTCGAAGAGGACGATCATGGGAATCTGCTCAGCCTCGAGATGACGCTGCAGCTTCAGGAGCTCGATCTGATAGGGCTTGAGGGGGTTGTCCTTCGCCGCTGCCTCCTTGAGCCTTGCCGTCTGTGCCTCGAGTTCGCGCACGCGCTCCTTGAGCATCTCGGTCTCTTCCGATATCTCCGTCGGCAGTACGCCGTCAGTCACTTCGTCTCCAAGAAAGGCATAGTGAAATTCTACAGTATCCGTGCCGGCGAGCGTTCGAATAGCTACAACTGATGAGGAACCGGGCGTGGGAGCCGGAGACCGCTTTGGACAGTACCGTCCCGATCGTCGTCTCCGCGCCATCGACTGAGCGGATCGGTATGGTGTCGTGATGCGACATGTGGCATTTCTCAGGGCGATCAACACCGAAAACCGGCGACTGAAGATGGCGGAACTTGCGCGGATCTTCGAGAATTCTGGATACGCCAACGTTTCGACGTATGTCGCCTCGGGAAACGTCATATTCGATAGCACCTTGCCACCAGATATCGAACATATCGAGTCCGCCTTTGAAGATGAGTTCAAGTTCCGTTCCGAGGTGTTCTTTCTGCGAGTGTCCAAGGATGTTCCGACGACCCACAAGGAATCCACGTCCATGAGAATTCTCGACATGAAGATGACAAGACGAGGTCTTGCCACTGTGACCATTATCAACGATCGATTCCTCCGCCCTGACGATGGCGCGAGTGGCACGGCACCGAATCCGCGCGGTTTGAGCCGTCCATGAAGGCTGCCATCTACGAGGAGTTTGGTGGTCCCGTTGAGATCGTGGACGTGCCTTGTCCTGAGCCACCCACTGGAGGTGTGGTGCTTGAGGTTCGCGCCAATGGGATATGCCGAAGCGACTGGCATGCATGGATGGGCCACGATCCATCCATTGCGCTCCCCCACGTCCCCGGCCATGAGATGGCAGGCACGGTTGCCGCGACGGAGAGCGAAGTTGAAGGATTCGAGATCGGTGATCGTGTAACGGTTCCATTTGTGCTCGGATGCGGCGCGTGCCCAGAGTGTTCCTCAGGAAACCAACAATTATGCGACAACCAGTACCAGCCCGGCTTTGACGGCTTTGGGGCCTTTGCCCAGTTCGTTGCGTTGCCGTACGCCGCTGAAAACCTCGTGCGGATTCCGGACGACATGACCTTCGAGGCTGCCGCGGGTCTCGGCTGTCGGTTCGCTACTGCATATCGGGCAGTTGTCGATCAGGGGGAAGTGACAGAAGGCACCAAGGTCGCGATCTGGGGATGCGGCGGGGTCGGGTTGTCCGCCGTGATGATCGCAGCGTCGATCGGGGCGAAGGTGATTGCCGTCGATATCGACGAGACGGCGCTTGAGATCGCCTCTCGCTTCGGTGCGAGCGAGATCGTCCTTGCCCGCGATGGCCTGATCGATGCGGAAACTGTTCGTGAGCTGTTCGACGGAGGCGCCAGCGTGTCCATCGATGCGCTCGGGTCGTCACAGACCGCTGTTTCGTCGATCCTGTGTCTTACAAAGCGCGGTAGACACGTCCAGGTCGGGTTGATGATCGGAGAGAGTTCTGATCCTGTTGTCCCGATGTGGAGGCTGCATGCGGACGAGATCACACTTCGCGGCGTCCATGGAATGCAGGCGTCGCAGTACGAGTCGATGCTGCGCATGATCTCGCAAGGAGTCATCTCACCGGGGGCGTTGGTGTCAAGAACCGTAACTTTGCGAGAAGGTGCCGAGCATCTGGTTTCGATGGATTCGCTCCCAGGTCGCGGATTTGTCGTCATCAACGACTTCACCGGGATCTGAAGTGGTGTCAGGGTACGCCGTCAGTCCGTAGGATCTGGGATGGAACGAAACTCCCCAACCGTTTTCGTCGGTCGCAGGGTGGTGCCGGGCAGGGAGGCAGCCTTCGCGGAATGGATGACGAGGGTCACCCACGCTGCCCAGAGCGCGCCCGGTCACGTTGCGGTCGACGTCCTGCGACCAGACTCGGCACATCCAGATGAATGGATGGTGGTGTATCGCTTCGAGGACGCGGCCTCGCTCGATGCGTGGCTGACTTCGGACACAAGGATGGCGTTGATCACAGAGGGTGAGGACCTCATACTCGGTGAACCGTGAGTGCAGGTGTTTGCTGCAAGCTCGGGGGATCTCGGGATTCGGATGGTCACCTCGTATCTCCTGAGAGAGGGTGGCGATGCCGTGCATCAGGCCATCCACGACGAGGTCATGCGGGAGTTGGAGAGCTACGCTGGGTTTCGGGAGCGAGAGATCCTCGAGGCTGTGCCCGGTGTGCAACCAGAGACCGTTGTCATCCTGACATTCGACGATGAACCCAGCCTGCGTGCGTGGCTCGAGTCTGACATTCGACGGCGGCTTCTCACCCGCCTCGACCCGCATATCGAAGGCACGTACAGGACCAACGTACTCGGCGGGTTCGCTGGGTGGTTCACATTCGACAGAGCAACAGAACCACAGAGATGGAAGCAGGCGGTCGTAGTGCTTCTGGCTCTCTTCCCCATCTCGCTCGCCATCACATACCTTCGCACATTGGTGTGGCCGGATGCTCCCCTCGTGCCTGCAGTGCTTGCCGGCAACGTCATCGGCATAGCTCTCCTGACGTGGGTCGCGATGCCGCTGCTGACGCGCAAGCTCTCAGGGTGGCTCGGGCGCTGAACCCTCGGCTCCTCAGTTCTCCGGGAGCTCTCAACTCAACTGTCGGGCACATGACAATGTCGGTCGCCCGACAGATATGCGTCGGTTGTTCGACATGGCAACGCACACAACAGGAAGGAACTGTCATGGCAGTTGCATTCAACAAGCTGGTGACGCCCACATCGGACGACTATCGCACCGTCGCGCATCACTCGAAGGTGGCGATCGGCATCGGCTCCGTCGGTGTCGTACTTGCGATGATCGTTGCGATCATCTCACTCACAGCGGCAAATGACGTAGGCAGCGGCGGCGGGGATGCTGCCCAGTTGCTTGCTGTCGGGTTCGGACTTCAGACACTCGCGCTGGTGACCTTGAAGGTCGGTATCGGCGTGGCTCTGATCGGCATCCTCGTGCGTCTTTGGCTCAGAATCGACAGCGTGAAGGTATCGGTTGCGGCACTGAGGCCGTCCGAACATGGGGATGGACCGGCGGTCGGAGACGTCGAGACGGAGTATGGTCCTGCAACGATCACCAAGGTGCCACCGGCTTCCCTGCCGATCCACAGGATGGCCAGGACCATGTGGTTCCCGATGCTCGTCATGGGTCCGATGCTTGTTGTCGCAGGCGTTGTGACAGCGATCGTCTGGTCAAACAACATCGGTACGGAGACCGGAATCGTCGCAGCAGGATGGACGCAGGGACTTCAGTTCCTTGGCGAGGGCCTCGTGCTTGCAGGCATCTCCTTCCTCCTCGGCTCGATCCTTGGATCGCTACGAGAGGGTGGTGCCGAGGTACAGCAGGCTTTGGGCCTGAGCATTACGACATTGAAGATGCCAACAACAGCGAAGGCGTTCGTTGCGCTCATGGCTGCCGGCCTCATGATCTCGATGACGCAGTTCGGCCTGTACCTGTACACGCTGACGTTCGACACGCTGGCCGAGGTCACGCCTTGGTGGGCATGGCTTGGCCCATTCCGTGAGCTGGGCCTGGCGCTCCTGCTCTCAGGAATCGTCCTGGCACTCGCGACCATCGCGAACGTCCTCGGATTCCAGTTCTCTCGGATCCGTTCGATCGTCGCAACGGGCGAATAGGAGGAATGAAATGACAACACTAAGTATCAACGACTTCACGACAGAGACGACGTCCCACGCACCGGATTGGATCATGCCTCAGAAGGCGGGCAGAGCTCTGTGGCTGCCGATGTTCGTCATGGCCCTGATGGCGTTCGCCGTTGGGTTCATCCTGGCGATCATACGTGCTGACATGATCTCGACCGGCGACGATGCGCTACAGATCGCGGCGTTCGGACACTACATACCCGCTGCGATGTTCGCTGGGTTCGCTGCGGTGTTTGCGGCAATCTCGTTTGCGATAGCCAAGATTCTGGGAGAATTCCGAGTCGGAGGTGGCTCCGTGCAAGAGGCAGCGGGAGGCGACGTCAAGACACTCAAGATGCCCGGAACTGCCAAGGCATTCATCGGCCTCATGGCGATGGCGATGATGGTCATCGTCGGGGCAGTCGTACTCCATGTCGTTGCTGGCGTGTCGATCGCGGCCGGAGACTGGTCAGCGATCAAGGCTGAGCAGTGGACGATATGGCTTGAGGCTGCACGGCGCTTCGGCGTTGTCCTGTATCTGTTCTCCATCACATTCGGCCTGGTCACGATCGCAAAGGTGATTCGCTTCCAGACCTTCCGGATAAGACAGGTCGCAGACACAGCATAGGAATTGACATCAAGGGAGAGGGAGGGTGCCACAGGCGCGGCACCCTCCCTCTTTCGTCCTCATGCCCACCCGCGACGTGGCAGGATATGGAGATGACACGGAGACAGATTCCCAAATGGTCAGATATCGCCCCTCTTCTCCAGACGCAATCTCGAACCGGGTCGAGAGCCGAACGCCGTGTAGCAAAGGATGCCAACGTCGAGGATCTGAGACGAAGAGCGAAACGCAGGACGCCGAAGGCGGTGTTCGATTACGTCGATGGCGCAGCTGATGATGAGATCAGCCTCGAACGATCGAGAAAGCTCTTTCGGGATCTCGAATTCCGTCCGAACGTCCTGAGAGACGTGTCCGAATGCGACGCTTCCACCGAGATCCTCGGTGTTCGTGCAACGATGCCCTTCGGCTTCGCTCCAACCGGGTACACGAGAATGATGCATCACGAAGGCGAGCTTGCCGTCTCCCGGGTCGCACAGCGGACGGGGATACCCTTTGCTCTGTCGACCATGGGCACCACGACACCCGAAGATGTCGCGTCCGGTGCTCGAGACGCAGATCTCTGGTTCCAGTTGTACGTCTGGAGGGATCGGGAGTTCTCGAGTGCGCTTGTGGAACGTGCACAGAGCAGCGGATTCCGGGTACTCATTCTGACCGTCGACCTCCCTGTCGGTGGAGCACGGTTGCGCGACGTGAGGAACGGGATGACTGTTCCCCCATCACTGACGGCAAAGACCTTCCTCGATGGAGCGATGCACCCGAACTGGTGGTTTGATTTCCTGACGACCGAACCGCTGTCGTTTGCGACGCTCAGGTCTCTCGAAGGCAATGTGGCAGACTCGATCGATCGACTCTTCGATCCCGCCCTCAACTTCGCTGATCTGGAGTGGCTTGTTTCGAAGTGGGATGGACCTGTGGTCGTCAAGGGTATCCAGACCGTCGAAGATGCGAAAAGAGTGGTAGGTCTCGGAGCGAAAGCCGTTGTCATCTCGAATCATGGAGGTCGGCAGCTTGACCGGTCGGCCATCCCACTCAGGCTCATCGGTCCCATTGTCGATGAGATCGGATCCGATGCAGAGGTGTACGTCGATGGTGGGATCATGAACGGCGCAGACATTGTGGCAGGCATCGCTCTTGGGGCCGATGCGTGTTTTGTGGGAAGGGCCTATCTCTATGGTCTCATGGCTGGCGGGGAGGCTGGTGTCCGTCGTGTCGTGGACATCTTGAGCGAAGATATCATTCGAACGATGAAACTTCTCGGTGTCCGGACGCTTGACGAGTTGACACCGGAACACGTCGCGCTTCCCTAGTCCTGGACGCGAGGCGACCCCGAGTGTTGCCCCAACTGCGACACCCGGGGTCTCAATCCTTGGTGATCCGACCCGCCGTCTCGGATAATAGTGTAGTCACAGACTAGGGAAATGTCCATCTGTTCGGCCGAGTGTCCGTGCAGCACGAGCGCAGGTAGCCTCATCTCTTCCCGGGACTGTGACGATGCAACTGAAGAACCTCGACAAACGGCTCATCACGATCCTCCTGATCGTATTCGTTCAGATGGTTGGTGCGTCACTGATCATCCCGATCATTCCCCTGTTCGCAAAGAACGAGTTCGGGATGTCGCCGATGCTCATCACCCTGCTGATCTCATCGTTCTATGCGGCACAGTTCATCGGTGGCCCGATTCTTGGACGATGGAGTGACAAGGTTGGCCGCGTACCTGTGCTGGTCGTCTCGCAGATAGGTACGGTCATCTCGTTCGTGATGTTCGGATTGGCCGGCTCGGTATGGGTCCTGTTCGCTTCGAGGATCCTTGACGGACTCACGGGAGGGAACATCGTCGTTGCCCAGGCCTACGTCACCGATATCACTCCGAGGGCGAAGCGAGCACAAGCGTTGGGGTTGGTGTTCGCTGCATTCGGTGTTGCGTTCTTCATCGGCCCGGCGATCGGTGGGCTTCTCGTGGGATTCGGTCCCCGTGTCCCCTACTTCATGGCTGCGGTAGCGGCAGGGATCGTTGTGGTCTTGACGATTTTCACACTTGACGAATCCATGAGCGCAGAGGAACGGTCCGCGCACCAGGCCAGAGCAGAGCGACTCTCCTTCGTACAAGCGATTCGGGTGAAGCCTCTCATGCTTGCGTTGGTGGTCGTCTTCGTCGCACAATCGGCACTGGGCGTCGTCATGGCCACCTTTGCGCTCTTTGGTGAAGCGGTGCTGTTCGACTCGAACGCTGAACTCGGAATCGGTCTGCTGCTGGCCATCGTCGGTCTCTTCCAGGTGGTGACACAGACTGCACTTCTCGGAAGAGCGATCAACCGCTTTGGCGAAACGAGGGTGATGTCGATAGCCATCGTTATTCGAACCGTCAGCCTTGGTCTCTTCGGAATGGCGACGATGGTCTGGGTGATGGGAATCGGATCTGCACTCTTTGCGATCGGATCAGGGCTCCTACTGCCGACGCTTCAGGCGATCGCGACGAAGACCGTAGACGACTCCATGCGAGGCGAAGTGCTAGGTATCTACCAGTCATCAACGAGCCTCGCGGTGATCATCTCAACCGCAGCATCCGGGCTGCTCTTCGGGATCAGCCCCCACACACCGTTTATCGCGGCGTTTGTGCTGTCTGGCCTGTCGCTCATCCCTGCGCTCATGCTCGCCCGGCACTACGGTCGGGAACCACAGACAGTGCGCGCGTAGGAGGAACGATGGAAATGATCGGATTCGTCGGACTGGGCATCATGGGACACGCGATGGCGCTGAACCTCGTCGATGCCGGGTTTGATGTCGTCGTGTGGAACCGGACCTCATCGAAGGCTGATGATCTGGTTTCCGCGGGGGCGGCATCTGCCCACTCCCCCGCCGAGGTCGCCTCGCGATGCGATGTCGTGATGGTCTGCGTGTCCGATACGCCAGATGTGGAAGCAGTCGTGTTCGGGACCGAAGGCATCGCGGAGGGCCTGGTGCCTGATGGCTTGGTGGTCGACCATTCGACGATCTCGCCTGATGCCACCAAGCGCTTCGCTGCGAAGATCGCTGAACTGGGTGGTCACTGGCTGGATGCTCCGATCTCTGGCGGTTCCGAGGGTGCGATAAACGGCACCCTGAGCATCATGATCGGAGGTGATGCGACACAGGTGGATCGTGCGACACCGTATCTGACGGCTGTCGGATCGACGATCACCCACGTTGGTTCGACGGGGGCAGGCCAGCTCGTCAAAGCTGTCAACCAGATTCTCGTGGTCGGTAACCAGCTCGCAGTTTCTGAGGCATTGCTGCTCGCTGAAGCCGGCGGACTTGATCTGAGGGTGACACTCGCTGCTATTGAGGGCGGCGCCGCTGGTTCCTGGATGCTTTCGAACCGTGGCCCACAGATGATCGAACGTGACTGGCGGCCGGGCTTCACGATCGATCTCCAGCAGAAGGATCTGAGGTTGGTCCTCGATGCCGCTGACGGTCTTGGCGTGCCGATTCCGGGCACATCCCTCATCTTCCAGCTCTATCGCGGTCTCCAGGAGCGCGGTTTGGGATCCGATGGGAACCACGCGCTCGTCAAGGCGCTCGAGAGTCTCTCCGGGATCGAGATCGGTTCCGATGGCTGACGAACGAACTGTTGGCGTCGGACCACATCTGCGTCCATGGCCTGAGGACGAAAGGCTGGATGAGCAATTGCTCGCTCATGGAGATCGCAGGAATGTTCTCGATGACTACCGGTACTGGACGACTGAGGCGATCATCGCCGATCTCGACGCGAGAAGACACAGCTTCCACGTTGCGATCGAGAACTTTCAACATGATTTCAACATCGGCACGATCGTCCGCAACGCAAACGCCTTCCTCGCGCACAGCGTCCACATAGTTGGCAAGAAGCGTTGGAATCGACGCGGAGCAATGGTGACAGACCGATACCAGCACATCGAGCATCACGGATCGGTGAGCGAATTTGTCGACTGGGCGGCGGATGCCAGCATCGAGATGGTCGGCATCGACATCACGGACGCCTCGAGCTCGATCGAGACTGCGTCTGTCCCAGAGCGCTGTGTGCTCATCTTCGGCCAGGAGGGGCCTGGCCTCTCCCCCGAGATGGTTGAGCATTGTGCCCAGGTCTTGCACATCACCCAGTACGGTTCCACGCGATCGATCAACGTCGGGGTTGCGTCCGGAATCGCGATGCATGAGATGATGCGAAGACAGACAGCCAACGATTGAGACAGAGAGGTGTCTCATTGGGGATGTCGACTCGTGGGCGACGAGGCTCAGACTATCGCAGGCTCATGTCGACGCGTTCGTAGCCATGTATTACGAAGGTCGGATGACGTGCAGGTTCAGTCGTCAGCTCAGCTCCGGGGAACGTCGACGCCAGACGTTCCAGAGCGGTGGCGACCTCGAGCCGAGCAAGTGGCGCACCGATGCAGTGATGCAGCCCGAACCCGAATGAAACGTGTGTGGGATCCCCTCTGCCGATGTCGAAGACGTCGGGCTGGTCCCACTTTCTCGGGTCACGATTCGCAGATCCGAAGAGCATCGCGATCTTCTCCCCCTTGCCGATCTTCTGACCGGCGACCTCATATCCATCCGAAAGCACCCAGCGTTCAAAGAGTTGGAGAGGTGAGTCGTATCTGAAGAGCTCCTCGGGGGCAGTGCGATAGTCGATGTCGCCCTCGATGAGTCGTGTCCATTGCTCTCGATGCACGAGCAGCGCGACAATTCCGTTACCGAGGGTGTTGACTGTTGCCTCGTGGCCTGCGTTCAAGAGGAGTACGACTGTCGAGATGATCTCGTCGTCCGTGAGGCGACCCTCATCGGTCTCGGCCGTGCATAGCGCTGATACGAGATCATCTGTTGGCCATGTTCGTCGCTTCGCAATGAGCTCCCGTGTCCACTCGGTGAACTCCTTCGAAGCCTGGATGGCGGACGCGATCTGATCAACCGTCGTGGTCAGTTCGTACATCTTGACGATGCGATGTGACCAGTCCAGAAGCAATTCACGGTCCGAGAACGGGACTCCGAGCAATTCGCACATGACGAGCAGCGAGAGCGGCCGAGCGAAGTCGCCCAACAACTCGAAGGCATCGGGGTCAGCGGCGTCGAGTATGTCGTCAACGATCTCAACCATGCGGGGCTGAAGCCCTGCTACACGTTTCGGGGTGAACTCTCTCGACAACAGCGTCCTGATGCGGGTGTGCTCGGGCGGTTCGAGCTGGAGGATCGACCAGCGCTCAAGGTCGGTGAACGCCTTCCAATCGTCGGGCGGCGGAGCCACGCCGATATCGGCTGCGGAGAGGACGTGCTCGAAGGTGCGTCCCAACCTGCGGTCGCGGAGTGCGCGGTGGATGTCGTCGTGGCGTGTGAGGAACCACATCTCCTCGCCGTTCTTTTCCTTTGTCTGTCGGAATATCGCCGTCTCTTCCCGCACCGAGTTGAGAATCGGATACGGGTCCTGAATGAAGTCATGGTCAGAAAAGTCGATTTTCTCGTTCATTGCGTGTCCTGATCAACTGCGGCTCGGCCCTATGCCCGAGAACCCATGCTATCCCCGGCGTGGGGCCACGTCTCGGGTGCAGTTCTCGGATACGGCGGTCACGTTGAGCTTCGGTGCGGACGGAGGCGTCTCGGGTTCGGCCGGTTGTAATACCTACAGCGGCAATTTCGTCGTGGAAGGAGAACACGACGAGTTCGAGGAGGGTGTCCGGGACGGAAATGACGGACAGAGTATCCATATCGTCGTTCTGTCCGTCACAGGGAAAGCATGTTCGCCCGAACACGTGATGGAACAGGAGGAGGGATTCTGAGCCTTCTCCAGGGAGTGGACCGATGGTTCATTGCGCGCGGCGAACTCATCCTCCGCAGTTCAGGGGCTTGTTCCTCAAAGCGAACCCTGACGGTGGACCATTCGTATGGGCGAAGTCGATCAGCGAGGCGCCATTCGGAGGGCTCCGTCGAGCCGAATGGTCTCACCGTTCATATAACCGTTGGAGATGAGTTCGACTGCCAACGACGCGAAGTCTTCAGGCGTGCCAAGGCGCTTTGGGAACGGCACGTTAGCGGCGAGGGCCTCTCGTATATCGTCGTTGAGTCCCCCAAGGAGTGGCGTGTCGATGATCCCGGGGGCAATACAGTTGACCCTCACTCCGATCGACGAGAGATCCCGCGCCATCGGGAGGGTCAGGCCGACGACTCCGCCCTTTGATGCTGAGTAGGCCGTCTGACCGATCTGGCCGTCGAAGGCTGCCACGGACGCCGTGTTGACGATCACGCCACGTTCGCCATGCTCAAGTGGTTCGTTCCTTGCCATGACCGCAGCGGCCAGGCTCGACACGTTGTACGTGCCGACGAGATTCACCCGGATCACGGTTGTGAACGCATCGAGGTTTGCCGGGTCACCGTCCCTGCCAACGGTTCGCTCACCGATCGCGATGCCGGCGCAGTTGACCGCGATGCGCAGAGGCGCGCCCTCGGCTGCCAGGGAGACTGCTTCGCCGATGGCGTCCGGATCGGTCACATCGGCCAGGACGAACGAGGTGGAACCACCGAGTTCCGCTGCCTTCGCATCTCCCGTCTCTGGGTTGAGGTCGATGAGCGTGACTATCGCGCCCATCTCTACGAGCTTCCCAGCGGTCGCTGCTCCGAGTCCGGACGCTCCCCCTGTGACGATGGCTGCTGCACCTGAGATATCCATGAGGCGATGGTACCCAGGGAGTCGCGTCCGAGAGAACACACCACTAGATTTCCTCCATGGATACAGAAATCATCGACGGCGCGATCTCTGATCTGGTTGCCTCGAAGACTCGATGGGCCAGGCTGCCTGTGGAGGACAAGCTCCGATACCTCGAGGACGTTCGCGGAGCAACAATCACCCACGCACGCCGTTGGGTTGAACTTGCAACGAAGGCAAAGGGCCTCACGATGACCTCTCCACTCGCCGGTGAGGAGTGGATCGCTGGCCCTTTCAGCGTCATCGACGCCCTGAACAGCCTCGCACTCACCCTGTCCCGAATTCGAGATGGTTCGGACATACTCGACGGATTCAACATTCGTACACGCCACAACGGTCAGGTGGTTGTTGACGTCATGCCGGGTACGACCGTCGAGAAGCTCTTGTTCTCGGGTTCGAGGGCTGAGGTCTGGATGAGTCCTGAGATCGATATCGATGAGGTCAACGATTCTGTGGCAGGGTTCTATGCCCGCACAGAACCGGAGGGCTTGGTCTGTGCGGTCATGGGAGCAGGAAACGTGGCGTCGATCGCTCCGCTCGACGTGATCTACAAGCTGTACAACGAAGGCTCGGTTGCGGTTCTGAAGATGAGCCCCGTAAATGAGTACCTCGGCGACGTATTCGAAGACATCTTCGGTGAGCTCGTCGCAGACGGATATGTGCGCATTGTGTACGGCGACGCCGAAGTTGGAAGATATCTGGTGTCGCATGATGGTGTCGACACCATTCATCTCACTGGCAGCGCCAGCACGTACAACACCATTCGTTATGGCGTGGGCAGCAATGGAGTCCTGAAGCGTGAGACAGATACGCCGATCAATACGAAACCCATCAGCGCTGAGCTGGGGGGCGTGAATCCGACGATCGTTGTGCCGGGCGACTGGTCAAGGGCCGATCTCCGGTTCCACGCAGATCATGTCGTCACGCAGAAGATGAACAACTCAGGGTTCAACTGTGTCGCGGCCCAGATTCTTGTCCTTCCAGACTCGTGGGAGCTGGCAGACGCATTTGTCGACGAGATACGAGTCCGGATGGCGGCTCTGGACGACAGAGACCCGTATTACCCGGGAGTGCAGGACCGATGCGACGCTGTAGCCGCCGGGTCAGGCACTGTCGAGACATTCGGAAATGATCACAAGAGGTTCCTCGTCACAGGCCTCGACGCTGAAGCAACAGACGAGGCGGCGTTCAATACGGAGTATTTTGCGCCGGTGCTCTCCGTCGTGAGACTTCCGAGTCCGGACGTGCCATCATTTCTGGAGAACGCTGTTGCCTTTGCAAATGACATCCTCGAGGGAACGCTCGGTGCCACGATCATCATCCACCCCAAGACAGAGAAAGCACACAGAGCCAGTTTCGTGCGCGCGCTCGAGGATCTGCGTTACGGCGGAATCGGCATCAATATCTGGAATGCTGCCGTGTATCTGCAGTCGCGATGCCCTTGGGGAGGGTTTCCCGGGCAGACCGGGACGGACATCGGTAGTGGTGTCGGAGTTGTCCACAACACATTGATGCTCGCCAACACGCAGAAGTCGATCTATCGGGCTCCGTTCGCTCCGACGCAACGAACCCTGGCCAAAGGTGAATTGCATCTTGCGCCGAAGCCGATCTGGTACCTGTCGAACAAGAGGATGCACATCACCGGTGAATATCTCGTCAACTACAGCGCCTCGGGGAAAACCGCAGACCTGATGAAGTTGATGAGCTCAGCGATTCGGGGCTGAGCGTTCGATGCCGAGGTCTTCGAGGGCCCAGACAACTTCCCGAAGGGGAAGTCCCATGACATTCGCTCTTGAGCCTTTGACATCTGCCACAAGCCTTCCATTGTCCCCCTGGAGGGCATACGCACCTGCCTTGTCAGACGGTTGCATCTCGTCAACGTATGATCTGATCGAGCTCGCGGTCAACGACTTGATCGTCACTCGAGATTCCGCGACACCGAATCGTTCGCCTCGGTCGCTAACAGCTGTCCAGCCGGTGAGTACGGAGTGTGTTCGACCCGATAGGCTGCCGAGCATCCTTATGGCCTCGTTCGTGCCATCCGGTTTCCCCAACGGCGCTCCATCGAGCACGACCATCGTGTCAGCTCCCAACACGACTTCGCTCTCCTCCCGGGACACGGAGTGAACCTTGAGATGCGAGATTCGCAGCACCGCGTCTGAGACGGATTCGCCATCGAATATGGACTCGTCAGCTTCGCCGACGCGAACAACGTGTGGAAAGCCCGCACTTGTGAGGAGCAGCGAACGTCGCGGCGAACGTGATGCGAGGACGAGGCGTGGTTCTGGCATCGTGGGTGAGAGGCTCCCTACTCGAACGCAGAGGTGCCTGTGATCGCCTGCCCGAGAATGAGCGTATGTATCTCGTGCGTTCCCTCATAGGTGTACACAGACTCGAGATTGTTCATGTGCCTGATCACCGGATACTCGAGAGTGATACCGTTTGCTCCCAGCACGCTTCGCGCCTCGCGGGCCACATCGAGCGCCATTGCGACGTTGGTCAGCTTCCCATAGCTCACCTGCTCGGCGGAGAGGGATCCCTCGTCACGTTTGCGGCCGAGATGGAGCGCTAGCAGCATTCCGGTGTTGACGCCGATCATCATCTCAACAAGTTTGCGCTGTGTCAGCTGGAATGCGGCGATCGGCTTGTTGAATTGTTCGCGTTCTATGGAGTACTCGAGTGCAGTCTCGTAGCACGAACGGGCCGCGCCAACAGCTCCGAACATGATTCCGAAGCGCGCTTCGTTGAGACAGGAGAGCGGTCCCTTGAGTCCCTTGACATCGGGTAGCACCGCGTCGAGAGGGAGGCGAACACTGTCGAGTACGAGCTCACTCGTCACGGATGCGCGGAGTGACATCTTCTGCTCGACTTTGTTGGCCGTGAACCCGTCAACATCGGTCGGCACGATGAATCCTCGTATGCCCTCATCCGTCATCGCCCAGACGATCGCCACGTCAGCAATCGATCCGTTCGTGATCCACATCTTCGTACCGTTGAGTACCCATTCCTCCCCGGCACGTTTCGCAGTGGTTCGCATCGACCCGGGGTCTGAACCGGAGTCTGGCTCCGTCAACCCGAAACAACCGATGACCTCACCAGCCGCCATTGGAGGGAGCCAACGCTGTTTCTGGTCCTCGGAACCGAAGGCCCAGATGGGATACATTGCAAGGGAACCCTGAACCGAGACGAAGCTTCGGACACCCGAATCTCCAGCCTCAAGCTCAGTACAGGCCAATCCGTATGCGACAGCGCTGGTTCCTGCGCAGTCGTAGCCTTCCAGGTGCATCCCGAGCAGCCCCAGGTCTCCCATCTCGCGCACGAGCTCTCTGGGAAACGTCGCATGTTCGAACCACTCCGCGATGTACGGCGCCACCTTGTTCGCAACGAATTCGCGAACTGTATCGCGCAACAACCGTTCCTCACCAGTGAGGAGGTCACCGATCTCAAGGAAGTCGATCGGATCGGGCGTTCCGGATCTCAAGGATTCTGTCATTTGGATCTCTCTTCATCCTGCGGGTCGTCGCGTGTGGCACGTAGCCAGACATCCCTCTGGGGGAATGCAATGACGATACCTGCTTGGGCGAGGGCCTGGTCGATGGAACGGATCACCTCGTCGCGCGCGATGATCTCATCGATCGCCGACGGTGCATGCCAATAGAACACTTGCAAAAGTATCGCCGAGTCCTCGTAGGAGGCCGCTCCGATCAATGGGGGCGGATCCTCGAGCACGCTGTGAAGTCCATTTACTGATTCACTGAGGACCGCAATCGCCTGATCGAGATCCGTTCCGTAGGCGACGCCGACGTCGACCGTACTTCGGCGAGCACCCTCGCGCGACAGGTTCACGATCGGTTCACGGAGGATGATCGAATTAGCGATCCGCACCGTTTCTCCTTCCGGGGTGACCAGGACGGTCGCTCTGCCGTCGATCTCCTTGACGACGCCGACGTGGTCCACGTGTCGAACGAGATCTCCCACTCCGAAGGGTTTTCGAACCTGGAGGACGATCCCGGCAGAGAAATCCTCCATGAGCGGCCGGCCTGCGAAGAACAGAAGCAGACCGACAACCAAGAGCAGGATCATCACGGGTTGCGTATCGATGCCGAGATATGGCATTGCGAGGAGAATGCCGAAAAGCAGCGTGATGTATCCCGCTGTGCGCGTGATCGCTGTCCGGGCTGCCTCCGGAATGCCCTTCACAGACTTGAGTTGCTTTCTCGTGAAACTCCTGACAAACGCAGAGATGCCGATTGCAACGAGGACGATCGCGATTGCTGTGGCGACATCCCAGCCTGTCACGTTTTCAACGTCCACGATCTCGTCGATTCCGGGAACGGTTTGGAGCAGCATCAGAACAAAGTAAGAGGTCCGGTGATGGTATCGCAACCTTGAATACCTGACCACGGGAGCTTCTCCATGAATGACCACGACCGTCGATGGATCGTAGAAGGGCCGATGAGTTGGAGGGCGGCTCGGTGCTTTGAACATGGATAGCCCTTGTTCGCATGAAGCGAATACCAGGGAAATGCGTCAGATTCCTGACGCATTATTCGGTCGCGGGTGACCTTTGCGATGATGGATGCAGCGGCGATGCTGAGAGAGATCGAGTCCCCCTTGACTATCGGGGTCGTATCGACGTTGCCGACGAAATCCCATGGCCCGTCGACCAACACATGAGTCGGCCGACTGTCGAGGCGATCAAGTGCCCTCTGTGCCGCGAGACGTTGAGCCTGGGACATGCCGACCTCGTCACACTCTGCGGCTGAAACGTGGCCAACCGACCAGTGGACTGCCCAGTCCTTGATTCGGTCAACGAGCGACTCTCGTTCAGCCTCCGTCAGCTGTTTGGAGTCCCTGATTTTGTAGATTCGACGATCCTGTGGAATGACAACGGCACCGACAGTGAGTGGGCCTGCCCATGCGCCCCTCCCTACCTCATCCATGCCCACAACGACGGTCTCGCCGGTGGCCCACAAGGCGGCCTCATGGGTGACGCCAGGCGCACTGCCGACAAGCGAGGGCCGGAGACGGGAGACGAGCGTTGTCACGGAACGAGGATATCGCAAGTTGTCACTCCCAAGGCGCCCATTCAGTTCGTCGTCGGGTCGCTCGGGTAGTTCGCATACAGGGGAATGTTTCCCGGCGCACGTTCGACGGATCGTTCCCACATACCCTCGACCTGATCCGTGAACACCTCATCGATATCGGGGAACAACACCCACCATGCACCTTCAGCGAGCTCGGCTTCGAGCTGGGCGGGCTCCCATCCGGCGTACCCTGCAAAGATTCGCAGGGACTCCAGGCCTTCCAGCGGTCGCTCGATGTCCACTATGCCGATGCGCGGGTGGGCGCTTGGTCTCAGGAAGTCAATCGCTGTTCCGCGACCCAGAGCGACCGCCGTGTCCGAGCTCACGGGTCCGCCGAGGAATACGAGCGGTGGTTCAGACAGCATCGCCCCATATCCGGGCAGGTGTTCGTCAACGAGAAGGTCTGTCGGGTGATTGATCACCACGCCGATCGTCCCGGTTTCGTCGTGTTCGAGGAGGAACACCACAGATTTCTCGAAAGGCGGTGAACCGATTATCGGCGTTGCCACGAGGAACTGTCCGGCGAGTGTCAGGCCCATCACCTCACTCCCCCACCGTTGAGGTGAAGCCATCGTGTGCAGTGGTGAATCCGGCATCCAGAGCCTGCTGAGTGATGGTCGAGGAAGGATCACCGAGAGGATTCGAGTGGTTCATGTGCGTGAGCACGATCCGCGTGTTCTCGGTGAGGTGGGTGAACCGTTCGATCGTATCCGTGACGAGGGGATGCCGGATCGATCGAAAGTCCCTACCACCAAGTTCTTCCGGCCCTGAGAAGGTCGCGTCCAGCAGCACAACGTCGTGGCGGGCGATCTCGAACTCGGCCTCGGGCCACGATGGCCAATCGTCGATGTCCGGGAGATAGAGCGCCCAAGGATCGCCGTTCACCGTGGCACTGAAGGCGACGGTGTCAGAGAGCTCATCTCTGTGTGGAACCGGGATCGCGGCGATCACGATCTCGGTGTCGATCGTGGCCATGCGGTCGTTGATCGGATTCGCATCGAGATACCCACCGTCAAGAAGCGTCGCCCACGGTTCGTTCCCCTCCATGAACATGAGGAACCGGTGGGTTGCGAACAACGGAGTACTCTTGGTGGCAGCGGCCTCCCTGCCGAAATGGAGAAGACCTGCATAGTGGCCCATGTGTGCATGGGTGATGAAGACACTGTCGACCAGCGAGTCACGACCGGCCGGATACAGTGGCGACTCGAGCAGCATCTGGCTCTGGACCCGGATATCGGGAGAAGCGTCGAGCAGGACGACTGCCCCTGATGCTGCTATCACTGCCATGCTCGAAGCGTTGCGAGAGGGTGAGACGGACGACCGGTGGCCCAGTTGCGGGGCACCGCCATCTTGTCCGGATCCGAGGACGATGAGCGATGTTTCCACAGCGCTATTGTCGCACCATGCCGAAAGGAGTGCAGCGTGAAGTTGACGAGCACATCGATCACCGACGGTGAGGCCATCGGAAGTGCGTTCGCTCTGGCCGAACCGGCCGATGAGGGACACGTGACATTTGCAGGGAACAACAATCCGCATCTGGCGTGGGAGGGCGTACCGGATTCGGCGCGCTCGTTCGCTGTCGAATGCATAGACGTGGACGCTCCGAGCGTCGGGGACGACGTGAATCAGGAAGGCCGGGAGGTGCCGGCAGATCTTGAACGAGGAGACTTCACGCATTGGCTGCTTGCCAACCTCCCCTCCGATCTTCGGGTGATAGAACAGGGGACCCATTCAGCCGGGGTGACACCCAGAGGTAAGGAGGCAGACGCTTCCCCGGTCGGAGTGCACGGTGAGAATGACTACACGATGTGGTTCATCGGTGACCCGGACCTCGAGGGAGATTGGAACGGGTACGACGGATGCGCGCCACCATGGAATGACTCGATCGCGCATCGGTACACATTCACCGTCTATGCACTCGATACAGAGGCCTTGAATCTGGAGCCAGGGTTCACTCGCGACGAGCTTACGTCTGAAATGAAGGACCATATCGTTGACTCGGCGTCGATCATGGGGACGTACGCCACAAACCCGAGGCTTCGGTAGCTTCTGTCGATGGAGAACAACCCATTCCGATCGGTGCCAAAGGCAGTGCTTCACGACCATCTCGATGGAGGCTTGAGACGGACGACGATCCTTGAGCTTGCCGATGAGCAGGGTTACTCCGGTCTTCCTGCGACGGAGGCAGGTGAGCTGGCATCGTGGTTCTTTCAGGGCAGATCGGGCTCACTCGAGGTGTATCTGGAGGCCTTCGACCAGACGACCTCGGTCATGCAGACAGAGTCGGCGATATCGCGCGTTGCCTACGAAGCCGGTGTGGACCTGGCTGCCGATGGGGTTGTTTACGCCGAGGTGCGGTACGGACTGTCTCTGTCGATGCGACGTGGCCTATCGAGGGAGGCGGTTCTTGAGGCCATGCTCGATGGATTCGAGCGTGCCAATCGCGACAGCGGCATCGCCGTTTATGGAATCGCGACCGCGTTGCGTCATTGGACTGACTCCTCCGATGTTGCAAGGGCTGCGAGCCGGTACGTTGGGAGGGGAATCGTTGGCTTCGATCTCGCGGGGCCCGAGAGAGGATTTCCACCCGATGCCCATCTTGAGGCCTGCAGGATCTCCTCGGAGTCCGGCCTTGGTCTGACCCTGCATGCCGGTGAGAACGATCGGCCGAATTCGATGTGGAGAGCGTTGGCACTCTGTGGAGCGCAGCGGATCGGGCACGGCGCCCATGTCGTCGAAGACGCAAGGTTCGAACTTGGAGTCCTTACGGATCTGGGTGTCTTTGCCACTCGTGTGCGGGATCACAGAATCCCTCTCGAGATCGCGATCACATCGAATCTCCACACAGGATCATGGGAGACTGCGTCAGAGCATCCATTCGGAGCCCTTCACGCCGCGGGATTCAACGTGTCGATCAATACAGACAACAGACTTATGTCTGGCATCTCGATGTCAGATGAGTATGCGCTTGCATCATCCGCGTTCGGACTTTCGGCCGACGACCTGACGGAGATAACGATTCGTGCGATCGAGTCCGGCTTCGGCGACTGGGACGTCCGCCGTCGGCTGATCGACAGTATCAAGAGCCGTAACTCGATGACCGAGTCCTCCTGACGTCATACGCCTGGCGACCGGCGAGAACGGATCACTAGAAGAGTTTCGACTCGATCCAGTCCGCTACATCTCCCATGACCTCGGCGCCCTCGGCCTCGTTGTGGAGTTCGTGACGGAGCGTTGGATACAAGCGGCGCTCAACGCTCTGAGATCGTGCGAGACCTGCGCTGGCAGAGGGCGGGACGAGTGTGTCATCTGCACCGTGTATGAGGAAGGTCGGGATTGAAATCGTATCAGGCATGGCTGCAAGCCTGGCCTGCTCGTCGAAGACGGCCTTCCCGAACCTCGCGGTCGTTTTGACCTCGACGAGCTCGTCGGCAAAGTACTTCTCTCCGACGGCCGGGTCTCTCGACAGCTGGTCACCCTTGATGCTGTTGGCGACGCGTAGACCCGGAGCGATGCGCCCGAAGACGGCTGCTGCGGCTCGCAGGACGGCCGGCACGTCAGCGGACATGGCGGGAGCGGAGAGTACAGCAAGGTTCGGCTGTGGTGCGATGTTCGCCATGAGATATCCGGCGCACTGCAGCCCGCCGAGACTGTGTCCGTAGAGCACCCATGGGCGCCCAGATGCGGCGGCGGTTACTTCTGCCATCTCGGCGATATCGCTGTAGAACTGGTCGAATCTCTCGAGAGAGATGCGATCGCCACTGCTTCGGCCGTGACCTCGCAGATCGTATGTGAACACGTTGGCTCCCCGTGCGACGAGGTGCGACATCGGCTGGTCCCAGCGTCCAGAGTGCTCTCCGAGTCCGTGTACGAGCAATAACTCGTATCGCGGATTATCGGCAGACCACGTTCGTGTGAAGAGTTCGGTGCCGTCAGCCGCTGTGAATGTGCCCTCGGTTCCGGTCATGTCAGCTCCTTGGTTGCGGCAGCCATCGCCGCACCGACGATACCTGCGTTGTTGCGTAGTCTGGCTGGCACGATCAGGGCCCTTGTGTCGAGCAGGCTACGAAATTCATCGAATCTCCTGGAGATACCCCCACCGATGATCACGATGCGGGGCGACAGGATGAGGTCGAGGTGCCTGAGGTATTCGTTGACGCGATCTGCCCACCAATCGATCTCCATGTTGCCCTGCTTCACAAGTCTGCCGGCCGCATACTCCTCGGCCACTCTCCCTTTGAACTCAAGGTGTCCGAACTCGGTGTTCGGGACGAGCACTCCGTTGTTGATGAGGGCTGATCCGATGCCCGTTCCGAAAGTGAGCAGTAGGACAACACCGTGGCCTGCGTCGTGACGACCGAATCGGACCTCGGCTAAGCCCGCTGCGTCGGCATCGTTGAGAATGGTCACGGGTGCGCCGAGCCGGTCGGAGAAGTGGGATTGCGCATCCAGGCCGACCCAGGCCGAGTCGATGTTGGCTGCCGTCAGGACGACACCTTCGATCACAACTCCTGGAACTGTCACACCGAGGGGCCGATCCCATCCGTGATGATCCACGACCGTCCTGACGGCTTCGATCGCGGCGTCAGGCGTTGCAGGATCAGGCGTCGGAATCCTGTACCGATCACCTGTGAGCTGACCGGTGGACATGTCAACCGGAGCGCCCTTGATTCCAGATCCGCCGATGTCCACGCCGAACGAGATCATCCGTCAGTGCCTCCTTGTCATGTGTCCTGCTCGTCAGCATATTCCGCTGTGTGTTCGCATATTCCTCCTGAGGGATCAACAGGGGAGAACGCCAGCGCGGTCGGCAGGTCTCGAATCTCAGGAGCCGGGAGATGTCACTTCTGGAGGAACGGCAGTATCACCCTCGTCGCGGGAACTGCTCTGCCGCGGATCGTGACGGAGATTTCCTGGGTTGCGGATGGGGGTGGTGAGAAGTAGCCGAGTCCGATCCCGTGCTGGAGCGTCGGGGAGAAGTTGCCCGAAGTGACCGTTCCCTTCGACTCTCCAGCAGTCAGGGCGTAGCCACTGCGGGGAATGGCTCTCCCCTCGGTGGCGAACGCGATCAGTTCCTTTCCGAGATCGTTGCGTTGAGATTCAAGTGCATGCTTTCCAACGAATTCGTGGCCCCACGCAACTACCCATCCAAGGCCCGCTTCGAGGGGCGTCGTCTCGGGGTCGAGATCCTGTCCCCAGAGGGGATAGCCCATCTCAAGCCTGAGCGTATCCCGCGCCCCGAGACCGCACGGTGTTGCTCCAGCCTTGACGAGCGCACTCCAGAGGCTTTCGGCGCCTTCTGTGGGAATACAGATCTCTCCACCACTCTCCCCCGTGTAGCCCGTGCCGGCCGCAACGACGCCGAAGCCGTGGAACTCGGTTGTGACGATTCCGAATCGGTCCGGCTTCGTTCCGATGACAGACTCGATGATCGTCGGGGCATCTGGACCCTGTACGGCGACGAGGACCGTCTCGGCCCGTACATCGGACATGTGCACGGCACTTGACCCTGCTGAGGAGAATCGTGCGACGATGTCGTCGAAGTTCGTGCCGTTCGGCATCACCCAGTACCGCTCATCACCGAGCCGCCAGACGATGATGTCATCTTCGACGCCGCCATGCTCGTTGAGGGCCATCGTGTACTGGGCTCGCCCAGGTTCCACGCGCGCTATGTCGTTGCACAGCTGAGTTCGCAGCAACTCTGTGGCACCGGGCCCTGCTACCTCGAATCTCCCGAGGTGGGAGACATCGAACACACCGACCGCGTTGCGCACGGCGGAATGTTCCGAGAGAACACCTTCGTACTGCACGGGCATCGTCCATCCACCGAAGTCGGTGAATCGACCATCAGCAGATTCGTGGACGGCGTGAAGCGGCGAAGTGGGCAATTGTTCCTCCGTGGCGGATCCAACGATGCTAGCGAGGGTGCCACCCAGACTGAGAGCCCGGCGTTCTGACGTCTGACTTCTGAGAGCGCAGCGTTCTGACTCCTGTCATCGCGCGTCGGAGTGTCCGCCAAGGTCGACGATCTCTGGGGGCCCCGGTATCCGCATGGGCGTGGGGCTCGCCAGTTCAGAATCAGGCTCCTCGAGTCCGTATTTGATGAGAAGGTTCAGATAGTCGCGTTGATAGAACACCTTGCACTTGATGTGTGGATAGTGCTCCTTGAGCTGACGGACCTTTCTGTTCTTCTTCGTAACGAGCTTCTGGCTCATCGTGGTGATCTCGATGTAGACGTCATCCTCAGGGAGATAGAAGTCCGGTCTGAAATACCTGGTCGGCTCGCCGCTGTCGTCCCATTCGAGGGCAAACGCATGAGGCTCGTACTCCCAGTCGATCGCGTAGAAGTCAAGGAGCCGCGCAAATTCGCGCTCGCTGTTGTGAGCGAACTCCGTCGCGTCGGCCTGTGAAGGCCCGAAGAGGTCCTCTGTGGTCAGGTTCCTGTTGCTCCCGCGAGCTTCTCGTCGTCGAGCGCGCCGATGACGCGATCGGGGAAGAGTTTGTGGAGTTCACCCCGTACTTCGTCGTGCACGGGACGCACTGCGATTCCGAAAACACCCTGCCCGCGTTGCAGCAGGTCGATGACCTCTTCGGGACTTGTCGCAGCGTAGATCGAAGTACCGTCGCTCAACAAAGTGATGTCCTGTGCACGCCAGTTCTCACCGACCTGATCCTCGAGCTGCTCGAAGGCCAGCCGGATCTTGTGCAGGCTGGTGCCTGCATCCTTGAGACGTTTGATGACGCGAAGCGTCACGATGTCCTGGAACGTGTACAAGCGCTGAGTACCGGAGCCTGAGGCCACCTGCATCGAGGGACCCAGAAGACCGGATCGGTCCCAGTAGTCGAGCTGTCTGTATGTGATCCCGACCACGGCGCACACCTGTGGCGATCTGTAGCCAGATTTCGATTCCGTGCTTGTATCGGTCATGGCGTCTCCTCGCCCAGAAGGTTACACAATTGTAATTCCTTGCTTCGAACTACGGATGTGAAAGCTACGCTCAAGACGTCCTCATGTCAACGACCCGGCGTGGTGTCGCTACTGGCTCTCGAAGAGCTGCTGGAGGGTTTCAAGCTGTTCGACGGTTCCGATCCCGAACACACAGGCTCCAGTCGTGAACGGCTTGAAGGGGTCCGGGTTCATCCTGATCGGCTCCCCATCCTCGGCCATGCCGATGACCATTGCTCCTGAGTCCCTTCTGAGGTTGAGCTCAGAAAGCGTCTTCCCGACGCTCGGTGACGTATCTGACACGATGAAGCGCTTGACGCGGAACTCCGTCGCTGAGTCGCGTACCACGGTGTCGATGAACTCGGCGAGACCGGGTTGGGTCGCGAGAGCGGCGATTCGTTCCCCACCGACAGACTCCGGGGTCACGACTGCATCAGCGCCTGCGAGCGTGAGCTTGTTCTCAGTCTCTTTGTCAACGGCCCTTGCGGTCACGGGGATCCCGGCATGAAGGGCTCTCACGGAGAGCGTGATGACGAGGTTGTCGCTTGGTGATGCCACCGATGCAATGACCGACCGTGCCTCGACAAGCCCCGCTTCGAGGAGTATCTCGTCCCTGGTTGCGTCTCCCTCAACGACCAAGAACCCTGCGTCGAAGGCCGCCTGAGCTGCATCGGAGTCCTTCTCGATGAGAACGACGGGGATCCCGTCTCTGCGCAGTGCAGATGCAGCGGTTGCACCGACACGCCCATATCCACAGACGATGACATGGTTGGTGGCTCGGCTTAGGTCCTTGTTCATTTTCCTCCGTCTCCGAAAGTCAGATCCGATGAGAGTCTCAAAACCGTACTCCATGAATGCGGTCAGCGTGAAAAGAGCAGCACCCATCCCAGACACGAGCACGATCACCACCCAGATGCGCGTTACCGTGTCGAAAGGTCCACCGATCTCGCTATAGCCAACCATCGTGATCGTGATGATCGTGAAGTAGATCGCGTCACCAGCGCTCAGGCCTCCGATGACAACGAAACCCGTGGAACCGACGAGCACCACGATCAGCAGTGCGAGAAGACCGACCTTGAGATTAGTCGGGAGGCGCACCTCTAGTGCCCTGTCCGGTGGCGTACGGGGTGTCGATGTGGGGGCGCCGCTGGCCAGAGCACTAGGACCCAGCCTTGAAGTCCATGGGGTCGACACGCTCAAGGAACTCGCGGAACTTCTCGATCTCGTCCTCATCCTCATGGTCGTGGATGTGCACGCCGGCCTCGTCGAGGAGATCCTTTTCAGCGAAAAGTGGTGCGTCGGTTCTGACAGCGATCGCAACCGCATCTGAAGGTCTGGAAGAGATATGGTGGGTCTGGTCGCCGACAGAGACGGTCAGGTCGGCGTAGAACGTGCCGCCACGGAGCTCTGTCACCACGACTCCCTCAACGGTTGCGCCAAGCTCCTCGATGAGCGATGTCACAAGGTCGTGCGTGAGGGGCCGCTTCGTCTGGATCCCGTCGTGAGCCAGTGCTATCGCAGTGGCTTCGGGGGTACCTATCCAGATCGGGAGATAGCGATCGCCTCCCTTTTCGCGCAGCAGCATGATCGGGGTGTTGGTCGGCAGCTCGACACGGATGCCAACCAGATCCATCGGTATCCATTCGCTCATGGCTCCAGACTACCGGTTCGGTGCCCAGATGCGAACGAGTCAGGCTCGTCGGGATACTCCATTGAATGCCACGGCGTCGAACGCTCGGGGATTCTCGGCCAGGTGTGGCAGATCCATCACAGCCCAGATCGAAGGGACATTGCGGTAATAGCCCTCCCAATCGAGACCGTAGCCGAGGAGGTATTCGTCCCCAACCTCAAAGCCTCGATAGTCGATCTGCACGTCGACGATCCGTCGCGGTGCTTTGTCGAGAAGAGTCGCGGTGCGCACACTTCGTGCGCCGTGTGCTTCGATGAGTCTTTGGATCGTGGCAAGCGTGAGACCCGTGTCAACGATCTCTAGGACGATCAGCACGTGTCTACCGTGGAGCGGAATGGAGACATCCATTGCGACCGACACCCTGCCCTCGCGTCCGAAGCGCGTCAGGGACAGAAACTCTGCTTCACAGGTGGGGGGCATGTGAGCGAACAGGTCTCTGTAGAAGAAGATCGAGCCTTTGAGTATGCCGACGACAACGAGGTCGCCGTCGGGATAGTCCGCGGTGATCTGGGCGCCCATCTCCGATACCCGCCGCATCAGGGTGTCCTGTGGAATCACCTCGACGAAGGGCTCAGGCATCAGTTGCCCGACACGATGTTCGGGATCGCTTCTCTGATCCAACGTCCGATCGATTCTGCTTTCGGGAGATCCTCGAGGCTCGAGGTCTGCCACCGTCCATCGTTCAGCGGCGGAAGTGCCCTCAGACGTCTCTGCTCACTGACCGTCAGCTCTATTGCAGAAACCGCGGTCGCTCCCCCGCCGTCTTCGCTGAAGAGCGGTCGGAGCCAGCGATCACGTATCGAGTATGTCGAATAGGACCACTCGAGGAGCTCCCTCGTATCGGAGAAGTGATCATCACTATGCATCACGACGCTGTAGATGCGGCGTCCTGCGCGTTCTGAGGTAGCCAGCAGCACCTTGTCGGCCCAAGGGGTGTCGCCGGTCTTGAGTCCGGTGACACCCGGATAAGTGCCGAGCAGCTTGTTGGTGTTCGTAAATGTCCTGGTCTTGCCGTTCGGATCCTCCGGCATGGTCACGAGCCTGATCCGGCTGACTCGCCGGACGTCTGGATACTCCTGGGATGCAATGATCAGCGTCAACAGGTCCCTGGCAGTGGAATAGTGCCCATCCGCGTCCAGCCCGTTCGGGTTGACGAAATGCGTGTTTGTCATACCGAGCATGGAGGCCTTTGTGTTCATCATGGTCACGAATCTGGAGATCGACTCACCTCCGACGTGATATGCAAGCGACAGCGCTGCATCGTTGCCGGACCGGACGATCATGGCAATGAGCAGGTCGCCAACGGTCCATTGCTCCCCTGCAACGAGGCCCGCGGTTGATCCGCGGGCCCCAGTGGCAAATGACGGAATCGTGACGAGCGACCCAAGGTCCTGTTCATCGAGCGCGACGATCGCCGTCATCACCTTGGTCACTGAGGCCATTGACGCCTGGTCGTTCGCGTTCCATGAAGCGAGGACCACGTCAGCACCAGCGTCATATGTGATCCAACGCTCTGCTGTGATTCTCGGGACCTCGGGCGCGCCGAAATCGGGCACCGGGGCCGAAGCGTGTGGTGTGCCCAGGAGCGTCGCGACGAGCGCGAATGAGGTGAATGCAGTCGTAAACATCAGTGTCCGAGTAGTTTGCGAAGCCTACTGCGAACCAGTGTTTCTTGAATGATCGCCGAAGCCTCCGAGGTATCGGCGAGGATCTCGGAGGAACGACGTTGGTTGTCCGGGTTCCGATGACGGAGCAGTGGGGCGACCAGCTGTCCGAGGAGATCCGTCTGACGATCTGCCGCGAGGCGGATTCCTCTGAGATGTCTCGACTCGAGTCCCCTACTGAGAAGTCTGTGAGATGCTCTTGCGATCTGAAGGTCGCTGTCGGTGTAGACCGGCGTGCCGTCTGGCAGCTCTACGGGATCAAGGACGCCCTCGCGGCGTAGGGCTTGGAGCTGTTCGGCGCTGAGGCCAGAAGATCTGAGTACTTCTCGTGTGGATAGAGATACTCCTGAGGACGCAAAATAGGCCTCTGGTGGTGGTCCGCTATCCGGAACGACGGGGGATTCCTTGCCTTTGTCCCACGCCGATAGTTTCGACTTGATCACCTTCAACGGCAGATAGTGGTCCCGTTGTTCTGTGAGAACGTACTGGATCCTTTGAACATCATCGTCGGTGAACATGCGATAGCCAGAGGACGACCTGCCGGGTTGTATCAACCCTCGGGACTCGAGGAACCGGACCTTTGATACCGATATGTCCGGGTACTCGGGTCTGAGGAGGTTGATGACCTCCCCAATGGTGTGCGTTCGCTGCGGAGGTGATCCGACGGCCCGTAGCTCAGCCATGGCCCCGGGATACCCTGAGATGGTACTTGCCGATCATCAGCTCGTCGCCCTCCTTGAGCATCCCGGCTGCAAGGCGTTGGCGGTTGACGTAGGTGCCGTTGGTCGAGGCGAGATCGGACATAGCGAGGCCTGTGCTGTCGACGGAGAACCGTACGTGTTGTCTCGACACGGTCACATCAGGAAGGAAGATGGCGCTCTCGGCACCCCTCCCTGCAACGGTATTCCCCGGCCCGAGAACGTAGATGAGTCCTGTCTGGGGGCCACCCTCGATCGTGAGCGCCCAAGCGAATGCTCCCGCGAGCTTTCCTGAGGAGTCTTCACGGGTTCCGACCGTTGGATCGGGCTCCCATAGGACGGTTGGATCCTGCTCGATATCTATGTCGTCGGACGAGTCGCCGTGGATGTCTTCCATGACATCATCCTACAGGCAAACCCTCAAGCATGGGTTGAAGCTACGGTCAGGACACGAAAGATTCGTATCCGGCTGCAGTGAGGAGGTTCTCGAGCTGGGTAGGATCTGACGCTTCGATGATTGCGAACCAGCCTTCGCCGTACGGATCTGAATTTACGAGCTCCGGATTCGCATCGAGTGCCTCATTGACCGCGGTGATCGTTCCCGATACGGGAGCGTTGACGTCGGATACCGACTTCGTGGACTCAACTTCTGAGCATGGTTCGCCGGCGGCGACGTCGGTACCGATCTCGGGGACCTCAACGTACACAACATCGCCAAGGGCGTCCTGTGCAAAGTCCGATATCCCCATTCTCACTGACGACCCATCCTCGAGCTTGGCCCATTCATGGCTCTGGGCGTACTTGCGATCATCTGGGTACTGCAATGGGTCCTCCTGGAATGGTCGTGACAATGCTACTTCGCTGCGGGATCGACAGGAGGTGCCGAGTCCGATGACCGTAATCCGCCACACAGGGATCACAGGGTCAGTGGTCATCTGTGTGCGAAGCACGGTCTCCAATGGCGGTTCGCATGTCCCCGAGATACTGCACGGCAACCCAGTAGTACATCAGGAGTCCGGGGATCCCGAAGGAGTATGCGACCCATCCTGTCCAATTCGCGGAGAATCCGGACTCGAGGTAGAACGCGGTTATCGATACGTAAAGGGCCAGCGTGGCGGCCTTTCCGAGGAAGCGGACGTCGAGCTTGGTGACACCATTTCGCCAACCGTAGATGGCACCTATGCCGATGACGAGCTCACGGAAGATGAGCGCGATCGCGAACCATTCGGGAAGCACGCCCGAGACGAGCCCGGCCACCACGGCCACAACAACCGCGATACGGTCTGCCAGGGGATCTAGGAACTTGCCAAGCTCGGTCACCTGGTCGAGCTTGCGCGCCAGGAATCCATCGATCCAGTCGGTAGCCGCAATCACGCCGAGAAGTAGGCCAGCCCAGCCATGCTCTTGCGCGCCGAACACCAGCCAGACGAACACCGGTATGAGTGCAAGTCGGATGAACGAGATTGAGTTCGGTACGTTGAGAACGCTTCCCACTATGGGACCTGCAGGACTCTGAATCCGACCCGAGCGAGTTCCTCGCCATCGAGGGACACGACGAAGACATAGCCCTTTGCTTCGGGGAACGTGATGTTGTGGAACGGACTTACGATCGGAACGATGCTTGGCGAGCCAGGCGGCAAGTTCGGCGGCGCCCCGACACGTAGCATCCCTTTCGCCTGTACGCCGATGCTTTGACCGTCCTCGTCGATGAGTGATATGTGGAGTTCGAGGTCACGCTGGCGGTCTTCTGGTCCGACTTCAGCGATCATTGCAAGACTGAGACTCCGATGTGTGGCAGGGAACGACCGTACCGAGATGGTGTCGTATCCCCCGCCGAGAACGAAGAGTTTGCCAGACTGGACCTGAGCTGAGTCAGCGAGCATCGCGGATGTGAGTTTCATGTGTTGTCGTCCTCCAACTCGAAGTTGTACGTCCGCCCATCAGGGTCGGTCACCGTCACGACGCGTGTTCCCCAGTGTGCTTCGACCCCGTCAGAACCGGTTTGTCGTGCGATCTGTACGGAATTCTCCGTGACAAGGGAGACCGATTCGGTGACTTCGTCTCGGTTTCCGACCTCGGCAAGCACGACCGCTGTTGCACCTTTCTGGAGTCTGCTGGCCCTGTGCGATTCCACTCCCCACTGATGGGCGAAGGTGAACCCAAGGTTGCTCCACCACGCAACGCTGTCTGTCCAGTGATTCGTCTCGCGATACAGGTGGTCCAAATGGAAGTCGGTCATGGCGTCGACGATAGTGGAAACGCGACCCGGCGTGCTCGTCAGATCCTCTCGAACTCAGCCTGGAAGAATCTCAGGGTCTCGGGTTCGTACGTGAACGCCAGGCCACGGACGGAGTCAGGATCTCGGTATACCTGAACGACAGATTCGGCGACAACATCCATGTGGGATTGGGTGTATACCCTTCTCGGAATGGTGAGCCGGACAAGCTCGAGCTTCGGTTGTCTGTTGCCACCCGTAACGGGGTCACGTCCTGCCGAGACGTTGCCTCTCTCCATGCCCCGTACACCCGAGTCGACGTAGATCGCCACGGCGAGGGACTGGGCGGGGAAGTGGTCTTGTGGCAGATGCCCGAGGATCCTGCCCGCATCGAGGAACACGCCGTGACCTCCGATGGGTTGGATCAGAGGGACACCAGCATCGATCAGCTTCTCACCGAGATACTCAACCTGGCCGACGCGTGCACGAACATGGTCATCCGTGGCGACCATTTCCCGGATTCCTTCGGCAAGGGCCTCCATGTCCCGTCCTGACATACCCCCGTATGTGTGAAGACCTTCGAATGCGACGAGCATCGCTCGTGCCCTCCTCGCTAACTCCGGGTCGCGAACCGCGAGGAATCCGCCGATGTTGACCAGGTTGTCCTTCTTCGAGGACACCGTCGCGCCATCGGAGTGATCCGTGATCTCACGCAGGATCTTTGCGATCGACCTCTCAGCGTATCCGGTCTCGCGTTGCTGGATGAAGTAGGCGTTCTCGACTGCTCTCGTCGCGTCGAGCATGACGGCAATGCCATTTGACGTGCAGTAGGCGTAGACATCTTTGATGTTCTCCATCGAGGCCGGTTGGCCACCGGCCATGTTCACATTCGTCTCGAACGAGACATATGGAATGCGGTCCGCTCCCACGTCCTCGACGACCGCCTTGAGCTTCTCGAGGTCGATGTTGCCCTTGAAGGGGAACATCGAGGAGGGGTCGTGTGCGTCGTCGACGATGACATCAACGAAACGTCCACCCGCTGCTTCCTGGTGATAGCGCGTGGTAGTGAAGTACATGTTTCCGGGGATCACGTCGCCTGGCTTGATCAGGAGCTGGCTCAGTATGTGCTCTGCTCCCCTCCCCTGATGGGTCGGGATAAGCTCCTCGTAACCGTACACGTCATGGACTGCGTCAACCAGCTTGTAGAACGACGTCGCGCCTGCGTATGCCTCGTCGCCTAGCAGCATCGCCGACCACTGGCGGTCTGACATCGCCGTGGTGCCTGAATCCGTCAGGAGGTCGATGTACACGTCTTCGCTCTTGAGAAGGAAGGTGTTGTACCCGGCGTCCGCGATGGCCTGGTGACGATGCTCTCTGGTCGTCATGGTCAGCGGCTCGACCATCTTGATCTTCCAGGGCTCTGCCCAGCTCTTCGCCATGATGAGGTCCTTTCGTATTCGGGTCAGATCGATTCGAGAGCGTTCGCCAGGTCAGCGATGATGTCGTCAGGGTTCTCGACGCCGACGGAGACGCGCACGAGTGAGTCCGTGACATCGAGGCGAACCTTGTCGTCAGGATCGACCCCCGCATGGGTCATGGAGGCTGGATGCTGGACAAGAGTCTCTGTGGATCCAAGGCTCACGGCCAGTTTCGCGAGCTGAAGCGAGTCGAGGAAACGGAATGCTTCCTCCTCCCCTCCTTCGACCCACATCGAGATCATCGCTCCAGGGCCTTCGCACTGCTCTTGATAGATCCGATAGCCATCGTCCTGTGGGGTGAGCAGTCCGAGGTACGACACCCTTGCGATCTTGGGATGGTCGGCGAGGAAGGCTGCGACCTTCCGGGCATTTTCCATCTGCCGGCTCATCCGGAGGGAGAGGGTCTCGAGGCTTCGCATCATGAGCCAGCCGGTGAGCGGTGTTGCCATGGTGCCAAGGATCGTGCGCATCTGGGAGATCTTCGCTATGAGTTCATGAGACCCGAGTGAGGCGCCCGCGATCAGATCTGAGTGGCCACCGATGTATTTCGTTGCAGAGTAGAGAACGATGTCTGCGCCATGCTCGAGCGGGTGCTGCCACATGGGTCCGAGGAACGTATTGTCAACCATGACTGGGGCAGCGTTCCCGTCCATTCGATGCCGGTCGCCGAGATCCCTCGCAGCCCTGATCGAGAACAGGTCGTTCGTTGGGTTCGCCGGAGTTTCCATCAAGACTGCAGCGAGGCGCCGATCACCGATCTGGGCAGAGACCTCATCGGTGGTCATGCCATGGCGCCACTCAACGGTATCAACGTCGAAGCGCGGTAGGACGTGATGGATGAAGTGGTCGGTGCCGCCATAGAGCGGACATGTGTGCACGAGCACAGAACCGGGTTCGAGAAACGTGAGCAGCGTTGTCGTGATGGCCGCCATGCCTGACGCGAAGACGAGACTCTGCTCTGCGCCATCCCAAAGCTTGAGCCTCTGCTCGAGGATCTCGAGGTCGGGGTTGTTTATTCTCGAGTAGATCAGTCCCATCGACTCGCCCGCCGAGGGTTCGGCAAGGCCGTAGGCGATCTCGAAGAACCGTTTTCCCTCTGCCGCTGAGCGGAACGTGAAGGTCGACGTCTGGAAGATCGGACTCTTGAGTGCACCCTCTGACCACTCTGGTCGGTATCCGTATCCCATCATGAGGCTCTCGGGTGACAGTTCATGACCCGCTATCTGGGTGAGGTATTCATCTGACATGGGTCCTCCCGTATAAGTACTGGTCAAGTCGGCGGTTATTCGAACGCTCATCGACTTCTGATAGAATGATCGGGTAGGTGCCGGATCAACAACCAACTCTCCGAAGGGAATTCGAATGGCAACCTCACGGCGGGTACTTGACCGAACAGATCGTCGACTGGTGCAGATTCTGTCGGACGATGCGCGGCAATCGAACAAGGAGATCGCTGCCAGAGCGGGGATCGCTCCGTCGACGTGTTCCGAGCGCATCCAGCGGCTGAGGGATGAGGGAGTCTTCAGAGGCTTCCATGCCGAGGTCGAGCCTGAGGTCATGGGCATCGGACTCCAGGCGCTCGTTGTTGTCAGGCTTCGCCGTCACGCCGAGGACGAGGTCCAGCGGTTCTGGGCGCACGCTGAGGCGATGCCAGAGACGAAGGCCATCTATCACCTGTCTGGAGCGAACGACTTCCTCTGCCACGTCGTCGTGAAGGACAGTGATCATCTCCGCCGCGTCGCGGTCTCCGGTTTCACGAGTCTTCCCGAGGTGCTCCATATCGAGACCTCCCTGATCTTCGAACATCGCTCGAAGCCGACGTACCCGAACCTGGTGGATGCACCGAGCTGACACGAGTGCCTGCCGGTCATGGTGTCGGCTCGAGTTCACCCAACGAAGTTTCCTCCAGTGTCAAGCGCTCACCCGCACGGTCGAGGCGATCGAACTCAGCCGCAAATGTTGCTCGGAAGTCCATGAAAGCTTCCTCGGATTCCCAGCGATCTATCGTCACGTACCGAAGGTTGTCTTTACGGTCCCGGTAGAGAGTGGTCTCGATGAAACCGGGGGCGCGCTCGAATAGCTTCACCCATGCGCCCTGCGGGCCGTAGAGCTGGCGGAACTCATCGGAATTCTCCGGGGACACCCTGTACTCCCAGATGTATGTGAAGGGTTCACTGGACACTGCATGAACATTACCGACATGCACTGGCACCGTTGCGGCGGATGCTCCTGGGTCCAAAGGTCCTCGTCCCAAAGTTCCGCAATCGTACTTCTTCGGAATCGAGCGGAACAAGCAGCGGTGTCCAACTCGTGTTGGCCGGCCAGACCTTTGCCTCATTGTCGCCCAAGTACTTTCGGGGCGAGAAGTGTTTCTTCCGGGGAGTTCCGCTCTCGTGTTCGGATCGCCACAAGGCGGAGCACATCGACTGTCGAACCTCAGGCATCGTGTCCGGTATTCGGCACTCAGGGGTACTGCACTCGAAGGCGTCAGAATCCACGACTTGAGGCATACCGGTGCATCGATACTCATCAACCAGGGTTTGCACCCGAAGATCGTGCAACAGCACCTTGGCCACTCGAGCATCGTTGGGACGATGGACCGCTACGGCACCTGTAACCGTCAGACAACGAGCGAGTTCAGGGGCTCTCGAGACGGCATTCGAAACAGGGTTGGTAGCATCAAGTGCGCCGGTTATCGACCAGGAAGCGAACCAGATGCAGACCAGAACCTGAAATACTGACGGCGGTAGCAACTCGTCGAACACCGAAACCCTGCCCCAGCAGGGTCTCACGCCGTCGGGACGGCCGGATTTGAACCGGCGACCCCCAGTCCCCCAGTTTGGCTAGGGCTGTTTCGAGCAACCCAATCACAGCAAGGGCTACTGGGCAGTAGCCGTTACAGGGAACCGGAAACAACACCATCTCCTTGTTACGTTGCGTTACGTGTCGCGCTGTATGTCCGCTGACAAAACACGGACAGAGGATATCTCGGATTGGCCGCGAAATCATCCTCAAACGGTACGGAGGCGTCCGCGTAGCCTTCTAGTAGGGGGAAGGAACCAGGGACCGTCAGCGCCGCCCCCCCAACGTTGGCGGTTTCTGCCTTCGGCCATCCATATGTGCTGCGATGTCAGGGGGTCATTGCAACACTTGGGCGAGTTTCTCTGATGGTGTCATGTCGCTGAGGGTTTGTCGAGGCCGGGTGTTGAGCGAGTAGGCGGCTTGGTCGAGGACTTCTTGGGTGTGGATTGATAGGTCGGTGTCTTTCGGGAAGTACGGACGTAACAGTCCGTTGGTGGTCTCGTTCGAGCCCCGCTGCCACGGCGATTTCGGGTCACAGAAGTACACTTGGATATCGGTATCGA
>PVMK01189508.1_pt2 | contig 53388 bp, 62 predicted proteins | sample 1853481 | NCBI WGS metagenome assembly PVMK01 (sample SAMN08533507, study PRJNA380276) | Marine sediment metagenome, whole genome shotgun sequencing project.
GATTCGTTTCTGGTGTGGTTAATTAGCAGGATTGTCTAACGGAAAAGAAAGGGATTCATGGCGAGCCATTGGTATGTCATACACACCTATGCTGGATTCGAGGGTCGAGTTAGAACGGGTATTGTTGAGCGAGCAAATCAATTGGGTATGGGTGAAGAGGTGGGGCAAGTGCTTGTCCCTACTGAAGATGTCGTAGAATTTAAAGAGGGAAAGCGTCGAGCTTCAAAGAGAAAATTTTTCCCGGGCTATGTCCTCTTGGAAGCCAATGGACCGATCAACGACGAGATGGTTGCGATGATCAAGGAGACCCCAAAGGTGACGGGGTTTGTGGGTGGCGGAGTTCGACCGATTCCGCTAGATCCTGAAGAAGTGTCGACGCTCTTAAAGCAACTCGAGACCGGGGTTTCCGCTCCAAGGGAATTGGCTAACTTTTCCAAGGGAGACAACGTGCGGATTGTTGATGGACCGTTTTTAGGCTTTAATGGGTTAGTTGATGAGGTGGATCAAGATCATGCAAGAGTGAAAGCCTTGGTGAGTATATTTGGGCGATCGACTCCAGTGGAATTGGCGTTTTCTCAAGTTGAGCGAACATAGGGTGCGTTGAAACTCCTGTCTCTTCAATATGTTGCATGGGAATTATGTAAGCGTACTAGAATTTTAAGGTAGGTGAATCTATGGCCAAAGAAGTAACCAGTCAAATCAAATTGCAGATTCCTGCGGGTAAAGCGAATCCTGCTCCTCCTGTTGGTCCATCATTAGGGCAGCACGGGGTAAACATTATGGATTTTTGTAAGCAGTTTAACGCCAAGACGCAGAAGCAAGAGGGTAGCATTATTCCGGTTGTGATTTCTGTGTACAAAGACCGGAGTTTTAGTTTTATTATGAAGACGCCGCCGGCATCGGATCTCTTGAAAAAAGCCGCCGGTATTATTAAGGGGTCTGGAATCCCGCATAAAAATAAAGTAGGAACAATTACTCGGGTGCAATTAGAAGAAATCGCCAAGTTGAAAGTTGAAGATTTGAATGCCAGCGATATTCCCGCAGCCATGCATGTGATTGCGGGAACTGCGCGGAGTATGGGCATAACGGTTGATGGGTAATTCTTTCTAGGGATTTAATAAAGAGGGTATGAACCGTGGGGAAAAAATTTAAAGAAGCATTAACGAAGGTATCGAAGCCGGAGTATTCGCTGGAAGAGGCAAGTGTCTTGGTTAAGGAAGCTGCATTTGCCAAATTCGATGAAGCGGTTGAAATTGCTCTGTCGTTGGGTGTGGATCCCAAGCGGGCAGACCAAATGGTGCGTGGGACAACTGTTTTGCCTCATGGCACTGGGAAAAAGATTCGTATTTTGGTGATTGCAAAAGGCGAGAAGGAACAGGAGGCTAGGGAGGCTGGTGCTGATTTTGTCGGGAGTGATGACCTTTTGCAGAAAATCCAAGATGGGTGGCTGGGTTTTGATTCGATGATTGCCACTCCTGATATGATGGGGTGCGGTTGGGAAAATGGGGAAAGTGCTTGGGACCTCGAGGGTTAATGCCAAATCCGAAGACGGGAACCGTCACGTTCGAAGTTGGCAAGGCCATTCAGGAAATCAGGAAGGGCAGAGTAGAGTACAAAGTTGATAAAGCCGGGAATGTGCATGTGCCCGTTGGCAAGGTCTCGTTTCAGAGCCAGCAGCTTACAGACAATGCCCGGACCGTGTTCGATTCCATTATGAAGGCCAAGCCGTCTTCCAGTAAAGGGAAGTATGTAAAGAGTGCAACGTTGTCGAGCACAATGGGTCCAGGTATTCGTATAGATAGTGTGGGCCTTGCCAAGCAAGTTGGGTGAACTTTTAATCTGAGTAGGTGAGTTGGGGTATGAAAAAAACTGACAAAACAGAAGTGGTGTCTACCTTGCACGAACGGTTTGCTCGTGCGCGAATAGCCATTGTGACTGAATGTGCAGGGATGCCGGTGAATCAAGTGAATGACTTGCGGAAAAAACTTCGCCAGGCGCAGGCGCACATGCATGTGGTGAAGAATACGTTGGCTGTTCGGGCCATCGGCGATACTCCGCTGGTTCCCTTGCAATCCCTGTTTAAGGGTCAATCCGTATTAGTCCTTGGTTATGATGATCCGGTGTTGCCCGCGAAGGTGATCCGGGATTTTATTAGAGCAGAAAAATGTGAAAAAAAATTGCAGATCAAGGGCGCGGTGCTTGATGGGGAGGAGTTAGATCCTGTTCGCCTGTCGTCAGTGGCAGATTTGCCATCGAAGTCGGAATTGCTAGCCATGTTGTTGTCAGCCTTCCAGGGCCCCATTCGAGGTTTTGTGGGTGTTTTGGGTCAGATTGTCAGGAGTATCGTTGCTGTTTTAGCCGCCATACAAGAAAACAAAACGCAGAAAGGAGAGGGAGAGATGAGTACTACAGAAACCAAAATGTCGAAGGAAGATTTTATTAAGGCCATAGAGGGTCTGAGTGTGTTGGAGCTATCCGATCTGGTGAAAGGTTTGGAGGACCGGTTTGGGGTGACGGCAGCGGCTCCGGTTGGAGTTGTGGCTGCGGCACCAGGTGCTGCTGCGGCTGTAGCGGAAGAAAAAACCGAGTTTGACGTTGTGTTGACAGGAGCGGCTGCAGACAAAAAGATTCAAGCCATTAAGGTTGTTCGTGAAATTACGGGTTTGGGTTTAAAGGAAGCCAAGGATTTGGTGGAGGGTGTGCCGAAAGCTGTCAAGGAAGGTGCGTCCAAAGAGGAAGCCGAGACGATTCAGAAGAAGCTTGAAGCTGTGGGTGCAACCGTCGAAGTGAAATAGTTCTCTCGCACTAGGCGGTTTCGAAGAGTAGTTGGGAATGGGATAGCCGATAATCCATAAGGAGATGTGAATGGCACAACCAGCCTTTGAAGGCAGTGTTCAGCGACATAGTTTTTCGAAGATTCGCACGCATATTGTGATTCCGGATTTAGTTGAGGTTCAGCGTCGTTCGTATGAGGAGTTCTTGCAGGCGGAGACGTTGCCTGATCGTCGTGATGAAAAGGGATTGCACGCCGCGCTTAAAAGTGTTTTTCCCATTATGGATTACAATAATTCGGCCATTCTGGAGTTTTCCAGCTATTCTTTAGGAACTCCAAAATACGACGTTCGAGAATGTATTGAGCAAGGGATGACCTTCGCGGCTCCCTTAAAGCTGCGTGTCCGGTTGGTCGTATTTGATCAGCAGGATAAGGCTATTAAAAATCGTGTATTGGACGTGAGAGAGCAAGAAGTGTATGTGGGGGAATTGCCCTTAATGACTGATCGAGGCACCTTTATTGTCAATGGGACAGAGCGTGTAGCTGTCAGTCAGTTGCATCGTTCTCCAGGTCCCTCGTTTGGCCATGACAAAGGGCGTACGCATTCCAGCGGAAAAGTCTTGTTTTCCGGCAGGATTATCCCATATCGAGGGATCATGGTTAGATTTTGAATATGATGCCAAGGATATTTTGTATGTCCGCATCGATCGTCGCCGGAAAATGCCTGCCACGATTTTACTGAAAGGGTTTGGCTTCAGTACTGATGACCTACTGAAAATGTATTACCCTGTTGAAGACATCCGGGTGAGCAAGGGAGTGTTGCTTCGCAAGCTGGATCCTGCGATTCATACTGGTTTGCGTGCCCCTGCTGACATTGTGGATAAGAGTTCAGGGAGAGCTGTTGGCCAAAGAAGGGACGAAGTTGAATAAGACTCTTATGGGTCGGGTGCGTTCGGCTGGTATTAAGGAAATTCCTATTAAGTCTGAAGATTTGGTGGGCCGGGCCGTGTTGACGGAGCTCCTAGATCCGGAAAGCCAAGAAGTACTCTTAGAGAAGAATCAGCGGCTTACCTCTCCCTGTGCTGGAGACGATCCTGGGGGGGCGGGTTGAGAGTTTCAAGGTCATTTATTTGGATAGTCCGACTACAAGCCCTGTTATTTTGGATACGATAGAAGCCGAGCGAACGAATTCCAAGGAAGAAGCCTGGGTTGAAATTTATAAGCGGCTTCGACCAGGAGAAATGCCTTCAATTGAGTCAGCAAAGCTCCTGTTTGAAAATCTGTTCTTGAATCCTAAGCGGTATGACTTGTCGCCGGTTGGTCGCTTGAAAATGAACAAGCGATTTAATCTCGATTTGTCATTAGAGCAACGAACCTTGTCGGCTCAAGATATTGTTGAGGTGGTTCGTTGTTTAGTTGATCTCAAGGCCGGGAAGGGCGATGTGGATGATATTGACCATTTAGGTAATCGTCGTGTTCGTTCTGTTGGAGAACTCCTAGAGAATCAAATTCGCATTGGACTGGCGCGGATGGAGCGGAGTATTAAGGAGCGCATGAATCTTCTGGATATGGAAACCGTATTGCCGCACGATCTTATCAATGCCAAGCCTATTGTTGCGGCAATTAAAGAGTTCTTTGCAGGAAGTCAGTTGTCCCAATTCATGGACCAGACGAATCCCTTGGCGGAAATTACCCATAAACGGCGGCTTTCTGCGTTGGGTCCTGGCGGTTTGACTCGTGAGCGCGCGGGTTTTGAGGTAAGGGATGTCCACCCCTCGCACTATAGCCGAATCTGTCCAATTGAAACGCCAGAAGGTCCGAATATTGGGTTGATTACGTCCCTGGCTACCTATGCCCGTATCAACGAATTTGGGTTTATTGAAGCGCCATTCAGGAAGGTGAAAAAAGGGCGGGTTTCCGATGAAGTCGAGTTCCTCTCGCCTTTAGACGGGGATCGAGTGGTCATTGCTCAGGCCAACTCAGCTATGAATAAGGATGGGGTGCTCACTTCGGAGACCATCACTGCTCGAGAAGCTGGAGAGTTTGTGACTACCACTCCTGATAAGGTGGATTATTTAGATGTTTCCCCTAAGCAGGTTGTGAGTGTGGCCACTGCCCTCATTCCATTTTTAGAGCATGATGACGCTAACCGAGCGCTTATGGGTTCTAATATGCAACGGCAAGCCGTCCCAACGATTAAGAGTGAATCCCCCCTCGTGGGAACGGGAATGGAATCTGTTGTGGCGAGAGACTCTGGGTATTTAGCAATTGCGCAACGAGATGGAATTGTGGAGTCTGTGGATGCCAGAAGAATTGTGGTTCGAGCCGGGAGTAAGGAGAAAGACGAAAAGAAAAAAACCGCTCGGATTCTGGATACCTATGATTTAGTGAAATTTCAGCGGACCAATCAAAATACTTGTATTACTCAAACGCCCATTGTGCGTGTGGGCCAACCTGTGAAAGAAGGGCAGGTGTTAGCTGATGGACCGTCGATGGATCGAGGGGAATTAGCTTTGGGCAAAAATGTGTTGGTGGCCTTTATGCCATGGGGCGGCTACAACTATGAAGATGCCATACTGCTCAGTGAAAAAATGGTGAAAGATGATATATTCACGTCTATTCATATAGAAGAATTTGAAGTTGAGGCGCGAGACACCAAGTTAGGGAAAGAGGAGATTACCCGTGATATTCCGAATCTTGGCGAAGAGGCGCTCAGAAATTTAGATGAAAGTGGTATTGTTCGTATTGGTGCGGAGGTGAAGCCGGGCGACATTTTAGTTGGGAAGGTCACTCCAAAGGGAGAAACGCAACTGACGCCTGAAGAGAAACTCCTTCGAGCTATTTTTGGAGAAAAAGCGGGTGATGTGAAGGATACATCCTTGCAAGTCCCGCCTGGCATTGAGGGGATTGTCGTCGATGTCAAAATATTTTCACGCAAAGGTGTGGATAAAGATGAGCGATCTCGGACCATTGAAACTGATGACCGTGTCAAAGTAGAGCGAGACTACCAAGAAGAGCTTCGAATTATCGAGGAAGAACGGAATCGGAAGATTCGGAAATTGTTGTTGGGGCAGTTTGTTGGGCGTGATTTGATGGATCCCGATAGCGGAGAAGTCATTCTCAAGAAAAAGGGCCGGATTACGTCAGATGTGCTCAGAAAGTTGACCGATGACGATGCGCGTCGAGTCATCTTGGCCGATGCTGATGAACAGAAAAAAATTGACGAAATTGAGCGCGAAGTCAAAGATCAAATTGAAATTTTGCAAACGGCATATGATGAAAAGGTTGGGCGGCTTCGACGGGGCGATGAATTGCCGCCTGGAGTTATCAAGCTCGTCAAAGTCTATTTAGCCATTAAGCGAAAAATCGCCGTTGGCGATAAGATGGCAGGACGCCATGGGAATAAAGGTGTCGTTTCTCGAATAATGGCTGAAGAGGATATGCCGTATCTTCCAGATGGCACACCCGTGCAAATTGTATTGAATCCTTTGGGTGTGCCCTCTCGGATGAATGTTGGACAGATTTTGGAAATCCATTTGGGGTGGGCCGCACATGCTTTGGGTATTAAGGTGGAAACCCCGGTCTTTGATGGAGCCTCAGAAAAAGAAATCAAAGAGTTGTTGGTTAAGGCGGGATTGCCGGAATCTGGTCAATCGGTTGTGTATGACGGCCGGACGGGTGAACCGTTCAAGAGCCCGGTCACGGTTGGCTACATGTATATGCTGAAGCTGCATCATCTTGTAGACGATAAAATTCATGCTCGATCCATCGGGCCATATTCTTTGGTAACTCAGCAGCCATTGGGTGGGAAAGCTCAGTTTGGGGGGCAACGCTTGGGTGAAATGGAAGTCTGGGCATTGCAAGCCTATGGGGCTGCTTCCACGTTACAGGAGTTTCTCACCGTCAAATCTGATGATGTGCCAGGTCGTTCTCGTATGTATGAAGCCATCGTGAAGGGAGAGAATTTCCTTGAGCCGGGCTTGCCTGAGTCCTTTAATGTTTTAGTAAAAGAATTGCAAAGTTTGGGATTGGATGTGGAATTGATTAAATCCGCGGAATAAGCGACCACGTTGATCATGGCCATTTATCATTCCACATAACTGGAGGAATACACTTGGATAGTATCTATTCGCTCTTTTGAAAAGCCTAGGGATGCCGTTTCGTTTGATGCAATGCGCATTCGTATCGCCTCACCGGAAAAGATTCGTTCCTGGTCGTATGGGGAAGTGAAGAAGCCGGAGACCATTAATTACCGCTCCTTTAAGCCGGAGCGTGACGGGCTTTTTTGTGCCAAGATTTTTGGGCCTACCAAAGACTGGGAATGTAATTGCGGAAAGTATAAGCGAATGAAGCATCGGGGTATCGTATGCGACAAATGCGGCGTGGAGGTGATTCAGTCCAAGGTCCGTCGTGAGCGCATGGGCCATATAGAATTAGCTGCACCAGTTGCTCATATCTGGTTTTTGAAAGGAGTGCCCAGCCGCATTGGGATCCTTTTGGATATGAGTCTTAAACAATTGGAAAAAATTCTCTATTTTGAGGCTTATGTCGTCTTGGATCCTGGTAATAGTAGCCTCAAAGAGCGAGAATTATTGACGGAAGAACGATATCGAGAATGTGTCGAAGAGTTTGGGGCCAATTCCTTTAAGGTAGGGATTGGGGCCGAAGCCATTCGTGAGTTATTGAGGACAGTTGATATTGAGGCTTTGTGGGATGAGCGACATGACAAAATTAAGAGTACGACCTCTGTTGCTGTCGGGAAAAAAACTGACCAAGCGTTTAAAGGTGATTGAGGCTTTTCATAAGTCAGGGAATAATCCGGAGTGGATGATTATGGATGCCATCCCGGTGCTTCCTCCAGAATTGCGCCCGCTTGTACCTTTGGATGGTGGGCGTTTTGCCACCTCAGACCTGAATGATCTGTATCGGCGCGTCATTAACAGAAACAATCGTCTGAAGCGATTGGTCGAATTGAAAGCCCCCGGGGTCATTATCCGGAACGAAATGCGCATGCTCCAAGAGGCCGTGGATGCGTTATTCGATAACGGGCGTCGTGGACGTGTTATTCGGGGTGCCAATAAACGGCCTTTGAAATCTCTGAGCGATATGTTGAAGGGCAAGCAAGGCCGCTTCCGTCAAAATCTCTTGGGTAAACGCGTGGACTATTCTGGGCGTTCGGTGATTGTCGTCGGGCCTGAACTTCGGCTAAATCAATGCGGGTTGCCCAAGAAAATGGCGTTAGAGCTCTTTAAGCCTTTTATTTTTCATAAATTAGAAGAACGTGGTGCAGCCACCACCATCAAGAGTGCCAAACGATTAGTTGAAAAAGAGCGCCCAGAAGTCTGGGATGTGCTGGATGAAGTTATTCGTGAGCATCCGGTCATGCTAAATCGCGCACCAACCCTTCACCGATTCGGCATTCAAGCGTTTGATCCAATTTTGGTTGAAGGTAAAGCGATTCGTCTACATCCGCTTGTTTGTGCTGCTTTTAATGCCGACTTCGACGGTGATCAAATGGCCGTGCATGTTCCGCTTTCGGTAGAAGCGCAGATTGAGTGTCGTGTATTGATGATGGCGGCAAATAATATCCTTTCTCCAGCTAATGGTCGTCCGTTATCCGTTCCGTCACAGGATATGGTGCTCGGGTGTTATTGGTTAACCAATGATCGTGATGGAGCCCGCGGAGAAGGGAAGATCTTCTCATCAACCGAAGAAGTTCGTGTTGCTTTTGACTCGCAGGAAGTCGATGAACAGGCCAGAATAAAAGTACGTATTGGTGATGAATTGATTGAGACTACCGTCGGACGTGTCATTTTTTCGGAGATCTTGCCCGCTAATATGTCCTTTTCGCATGTGAATCAATTGATGACTAAAAAGGAACTCACCAAATTGGTGGATCGCGTCTACCGATTGGTTGGGCTTCATGAAGTGGTGGTCATGTTGGACAAATTGAAGGATTTAGGATTCTCATATGCGACCAAGGCCGGGGTGTCAATTTGTATTGACAACATGCATATCCCTTCTCGAAAGGGAGAGTTGGTCGACCGCGCCCAAGTCGAAGTGAGCCAAGTGCAAGATCAGTATAGTGAGGGGCTTATTACGAATGGTGAGCGATATAACAAGGTCATTGATATATGGGCCCATGTGAGTGAGCAGGTCGCCATCGAAATGATGAAGGAAATCAGCCAGGGTGGAGGTCGGGGTGCGACGGAAGGCTTGAATCCCATATTTATGATGGCTGACTCAGGAGCTCGAGGGAGTTCCCAGCAAATCCGACAATTGGGGGGAATGCGTGGTTTGATGGCCAAACCATCTGGGGAAATTATTGAAACGCCAATTACTGCCAATTTCCGAGAAGGACTGTCTGTGTTGCAATATTTTATCTCCACTCATGGAGCACGAAAGGGCTTGGCAGATACCGCGTTGAAGACGGCCAATTCTTGCTACTTAACCCGGCGCCTCGTGGATGCCGCGCAAGACGTCATTATCAGCGAGCCAGACTGTTTTACCTCTGACGGCATTATTGTTTCCGCGTTGGTTGAAGGCGGAGAGGTCATTCAAGCCCTGGATGAGAGGATTCTGGGGCGGTTAACTGCGGAGGATGTGCACGACCCCGTTACTCAGGAAATTCTCGTGAAGGCTCATAAAGAATTAGATGAGGAGCTATCCCAAGTGATTGTGGAGGCAGGAATTGATCACATAAAAATTCGTTCGGTGCTTACCTGTCAATCTCGCTGGGGGGTTTGCGCAAGTTGTTATGGAAGAGATTTGGCTCGTGGCCGTCTTGTAGAAAAAGGTGAGCCTGTTGGTGTGATTGCCGCTCAATCGATCGGGGAGCCTGGAACGCAGTTGACGATGAGAACCTTCCACATAGGTGGAACGGCAAGTAAGGTGGTTGCGCAGACCGTTCTAGAGTCGAGGCATGCGGGCGTAATTAAATATTTGAGTTTCGATGCGAAAAAGAATGCAGATTTCCATAATCCCAGCATGGCGATTAAAACCCGACAAGGTGATTGGGTGGTCATGGTCAGAAATGCCAAGATTGCCGTGTATGATGAAACTGGTCGTGAGCGTGAAAAGTATCCTTTGGTCTATGGTGCTAAGATCAAAGTGAAAGATGGCGGAAAAGTTGAAATTGGACAAAAGTTCGTGGAATGGGATCCCTACTCGCTGAGTATTTTGACGGAAGTAGGAGGAAAGGTGGCCTTGGGCGATATTACCGAAGGCATCACTATAAAGGATGAAGTCGATGAAATCACCGGGTTATCGCGTCGTGTCGTGATTGAGCAAGCTGGAACGAATTTGCGTCCGCGACTTTCGATCAAGGATGAATCGGGAAAAACCGCAAAGCTGAGTTCGGGGTCTCCCGCGCGGTATCTGCTTCCAGTTGGGGCTCATATCTTCGTTGAAAAAGGTGGGACGGTTTTTCCTGGAGATGTCTTGGCAAAAATTCCACGGGAAACCACGAAAACAAAAGACATTACTGGTGGGTTGCCTCGTGTGGCGGAATTATTTGAAGCGAGGAAGCCAAAAGAACATGCCGTTGTCAGTGAGATTGACGGGGAGGTTTCGTTTGGGGGTTTCGTGAAGGGTCTTCGAAAGGTTGTTGTGGATAATAATATTGGTGACGTCAAAGAATACTTAATTCCACGGGGGCGTCATGTAAATGTCCATGAAGGAGACTGGGTTCGGGCTGGAGAGCCGTTGATGGATGGTTCTGCAAATCCGCATGATATCCTCGCTGTCCTGGGACCACGGGAGCTGCAGAAGTATTTGGTTAACGAAGTGCAAGAAGTGTATCGCTTGCAGGGTGTCGTAATTAATGATAAGCACATTGAAGTGATCACTAGGCAAATGCTGAAAAAAATCAGGGTTGAAGACGCTGGCGATACTTCGTTCCTGCCTGGAACCCAAGTAAACAAATTTGTCTTTGATGACGAAAATGAACAGGTGCTGGCAGATGGTGGAAAGCCTGCCTTAGGTAAGCCTGTTTTGTTGGGTATCACCAAAGCCTCGCTGAGTACGGATAGTTTTATTTCTGGTGCATCCTTCCAAGAAACCACTAGAGTTTTAACGGAAGCAGCGATTAATGGCCGGACCGATGAACTCAGGGGATTGAAGGAAAATGTAATTGTGGGCCGACTGATTCCTGCGGGGACTGGTTGGGGTGAGTATAGGGAAACATTTGTTCCAAAGCCGGTCAAAGAAGATGCCTTGTCCACGGAAGAAGATGCTGGTCTTGAGAATGTTCAATTATCAAGGAGCTAATCCTTTGTTCTGTGAGTAGGAAGTGTTCTTGCGATCTTGACAGTAGTAATGCAAATCTATAAGATCGGCTGGTTCCCCTCAAAGAAGCGTAATTTAGTCGATATCTGATACATATTTGTGGTTTGGAAAAAAATGCCAACAGTTAATCAATTAATCCGAGTGGGTCGAAAGACCATTAAAGCTAAGAGTAAAAGTTCGGCGTTAAATAGTTGCCCACAGCGAAGAGGCGTCTGTCTTCGTGTCTATACCACAACGCCCAAAAAGCCAAATTCTGCTCTTCGGAAGGTGGCCAGGGTGCGTTTGACGACTGGTTTAGAAGTGACGGCATATATACCGGGAATGGGGCATAATCTTCAAGAGCACTCGATTGTTTTGGTCCGTGGTGGTCGGGTGAAAGATCTGCCAGGTGTTCGATACCACATGGTCCGTGGGGCCTTGGATGCTGTAGGTGTAGCAAACCGCAAGCAGGGTCGTTCGAAGTATGGAGCAAAGCGACCCAAGTAATCCCTTCTCCTTCTTTTTAGGCAAGTTTATTTATTAGTCCTATAACTCTGGAAGAGATTGTAAATGCCACGTAGGCCTCTAGTTCTTCGTCAAAAAGTTGTCCAGGATTCTCTTTATAAGGATCCGATTGTTGGAAGATTTTTGAATATTCTTTTGCGGGATGGCAAGAAGAGTACAGCTGAGCGTGTATGTTATGGGGCCTTTGATATCGTAAAGGCGAAGACGGGAGACGAGCCTCTTAAAGTTTTTCATGCAGCTCTTGGTAATGTCAAGCCAATGGTTGAGGTCAAATCTCGAAGGGTTGGCGGGGCTTCCTATCAGGTTCCGGTTGAGATTCGTCCCGTCCGTCAGATTGCGTTGGCATTACGTTGGATTAAGGCAAGTGCATTGTCGCGAAGTGGTAAAAGTATGCAAGAGAGGTTGGCGGCTGAATTAATGGATGCTGCTAGCAATAATGGATCCGCCGTAAAAAAGCGAGATGAAACTCATCGAATGGCTGAAGCGAATAGAGCTTTTGCTCATTATCGATGGTGATTGTGGACTGGTATGCTGCAGCGGACTTGTTTTAAGTAGGGAGCTGGTTTTTATTCTGTGCTCCCGATGAACAAAGTCTCTTGCAGCATTGTTATGTGAGGAATTTGTGGTAACTGAAGTTCCCCTCAGTCGAACGCGGAATATCGGAATCATGGCCCACATTGATGCTGGGAAAACCACGACGACCGAACGTGTGCTGTTTTATACGGGTGTCTCCTATAAAATTGGTGAAGTTCATGAGGGCGCAGCTACAATGGACTGGATGGAGCAGGAGCGTGAGCGTGGAATTACGATTACCGCTGCCGCGACAACCTGTTCATGGAAAGATAATCGAATAAATATTATTGATACCCCTGGTCATGTGGATTTCACAATCGAGGTTGAGCGTTCCTTGAGAGTATTAGATGGTGCTGTGGCCGTATTTGATTCTGTGCAGGGTGTGGAGCCCCAGTCTGAAACCGTTTGGCGCCAAGCTGATAAGTATGAAGTTCCACGAATTGCGTTTATGAATAAAATGGATCGTGTTGGGGCGGATTTCTTTCCCGCTGTTCAGACTCTGGTTGACCGTTTGGGGGCAAATCCTGTTGTCTTGCAACTGCCCTTGGGAAAAGAAGAGGGTTTCAGGGGAGTGATAGATTTACTCACCATGAAAGCGTTGGTTTTTGATGATGAAACGCTTGGTGCTGCGTATGTAACGGAAGATATTCCTGAAGAAGATCTTGAGAAAGCTAAAGAGTATCGGGAGAAGATGCTTGATGCAGTCGTGGAGTTTGATGAAGGAGTTATGGAGCGTTATTTAGCTGGTGAAGCCCTTGAAGTCGATGAAATTAAGCGGGCAATTCGGTTGGGGACGATTGCATTGAAAGTTACGCCAGTATTTTGCGGTTCGGCCTTTAAGAATAAAGGTGTTCAGCCCTTGTTGGACGCCGTGGTTGATTACCTCCCTTCCCCTGTTGATCTTCCACCCGTTCGCGGTATTGATCCAGCCACTGAAGGCGAAATTACTCGAAAGCCGGAGGATAGTGAGCCGTTTGCGGCCCTAGCCTTTAAAATAATGTCGGATCCATTTTCCGGTCAGTTGACTTATTTTAGAGTATATTCTGGCAGGCTCACTGCTGGGTCCTATGTATACAATGTGGCCAAAGGGAAAAAAGAGCGAATCAGTCGTTTGTTGAAAATGCATGCCAATAAGCGTGAGGAAATTAATGAAGTTTCAGCCGGTGATATTGCAGCAGCAGTAGGTTTGAAGGATACGAGGACAGGGGATACGTTGTGCGATGAAAAACATCAAATTTTGCTCGAAGTTATTAAGTTCCCGGAGCCGGTGATTTCTTTGGCTGTCGAGCCGAAGACCAAGCAAGATATGGATAAGTTAGGGTATTCCCTGGAAAAACTTGCTCAGGAGGATCCATCTTTCCGGATCAAGACTGATGAAGAAACTGGGCAGACGATTATTTCCGGAATGGGTGAATTGCATCTGGAAATTATTGTGGATCGACTCATGCGTGAATTTAAGGTTCATGCAAATGTCGGGAAGCCGCAAGTAGCTTATCGTGAAACTATCCGTGGTACGGCTCAAGCTGAAGCGAAGTATATAAAGCAAACTGGTGGGCGTGGTCAGTATGGGCATGTGTGGCTTCGTGTCGAGCCGGCTGAATCTGGTATGGGTTTGGAGTTTGTCAATAAAATTGTAGGCGGAGCTGTCCCAAGGGAATATATTGCCCCAGTAGAAAAAGGTGTCAAGGGAGCGGATGGAAAGTGGTATTTTAGCCGGCTACCCGCTAAGAGATCTAAGAGTAACCTTATATGACGGCTCTTTCCATGAGGTTGACTCCAGTGAAATGGCCTTTAAAATTGCAGGATCTATGGCATTGGTAAGTGCCTGTCAGAAAGCGGACTTAGTTTTATTGGAGCCAGTTATGAGAGTGGAGGTTTTGGTTCCTCAGGATTTTATGGGTGACGTTATTGGAGATTTGAATGGTCGCCGTGGAAAAATTCATGGAATGAAGGCTAGGGGTGGGTCTCAAGTGGTTGATGCAGTTGTCCCATTGAGTGAAATGTTTGGGTATTCAACTGACTTACGATCGAAGACGCAGGGGCGAGCGACATATAGTATGGAGTTTGAGTCGTACGAGGTGGTACCCAAGCTAATGGCGCAGCAGATCATCAAGAAGAATCAAGGGGAGTGAGGCCGCTCTTTATAAACGGTTCTTTTATGGCAAATAAGTGATTTGAGGAGGAAAGAGGATGGCGAAGGCGAAATTTGATCGGAACAAGCCGCATCTGAACGTGGGCACGATTGGGCATGTGGACCATGGCAAGACGACCTTAACGTCGGCCCTCACGAAGGTGATGAGCGATTTAGGGAAAGCGACGTTTGTGCCGTATGACGAAGTGGCCAAGGCCAGTGAAAGCCAAGGGCGGCGGGATCCGACGAAAATCCTCACCATTGCCATCTCGCATGTGGAATATGAAACGGAAAGCCGGCATTACGCGCATGTGGACTGTCCGGGCCATGCCGACTATGTCAAGAACATGATCACGGGGGCGGCGCAGATGGATGGGGCGATCCTGGTGGTCAGTGCGGCGGATGGGCCGATGCCACAGACGCGGGAGCATATTCTCTTAGCGCGCCAAGTGGGGGTGCCCTACATCGTCGTCTTTTTGAACAAGGCGGACAAAGTCGAAGATAAGGAATTACTGGAACTCGTGGAATTGGAAGTACGGGAGCTGCTTACTAAGTATGGCTTTCCGGGGGATGATGTGCCGGTGGTCATTGGCTCGGCCATCAAAGCCATTGAAGGGGATCAAAGTGAGGTGGGGGTGCCGTCGATCCTGAAGTTGCTGGAGGCGGTTGACACCTATATTCCCATGCCGGAGCGAGCCATTGACAAGCCCTTCCTGATGCCGATTGAAGATGTCTTTACCATCAGTGGGCGGGGGACGGTGGTCACGGGTCGGGTGGAGCGGGGCAAGGTCAAGGTGGGGGATGAAATTGAGATTGTGGGGTTAAAGCCCACCCAGACGACCATTGTGACGGGAGTGGAAATGTTTCGGAAGGTCTTAGATGACGGGCAGGCGGGGGACAACATCGGGGCCTTGCTGCGGGGCACGAAGAAGGAAGAGGTGGAGCGCGGGATGGTGTTAGCCAAGCCGAAGTCGATCACGCCGCATACGAAGTTCAAGGCCGAGGTCTATGTCTTGACGAAAGAAGAAGGGGGGCGGCATACGCCGTTTTTCAATGGGTACCGGCCCCAGTTTTATTTCCGGACGACGGATGTGACGGGGATTGTGCAGTTGAATGAAGGGGTGGAGATGGTGATGCCGGGGGACAATGTGACGTTTGCCGGGGAGTTGATTGCGCCTATTGCGATGGAGCAGGGGGTGCGGTTTGCGGTGCGTGAAGGGGGTCGGACGGTTGGCGCCGGTGTGGTTACGGAAATTGTAGAATAAGGATTAATGGGTAAGGGGAAAGGGTAGGTTTTTGTGGATCGAGACCGCAGAATTCGAATACGTTTAAAGGGTTTTGACTATCGTGTCCTTGATCAATCTGTTCGAGAGATTGTGGATACGGTTCGACGTAGTGGAGCCCTAATTGCGGGCCCCGTTCCTTTGCCTACGCGAATTGAGAAATATACGGTTAATCGTGGCACTCATGTTGATAAGAAGTCTCGTGAGCAATTTGAAATTCGTACTCATAAGCGGTTGCTGGACATAATGGAGCCCACTCCAGAGACTATGGATGCCTTGATGAAGTTAAATTTGGCGGCAGGTGTGGATGTTGAAATCAAGTTGTAAGATTTCGGATGTAGTTCATTTGAAAAAAAGTCAATATTTTAGGTGTAAAACGTAAAATGCTTAAGGGTTTGTTGGGTAAGAAAGTTGGGATGCTTCAGGTGTTTGACGAGGCAAGGCGTCTTGTGCCCGTTACGGTGATTGAGGTTGGTCCCTGTGGAATTGTTCAGATTAAGGAAAATGGCCGTGATGGTTATGAAGCCGTTCAGGTTGGTTTTCAGGAGGTTCCTGAGCGCAAGCTAAATAAGCCGGAGTTGGGACATTTGGGGAAAGCTGATGGGCGGCGCTGGAAGTATTTAAAAGAATTTCAATCAGATGGAAAAGTGGAGTTAGGGGCGCTGGTTACAGTGGAGTTGTTTTCCAAGGGTGAGCAGGTCAATATTCAGGGGGTATCCAAAGGAAAAGGGTTTCAGGGTGTGATGAAACGCCATAATTATGCGGGAGGACCGGCTTCCCATGGGTCTATGTTTCATCGGGCCCCTGGATCAATCGGTCAAAGTTCTTTTCCTTCTCGTGTTTTTAAAAATAAGGCTCTGCCAGGTCATATGGGAAATAAGCGAATTACGGTTAAGGGTTTAAAGGTTTTTGATGTAAGGTCTGAGGAAAATATTCTACTAGTATCTGGATCAATTCCTGGCCCCGTTGGTGGGGTGGTGATTGTAAGGAAGGCTGGATAAAGACATCGTATGGATGCGTTCCCGGTATATGGTTCGACTGGCAAAAAGGTGGATGCCGTTGAGTTGAATGATGGGGTTTTTAATTCTTCCGTTAATGAACTCCTTGTTCACCGAGCCGTGGTTATGCAAAGAGCTTCGACTCGGCAGGGTAACGCTTCGACAAAGGGGCGAGGGGAAGTTCGGGGATCAGGAAAGAAGCCGTGGAAGCAGAAGCATACGGGAAGGGCTCGGGCTGGATCAGCGCGTTCACCTATATGGAGACATGGCGGAACGGTCTTTGGGCCTAAGCCAAGATCCTATGCCTATCCATTGCCTAAGAAAGTATACCGTGCCGCTCTAAGGGCTGCCTTAACTGATAAAGCTGCGGCAGGGGATTTAATAGTGATTGACTTGTCCTTGCCGGAAATGAAGACCAAGGAGCTTGTTCGTGTGCTTTCGCAGGTGGGTGTAAGTGGGAAGGCCTTATTAGTGGTTGAAGAGGGGCAGGTGGAAATTGTTCGGATAGGAAAAAATGTGAAGAATCTAAAGGTTCTTCATGCCAAGGATCTTAATGTCTATGATCTGCTTTGGTGTGAAAAGCTTGTGGTAGCTCGCGCAGAATTGCAGCAAATACAGGAAATTTGGGTGTAGCATGAATCCATATGATGTGCTGATTCGTCCTCTACTGACGGAAAAAATCACAGCTATTCGGGAGATAAAAAATACGGTGGCTTTTGCTGTCGACAGTAGGGCGACACGAATAGATGTCCGCCGTGCTGTAGAAAAGGTTTTTAGTGTCAAGGTGGCATCGGTCAATGTTATGAATGTTAAGGGCAAGAAGAAGCGGCAAGGCCGGTATTTGGGGAAAAGGTCAGATTGGCGCAAGGCCTTTGTGACATTGAAAGAAGGCGAAAAAATCGAATTATATGAAAGTGCGTAATGGATTTGGGTTTGGTGAGGATATTGTTATGAAGGAAGATTGTCTATGCCAATAAAGGAATATAATCCAACATCTCCTGGCCGACGTGGAATGACGGCGGTCACTAATGAGGGATTGGCTCCCAATAAGCCGCAGAAAAGTTTGACAAGGACATTTTCCCCGTCTGGTGGGAGAAATAATGCCGGCCGTATTACGGTTCGCTTTAGGGGTGGGGGGCATAAGCGTCGGTACCGAAAGATTGATTTCAAGAGAGACAAGTCCGGAGTGCCTGCTAAGGTCGCCAGCATCGAGTATGATCCGAATCGAACGGCGCGAATTGCGTTATTGCATTATGCGGATGGAGAAAAGCGATATATCTTAGCTCCCCAGGGCTTGGTTGTCGGTGATTCCGTCCAGTCCGGCTCTAAGAGTGATGTGAGGGCTGGAAATGCATTGCCGCTCATGGAGATGCCCTTAGGTGTCGTTATTCATAATATTGAATTAAAGCCTGGGAAGGGTGCCCAATTAGCCAGAAGTGCTGGTGTTTCAGCGCAGGTTATGGGCCGAGATGAGGGCTATGTCCAGATCCGATTGGCGTCTGGAGAAATGCGAAGGATTTTAGGAACTTGTATGGCAACGGTTGGTCAGGTTGGGAATCAAGATCATAGTAATGTTACCGTGGGAAAGGCGGGGCGTTCTCGCTGGTTAGGTAAGAAACCTCATGTACGTGGTGTCGTGATGAATCCTGTCGATCATCCGCATGGGGGTGGTGAAGGGAAGGCTGGTGCAGGGAACCCCCACCCGGTTTCTCCTTGGGGGCAACCCGCAAAGGGTTTCAAGACCCGCAAGCCTAGAAATCAAAGTTCACGGTACATCATTGCTAGTCGAAAGAAAAAATCCCGGTAAATAGGGGGAGACGATGCCAAGGTCACTTCATAAGGGTCCATTTGTTGATGAGCATCTTCTCAAAAAAGTTGAGAAGGTTAGAGGTTCAAGAGAGTCAAAGGTTATTAAGACGTGGTCTCGTCGTTCTACGGTGACTCCAGATATGATTGGGCTGACCTTTGCTGTCCACAACGGAAAAAAATTTATTCCTGTGTTTGTTACCGATAATATGGTTGGTCATAAGTTAGGTGAGTTTTCTCCAACGCGGCTATTTAAAGGGCACAGTGCGGCAAGGAGTGAAAAGGGTGTTGCTTTGAAGTAGCCAAATGGTGAATAAAGTATTGAGTTTTTTGAAATTGAAAGAATAGAGTTATATATGGCTGAAGCAAAAGCAATTCTAAGGCATGTGAGGATGGCCCCCCGCAAGGCAAGGTTGGTAGTGGATATGGTGCGTGGGCGAAATGCGGCGGAGGCTTTGGTTCTCTTGAAGTTTACGCCTCGGTCAGCTGCTAGGGTGGTTGAGCAGTTGCTTTTTTCGGCTGTTGCGAATGCAGGCCAAAAAGATTTAGGTGAACCGGAAAGCTTGAAAGTCTCAAGGGCTTATGTCGATGGTGGCCCGGTTCTTAAAAGGTTTCAGCCTCGTGCCATGGGCAGAGCGAGCTCGATTAAAAAGCGTACCAGCCACATTACAATTGTGGTCAGTCCGGTTAATTGATTGAAAAATGAATGGCTATTCCTAAGAGGGGATAGGTAAGGGAGAGCGATTTATGGGGCAAAAGACGCACCCGTATGGGTTTCGATTAGGGTACACTCGTACCTGGCGATCACGATGGTATGCCAAGAAAGATTATGCAAAACTCCTGCATCAGGACTTGTCTATTCGAGGTTTAGTGAAGAAACGACTGTATCATGCCGGCATTTCTAGCGTGGAAATCGAGCGGTCGGGTAACCAATTAAAATTGATCATTCATACGGCTCGGCCTGGAATAATTATTGGGCGAAAGGGCGCGGAGGTTGACAAGCTGAAGGCTTCGCTCGAAAAGGAATATGGCAATGAAGTCTTTGTCACGGTCAAGGAAATAAAAAAGCCAGAGATTGATGCTCAGTTAGTAGCTGAAAATATCGCGACGCAGTTGGAGAAGCGTGTGTCTTTTCGCCGGGCATTGAAGCGGAGCGTGGCGTCGGCTCTTCGCCTCGGAGCGTTGGGTATTAAGGTGTATTGTGCTGGTCGTTTGGGTGGGCACGAAATCGCCAGGACGGAATGGTACCGTGAGGGGCGTGTTCCGCTTCATACTCTGAGGGCCGACGTCGAATATGGTTTTGCGGAAGCCAAGACTGCAATGGGTCAGATAGGGGTTAAGGCATGGATTTATAAAGGGGACGCGCAAATTCCTTCGATGGAAAAGGCGGAGCCGTCGCTAGGATTTCTGTAGGAAACGCTTAACCCCAACCTGGAGAATTTAGACTAATGCTAGCGCCGAAACGCATCAAGTTTCGTAAGGTTCAAAAGGGCCGAATGAGAGGTAAGGCTTACCGGGGCGGTGAAGTCTCTCATGGTCAATTTGGGCTCAAGGCCATGGAGCCTGGAAGAATCACAGCTCGGCAAATTGAGGCCGCTCGTATTGCTATGACTCGCCACGTGAAGCGTGGAGGTAGGATTTGGACGAGAATTTTCCCTGATAAGCCCATTACCAAGAAACCGGCAGAAGTGAGGATGGGTAAGGGTAAGGGTAATCCTGAGTACTGGGTGGCTGTTGTAAAGCTCGGGCGAATCTTATTTGAGATGGATGATGTCACTCAAGAGGTTGCAGAGGAGGCTTTGCGCTTAGCAGGCCATAAGCTTCCGGTGTTGACGAAATTTGTTATCCGCGGAGAAATTCCAGTTCTGTAGTTCCAAGGCAATCATGATGGAAATAGATCAATTAAAAAAATTAGAAAAATCTGAATTGGTTGAAAAAATTGGCCAATTGAAGCAGGAGCTATTTCACTTTCGGAGTCAGCTGGCCATGGGTCGCATCGAAAATCCGATGAGGATACGAGAGGCCAAGCGCAATATCGCACGGGTTCATACAGTTCTTCGGCAAAAGAGTACATAAAGAGTGATGTTTTTGCGAGAAAGCTAATAATTTATGACACAAACAAGACCAGTCCCTCGAGCGCTTACAGGGAAAGTGATCAGTAATAAAATGCAGAAAACCGTGGTGGTTGAAGTTGTTCGGATAGAGCGACATTCCTTATATGGAAAAGTGCTCAGGCGAAAAACTAAAATGAAAGCCCATGACGAACAAGGCCAGTGTAAAATAGGCGATCAGGTTAAAATTGTATATTCTCGTCCAATTAGTAAGGATAAGAGTTGGCGAGTGGCCGAGGTTTGTGGAAAATGATCTGCTTCATAATGGGTACAGCCACTGTTGAGATTACTTGAGTTTAGAATATAGAGATAAGGCATGATTCAAAATTATACATATCTTGATGTTGCAGATAATTCTGGGGCGAAGAGCGTTCGTTGCTTTCATGTGTTAGGTGGAACCAAGCGGCGGTATGGGTCGTTAGGTGATTTGATCGTCGTTTCCGTTCGCGAGGCGATTCCCAGAGCAGCGGTCAAAAAAGGGGATGTGATGAAGGCTGTTATTGTCCGAACCAAGAAGGGGTCTCGGCGCGATGATGGGTCTCATATAAAATTTGATCGGAATGCTTGCGTGTTGGTGAATGCGCAGGGGGACCCAGTTGGCACGCGCATTTTCGGCCCGGTGGCAAGAGAGTTACGCCAAAAAAAATATATGAAAATCATCTCACTGGCTCCAGAAGTAATTTAGGATAGCACTGATGGCTGGAAAATTTAGAATAAAAAAGGGCGATATGGTTATGGTGATCGCTGGCAAAGAGCGAGGCAAGACCGGAAAGGTGTTGCAGGTGATAACAAAAGGTGAGCGGGTAACTGTTGAAAAGCTTAATATAATGAAGCGCCACACCAAGCCAAATGCCAAAAATAAACAAGGTGGGATCCTTGAGAGGGAGGGTACAATTGCCATTTCAAATGTGATGGCGTATTGCGAATCCGTCCAAAAGCCCTCTCGGGTGAGGATGAAAATATTTGAGGATGGGCGGAAGGTCCGAGTCTATCAAAAGGCTCCTACGGAGGTATTGGATAAAAGCTAATGAAGTCACAAGCCTCTTCAAAAGACGTTAGTAAATCGAAGGAGAAGAAGCCTCAATCTTCTGCCGTCAGGCCTAAAGATTATGTACCACGCCTTAAAGTCCTATTTAAAGAAAAAGTTTTGCCGGCCATGATCAAGGAGTTTGGCTATAAAAACCCTATGCAAGTTCCTCGAGTTGAGCGAATTGTTTTGAATGTCGGGATGGGGGAAGCCATTCAGAATGTAAAGTTGTTGGAAAGTGCTGCTGCCGAACTTGAGCAGATTACGGGTCAAAAGCCTGTGCTCACAAGGGCGAAGAAGGCTATTGCTGGATTTAAGTTGCGTGAAGGTGTTCCTATTGGAGTGAAGGTCACGTTGAGGGGCACACAGATGCATGAGTTTATGGATAGATTGGTGGCGGTGGCATTGCCTCGTATTCGTGATTTCCGTGGAATCTCACCTAAGGCCTTTGATGGACGTGGTAATTACACGTTGGGATTGAAGGAGCAGTTGACGTTTCCTGAAATTAAATATGATGACATTGCATCTATTCATGGGATGGATATTACCTTTGTGACGACAGCCAAGCGGAATGACGAAGCCAAGGCTTTATTGGCTCATTTGGGGATGCCGTTCCGCGCATCCTAGGAGAGGGAAAGGAGCGTCAGTGTCAAGGTTAGCTCTTAAGAATAAGGCGAAGCGGCAGCCAAAATTTTCTTGCCGTCAATATAACCGTTGTCCACTTTGTGGGCGGGTTAGGGGGTTTTTGCGACGGTTTCGTTTGTGTCGAATTTGTTTTCGTTTGCTCAGTTTGCGTGGAGATATTCCTGGCGTGACTAAGTCGAGTTGGTAGCGCCAAGGAAAGGTTCTAGGAATTTTTTGATTTGTCAAAGTATTTTAAAAGAGGTCTTGAATCATGTCGATGACTGATCCGATTGCGGATTTATTTGTGCGCATTCAAAATGCTGGGCGGCGTGGTCACGATCTAGTCAAAATGCCCGCGTCGCGAGTGAAAGGGGAAATCCTTAAAATTTTCAAAAAAGAAGGTTTCATCAAGGATTTTCAGCGTATCACCACCGAAACTCATCCTGCTCTACAGGTAGCTCTACGGTATGCCCCTGGCCGTCAAAAGCAATCGTTTATTACTGGCATCAAACGAATCAGTAAGCCAGGTTGTCGGGTGTATGCTGGCAAAAATGATATACCAAGGGTCATGAAAGGTTTAGGGGTGGCAATCCTGACAACCGATCAGGGCTTGTTAACTGATGAGGAATGTCGCACGAAACAGGTTGGTGGGGAAGTTTTATGTCACGTGTGGTAGGGCTCTCATACATAATGGTTGAACGTGTACTGATGCAAACTATAGGATAATCATGTCAAGGATTGGACGAAAACCCATATCTATCCCAACTGGCGTAGAGGTGCAAGTACATGATACCCAGGTGTTGGTGAAAGGCCCTTTGGGGCAATTGCAGTGGTCTCTGTATCCTGGGATTCAGGCTCAAGTGGAGAATGGAGTCGTATCCCTCACGCGTGAAGGGGATTCCGTGAAGTTGCGGGCTATGCACGGATTGACCAGAGCGGAGATTTTCAATCAGATCGTTGGGGTAAAGGAAGGATACCAGAGAAACTTGGAAGTGATGGGAGTTGGCTATCGAGCGCAAATTCAGGGTGACGCATTGAGTTTTACTCTTGGATATGCCCATCCCGTTTCCCTGAAATTGCCTCAAGGGGTAGAGGCGTCTGTCGACAAGCAGACCTTGATTTCGCTTAAGGGTATTGATAAGCGTGTGGTTTCACAGGTTGCTGCACAAATTAGAGAGATGAAAATTCCTGATGTGTATAAGCATAAAGGGATTAAGTATGTTGGTGAAGTACTTCGGAAAAAAGCCGGTAAGGCTGGGAAAAAATAAGGGACGATCGTGAATATTTTGGAGAAACGCAAAAGGCTTGGTAAGCGAAGCCGGAGAGTTCGTCTTCGTATTGTCGGTTTGTCTTCCCGCCCGCGGTTAAGTGTGTTTCGAAGCAATGCTCATATTTATGCTCAAATCATTGATGATGTTGCGGGACGAACGCTTGTCTCGGCTTCAACCTGTGATCCTGGATTAAAAGATCGTATTAAATCTGGTGGGAGTATAGAGGCAGCAAAGCTAGTGGGAGAAACCATTGCCGAACGGGCAAAGGCGATTCCTGTTGAGTTGGTGGTATTTGACCGTGGGGGAAGATTGTTTCACGGTCGAGTCAAGGCCTTGGCTGACGCAGCGCGTTCTGCCGGACTAAAATTCTAATGTCGCCTATTCCCAAATTTTGAGGAAGGGAAGGATTCACGCCTGTGAAGGTCAATGTTGAAGAGCTTAATTTAAAAGACAAGCCAGTGGTGATTAACCGCGTGGCCAAGGTAGTGAAGGGTGGAAAGCGTTTTTCTTTCTCAGCCCTTGTTGTTGTTGGTGATGGCGACGGTTGGGTTGGTATCGGAAAAGGCAAAGCAGCCGAAGTTCCATCGGCCATTGCCAAAGCCGTTGAGCATGCGAAAAAAAATCTCATTCGAATCCCATTGAAATCGAATTCGATTCCCCATGAGGTTCATGGGCGTTTTGGGGGAGAGCATATTTTGTTGAAGCCTGCCAAGCAAGGGACAGGAATTATTGCTGGCGGAGCGGTTCGGTCGTTGTTAGAAGTGGCAGGTGCCAAGAATGTCGTGGCAAAAACCTTGGGTCGAGGGAACCCGTTTAATGCAGTACGGGCTACAATTCAGGGTTTACGACAGCTTCGAGATCCTCAAGAAGTAAGGGCCATGAGGCGGGCGCCCATTGATATTGATGAATAAACTATTGTCGAAGAAGTTGTGAGGTAAGTGAGATATATGTCTATGCCATCCCAGTTGTCGATCACATTAAAGCGGAGCCAGATCGGGCATCCGAGCAAAATACGCCTTGTCCTAAGGGGGTTGGGATTGCGAAAAATTGGCCAAACCGTCTCACGGCCAGATACAGCGCAAGTCCGAGGATTGGTGAATAAAGTTCGACATCTTATTGAGGTTTCTGGCTTATGAAACTCCATGATTTACATCCGTCTCCTGGTTCCAAAAAGAAAAAGAAACGTCTTGGTCGTGGGCCGGGGTCGGGGTTTGGCAAGACTGCTGGAAAAGGGCATAAAGGGCTGCTGGCTCGTGCCGGTCGGGCCAATATGGCTGGTTTTGAAGGTGGCCAAATGCCTTTGGCTCGTCGGTTGCCAAAACGGGGATTTACTAATGTGTTTCGAATTGAATATACCGTCGTCAATATTCAAACTTTAGCTGCTCAAGAAAATACCACAGAATTCAGTCCTGCCGTTTTTAGGGAATTAGGGCTTCTTAAGGGCCGGAATTCTCGTGTCAAAATTCTTGGTGAGGGTGACATGAGTCGTCCACTTGTTATTGAAGCTCATAAATTTAGTGTTTCCGCTAAACAGAAAATTGAGAATGCAGGTGGGCAAGCCAAGGTGATTGGCCGTGCTTGAACGGCTTGTTACGAGCCTTCAAAATATTTTTAAAATCCCAGAGTTGCGAAGTCGGGTTATTTTTACCTTGGCTATGCTGGCGGTTTATCGGATTGGGGCGCATGTTCCAACTCCGGGAATTAACAATGAGGAACTATTTAAATTTCTTACGGAGCGAGGCGGAGCCCTTATGGGCTTCCTGGATATTTTTACAGGAGGGGCTTTATCGAGGCTAACAATTTTTGCATTGGGCATCATGCCCTATATCAGTGCATCAATTATCCTACAGCTTCTTACCGTTGTTGTCCCGCATCTGTCGAAATTAGCAAAGGAGGGTGAACGAGGCAGAAAAACGATTATTCAATATACTCGTTATGGAACAATCGTGATTGCCTTTATTCAGGGTTTCGGTATTGCCCTGGGCCTTGAAGGCATGAATGAAGGGGCGTTTGTGCTCGATCCTGGCTGGGCTTTTCGCTTCATGACGGTGATTACCTTGGTTGCAGGGACAGCGTTCCTCATGTGGCTGGGTGAACAAATCACGGAACGGGGTGTTGGAAATGGGATTTCGCTCATTATTTTTTCTGGAATTGTAGCCAGCCTACCAGGCGCAATGGTCCAAACCTTTGAATTGTATAAAATTGGACAAATCAGTCTGGTGCTGGTGATCCTTCTTGGTGTGGCCATGCTGGCCGTCATGACGGCTATTGTTTTTTTAGAAACTGGTCGACGGAAAATTGCGGTGCAATATGCCAAGCGTGTTGTAGGGCGTCGCGTCTATGGAGGACAAAATACTCATATACCTTTGAAAATTAATACGGCTGGGGTAATTCCCCCGATTTTTGCCTCCTCTATAATTGCGTTTCCGGCAACAATTACGAGTTTCATTCAAGAGCCGTGGGTTCAATCCATTGGGGCACAATTGGCCCCAGGTTCGTTGTTATATACGATGATATATGTGGGACTTATTATTTTCTTTTGCTTTTTTTACACGGCAGTGGTGTTGAACCCCGTGGATATGGCTGACAATATGAAAAAATATGGCGGGTTTATACCTGGCATTCGTCCGGGGCAAAAGACGGCTGACTTTATTTATAAAGTCTTAACAAGAATTACCTTTGCTGGGGCCATCTATCTTGCGATTGTTTGTGTCATTCCTGAATTGCTGATTTATAAATTAAATATGCCGTTTTACTTTGGCGGGACTTCATTGCTGATTGTGATTGGAGTTGGCCTTGATACGGCTCAACAAATTGAGAATCATATGCTTATGCGCAATTATGAGGGGTTTCTGGGTAAAAAGGCAATAAAAGGCAGAAGTGGATAGCAGCATGAGAGTGATCTTTCTGGGCCCTCCAGGAGTGGGTAAAGGTACGCAGGCGGACTTTATTGCACAGAAGTATGAGATTCCTAAGTTATCAACTGGGGATTTGCTTCGTGAGAGTGTGGCAAATGAAACGTCATTGGGCAAAGAAGCGAAAGGCTATATGAACCGAGGTGAGTTAGTGCCTGATGCGGTTGTAGTTGGATTGGTTGAGGAAAAGTTGTCTTCTCCGGAATGCCAAAAAGGCTTTCTCCTTGACGGGTTTCCGCGAACCGAGGCGCAGGCTGATCAGTTATCAAGCTATTTAGCATCGACGGGAAAAGGCTTGGATCAGGTGGTATATTTTTCTCTTTCAAAGGATGAGATTATTAGGCGAATTAGTGGGAGACGGAGTTGTCCGGAATGTAAAGCAGTCTATCATCTTGAATCCGTTCCGCCAAAACATGCGGGGATTTGTGATGTTTGTGGCAAGTCCCTTATTCAACGAAATGATGATAAACCTGAAACTGTTGAATCCCGCTTAGCCGTCTATCAAGAACAAACGGCTCCATTAGTTGAGTATTACAAAACACGAAATATTCTCGGTGAATTGGACGGAGCGGGCTCGGTGTCTGCCGTGCAAGAGCGGTTAGTGGCTCTTTTGGCTCAGCCAAGAGTAGAATGATCATTCTTAAAACCCCTGAAGAGATTGAATTGATATCTCGAGCTGGTCAAATTGTCGCTGAATGTCAAAAAGTTTTGATACAAGAACTCAAGCCGGGGATGACGACACTGGAATTAGATTCGTTGACGGAAACCTGTATTCGTGATTTTGGGGGAATCCCAGCGTTCAAAGGCTATAGGAATTATCCTAAGAGCCTGTGTGCCTCGATCAATGAAGAAGTCGTTCATGGAATCCCTTCGCGACGAGTACTCAATGAGGGCGATATTATCGGGTTGGACGTAGGAGCTATAGTGGAGGGTTTTTATGGAGATGGCGCGGTGACTGTTTCAGTGGGGGAAGTTCAAAAGCCTATTCGTAAGTTGATCGAAGTAACCCGAGATGCCTTGTCGAAAGGACTTGAGCAGGCGGTCGTGGGGAATCGATTGTCAGACATTTCGTCTGCCATACAAGCGTATGTCGAGCAGCATGGATTTTCGGTTGTCCGTGACTTTGTAGGGCACGGTATTGGTCGACAGTTGCATGAAGAACCACAGGTTCCTAATTATGGAAAGTCTGGACAAGGGCCTCGTCTGAAGCCTGGTATGACTCTAGCAATCGAACCGATGGTCAATATGGGAGGAACTAGGGTGAAAGTTTTGGAAGATGGGTGGACGGCAGTAACGAGTGACGGCTCGCTTTCGGCGCACTTTGAACATACGATCTCGATTGAGCCCATGGGACCTCCTCGGGTTCTTACAGCTTGTGCCTAGAAAGAAGACTTGGTACCTTCCTGATGGGAAAAGAAGATATTATTGAGGTGCAAGGGGCTGTGACGGAAACATTGCCGAATGCCATGTTTCGAGTACGGCTAGAGACTGGTCATAAAATATTGGCTCATATTTCAGGGAAAATGCGGATGCATTTTATTCGAATTTTGCCGGGTGATAAGGTCACTGTGGAACTTTCTCCCTATGATCTGACGCGTGGACGGATTACTTATCGGTTTAAATAGAGGGTAATATTGTGAAAGTTAAATCATCAGTAAAGCCTATTTGTGCCAAGTGTAATGTGATTCGCCGTAAAGGTGTCGTTCGAGTGCTATGTGTCAACCCTCGACACAAACAGCGTCAAGGCTAGGGCTCTGTTGAATAAGAAATTAGGAAGAAGCGTCTTTAACGAAGGAATTTAAGCGATGGCCCGAATTGCAGGTGTAGAACTTCCGATTGGAAAACGTGTTGATATCGGCTTGACGTATATTTTTGGTATTGGCCCTGCTCGTGCCAGAGATATATTACGAAAGGTTGGAGTGGCATTCGACACGAGGATTAAAGATTTACAAGAAAATGAAGTGGTTAAATTGCGTGAAACAATCGATCAGGACTATGAAGTCGAAGGTGATCTCCGAAAAGAAGTCACGATGAGTGTGAAGCGATTAATGGATATTGGAACGTATCGTGGGCTTCGACATCGAAAAGGTCTTCCGGTCAGGGGGCAACGGACAAAAACAAATTCTAGAACCAGAAAAGGCCGTCGAGGGGCATTCGGTGGAAAATCAAAACGATAAACCTGGCGAAAGGGACGGTTTATGAGTGTCAAGAAGGGGAAAAAAAAGGAACGGAAAATCGTACAGGTTGGGATTGTTCATATTATGGCTTCTTTTAATAATACCATTGTGACCATTACGGATTTGTCAGGGGGAGCAGTGTCTTGGGCAAGTGCTGGGAGTCAAGGATTTAAGGGGTCAAGAAAAAGTACCCCTTTTGCCGCAACGCGTGCTGGGGAAGTGGCTGCGAAAAAAGCCATGGAACATGGATTGCGCCAGGTTGATGTATATGTGAATGGGCCTGGTTCTGGACGAGAAGCGGCTGTTCGTGCGCTACAATCTGTTGGTTTACGCGTGAATCTGATTCGTGATGTTACGCCGATTCCTCATAATGGGTGCCGGCCTCCAAAGCGGCGACGGGTTTAAAATGTCTAATATGATTTGTAAAGAGAATCGTTTGTCTAAGATCTTGAGATAGGGGGAGAACGGCTATGGCCAAATATACTGGACCTGTGTGTCGACTGTGTCGACGTGAAGGTGTGAAGCTTTTTCTCAAAGGCACAAGGTGTATGTCCGAGAAGTGCGCGATCGAGCGTCGCAGCTATCCACCTGGGCAACATGGACAGTCTAGAAGAACTCGACCTACCGAGTATGGGACCCAGCTGAGAGAAAAACAAAAACTTCGTCGTGTCTATGGTATGCAAGAACGCCAATTCTTAAAAACCTACCATATGGCTGTCCGTCGAAAAGGGGTTACAGGGGAACATTTGTTAAGCCTTTTGGAGCGACGGCTCGATAACGTGGTGTATCGGCTCGGTTTTGCTGCCTCACGTGGGCAGGCCAGGCAGTTGGTGAATCATGGCCATTTGTTAGTGAATGGGCGGAAGGTGACCATTCCATCCATGACGATTAATGTAGGAGATTCAGTTGAAGTGAGAGAGAAAAGCCGACAGCTTGTTCCCGTCCAAGCGGCTCTTGAAGTTGCTGAGGGTCGTGGGGTGCCCAACTGGTTGGATATGGAACGCAATTTATTTAAAGGGACGGTTCAAGCTCTTCCCACCAAAGAAGATATTGATGTGTTGGTCAATGAGCAAGTTGTGGTGGAATTGTATTCACGGTAAACGGACAGGAATGTTCCTGAGACACCAAATCGAAAAATTTGGGCGTATGGAGCAATCAATGTCACGGCCTTGGGATCAAGAAAGGGAGACGCGATCCTTATGATTAAGAGCATGAAGGATTTCCAACTGCCCGCGAAGCTGGAATTGGAAAAAGACACAGCTTCCGCTACGTATGGCAAATTTATTGCCGAACCTTTTGAACGAGGGTTTGGGACCACGATGGGAAGTGCACTACGTCGAGTGCTACTTTCCTCTCTACCAGGAGCAGCGGTGACTTCTGTCAAGATTGAAGGGGTTTATCACGAGTTTTCCACTATTCCTGGGGTAACTGAAGATGTCACCATTCTGATTCTCAATATTAAGGGCTTACGGTTACGTTTATATTCAGAGAAGGCCAAGGCCATTCACTTGAAGAAGAAGGGGCCTGGAGAAGTGAAAGCTGGTGACCTTGCTGTAGATTCTGAAGTTACCATTTTAAACCCCGATCTCCATATTGCTACTTTGGATAAAGATGCGGTGCTAGATATTGAGCTTATTGTGAAACCTGGCCGAGGGTATACCCCGGCTGAACGTAACAAGGAAGAGGGCCTCCCTATTGGAGTCATTCCGGTCGACTCGATTTTCTCTCCGATTAAACGGGTGAACTTTAGCGTCGAAAGTGCGCGTGTTGGCCGAATCACCGACTATGACAGATTACTTCTTGAAGTCTGGACAGATGATAGTATTACTCCGCAAGATGCGGTGACTGGGGCTGCAAACATTTTGCGTGACCATTTGGATATTTGTCTGCCCTCAGACGATACAGGTGAACCAATTCAGGAAGACAGCAGTGATGAGGCCAAATTGCAAATCAATCAACACTTGTTCCGGAGTGTCAATGAGTTAGAACTCTCGGTGCGTGCGGCCAACTGTTTGAAAAACGCCAATATCAAAAGTATTGGTGAATTGGTCCAGCGAAGCGAAAATGAGATGCTGAAGACAAAGAACTTCGGGAAAAAGTCTTTGAATGAAATTAAAGAGGTCTTGGCCGAAATGGGGCTGGAATTAGGGACCAAAGTGCATGAAGTAATGGAATCCCATTCCTGAACTTTTGAAAAGGACGGTGTTGCTGTGCGTCATCGAAAACGAGGTAGACAATTAGGACGGAATACGAAGCATCGACTGGCGTTGTTTAGAAATTTGGCCACCTCTTTAATGGAGCATGAGCGAATTGAAACCACGGAGGCCAAAGCTAAAGAATTGCGTGGAATCACAGATAGGCTCATTACCCTTGGCAAGCAAGGGACTCTCCACGCTCGACGAGGTGCTTTACGAGTGTTACGAACCAAAGAGACTGTCTCCAAGCTCTTTGATGATATAGCCAAGCGGTTTTCCGATCGTCATGGTGGCTATACTCGAATCATTAAAACAAGGCAGCGACCTGGAGACGCCGCAAAGTTAGTTGCTATTGAATTGGTTGAAACGGGTGCAGCGCCTCAATCAACAGCCCCCACAACAAATTCTTAAGAACCGGAAAGTTAAGAGTAACCTTCCGTCCATACTTCGTCGTTTGTTGTTTCTCCTCTCTCCGTCGTTATAGGTCCCTTCGATACAGACTAGGGTATTCATTTACTTGCCAAAAGCCCTATGCTATCATTTTTAGAGGGTTTTTGGCGCTCTAGGCTTTTCCTTTCTGTAGATATCTAGCCCGATGAAAACCTATATTGTACGTGGTGTACTCACAATTACGATCATCGTGATGACAGTTTTTATTGGGCACCGAGTAGCCAAGCATATGCAAATAAGAAGCCAAACAACGGCTTCTGTGCCTTTGCAGGAGCAGCAAGGTGCGGATGCTTGGATCCAAGGGTTTACCTATCGCCAAACGCGAGCAGGTTCAACGAAATGGATAGTGACGGCTGATCAGGCTCAAGTCTTTGATGATGAGCATACTGCAAAGCTACAGTCGGTGAAGATCAAGTTATTCGACCAGGACTTTGAAAAAGAGCAGATGCTGATTACCTCCCAAGAGGGCGTGATGAACACCTCAAGTAATGATTTTTATTTGGTCAGTCAAGATAAAAAAACGGTCATGACCTTTCAGACAGGATATCAAGTGTTTTCAGATAGACTGACGTGGAAGGAAGACGTTCGACAAATTTCACACGGAAGATTCCGTGGTTATTCGAGGCAACGGGCTGGTGATTACGGGGACGGGTTTGATTGGAGATGTTGAGAAGAATGAATTTCGGTTGCTCAACAATGTTCGTGCGGAGGTGTCGTCGCCATAAGACATTTGCTGTGGGTCTACAGTCGTTGGTTGGTGGTGGTCGTCGTGGGGACTGTCTTCTTTCCTATTCTCGGGTGGGGAGAAAGTCAGAAAACCACAACGGTGATTACCTCGAATACGATGACGGCAAGTAGCCTGGAAAACAAGGTTATTTTTCGTGAAAATGTGAAAATGGTTCAGGAAGGGCTGGTCGTACATTCTGATATCATGATCGTGTATTTCAAGGAAAAGAGTGCTCAGGCATCCTCTCCTGTTGGGCAGCTCCCGTCAGAAAATTCCCAAAAAGGAAATCCGGGTTATTGAAGCGAAGGGCCATGTCAAAATTGCCAAAGGTGAAAGCCGCGCGACATGTACGCGTGCCCTCTATGATAAGCAAGAGGAAAGGATCATTCTTCTAGGATCTCCTGTGGTTTGGGAAGCAGGAACTCGGGTTAGTGGCCAGAAGATCACAATGTTTTTAAAAGAAAACCGGAGTATAGTAGAGGGAGACACACGGGTAATCATTGAGGAGGGGGAAGAGAATTAGAGCGCGCTCTCCCAACGATCATGATCTTGGAAATTTTTTGCGAATGTATGTTGTGGTGAATTATTCAGTTTCTCTGTTCACTGCAATGCGATCGGTGCAGGTTTAGTACAGCCCATGGCGGAAAGTCAGGCACATGCTTCGAATGAAATTGTCACCAAGAATCTTCAGAAAAGTTTCAAGGGACGACAAGTGGTCCGAGGAGTCAGTGTGGAATTGTTGGGCGGAGAAGTCGTGGGATTGCTCGGTCCAAATGGTGCAGGGAAGACCACCATTTTTGATATGGTGGTGGGGCTTTGCCAGCCAGATCAGGGAAGCATTTTCCTTAATCAAGAGGAAATCACCAACCTTCCGATGTATAAACGTGCGAGACGGGGAATTGGATATTTGCCACAAGAAGCCTCAATCTTTCGAAGACTGTCGGTTGAGAATAATGTATTAGCGGTCTTGGAAACCCTCAATCTTTCGAGGGCTCAACGAAAAACTCGTTTAGATGAATTACTTGAAGAACTCGATCTCAACCGGCTTCGAACACATGGATCCTATACGCTATCAGGCGGAGAGCGACGCCGTTTGGAGATTACTCGAGCGTTAGCGACCGATCCAAAATTTCTCTTACTCGATGAACCCTTTGCCGGAATCGACCCTATTGCTGTTGGTGATATTCAAGATATTCTCACCAATTTAAAAAAGAAGGGAATTGGGATTCTTATCACCGATCACAATGTGCAAGACACGCTTTCCATTACGGACCGAGCCTATATAATAAGTGAAGGTATGATATTGGAGAGTGGTACTCCAGAGATAATCGTGAATAGTCCAAAGGCGCGAGCTGTGTACCTGGGTGAACGCTTTAAAATGTCCCAATAACCTGAGATAAACTTTCTCTTATGGACCTCCGCTTAGATCTTCGTCTCTCTCAAAGGCTGGTGATGACACCCCAGCTGCAACAAGCTATCAAATTGTTGCAGTTATCGCGATTGGAGCTCCAACAAACCTTAGAGCAACATTTAGTCGAAAATCCGCTCTTGGAAGATCTTGCTCTTGAGACACAAGAAGAAGAAACCGTCAGTGCGGAAGAAGGAGGCGAACAAGCGAAAGAGATAGAGTCTGAAAGTGCTGAACCTGGGGATTCTGAGGAAGTCCAGCCACCAACCAAGGAAAGTGAACCACTGACATCTGAAGAGTGGGATAATATTTTAGGGAATGATTGGCGTCCGGCACAACGTGATCAAATTGGGGCAGGAGACGACGAGTTTCCTTCTTATGAGCAGACCTTAACGAAACCCACTTCGCTCGAAGATCATCTGGACTGGCAACTTCGGCTTTCTTCCCTGGAAGGCGCTGAGCGAGATATCGGGCGAATGATTATTGGGAATTTAGATGAGGATGGGTATTTGCGGATGCCTTTACCCGAGTTACAAGCAGATGCCCAATGTTCCTTTGAGCAACTTGAGCGGGTTCTTCGTCAGATTCAGACGTTTGACCCACCAGGGGTGGCTGCGCACGATTTAGCCGAATGTTTATTAATTCAATTAGAGCACATGCAGCAGGATGAGTCGGGCATCACACACTGTATTCCTGACACCGTATCCAAGAATCTTGTCTCAGCTATCATAAAGGATCATCTAACAGATCTACAGAAAAAACGGTATCCGGTGGTAGCCAAAACCTTGGGTGTAACCCTGGATGAGGTCTATGAAGCCGTTCGGGTGATCGAGACTCTAGAGCCGAAACCAGGGCGTCCATATTCTTTGGACAGTAACTCAGTAATTATTCCTGACGTCTATGTTGTTAAATATGAAGGAGAATGGGTGGTCTTATTGAATGAAGATGGACTTCCTCGGTTGAGGGTTAGTCCCTACTACCGGCGGTTGCTGGCGCATTCCGGCGAAGATGCCGGAAAAACCAAAACCTATTTAGAAGAGAAGCTCAAGGGTGCGCAATGGATTATTCGCAGTATTGATCAACGTAATAAAACCATCGTGAAAGTTGTGACCAGTCTGATAAAATTCCAAGAAGCCTTTCTAGAAAAAGGTGTTCAGTATCTGCGTCCGTTGGTTTTAAAGCAAGTTGCAGAGGATGTCGGAATGCATGAGTCTACGATTAGTCGTGTGACGACCAATAAGTATGTCCATTGTCCTCAAGGCATTTTGGAGCTCAAGTTCTTTTTTAATGCGGGAATCCAGCGTGCGGATAATCGTGGTGAGGATATGTCCTCTGTCACGGTGCGAGAGCTGATCAGGGAAATGGTAGCGCAGGAAGAGTCGGCCAATCCGTTAAAAGATCAAGAAATTGTTGCCAGACTCAAACAGAAAAATATTTTGATTGCCCGTCGAACGGTAGCCAAATACCGGGCTGAACTTCATATTGTCTCTGCCAGTCAACGAAAACGTATTCCTAGTTAGTGGGTTTGCCTGGTCAATTCCTGTGCAATTGGCAGGAGTGATAAAGAGGGTGTGTAATAAATCTGGGTTTCGGTCGTACTGGGAGTGTTTTGATGATCCCTGAGCTTTCCCAAAATCCAGTTGAGAGTGATGCCGTGCCGCTTCAATTTATGATGGTCACGGGGACATCAGGATCGGGCAAAACGCAGGCCCTCAAGTGTTTAGAAGATTTAGGGTTTTTTTGTGTGGACAATCTTCCTCCGGCTCTCTTTCAAAAATTTACTGAACTCTGTACGCAACCCGGGAAAGATGTGAAGAAGGTCGCGCTAGGGATTGATATTCGCGAACGGGGATTTTTTGACGATTTGCTGAATAATTTAGAAGCCTTACAGGCTAATGGATGTCAGGTCGAACTTCTATTTTTGGAAGCCCAGGATGACATTTTAGTCAGACGGTTTTCTGAATCACGTCGTCCCCACCCTCTCCTTCCCCAACGGCCTGTCATTGAAGGGATTCAATTAGAACGGGAACGTTTGCAGGGCCTCCGAAACCGAGCTCATCGAGTATTGGATACTTCCGGGTTTTCAGTCCATGACTTAAAATCTTGGATGATCAAGCATTATCGGGGACGAGATGATAATCAAACTCTAAAAATCAGTCTCTTAAGTTTTGGATATAAGTTAGGGATCCCTGTCGATGCCGATTTAGTGTTTGATGTTCGATTCCTACGGAATCCCCATTTTGTCCCAGATCTGCAACCGCTGACCGGAGAACATGCAGAGATTCAACAGTTTGTCCTGGAGAATAAAGAAGGTAAGGATTTCTTAGGACATTTGCGAGAATTTTTTGCGTTTTTGCTCCCTTTGTTTGAACGCGAACACCGCAGTTATTTGACCATTGCCTTTGGGTGCACAGGAGGCCGACATCGCTCGGTGGCCATGGTTTTGCAAATGAGAGATATTCTTAAAACCTTAGGGTATGACGTTACCCTCCGCCATCGGGAAATTCAAAAGGAAAAAATTGAAACCTCATAGGTTATTGCTGTAGATCTGAACGATGAAACTCTTGAAATCCACATTCCTCTTTTAGTAAATCCTTCTCCTGCCTGCCAACTTGTTTGCCATTCTGTTTGTATTCTCTTTTAATCTAAAAGCGGCAGTTGAGTGCGAAAAAGCTGTGCAAGCCATTGATGTGCATAGGGAATGTAAGAATTGCGTTGTCACCTTGTGGGTGATGAGTCAATTTTCACATTTACAAGGGGTTGTGCAAACTTTCGTTATCCAACTGCTGTTTTTAGGTTTAACCTTAGAACACTGTTATTGTTGGTTTCTGGATATTCCTCTGGGGTGTTTCCCTTAAAGGGACAATCTTGTCTAAAAAAACAACCTAAGTATAAATATGACATCATATTGAGTAATGGCAGACACGAAATCAGTCCAGATACAACTAGAGACAAAGAAAGAATGGAATCATGGCAATCTTGAGAGAATACAATTGGCAACGAGTGGTTCGTACCGCCAAGGGAATTTTTGGACGTGTACCACTGGCAATTGGTGTTGATATTGGATCTCGCTTGATGAAGATGGCTGTTATCCAGGCAGATCACAATGGGTTGTCGTTAGTAGATTTTTCGATGCAATCTGTTGCTGAAACAGCATTTCCTGATGAAGGATCTTATGTTGGACTTGTCGGGTCTTTCCGAGAAAAAATGATGATTCCCTTCGGTACGATAGGAACCTCGCTATCGGGACCATCTGTTTTTGTTAAATCGATAACCCTTCCTGTGATGACAGAGGAGGATCTTCGAGAACATCTTGCCTTGGAACTTGACCGGTATATTGCTTTTGATGTTCAGGATGTCTTTTGGGATGTCTATTGCCGGAAACCCTTTCATGAGGCCACAGAAGGACAGCAGGAGTATTTTCTCGTCGTGGCCAAAAAGGAATATGTTGAGCGCCGTGTGGATGCATTTCGTCAATATGGGATGACCCTCCGGTTTGTTGATGTGGATGTCTTTGCCCTGGTTAATATGGTGACGTACAACTATGGGAATGAAGGGTCCTGGTTGCTAGCCCATATCGGGCCAACGGGAATCATTATGGTGGTCATTGTTGAAGGCGAACCTGCGTGCATTCGAAAAATTTCTTACGAAGCCGAGTGGTATGGAGATTTTCTTGATCAGGTGTTGATACGGCAGACTTCATTGGAATCGAGAAAAGAACTTGGGGCATCGGAGACCCTCCTTCTAGAACAATTTTTTCAAGAAACGCGTGCGCAAATTTGTGAAACATTGGAATCTTTCTCGGATCTATCAGTGAAAGTCATAGATAGGGGCATTCTGCTGTCGGGCGGATATGTTGTCGCGCCAGAAATGGCATCAACATTGGCACAATCCTTGGGGATGCCGGTTAATCTCCTGGATCCCTTTCAGTCGATAACTGTTCCTCAAGCCATTCAACAGGATCCAGTCTTCCAACAAACAGCTTTTTTAATGAGTGTAGCAGTGGGTGTGGCGTTGCGAGGTGCCACGACACATGATTGAAATCAATCTAGCTCGTCAACTTCAGTCTGCCACAACTGTAAACAGGGAATCATATCGAGGCTATGGGTGGATATGTATCCTTCTCTGTTTGGGGCTTGGAGGGTCAAGTTGGTGGTGGACTCAGATCAAACAACAAGAACTTGAATCCTTGCTTCAGGAGAAAAGTGTTCAAACGCAATCCCTGGAAAATGTTCAAACGATACTGAGTCGGCTAGAACAGTATCAGAAGGAAAAGCAACTTCTTATTGGTTCATATGAAGAAATGCATGCACAAGAGCTGGGGAAAAAGCAGCCTATAGCCTTATTAGACGGAGTCAGTCGCAGTATCGATGGCCTCGATATTTGGTTAGATCATGTTCAAATGGTCGATCAGGTTGTTGAATTGCGAGGGCAATCTTTTGTCCTCCAGGAAATTGGGAAATACATCGACACGTTAGAGAATCACCAGGTGATTACGTCATTGCCAGTCGTTGAAATTCTCGATCAAAAAGATAGAGATGGCGAAAAGGTTTTTTCTTTTATTATTCGCTTTGTTTTGGAGCGACGGGTGATGGCATGATTCGATGGTGGCATCAAACCCCGATCTGGCAGCGCTTCATGATCTTTGGATTAGCTATGTTTCTGTTTGTATTGGGGATGCATACCTGGGTTTGGAGTTCGCTGGATAGCGCAATTGTCAGGTTAGATCAAGACATCGCCGTGTTGACCCAGAAGAATCAAGAATCTATCAAGAGCATTGCGTTGTTAAACGATGTAGAGCAAGAGGTGGCGATTTTACGTGAAAAACTGTCCTCACGTATCCAGCATGTACCCGTGGGGGTTGTGCCACAAGCCTTTCGAAGAGATGTTGTTGATATCGGGAAACGAAATGGGGTGGCGGTCCGCCTGTGGAAACCAAAAAATTCATTTTTGAAAGTTGATCAATCTGGGGTTTCCCTCGATATTGTTGTGAGAGTCGAGGGGAGCTTTTATGGCACGGTTCAATTTCTGAATGAATTACTACAGTTATCATGGGTTCAAACCGTCAACCCTCTAGTGCTTGTCAGAAAACAAGAAACCAAAAATTCATCTACGGTCACGACTGATTTCACCATTGATGTTTTGGCAGCCGGGGATATTCAGCAGGCCCAAAAGAAGCTCGAAACATAAGGTGTGAGCCAAGACAGTGAATATGAGCCATTGACGTGTACAACGCTGAAAAAACGAAGGGATGATTGGGTGTTCCAGGGTGTCAAAAAAAACGTATGTCGATTAAAGCCGAAGTTTCTGGGAGTTATTTTTTGTGGTCTTCTGGGCGCCCCCGTTGCAGCAGGAGAATTTCAAAAACCTTATCTAGAAAATACAGGTTCTGTTGAAGGTTTAGCGCTACAAACGCAGTTCCGCAATGATTTTGGAAACCGCCAGGATCCATTTAGGCCAATAAAAAAACGGCGCTCTATTTCACCCTCTTCCATGAAATCACGTCCGAAACCATCAGAAAACCCTCCGATCTCAAGTATTAAAGATCCCAATTTGAAGTTGTTGGGGATCATACGCGGACAATATGGGCATCAAGCGGTCATTCAAATTTCGCCTGGAGAACGAATTTTCGTAAGGCCTGGGCTGGAACTTGTCCGATCAGGATGGATCATTAAGACTATCAGTGACAGAGAAGTGCTCCTGGAGCATCTCTCCACCTCCACTTCAGGGAAAGCCCTTTCCCAATCCAGGACTTTCATCCTTTCGTTTCCTACTCCTGGGAAATCGTGATAAAAATTTCTGGTTGAGAAAGCCTAGGAAAACCTTCATAATCTCTAACCCTGTTTGGGGTTTCCATCATCGAATTTCAGGCCGTAAGGTTTTCCTTTTTACTGACTGAAGGATTGTTATGTTGAGATATTTAAATGCAGGTGAATCCCATGGGAGAGGGCTCATGGCTGTGTTTGAAGGGGTTCCGTCCGGTTTGCCTATTACAGCCGAGGCCATTAACACCGATCTAATCCGGCGACAAGGCGGCTATGGACGTGGCGGCCGTATGCGGATTGAAAAAGACCGAATCGAATTTATTTGTGGTGTCCGAAAAGGAAAAACGTTAGGCAATCCGCTTGGGCTTCTCATTTGGAATAAAGATTGGGAAAATTGGAAAGACATCATGGCGGCAGAGCCAGGGCCGCCTTCAACTGAGCGGGTGGTCACCCGTCCACGGCCGGGCCATGCTGATTTGGTTGGGGCGATCAAGTATGGTCATCGGGATATTCGGAATGTGTTGGAAAAGGCGAGTGCACGGGAAACGGCGATCCGTGTGGCCATTGGCGGGGTTGCCAAAGCAATCTTGGCCCAGTTTGATATGCAGGTGGTGAGTTATACGATGGCCATGGGCGGGATGGCAGCATCCAGTCCTGCTGATCCTTTAGCGGCCTATAAAGAAGCGGAGCAATCAGATGTGCGTTGTCATGACCCTGAGGCGGCCAAAAAGATGATCGAGCACATTCGCGGAGCCAAGCACAAGGGCGATTCGCTCGGAGGAATTTTTGAAGTCGTCGTGACGAATCCCCCGATTGGATTAGGGACCTATGCCCAATGGGATCGGCGGTTGACGGCCAGACTGGCTATGGCAGCTATGAGTATTCAAGCGATGAAAGGTGTCGAAATTGGTATGGGCTTTGAGTCTGCACGTCGATATGGTTCAGAAGTCCATGATGACATTTATTTCGATCAAACAGCTGGGCAATTTATTCGCAAGTCGAACAATGCGGGTGGGTTAGAAGGCGGAATTACAAATGGGCAATCTATTGTTGTGCGTGTGGCCATGAAGCCTATTGCAACCTTGTATAAGCCTAAAGACAGTGTGGATATTGCGACTAAAGAACCCTTTAAAGCAACGGTTGAACGTTCGGATATTTGTACGGTTCCGGCAGCCGGAGTGGTTGGCGAAGCCGTAATTGCCTATGAGATGGCTAATGCGCTCATCGAAAAATTTGGAGGAGACACCTTGGAAGAAATGAAACGAAATTTTGAGGCCTATCAAGAGTATGTTCGCTCATTTTAAGGCTTTTCTGAAACCCTGTGTCTTGTTTGTCTTTCCTTCCTATTCGTGATTCCTTACGCGTGATTTTTCCTACAAGATGACTGCTTCTACTGCAAATCGTGTTCAGGTTGCGTTAGGTGACCGGAGCTATGACATTCTGATTCAACCTGGCATTTTGAATCAACTTGGTCAGGTTCTTCAAGGCGTTGGCTGTTCAGGTCGTGTTGGGATTGTGACGAACCCCGTTGTCAATAAACTGTATGGCCGAGGGGTATGCTGTGCATTAACGCAAGCAGGATTTTCTCCTTTTCTCATCATGGTTCCCGATGGAGAGCAGGCGAAAACCGTACGGTGGCTTTCAAAAATTCTGGATTCCCTCGTGAAACAACGTGTTGAACGACAGGATACGATCTTGGCCTTAGGTGGTGGGGTGACGGGAGATGTGGCAGGATTTGCGGCCTCCGTATATTTGCGTGGTATTCCATTTGTACAAGTCCCGACGACGCTTGTGGCGCAGGTGGATTCAAGTGTAGGAGGAAAGACGGGAGTCAATCATCCACGAGGGAAAAATCTGATCGGAGCCTTTTATCAGCCTAGAATTGTGGTCATTGATCCTCGCGTCCTCAAGACGCTTCCTACCCGACAATGGATTGCCGGTCTAGCAGAGGTTATTAAATATGGCATGATCGCGGATAAGCGATTTTTTACGTTTTTGGAAGAACATGTTGAAGGACTACGAAATCAGTCTGACGATGTGATGCCTCATGTACTTCGACGGTGTTGCGAGATTAAAGCGGAAGTCGTTGCAGGTGACGAACGTGAATCAGGTAGGAGAAGAATTTTGAATTATGGGCATACCGTGGGTCATGCGTTGGAAGCTTGGGGGCACTACAAACAATGGATCCATGGAGAAGCGGTGGGGCTTGGGATGGTTCAAGAAGCCTCGATAGCGCATTACCTTGGCATGTGCTCAAAAGATGTTTTTGAACGGCAGGATGACCTCATCAAGCGAGTGGGGTTGCCAATAACGATACCGAAAATGAAATTTCTTGATCTTTGGCATGCCATGCAACACGATAAAAAAGTGCTCAAAGGGGACATTCATTGTGTGTTGCCACAGAGAATTGGAGATGTTTGTGTGGTGCCGTTAGTTCGCGATTCCATACGAAATTGGTTTTTGGTTCAGCAACAGGCTGTTACTAAAGTAGTGAAGGTGTTTCGGAAGTCAGTATCTCGTCCAAGACTTGCAAGGAAGAAATAACATGGCGCGCGCCAAACAATTGACCGCTGAAGAACTGAAACAACAAGTGCGGGAACGAACCCGCGAAGTGCATATCCTCCATCGGATTAGTGAGTCCATTAGTAGTACGTTAGAGCAGACAACCGTTTTGAAGCAAATTGTAGAAGTGGTTGTTGAAGTTACAAAAGCCGATGCCTGTTTGTTGTATCTGATTTCTGAAAACAAAGACGAACTGATCCTGCGTGCTTCAAAGAATCCGCATCCCCGACTGATCGGCCGGATCTCCATCGGATTGGGAGAAGGGATTACTGGATGGGTCGCACGAGAAAAAGTCCCTGTTGTTGTTACCAGAAATGCCTGTGATGACGCTCGGTTTAAGTTTTTCAATCGGTTGCCGGAAGATCGCTATCAAGCCTTCGTGTCAGTTCCTATTATCAGCAAAGGGGAAATTATTGGGGTGATCAATGTGCAACATAAACGATCCAAGCGCTATACAGAAGAAGCCCTGGCGTTACTTTTAACTATTGCGAATCAAGTAGGAGGGGCGATCGCCAATGCCAGACTGTATAATGAAATGCGAGAAAAGGCGCGTCGTCTCGAAACGCTTTCTCAAGTATCAGAGACGGTGGCGTCGAATCGATTGATTGAAGATGTCTTGCAATTGATTGTGACCATGACTGCTCAACTGATGAGTTCGAAAATTTGCTCCATTATGCTGGTGGACCAAGATTCCGGGGAGCTTCGGATTACTGCGACACAGAGTTTGAGCGATGCCTACCGACGAAAGCCCCCATTGAAAGTCGGTCAAAGTATGAGTGGACGAGCTGTTCAGGAACAACGGCCAGTGTATGTGCCAGACGTCACGGCGGAAGGCGGGTATTTTTATCGTGATTTGGCTAAACGGGAAGGTCTGCACTCGCTCTTATCGGTTCCAATGTTGATGAAAAATAACGTGATTGGGGTCATTAATGTTTATACCTCGAATCATCACCTATTTTCAGAAGAAGAAACGAAGACGCTTCAAGCTATTGCGAACCAATCAGCTGTGGCCATCGAACACACACGCTTGCTGGAAAAATCCTTTGAAATGCAAGAGGCCTTGGAAGTTCGCAAGCAAGTTGAACGAGCCAAAGGATTTCTCATGGCCTCAAAAGGTCTTTCTGAGCCCGATGCTTTTCGCCTCATGCAACGGCAAAGTATGAATTTGCGGAAATCGATGCGGGAAATTGCTGATGCCATCATTCTTGCTGAAGAACTTCAGCAGGCCACCCAATCCTAGGTGGCATGGTGAGTATATGGTTAATCGGATCCATGTATGGCTGTAGGATGTTTGAAGAGTGGTTCCCTCACTTGTATAATAACTGAAATAGGCGACAACGAAGTCGCCCTCTAATATCGAATTTATGAATAGGACAATGGCGTCCTCGGTTCCTTTCGGGACAGAGGACGTTTTTTTATCATGATACTACGGTTGGCCATGGTACAGATGAATGCGGTTGTCGGTGATCTTGAGGGGAATGTCCGAGCGATTTGTCGATGGATTCGAGAAGGCAAGAAGGCGAAAGCAGATGTTGTTGTGTTTCCCGAATTAGCGGTGTCGGGATATCCTCCGGAAGATCTTCTCCTCATGCCGCAGTTTCTTCGTGATGTTCATCTCATGCAGAATCAGATAGCAAAAGCTTCCAACGGTCTTATGGTAGTGGTAGGGAGTGTCGCCAATTCACACCACTCTAAATCGAAAAAAAGCTTCATGCCCAAGCGTAATGATCCATCTGAGAGACAGAAACCGTTGAATGTAGCATGGGTGTTAGCGAATGGCCGATTGGTAGGGAGCTATGCCAAACACAAGCTTCCTAATTATGGGGTCTTTGATGAACAGCGGTATTTTAAAGAGGGAAAGGCCAATCCCATTTTTTGTTTAGGATCGGTTCGGATCGGAATTAATATTTGTGAAGATATCTGGTTTACTGATGGGCCAGCCCGCACACAAGTGAAACATGGAGGAGCGCATGTCATTTTGAATCTGAATGCCTCTCCCTATCATGTTGGGAAAACACGGACTCGACTACGTATGTTGGCCGCCCGTGCCAAAGAGCATCGAGTATTTGTGGGCTATACGAATATGGTTGGAGGACAGGATGAATTAGTCTTTGATGGCAATAGTCTTGTGCTCGATCCTAGAGGACAGCTCATGGCTCGGGGGAAGGCGTTTGAAGAAGATCTCTTACTCACCGATCTTCATATTCCCAACGAAGCTGATACACAACCCAAAAGTTTGCCAACGATATTGCCCTCTCAAAAGAGGGTTGGGATTTCCTTCATTCGAATACCGTGGCAATCTTCACACTCAAAATCTGTGGCACCTTTGGACGAAAAAATTTCCCCATCAATGACTGAACCGGAGGAAATCTATCGCGCGTTGGTATTAGGAGTGAGAGATTATGTCCGGAAAAATTCGTTTTCCCAAGTGTTAGTGGGGATTAGTGGAGGAATTGATTCAGCTTTGACGGCACTGATTGCGCGAGATGCGCTTGGTGCCTCCAAGGTTGTGGGGGTCATGATGCCGTCTCCCTATACCTCTTCCGCGAGCAAACACGATTCAAGGGCCTTGGCGAATCGTTTGGGAATCGCCTTGCTGAATCTTCCGATTACGGCCCTTTTCAAAACCTTCCTCCGAGAATTACGGCTAATTTTCAAAGGATGTTCCGTTGATACCACGGAGGAAAATTTACAGGCGCGTATTCGTGGCACCCTCTTAATGGCCCTTTCCAATAAGTTTGGGTATCTCGTGTTAACAACGGGGAATAAAAGCGAAATGAGTGTGGGGTATGCCACCTTATATGGAGATATGGCAGGTGGTTTTGCCGTTATCAAAGATATTCCTAAAATGCGGGTGTATCAATTGGCTCAATGGCGGAGCGACCATCAGGACACAGATTTTGACCGAGTCAGTATTCCCAAGAGAGTCCACTCGCGGGCGCCGTCGGCTGAACTCAAAGCGGATCAGACGGATCAAGACTCTTTGCCCCCATACCCCCAATTAGATGCGATTTTGCAGGCCTATGTGGAGGACAATCATCCCAAAAGTAGAATTGTTCAGTCAGGCTATTCTGTACGTGTTGTGCAAAAGGTGATGCGGCTGGTCGATCAGAGCGAATACAAACGCCGCCAAGCGCCTATCGGAATTAAAATTACAGGCAGGGCATTAGGCAAAGATCGACGCATGCCTATTACTAATCGGTATTTTCCGAAGGTGTGAGCACCTCCTTGTGAGGTCCATTCCGGCTAAAGGTCCATCGATACGATGACAATAGGTAATCCACTTTCATCCACGACCCCTGCTGCAGTTGGCTCTCAGGGCTTGCAGGATCAACGGGAGACCTTGCATCAACGATTGAGGGAAGGAGCCACAGGTGGAGAAGTCGTCCAGGCCTTCTCTGATTTCATGGATGCCCTCTTAATTGCGCGATTCCGTGAAGTGATCCAACAGGGCAATGCCGAGATTCGAGCAAGCTGGCAGCAATGTAGTTTGGTGGCTATGGGAGGATACGGTCGTCGGGAATTAGCGCCCTATTCCGATATCGACGTCATGGTATTAATCCAAGGAAAACAAGCTGAGGTAGCCCATACCGTTTCCAAAGGCGTGTTCCATCACTTGTGGGATTTAGGCTTTCAAGTCGGGCATAGCGTCCGATCCATCGCGGAATGTCTCTCCATTGCGGAAACAGATCTTCCCGCCTGTACCTCTCTCATGGAGTCCAGGTTTTTGGGAGGCAATCCGGCAGTGTTCCAGGAATTTCAGAAAAAGTTCGATCTACGAATTCTCAAACGAAGGGCAAAGCGATTTGTTCTCGATAAGATCAAAGAGCGGCAGCGGGAATATGCCAAATTTGGGGAAACGATTTTTTTACTTGAACCGAATATTAAGAAAAGTAAGGGCGGCTTACGGGATGTCCATTTGATTCAATGGGTAGGTCGGGCTCGCTATGGGGTTGGGACCATTCAAGAACTTTCTAACCGGGGTATTTTGGCATTTCAAGACTACCAGGTGTTGCAAGAGGCGCAAGAATTTCTGTGGCGTGTCCGAGGATTTCTACACTTTGAGGCAAATCGAGCGCAGGATATTCTCACTTTTGATGATCAGGTTCGACTAGCGGAAATCTATGGCTTATCGGATCTTCCCAATCTGTTGGCCGTTGAACAATTTATGCAGCAGTATTTCAGGCATACCACGGGATTGTACGATCGGTGCATGCGATTTCTTGAACAGACGCAGGAGCAATCTTGGGTAGACCGAATGCGACAGTGGTGGCCCAATTCATTAATTGAGGGCAATTTTCGAATAGAAGACAATCGGCTCACGATTCCCTCAGAAAAATTACATGGCGTCTTGGAAAGACCTGTTTTGCTTCTGAGATTATTTGAAATATCGCATGATCAAGCTGTACCCGTTGATTCAAAAATTTTGAATGAATTATCCCAATATTTAACCACGATCCCTAACGAACAGTTTCATACTGAGGAAGTTAGTAGGCTCTTTCGCGGCATTCTGAATCGGCCAGGACGAATTGGCCAAACGTTAGAAGCGATGCATCAAGCCGGCCTGCTGGAAAAACTCGTTCCGGCTTTTGCTCGTGTTCGAGGGCTCATGCAGTTCAACCAGTATCATAAGTATACGGTGGATGAACATAGCCTGTTAGCGGTGAAAGAAACAGAGCGATTGCAAGAGGATCAAGGGATTATTGGTGAGGTGTATCGCCAGATTCAAGACAAGGACATTTTGCATTTAGCCGTATTGTTGCATGACTTAGGAAAAGGGCGACCTGGTGACCATAGTAAAATTGGACAAGAGATTGCCCATAAAATGGCTGACCGGTTGGAGCTGTCTCAGCAAGACCGAGAGGTGCTGGCATATCTCGTGTTTCACCATTTGGTGATGTCCCATACCGCCTTCCGCCGAGATTTAAAGGATCCCAAAATTATTCTGACCTTCGCACGGAAAATGAAAACCGTCGAGATCCTCCAAAAAATGTTCATTTTGACCGTCGCAGATATTTCAGCCGTGGGGCCGGAAGTGATGACGAAGTGGAAGGAATCGCTGTTGGGCGAGCTTTATTCTCGAACCTTTGAAAGTATGGTCGAGGGGCAGGAATCAATAAAGACTGCAAGAGGGAAATCGGTCCTTCAGCCCGCTGCTCGAAAAACACTCCTTGAATTCATCGCAACTCAGGCAAAAGAAATCCCGTCGCCCGATCCTGACTGGCCTTCCTGGGTAGATGAGCAACTGGCTCAACTTCCCGATTGGTACATTGCTTCGACACAGGTCGAGCAAATGGCTGCGCATCTCCTCGCCATGAGGAATTTGTCTTCCAGGCCAACATATGTTGAGGGGCGATTCAATGTGGAATTAGGCGTTTCGGAATATGTTCTTATCACGCGAGCACAAGCCAAACCTGGCCTCATGATGCAAATCACCGGAGTCCTTGCTGCATTGGGACTTGAAGTCTTGAATGCTCAGATTATGACATTGGCTGATGGCACGGTGCTGGATGTTTTTTCAGTCAATGACTCCGATTGTGATGGACAGCCGTCAGACTATCGATTGAGTGAGGTATCTCAGGAAATTCAGGGGGTTGTGCAAGAAGACTATTCGGTTAATCAAGTTTTTGATCGAAGACGCCGCATGAATTTTGGCCGACAGTTTCCAACCGGACGTCGACCGACGGAGGTCGTCATGGATAATGAGGTGTCCGATTCCTACACAGTTATTGATGTTTTCGCGGATGACAAGCCAGGCCTCTTATTCGTATTAGCGAAAATCCTAGTGCAGTTAGATCTCTCGATCCATATGGCAAGGATTGGAACTCGATTAGATCAGGTGGTTGACGTGTTTTATGTGACGAATGCTCAGGGAGATAAAATTTCTTCTGGCAACGAGTCTGAGCACGTTCAGGCTATTCTCAGCACCGCAGTGAATGATTTTTTGGATAAGGATGAACATATGTCTCTTTGACTGAAATATTTTAGTTGAGAGCTTATTCCCCCCCTCCCCCTCAATTAAGAGCTCCAGAGCCAGATGAGTGATTTTATTGATTATCTTTTAGAACTCTTAGCCCCGCTGAAGAATGTCAGGTCGCGAGAAATGTTTGGGGGTTATGGCATTTTTAAGGAAGACCTCATGTTCGGGTTGGTGGCTGATGAAGTGTTGTATTTGAAAGTTGATCAGGAGACTATCCCGGGTTATGAAGCACAGGGGCTTGGGCCCTTTGTGTATGAGAAAAAAGGAAAGAAGATGGCGATGTCCTATTATCAAGCGCCAGAAGAAGCCATGGATTCGTCATCTGATTTATGTGAATGGGCTGAGAGGGCCTATCGGGCAGCCCTTCGAGCAAAAAAGCAAAAGCCAAGCTCCCCTTCGAAACCAAAATTTCATTCGTCAAAAAAGGCTCCTCGCGAATTGGAGTGAGTAGGAGAGGTCGGGTAGGCACGGTCGCCAAGCGTTCTTGTTCGCCACGAACACATGAAAGGGAGATGAGTAATGGACCCTGTCGGTAGAGACCATAGATATACTTTGTAAAAAGAGAAGATGGATCCCCGATTAAGAATGTCGGGGATGAGGGAGGGATGGGTTAGTCGTCTGATTCCGGCATCATGAACGCGGCCTTTTGCCACCACATTTCATACATTGGAATGACAAACATGATGAGAAATCCTATGACCATCAGGAAATCTCCGGTCAGCATGGTTAAGACAAATACGGGCGACACGTAGGTAATGAGCCAGGGAGAAATCAGATCTAGCGTCACGCCTAAGAACGAAATCCACGTGGTCAGAACTTTGAGGAAAGGGCTTATCATCGTCAAATAGAGGACATGCACGAGAATCATAAACACGACAGGCATGGTAAAAAGATGGAAATGCATCGTTTCCGACAATTGCCCGAAGGACATCGGTTCACCAAAGTTGGCATCGGATCCTCGATAGTGGGCCGCAAGGCCCTTGGGGGTGAGTTGGGTCATATCGTGTGCCCACACAAAGGTAAACACAAAGCCGGCGAGCATTAAGAGAAGAAACCAGGTGTAAACGAGTCGGATGTGGCGGTCAGTGTCGCGGAGCCGAAATCGGGCATTGAAATTTCGCATTCAATGGAATTTTTCAATCAAAATCCGAGAATGGATTCAAAGAATCCTTTCTCGGCACTCCCAGCCACCAGGGTGTTTGTGCCCAATCCGAGTGGCTTTAAATAAAACTCATCAACAAGGACGAGAACTCGCTTGACGCCGGCACTCGCCGACCGGACGGACATGGTTGCCCCGGAAATATTAATAATATCTCGATTGATGCGAATGGGATCCCGAGCATCTTTGCCTTGGTATTGGTAATTGAACCGTTTTTTAGAGATTTCATTGCCTCGAGCTTCGCGATAGACCAACACCTCAAAATTGGTCACTTCTCCTTCGGCATCCACGCCGACCATATAGGTGATGGGGCGGTGTTTGCCAATAGTGTTTTGCACAATGGCATAGCCATCAATTTTTCCTTGTGTCTCGCCCAAATACACCGGGAACGAGGTTTCAGGGAATTTCCATCCAATGCGTTGTTCAATGAACTCTTTTTGTTCGGACGTCAGGGTGAGTATCTCCTGACGAATGCTCTCCGAATCAGGGAACATGACCTTAGCGGCTTCATCTTCTGTGAAATAGATTTCCATATGCCCGAGTTCATCGGGTGTTAGCCATCGTTTTAGGTCCTGGTCCCAAATTCGTTCGAGCTGTGGTTCTGCGGCATGTGATGAGGCTGTTGGTCCTAGCCAGAGAAGGAAGCTGATTCCTAACAACAAAATCTTTAAGAGCGTTGATGAATGAAATGAAATTAACATGCTTCCCTCAATAAGTGGTTGGTCAGACGAGTGGCTAATTGATGTTCTTGCTCTTCGTTGGGAGGAATTTGCCGCCAAGAGCGCATTTGTACCCCTTGGGGCGACCAGAATTCTCGAACTTGCTGGACGGTGACTAGACTCCCTTTCTCATCGGGTTTTATGGTGAGAATGAAACGAGCGCGTTCTTTGTTCAGGTCTCGTTGAAAGATCCCACTCCTTCCCTTGTTGACGGGAGTGTCTGCAACCCACTCGGTTTCGATGATCCGCTTGTCTTTATTAACTCGTCGAAGTTCAAATTCATTGACGCTTGCCAGAGCGACATCCCACGTTTGTTCCGGGGAACATGTCGTTGCGATGCTGGCTGGGCTATATAATCCAGTGCACCCAGAGTTAAGCAACATGAGAACGAAAATCCCGACAAGATACCGTGTCATGAAAGTCATGGGTTTTGAGACTTCTTCTTTTTTTTAGAAATAGGTGGCCCATGACAGTTGCCAGCCGTTCCTGGATTCTGGAGTATCCTTATAATCATTCCAAGTCCACGCAAATTTAAGGACTGCATCTTCAACCGGCCTGAAATTAAGGCCTAAGCTGAACCGCTGGATGTCATTAACATTGCTCCCGCTTTGCGTATTGGTGTCAGCCTCTCCCCAGCGCGCCACGGCGGTGAACGTGGAGGATTCGCCAAAAAAAGTGGGAGCCTTTTGCCTGAGGATATCCGGCATAAAATGGAAATTGGTTTGCACGAAATATCCCATCATTCTTTTGGGAGGAACCCCGGATCCTGGGTCGGGATTGGATTTTCCTCCTTGAATTCGGTTCCACGCCGCTTCTCCGAGAAGTTCAAATGGCCCCCGTTGTAAGAGTCCGTCAACGGCAAGTGTGGTTAAATGTTTTTTACCTTCATCATCCCATTTGCCATAATGGATAGCCCCGGCCACCTCGACTCCGAGAAATGGGCTTACCGAAACACGGCTGACAATAGCTTTGTTTTCGTTATTATCCTTCGAAAAGCTCCCTCGAGAGCCTCGCATGCCGCTGCTTTCTGTAATGGAAGTCCCGCTAATCGATGAGTTCCCGTTATATCCTTGTGTGAAATAGAATTCATAGTCCACCTTGGACAGGGCAGTGGGATAAAACGAGCCGAACAGCCCCACGCCTGATTCTGCAAAGGTAGAGGGAATGATCAAGCGGCTGACCAGAGGTCTGAGCGGGAGATCGTTCAACGGTGAGTCATGAGTAAGGTTGAATCGTCCAAGAGGTATCAACACAATCCCACTCCGGAGGTTCAACCAATCGTCGAAGCGGTAATCCATGGTGGCGAATTCCATTTTCACATCGCCATCATTTTGGTTCCCTTGAGGTCCGCCATGCTCAATTTCCATTTCTGCGGCGACGCTAAGGCGGTCGGTGACTTGCGAGTAAAAAAATGGCACAAAGCGTTCTTGGTCAAACTCAAGGCCCTCCCGGCAGTCCCGCGCATCAGCGTTGTTACAATCTGAAATCGTAAAGTCTATATACCCACCGATAATTGTTTTGGGATTTCGGACAAATGGTTTGGCGTAGATGGTTCGACCACCTTCGAGTACACTTCCACCAGTTACCCAATCTTGACGACCCAGGTTAAGGTTTTTTTGGGATTTCTCCGTTTGCCCCACACCGGGTTCCTTGGAGAAATCGGTGGGGACTTCGTCAACTCTGGGTCCTCGATTTAAAATGTCTTGAATCCTCTTGTCCACGATCCGATTGATGTCTTCCTCCGTGATCGTGTTGACGGCCACGGGTGTATCGGAAAGACTCTCATCTCTTGCACTGGCCAGATTACTCAATCCAAATTCTCCTACAAGCAAACTGAAGGCTACGAAAGCCCCAAACATTACCTGTAATTTCATTTGAAGTCCTCCAATTAAATGGCTGGGGACTCAAATGGTCCTCTGAGGTTATTGAGCGTTTGGGACTCAAACGGTCCTCTAAGGTTATTGCATCCATTGAACTTAAGCCGGGGTTTTAGAAAGTGGTGTGTTATCGCAGAGCTGAAAAGTGACCTCGGAGTTCGACAGAGAAGAAAAAGGTATAGAAACAAGACGCTTGCAGCGCTTGCATTTCAATTCAATACCCCCAACTCCTAGTTTTGCCACTAACTGCCCGCATTCACATCGAGCCTCAGACGGGCCAGAATTTCCCTCTTTGACCACCGTTTGCATCTGACTTTTAACCATGAAAAATCAAAACTATCGTGTTATTTATTGAGAATGATTATGAATTTTAACTTATTTGAAATTGATAACCATTATTATTAATGAAATGGCCTGGAGTTTGTCAATCCCCAAAGAGGTATTTGTCTGAAAATAAAGGGCCTAAGGGGTTCTAGCTAGAAAGGGGGAAATCCAAATAAAATGAATGGTTTTGTTATGTTGTTAACCATGTTTAACCTCTTCAATGGACAGAGAAAACTCGCATCTATGATGGGTGACAAGTAAAATGGGGGTATCATGGAACGATAGTTTTTTATCAATAGAGGAATATGTTTTCTCAATTCACCACCCATTTTGCTCATAGGAGAAGAACATTGAATCAGTCGGCGGATAGACGGTCATTGTCATATAAATTCGGTCTTATTTTGATGCTTATCTTTGGCTTATCGGCTACGAGTGTGGAAGACAGTCATTCCAAAGAGGTTCTCATCAAGCGCAGCCAATATTTAATGGGGACGCTGGTCTTTGTGACTGGGGTGGCCACGGATGAAGAAACGGCGAAGAACGCGGTGGCAGCGGGCTTGGCCGAAATTCGCCGCATTGAACACTTAATGAGCACGTGGATTCCAACGAGCGAGCTTTCAAGCGTGAATGCCGCCGCGGGGACACATCCGGTTCAAGTTGGCACAGAAAATATGGAGGTTTTGAAAGCCTCACTGCGCATGGCGACATTGACGGAAGGCGGGTTCAATATTGCGGTTGGCCCGGCTGTCGCTGCATGGGATGTGAGTCAGGAAGGGAGAATTCCTTCGCTGGAGGAATTGGATTCGGTGCGCCCGTTAATCTCGTTGTCCCAAATTGATCTGGATGAAACAGCTGGGACCGTCTTTCTGAAACGTGTGGGGATGAAGATTGATGTGGGAGGAATTGGAAAAGGGTTTGCCGCAGATTTGGCCGTAGAGGTGATGAAATTATCAGGGGCGACAGCGGGTGTGGTGGCTCTTTCCGGGGATATCAAAACGTTTGGCCGCATGCCGGATCAGGAGCAGTTTGTCTTTGGGATCCAACATCCCAGAAAAGAACAAGGACAGATCTTAGGTCGCATCGCATTAGAAAATGAAGCCGTTTCGACCGCTGGAGATTATCAACGGTTTATCATGAAAGACGGGATTCGATATCACCATATTTTGGATCCTACGACGCTTCAACCAGCTCGTGGGTGTCAAAGCGTTACGGTCATTGCCCATGACGGTGTCATGGCTGATGGGTTTGATACCGGCATCTTTGTTATGGGCCCAGGAAAAGGCATGGCCCTCATCGAATCTTTATCTGATGTGGAAGGTATCATTGTTAACGCCAAGGGACAAATTTTGATTTCCTCTGGTCTCAAATCTCGCTTTCAAATTGAATCCGAAGCTTCTATGGAAACCCTCCAAAAACAACAAGGCCCCTCTTAACTGTCAAAATTCATCAGTTTGGTAACTCCCGTTGAAAATTGGAATAATGTCGAAAAGAGACGTCTGTAATTCAGTATAAAGGTGTCAGGTACCTTTATGATTTAGCCATTCAACAAGAGGACCTTGGCCCCCTTGTTGAATGATGCGGTCGGGTGTGCTTGGTTTTAGCTTTTCTGTTCTTTCCCGTGGTGTTTGTACCCCCCAGGGTGGCCTTTGGTCCCCATGCCAGTGCCTTTAAAAGCGTTGATGCGGTCATGCACGGTTTTCATTCGAGCACGTTGTTCTGCCGTCAACACGGCCTTGGCCTCCC
>PVMK01189197.1_pt1 | contig 53385 bp, 40 predicted proteins | sample 1853481 | NCBI WGS metagenome assembly PVMK01 (sample SAMN08533507, study PRJNA380276) | Marine sediment metagenome, whole genome shotgun sequencing project.
GGGTGCGAAGTCGCCTCTGACAGGTGGAATCGCCAAATCCGAAGTCGGCGAATATTGGGGATCTCAGTTTAAGCGAGCCGGTTTTGATGCGCTCATCATCGAGGGCAGGTCGGAAAGGCCTGTCTATCTTTGGATTCACAACGGCAACGCTGAGATTAAAGACGCCGCCCACCTTTGGGGCACAAACACAAAGGAGACCCAGGAAATCATCCGATCTGAGCTGGCTGATGCCAGGATCCGGGTTGCCATGATCGGTCCGGGGGGTGAAAACAGGGTCAAATACGCCTGCCTGATGCACGGGCCTTTTGATGCCGCCGGCCGCGGCGGCATGGGTGCGGTCATGGGTTCCAAGAACTTGAAGGCCGTGGCGGTAAGGGGCGATCACATGCCGCCGTCAGCCAGTAACGACGGCGTAAAAAAGATGATCGACTGGCTCAAGGCAAACAAAGAGCTTTATAAGGCTTTCTCAGATTTTGGCACAGGGACCCCCATGGCCCGTTTTGAAGAATTGGGCAACCTGCCCATCCGGAATTTTCGCGACGGTGCCTTTCCCGGCGCGGATAAAATTGGTGCAGTCACCCTGAAAAAGACGATAAGTGTCGGGATGGACGGCTGCTTTGCCTGCCCGGTTCGGTGCAAAAAAATGGTGGCCTGTGAGGAGCCCTATCAGGTGGACAGTGCCTACGGGGGGCCGGAGTATGAAACCTTAGGGGCGCTGGGTTCGGCCTGCGGTGTCGATGATCTGAATGCCATCGCGAAGGGAAGCGAATTGTGTAATGCATATTCCCTGGACACCATCTCTACCGGCCTTAGCATCGCGTTCGCCATGGAATGTTTTGAAAACGGGTTTTTGACATCCGGTAGCACCGGGGGTATCGACCTGAAATTCGGAAACGCCGATGCGATGCTCAAAATGATCGAGCTTATCGCCCGTCGCGAGGGCATCGGCGATCTGCTCGCAGAAGGTTCGGCCCGGGCAGCTGAAAAAATCGGTCATGGAACCGATGCGTTTGCCGTACAAGTAAAAAAACAGGAATTGCCGCTGCATGATCCCAGACTCAGCAAAGCACTTGGGCTTGGCTATATGGTGAATCCTCATGGTGCAGATCACATGGACAACCTGATTGATATTTTTTACTGTGAGATGACTGAGCAGCCCAATGTCGTTGTCGCTGACGCCCTCCCGCTAGGATTCGAACCGGTACCCTACCCGGACATCGGGCCGCGAAAGGTTGCGTTGTTTAAAGTCCTGCAAACCAAACGGTTTATCGCCGACTCCCTGGTACTTTGTCACTTCCTTCCCTACTCTTACGCCCAGTATGCAGAACTCACAGCGGCGGTTACGGGTTGGGACACCAGCGTCATGGAGCAATACAGGACGGCTGAACGTATCCTCACGATGTGCCGGCTGTTCAACGTCCGGGAAGGATTTTCAGCAGAAGATGACAGGCTTCCGGCACGGTTCTTCCAGCCGACAAGAGACGGTGCCTTGTCGAACACATCCCTGGACTATGAAGAAATGGAAAAAGCAAAACGTTATTATTACCATCTGATGGGATGGGATGATATGGGCAATCCGATGCCTCAAAAACTTGAAGAGCTGGGTATTGATCATTTGGCCTTAAAGCAGGCTGGTGAAGACAATTACCCGTAACATGTCCCCTAAATTTTATCCCGAATGGCAACGTATTCCTTGTCTGCTTTGGCGCATAAATGAGTATAAAATTCAAGATCCCAAAACTGTTGCAGGAGAAAACCGACGGTGCGGTGCTTATCGAGGTTCAGGGCGGCAGCGTTCAGGAGTGTATTGCAGACTCAATCCGCCGGTATCCGGGCCTTGAAGGAATGATATTGGATGGAGAGGATAGAATATTATTGAAATGGATGGTCTATATCAACAATCAGAGCACCGTCTCATCCAATGAATTATCATATCATGTCAAGGACGGAGATATAATTACATTGCTGCCCATGGTAGCCGGTGGCTAGTGTGATGAAAATTCACCTGTAACTTATGCACAGACTTGACAATTTACACTGTTTTTGTTCCGCGAATTAGGATAAAAGTTAAGGGCCCCAGTATGAGTATTTTTACCACCCCTGCCGGCGGATAGTGGACTGAAAAATAGCCAAACATATTTGACAATAAAGAAACAGCAGCCCCTTGAGTTTTGCAGGCTGCTGTTTTTTTAGTACCTATATATCGTAGTACAAATAGAACTCATGCGGATGAGGCCGCAGTTTGACGTCGTTGATTTCGTTTTCCGTCTTATACTCAATCCACATATCAATGGCATCCTGGGTGAAGACATCACCCTTCAGCAGAAATTCCTGATCAGCCTTTAAGGCTTCGAGGGCCTCGTCCAGCGAGCCGGGAGCCGAAGGAATTTCGGCCAGTTCTTCCGGCGGCAGATTGTAAATATCTTTGTCCAGAGGATCACCCGGATCGATTTTATTCTGAATGCCGTCAATAACCGCCATCAGAATGGCTGAAAATGCCAGGTAGCCATTGCAGGATGGATCCGGCGTACGGAACTCGATCCGTTTGGCCTTGGGCGATGTGGAGTACATCGGAATTCGAACTGCAGCGCTGCGGTTGCGGCTCGAATAGGCCAGGTTCACCGGAGCTTCAAACCCCGGAACCAGTCTTTTGTAAGAGTTAGTGGTGGGGTTGGTAAAGGCACATAGGGCCTGGCAGTGTTTCAGGATACCGCCGATGGCATACAGCGCCACCTGGGAAACCCCGGCGTACTTGTCACCGGCAAACAGTGGCTGCCCCTCTTTCCAGATGCTGATGTGGGTGTGCATGCCGGTGCCGTTATCTTCAAAGAGGGGTTTGGGCATGAAGGTCACCGTGTGGTTGTGACGATAGGCGACGTTCTTGAGGACATACTTAAACCACATGAGCTGATCGGCCATCTGCAGCAACGGCTTAAAGCGCATATCGATTTCCGACTGCCCGGCTGTGGCGACTTCATGATGCTGGCACTCGGTTTCGATCCCCAGCTCTTCCAGCGTCAGAACCATTTCCGTGCGCAAATCCTGAAATTTATCCATGGGAGGGACCGGAAAATATCCTTCTTTGGGGCGCGGTTTATAGCCCAGATTGGGACCTTCATCGCGACCGGTGTTCCAGTTGCCCTCAATGGAATCAATTTCATAAAAAGCCCCAAAACGGGTCGATTCAAAACGGATATCATCAAAGATAAAAAATTCCGGTTCAGGACCGATGTAGGCCACATCGCCGATAGCGGTGCTTTTCAAATACGCATCCGCTTTTTGAGCAATATGGCGCGGATCCCGGGTGTAGGGCTCACGGGTCACCGGATCTACAATATTGCAGATCAAAGTCAACGTCGGTGCCGCATAGAAAGGGTCCATTTTGGCGGTTTCAGGGTCCGGTATGACCAGCATGTCACTGGCATGAATCGGCTGCCAGCCGCGAATACTCGATGCGTCAAAGCCGAAGCCGTCTTCAAAACTGGATTCTTCCAGCTCCCTGATGGGTACGCTGAAGTGGTGCCAGAGTCCCGGAAAATCCATAAATCTTAAGTCGACCATTTTTACTCCGTTTTCTTTTGCCATGTCTAATACTTCTTTGGGGGTCATGTTTTCCTCCTTGTTTTGTAGTATAAATTTTAGCGATTTGTCTTATAATCCTAACCCGGACAAGCTGGAGCCAAGCAAACTTTTTAGTTTTTGATTTCCTGGTTGTCCGGAAATTCGAAATTCGATATTCGGATTTTGTTATCTCAATGAGTTGTCTGTCTTGATAAATTTTTTGCCACAAAATGCGAAAAAATTACAACTAAGATACTAAATCGCATCGGGTCCCGTTTCTCCAGTTCTGACACGCAGCGCTTCTTCTACGGGCAGCACAAAAATCTTGCCGTCTCCAATTTTGCCGGTGTTGGCCGCTTCGCGGATTTTTTGCACCACCTGTTCAACCCGATCGGCCTCCACCACAATTTCGATTTTAATTTTAGGGATAAAATCCACCACGTATTCCGCCCCGCGGTAAATCTCCTTGTGGCCCTTCTGCCGGCCGTAACCCTTCACCTCGGAAACCGTCATTCCCTGGATGCCGACTTCGTTCAGCGCCTCTTTTACATCGTCGAGTTTGAAGGGTTTAATGATCGCTTCAATTTTTTTCATAACTTTTCCTCCCCTCGTAAATTGAATATTGAAAATTGTTTATTGAAAATTTAAATTGATAGAATTCATCCTTCGTCATTCGTCACTCGCCATTCGTCATTCCAATCGTTCGTCAATAGTCCTTCGTAATTCGTCATTTGAGGAAGCCTTCCCAATATGGCGGCTTTAATTTTGGCCACCTGATCCGGTTCATCTATTTTTTGACCGTTTAAATCCCAGACATAAAACACGTCAACGACCTGGTCCGCTTTGGTCGCTATTTTGGCGACCCAGATGTTCAGTTCGCATTGAAACAGAGCATCTGCAATACCGAACAGCAAGCCGGGGAAATCATAGGTGAAGACTTCAATGATAGTAAAAAAACTTGAACTGGTGTTATCCACCTCGACGCGGTGGGGTTTTTTATACCGACTAAGGCTGGACTGACGGAAAGCGATCCTTTTTTTTTGAAGCGCTGCTGCCAGGTTTAATTCGCCGGATAAAACGGCGGCAAGGTTTTTTTTCGGTCCGGTCCCATTTTTCCTCTTCCAATATTTGATCCGGCGGGGGTTTGACCTCGAAGATATCCAGGGCGATGTTGTTGCGCCAGGTGAACACCTGGACATCAAGAATATCAATGTTGTTTAAAGTAAATACGCCGGCTATTTTAGAAATGAGACCCGGGCGGTCCTTGGCACAAATGGTAACCGATCGGGTGTGGGCGTCGGCGGATCGTTTTATATCCCATAAAAAGTCGGCAGCACCCAGCTGGTTGTAAAGATTTATATGCTCAAGTATCGCCGGTGCCGGCATATGGAGCCGGTATCGCGGGGACATGACCTTAAACAGGGCATCGATGTCTTCTTGAGCTTTTTGTGTTTGCACTGAATTGATGATTTCATTTCGTTTCTGCTCTATGTTTTCGACGGCCTCCTCAGTCGCCAGCTCCCCTTTTTCCAACACGTTTAAAACCTTGAGAAAAAAGTTCCTCAAAAGAGCGGCCTTCCAGTCGTTCCAGGCCATCGGCCCCGTTGCGATTGAATCAGCGACTGTCAGCAGATAAAGCATCTTGAGCCGTTCAATATCCTTTATTTTCCGGGCAGCCAAGATTGCCGTTTCCTCGTCGTAGATATTCCTTCGAGTAGCGATTTTAATCAGGAAAAGGTGTTCCCGGACCAAAAAAGCAATGATAGCCACTTCTTCAGAACCGAGTCCCTTTTTGGTGAGGAGCTTTTTAATAGTGTCGGCGCCCGATTCCGCATGGCCCTCCTCGGTCTCTCCTTTTCCGATATCATGAAGCAACGTCGCCCAGAGTAAAATCGCTTTATTTTTAAGTTCTTGGTAGATCTGACCGCATAGCGGCTCCAAGCTGCTGTCTTCGGCCGTACCAAAGTTTTTAACGGTTTTTACGGTTCGCAGTAAATGCTTGTCCACAGGGTAAAGATGATATTCATCGTATTGGATACGGTTGACGATATTGCGAAACTCCGGTATGAACCGCACCAGAAAACCGGTGTTCAGCATTTCATTTAAAACATTGAATTTCGGTGCCGGTGCCACCAGAATCCGCTCAAAAGATTTGACGATGGGTTTGGATTTTCTAAATTTTGCATTCACGAGATAAAGAAAATCCTTCACCAATCTTTTGGTCTCGGCACTCAAGGGGATCTTTAAGCGAGCGCTTTCTTCAAATATCTGCATCAAAAGGTTCGGGGATTCCATAATTTTTTCAGGTGTTACGAAATTGAGCATTCCCCATTCGATAACTTCAAGGCCCTCAACCTTACTCTGCTTCTGTGATTTTCTTTTACGCCTGCGCTTTTTTTCAAATCCGAATTCATGCAGAAACATCAAGTGTTGCTGTTTTAAAGATTCCATTCGTCCGTGAAGCTCGCCTAAAAATCTTTCCACCGGCTGCTGACCGTTAATCGGTTTATAATTCATTGCATCGGCCAGCTTGATCTGGTTTTCAAAGTTCAGCTGATCACATTTTCGACCACAGAGGTGATGGATGCGGTTGCGCACATTCCAGATAAACGACAGCGAATTTCTTAACGTCTGAAACTCTTCGTGGGAGAGCAGTCCATAATATTCAAGATCCCGGGGCTGCTTCATATTCATCTCTATCTGTCCGATCCACAGCATGGTATGATAGTCTCGCAAACCGCCCTGCCCCTCTTTGAGGTTGGGTTCGAGCAGATAGGCCGAGTCCCCGAAATGGACATGGCGCATTTCATTATTTGCAACAAGCCAGTTGACAATGGTGCGGGATTTTTTGCGAATAACCTTTTCCCGCAACTGATCCATGAGATCAGAATATATATGCGACCAGCCGCAGATAAACCGTGCATCCAGAATCGGAGTCAATATTTCAAAATTCTTGCCGGAAAGTGCGATGCACTCTTTCAGCGACCGGGTGGCGTAACCGACATCAAGACCAATATCCCACAAAGGGTAGACAATTTCCCGGATCAGATTTTCGGCTTGATCCGGGACCTTATTTTTAAATAGAAACAGGAGATCCACATCGGAATGAATGCATTGTTCTTCGCGACCATAGCCACCCAGTGCAATAATGGTATACGGGTTTTTGCTGATCACCATACGCGGGCCGACCATGCTTGTCTCAAATGCCTGCCGAAAATAGTCATCTATAATCCGGGCATGCTGCCTTAAGAAATCAGGTTCTTTACCTTGCAAAAAACGGGCAATGAGTCCCTCAGTTTTTTGCTGCAGCAGACCGGAGGCCTGTTCATGGACATTTTTCATTTTGTGTCTCAGCTTACCCTGTTAAATTGATCATTCGATTTACTGCAATATATGTGCCGGGGATCCTGAAATTAAATAAAACTTCATTATTTCAGACTAATATAGGGATAATCTGAATAACAATGAAGATGAAGAAAATTACAAATTTGGTGAAAATTAGAATATAATATTACAAATTTGTAACATTCAATATTTAAATAGCAGGAAATAATACAGCCACCAAGGCACTAAGCCGCAAAGGTTATAGCTAAACTGAGAGGTTCCAGGTTCAGGGTTCAAAGGTTACAACCGATGGATACTGCTTCCAATATAAATCAAAATCCGGATTACTCGTCATACCCCATTGAATGAGACGGATTTATAACCAGATGATGACACGATCCCTTTGATACGTGCTGTCTGGTTTTTTCAACCCGGAACGTTGAACCCTGAACCGGCTCAACCTAAAAATACCTTTTTTTTGTGCTTTCGTGTCTCAGTGGCTAAGCTTTTACAAAGGCTGAGCGTTTATTCGCTTTTAAAATATGACTGCCAGATTTCTGCCACCCGCTTCTGCAGGCGGTGGAATTTTTCCCGGGGGACTTTGGCGGGTTTTTCCTGGAGACTGAGCTGATGTGCGGCCGCACGATAGATCAGATAGGCATGTTTAAGCACATGGGCTGTGATTTCGTCCATGGTGCCGGTTTCAATCAGGGATTGGATCAGGCGGACATTGTCCGTCCATTTCAGAAGACCGGCATACTTGTGGGAATTTAACAGTACCAGATACTGTACCAAGAACTCGATGTCCACCATCGCGCCGGTGTCCTGCTTCAGATCAAAAACACCCTTTGCCGGTTTCATCAGTTCTTTGCGCATCCTTTTCGCGCATGTCGGCGACTTCCGCCGCTAACTTTTCCGGGGACCGGGGACGGGCAAGGACTCGTTTGCGGATGGTTTCAAATTTTTTAGCTAAAATGCCATCCCCACAGATCGGTCTTGCTCTGATCAATGCCTGATGCTCCCAGGTCCAGGCGTCTTCAAACTGGTAGTTGCCAAAGGCTTCAATGTGGCTGACCAGAATTCCGGAGCTTCCGCTGGGCCTCAGGCGCATGTCTATTTCATAAGCTTTTCCCGCCCGGGTATGGGAGGTGAGGATGTGGATGACGCGCTGGCCGAGACGGTTGAAGAATTGAACGCTGTCGATCCCTTTTTCTTCCCCGCGGGTTTGTTCGCCGGTCCCGGCATGCAGAAAAACAAGGTCAAGATCAGACCCGTAACCGAGCTCCAGCCCACCCAGTTTGCCATAGGCAATGACAATAAATCCCTTTTCGCAGCGTTTATTTCCCAGCCGGCAGATGGGCGTGCCATGCCTTGACACCAGGTGATTCCAGGCAAGATCTACAACTTCACTGAGGATGCTTTCGGCAATCTCCGAGAGATAGTCACTCACCCGCATCAAGGGCAGGGTGCCGGTGACATCGGCCGCCGCCACACGCAGAACATTGATCTGTTTGAAAATGCACAGCTGTTCGATCTGGTACTCCAGGTCATCTTTGGGTACCTGATCGAGTCGCCGGCGCAGGGCAGTTTTCATGTCGATTTTTTGCGGCGGCAGATAAAGGGTGCGCGGGTCAAGCAGTTCATCCAACAGCACCGGATGCCGCGCCAGAAACGATGCGATCCAGGGACTGGCAGCGGAAAGTTTCACCAGATGGGAAAGGGCCGTCGGGTTCTCCAATAGTAAGGCCAGATAACTGGTGCGTCTTTCAATGGTTTTAATCAGGTCGATGATTCTGTGAAGCGTGATCAGCGGATTTTCACCCGGTCCGATTTCTTTCAGAAAACGAGGTACCAAGTGGTCAAGGCGCCGGCGGCCCCGGGGACTCAGCGCCCTTGTTTCCGGATCATTCTTCAAATAATCCAGCAGCTTTATGACTTCGTCCGGACGATCATAGCCCATAGCACTCAGCATATTTCCTGCCTGTTGACCGGCCGGCGGGTTTTGCCAGATGACTTGCGACGGGTCTTCAATATTATTTCGCAGGTCATCCGTATCACCGGATTCCAAAAGCATCTGAAAGTGGCCGTGGACGATTTCCCTGTGATTTTTTAAAGCAGTGTTGAAGGACTCCGTGGCGGAAAAACCCATGGATAGCGCCAGCCGCAACTGGCCGTGGTCATCCGCCGGCAGCTTGTGGGTTTGCTGATCGGAAAAGGCCTGGAGACGGTTTTCGGTATTTCGTAAAAACACATAGGCTTTGATCAGTTCATCACAGACTTCTTGCGGGACATGACGCTCATCGGCCAGGGTGTTTAATACCTTCAATATACCTGTGTTCCGGAGGGCAGGATTTACCCCGCCGCGTATCAGTTGGAAAATCTGACCGAAGAATTCAATCTCACGGATTCCGCCCGCGCCGAGCTTGATATTGTTTTCCATGCCCTTGCGTTTGACTTCAAGAGCAATCATCTGCTTCATCTCCCGCAGGGATTCAAAGACGCTGTAATCCAGATATCTGCGGTAAATAAACGGATGAAGGCGGTCAAGCAAAAAGGCGCCGGCGTCTTTGGCACCGGCCACAACCCTGGCCTTGATCAGGGCATAGCGCTCCCATTCACGCCCCTGCTGCTGATAATATTGTTCCATGGCTTCAAAATCCATGGCCAGCGGGCCGCTTTCGCCAAATGGGCGCAGGCGGGCATCAACCCGAAACACGAAGCCATCTGCCGTTGGCTGGCCGATGACTTTGATCAGGCGGCGGCAAAGACGGGAAAAGAATTCATCATTGCTCATGGATTCTTTTGCTCCACGGGTGTCTCCCGCCTTTGGGTATGCGAAGATCAGGTCGACATCGGAAGAAAAGTTAAGCTCCCGGGCACCCAGCTTGCCCAATCCCAGAATAACCAGACGTTGTCTTGAGCCGTCTGCCGCTGTCGGAGTACCATCGCCGCAGCACTGCCATTGATAGAGCGTGTTGAGTGTCTGTTCCAGACAGGCATCCGCAAAAGCAGATAGATCAGACACGGTTTGTGACAGATCCGCCCATCCGGCTAAATCGCGCCAGGCGATGCGGACCAGTTCACGACGGCGATAGCGGCGCAGCAGGCGGCTCAGAGTTTCTTCATCGCTGACATCGGTCAGAAGCGCTTTGATTTTGTGGTCATAATCATCCGGTTGCCGGCGACTGAGGAGATCACCACTGTCAATGAGATCTATCAGCATGGCCGGATTACGCGTGCAGCTTTCAGCCACAAAATCACTGAAGGCAAATACCTGCTTTAAACTTTTAAGAATTTCCGGGTGGGTGATAGGAGGGATACCCGCGGCATCGGCAGCGTGCCGGTAGGCGTGCCATTTGTGGTTAATATCATCCGTGATCAATTTTTCTGAATGGTTAAACAAGGTCCATTGTCCAAAGTAGAAAAAAGTAAATCCTAAACCGGATAAAACGGAAATAACAAAATACAAGCACCAAATTACAAATAAATTCCAAATTACAATATCGAAATCTCAAATAAGATCAAACGCCAATAGTTTGGAATTTTGAATTTCGGTCATTGTTATTTGTTTGGTATTTGTTATTTGAAATTTTTTATTACTGAAACCTGACACCTGAAACCTCAAGCCGTAACTTACAACATGTTATCAGAAAAGGTCTTAAGTACGGCCGAAACTCCTTGCGAATATGGGCCAAGATATTATATATACCCTCTTGCTCTCCACTCCTGCAACCGTTGATAGGCATGGCGGGCGTAATCACCCTGCTGTGTGAATTGTAAATAGTGCCGGTATTCTCGGCCGGCTTGAGGGTATTTCTTCATCCCCTCATAAGAGTAGCCTTTGAAGAAAATGATATTGGGATTGCCGGGAAGCTTTTTGTCATAGCTGGAAAATTCTTCCAAAGCACCTTCAAAATCTTTCATCCGGATTTTGGCAAATCCGCTCAAGTGATAGGCCCGGGCTTCTGCAGGATAAACCTTCTGGGCCATCTCGGCGTATTGCCGCCCCACTGTCCATTTTTTTTGGACCAACTGGCTCATGGACATCATGACCAGCGCAGTATAATCGTTGGGCGCCAGTTTTATTGCTTTGCGCAAGTGAACATCGGCTGCGGAAAAATTATTGGCGGACATTTCCTTCTGACCTTTTTGCATTTCATCGATGGCGCCTTTTTGGGATCGCAGTTTGGCGGTATTATCCATGTAGCGCTCACGGTAAATCGGCTTGTTTTTAGCCGATTCATATTTTGTGTCGGCCGTTTCAACCGCTGTCCGGTAACGTTCATCACTCATGGGATGGGTGGCAAACATAAGTTCGATGGCACTGGGTTTGTGCCTGCCCGTACTTCGCAGCACGTCCATCAGACCCACCATCCCCTGGGGACTGTATCCGGCGCGCACCATGTATTCCATTCCCAGCGCATCTGCTTCGCGCTCGTTGTCGCGGCTGTAATGCGCCAACAATGCTCCGGCTCCGAACTGTCCCAGCTGGGACGTCAGGTTACCGTAAATAGCGCCTTGGGTTCCTGCTGCCACGGTCAGACCGCCGACCACCGCCTGGGTGAGCATGCTCTTTGACATCTGCTCGGCGGTGTGCCGGGCATTCACATGCCCCAGTTCGTGTCCCAGCAATGCCGACAGCTCGGCCTCGTTGTCCAGGGAAAGCAAAATGCCCCGGGTGCAGGCAATCGTCCCGCCGGGGAAGGCATAAGCATTGACATAGATTGCATTGACCACATGAAAATTGTAGGGCATGTGCGTACGATGGGTCTGCACGGCGATATTTTTACCGGTACGATCAATATAGTCCTTCAAACTCTTATCTTGAACCGTCCCGTAGTCCGCCGAAAATTGGTACGGTGAGTTCTGTTTATCGATTTGAATTTCCTCGTCTTCGGACACCAGCATGAGCTGGCTTCTGCCGGTAACCGGGTTGGTGGCACAGCCGGCAACCAGACCGGCAGCGCCCATGGATGAAAGCCACAGAAACTCCCGGCGAGTCATCTTTCTTGCTGTTGGAACCGGAAAAGGATTTCTCAGCATAGCACCTCCCAACCCGGCAAAGTCGGAATTGACGATTGACGATTGATGGATGTCGCTTCAGGCTTCGCCTTCGGCTACGACCCGACAGGTCGCTCAGTCATTTTTATTAAAATCGATAAAATTCGTTTTGTAGCTTTCGAGCAGACGATTTCCCAGTGTTGCGGCAAGTTGTTTGAAAAAAACGAACCCATGGCAATTTAACGTCTCGAAAATTCTACGATTTTCTGCTTTCGCCCCAGAAAATACGCCACTATTATGAGAAAATCAATACAATTATATCTGGTTCGATTCTCTAAACCCACCATTCCATTATCGGGGCCAATTCGGAAACTCCAAAAAACTTATATATTCTCAGTAGGTTGTAGAAATTCCGAGACATAAATTAAGTTCTTACATTTTTGTAATATATCCAGTCCAATTTCACTATTATGCAATTTTAAATTGACATTCAGAACATTTCCAAATAAGGTTGTCGGACGTTTTTGTTTAAAATAATTGAGTGGTGGTTTCAAAACACACTGTGAATGCGGTATAAGTCCGTAATCAACGAAAAGGCAACCTTTGCGTATTGGAATAATCTCCTGCACTCCAATACATGAGCATTTCAATACTCCCGTCTCGCATTATTCCAGCCTTATTATTCCGGTGGATAGCCATCGCCTTTAATCATCACTGCCCGAAGGATATCGACAAAGACGATTCCGGGAATACCCGACCGGAAATTTTATCCCATACATAGTTGCTAAAAGGAGAAAAAAATGTGCCGCTTGTTTGCCATAACCAGCAAAGAACCGTTGTCTCCCATGGTTGCTGTTGAGGCCTTAAATGTCATGCGGGAAGGTCATGACTGTTCCGGAGTGGGTCTTTTCTTGCGGGATCTGGCCGGACCGTTTGAGGAAATGAAAAACGCACCCATTTTGTCTGGAATCTTCTCGGAAAAAGGATTAAGGCGTCTGGATTCCTTCTTGATGGACCTCGGTTTTATGACCAAATATAAAATTACCATTAAAGTGCCGAAAACGCCACCGCCCGGGATTCCCAAACGGGATGTATACCTGATCCGGGCCTACGAATATCCGGAAGAATGGGATGAGATAGACGACCAGGAACGATTGCAGCGCCTGCTGCCGATCCGGCTGCAGCTGCGGGCCATGGGCGAGGAGAAACAGGATATGATTGTTTTCTCATTCTGGCCCGATGTGATCATGATCAAAGAGATCGGTGATCCCCTGCTGGTGACCAATTATTTGAAACTCGACCGCAAGGAGCTGAATGCCCGGGTAATCATGGCCCAGGGTCGGCAGAATACCAACTACGGGATAACCCTGTACGCCTGCCATCCGTTTTTCATCCAGGGGTACTCCACCATGACCAACGGTGAAAACACCGCTTTTTTGCCCATCAAGGCTTACCTGGAGTCGCGTGGCTATCCCGGTTACATCGGATATGAATCCGACTCGGAGGTTTTCAGCCATATCCTGCATTATACCATGGTGCAGCTGGGTCTGAATCTTGAGACCTACAAGCATGTCATCACACCGCTTCAGCAGGACGATATTATCAATCACCCGGATGCAGCTTTTTTAAAGAACCTGAAGCAAACCTGCCGACAGCTGATCATAGACGGGCCCAATTGTGTTATCGGCTGCCTGCCGGATCACAGCCTGTTTATGGTGCAGGATCGCAAGAAGCTCCGACCCGGAGTTGTCGGTGGTAAACCCGGTATGTACGCATTTTCTTCGGAAATATGTGGTCTGGATGCCGCCATACCCCAACGAGATAAACACAAAGATTTTCAACCCATGTATCTGGATACGGCCGTTGTCGGTCCGGACCGCCAAGAGGCCAGAATATGCAGTCAGAACGACCCATTACCCCTTCAACTTTAAGTGTTAAAGATTTGCCGTGGCAGATTCTGTGGGACAAAGAAAAATGCACCCTGTGCGGAAAATGCACGGCCGTTTGTCCCGTGAATGCCATTGAACTCGGGGTGTTTCGTATGCGAACCGTGAAACCGCCCATCGGTTTTTCAGAAACTCCCTCCAGTGTTTACAAAGCCTACTATGGGATTCGGCAAAAAACCGATCCGGCTTACAATTGCGTCGGTTGTGCCATGTGCAATATGGTTTGTCCCAATGATGCCATCATCCCCTGCCGCAGCGACGAAACAGATAAATTAAAATTTCAGATGGATCGCGGCGGTCAGCCCCGCAGACGCGGCGGACGCCGCAATGCAGCCGGGGGTATTTTGGACCGTATAAAATTTATCCGCATATCGATGCTGACCGACCCTGCACTGGATGCGGGACGTCATGAATTTGAGCTGCGCACCCTTTTAGGGCGGGTGCTGCCCCCGGAAGAAAACTTGAAATTCCTGCGAACCAACGGCTGGATCCCTCCTGTCCGTGAGATATATCCGTTGATTATCGGCGGTATGTCATTCGGCGCGTTATCACCCAACATGTGGGAAGGACTTCAGATGGGAGTAGCGTATCTCAACGAGGAATTGGGCATGCCGGTGCGCCTCAGTACCGGAGAAGGTGGCTGCCCGCCCAGATTACTGCGTTCACGATTTTTAAAATATGTGATCCTGCAGATTGCCAGCGGCTACTTCGGCTGGGATGAAATTATTCATGCACTGCCGGAGATGAAAGAAGATCCGTGTGCCATTGAAATTAAATACGGCCAGGGCGCCAAGCCCGGGGACGGCGGTCTGCTCATGTGGTACAAGGTCAACAGCCTGATCGCAGCCATCCGGGGAGTGCCAGCAGGTGTCAGTCTGCCGAGTCCGCCCACCCACCAGACCAAGTACTCCATTGAAGAAGCGGTGGCCAAGATGACGCAATCCATGTACATGGCCTGGGGCTTTCGGGTGCCGGTATATCCTAAAATATCAGGCACTTCAACCGCACTGGCAGTTTTAAACAATCTCACACGCAATCCCTATGCCGCCGGTCTTGCCATCGATGGTGAAGACGGTGGCACGGGTGCAGCTTACAATGTTTCCATGAATCACATGGGGCATCCCATCGCCAGCAATATTCGCGATGGCTATTTGAATCTCGTTAAACTGGGCATGCAGAATGAGATCCCAATTTTTGCCGGCGGGGGCATCGGCAAAAACGGCAACCTGGCGGCCAACGCCGCAGCGCTCATCATGCTGGGTGCCAGTGGCGTCCAGGTCGGCAAATATATCATGCAGGCCGCGGCCGGATGCCTGGGGTCTGAATCGGATCGCTGCAACATCTGTAACATCGGGTTGTGTCCGAAAGGGATTACCTCTCAGGATCCCCGTCTGTACCGGCGGTTGAATGTCGAAGATGTGGCCCAGCGGGTGGTGGATGTCTTCTTGAGCTTTGACACCGAACTGAAAAAAATTGTGGCGCCTTTGGGGCGTTCCACCTCGCTGCCCATCGGTATGTCCGATGCGCTGGGAATCGATGACTATGATGCGGCTGAAAGATTAAGTATAAAATACGTGGTGTGAATCCAGAGGACAGACGTTTTTGAATGCGGAATGGGGAATGCGGAATGCGGAATTCGGAAGGCGGAATGATTCGATTGTGGATTGTGGAATTCGGATTGCGGATTGTGGAAAAATAAAGCATAGGGCAGAGTGCAGAAGACAGAAATAAGGTGTCGGGTTTCAGGTGTCAGGAGACAGAACTCAGAAGTCTGAGGACAGAAGGCAGAGGTATTTGAATGGGGAATTCGGAATGGGGAATGGGGAATGGGGAATGATGTAAAGAGAAGCTGGGAAGGTGAGAGGCTGAAGGCTGGCGCTTCGCGGTTGGAGGTTGGAGGCTGGAAGGATAGAAGATGAGAAGGTGAGACGGTGAAAAGATAAAACTATGGATGACGGATTAAGGTGTAAAAGTGGAAAGGCTTCGGCTCCCAACCATCCAAACGAACCTAACGAACCAAACGATCTAAACCATCAAAACGATCTAAACGAACCTAACGATTTAAACCATCCAAACGAACGCGATTTGGAGAAAATAAATGTCTGAGATAAATTTGAGCAGCAATGCATCCCTATCATGTGATTTCCGGCAGAATCAACGGTGAACGGGTTGACTCGCGGATTTTAGAAGAGCAAGTGCAGGCAGCGGTAGCCCAGGGACACCGTCACCTGCAGATTAATGCCTACGGTCAGCACGGAATCGGCGGCCGGCTCTGGCAGGCCGGCGAAGAAAAGGTGCATGTAAAAATATCCGGTCAGCCCGGTCAGCGCGTTGGTTCCATGGGATTTCCCAACACTCTCATCGAAATTCTCGGACCGACCTCCGATGATGTGGGGTGGCTCAATGGCGGCGCCCGGATTGTCGTTCATGGCAATGCCGGCAATGGAACGGCCAATGCCATGGCTCAGGGTAAAATTTATGTTGCCGGTAATATCGGTGCCCGGGGCATGACCATGACCAAACACAATCCACGCTTTGATCCCCCCGAGCTCTGGGTGCTGGGCTCAGCCGGGGACTATTTCGGTGAGTTTATGGCAGGTGGTATTACCGTGATTTGCGGTTATGAACCGCAAATTCCCGATGATATTCTCGGTCACCGGCCGTTTGTGGGTATGGTCGGCGGGAAGTGTTTTTTTCATGGCCCTCACAAAGGCTATAGTCAGCGCGATGCCAAGCTGATTTCCATCGGCAATGAAGAATGGGACTGGTTGAACGAAAACCTTAATGTCTTTTTGGATCACATCGGCCGGATCGAACTGGTCAAAGTATTTTCAGATAGAAGTCAGTGGCAGCTGCTCGTTGCGCGTACCCCCCAGGAAAAAATCCAGCGGCCGATGAAATCTATCCATTCGTTTTACACCGGGGTGTGGGAGAAAGAGCTCGGCCAGGGCGGTCTGATCGGTGACCTCACGCAGCTGGATCGCAGCCCCATACCCTTGATTACAACAAATCAGTTGCGGCGCTTTGTTCCGACCTGGGAAAATCGGAAATATGCCGCGCCGTGTGAGGCCACCTGTCCGACGGGAATTCCGGTGCAGCAGCGCTGGCAATTGGTTCGCGACGGCCGTATCGATGAGGCGGTCGACCTGGCTCTTGCCTATACGCCGTTTCCCGCATCCGTGTGCGGTTATCTGTGCCCCAATTTGTGCATGCAGTCATGCACCCGCCAATCCTCAGCCATGGCCCCCGTGGATGTCACCCAGCTCGGCCGGGCGAGCATCAAAGCAAAGTTGCCGGAATTACCGCCGGAATCGGATAAGAAAATTGCCATTGTAGGCGGCGGACCGGCCGGGATATCTGTGGGATGGCAGCTACGGCAAAAAGGGCACCAGGTTGTCATTTATGAAGTGGCGAAAGACATCGGTGGCAAATTCAGCCGCGTTATTCCCGAAAGTCGTATCCCGACCGAGGTGATTGCAACAGAACTCGAACGGGTCAAGGAGGTTTTAGCGCATGTACACCTTCAGCAGCCCCTCAAGCAGGAAAACGTCAAACAGCTTCGAGAAGATTATGACTTTGTGGTGATCGCAACGGGCGCCCAAAAGCCCAGGACATTATTGATACCGGGTAACGAACGGACGGTGACGGCGCTGGATTTTCTTGAGGAGGCCAAAGAAAACAAAGCAAAAGTCGGCAAGCATGTCGTGGTCGTCGGCGCCGGCAATGTCGGTTGCGATGCGGCCACCGAGGCGCATCGACTCGGTGCCAAAAACATCACACTGCTGGATGTACAGGAGCCGGCTTCTTCTGGTAAGGAAAGAGAAGCGGCAGAGACGATCGGTGCTAAATTCAAATGGCCGGTCTTCACCAAAGAGATTACCGGCAGCGGAGTCACCCTGGTATCCGGTGAGAAAATCCGCGCTGACACGGTAATTATTTCCATTGGCGACATACCGGATCTTGAATTCCTTCCGGACGATATTGAAAGGACTGATGGATTTGTTAAAGTCAATGACCATTTCCTGACCAGCGATCCCAAAATATTTGCCCTCGGTGATGTGGTCCGACCCGGACTTCTAACCGATGCCATCGGAGCCGGTCGGATCGTTGCACAGACGATCTGTGACATCCTGGAAGACAAACCCCCACTGGTACAAAAACGCGAAATGATCAATCGCAACCGCATTACACTGGAATACTTTGATCCCAGGGTGACGGAATACTCGGATCTGGATCACTGCGGGTCCCAGTGTTCATCATGCGGCGCTTGTCGGGACTGCGGAATTTGCGTGTCGGTTTGCCCGCAACATGCCATCAGCAGAAAAGAGCTGGACGACGACGCCTATGAATATGGGGTGGATGAAGACCTGTGTATCGGCTGCGGGTTTTGCGCGGGTGCCTGCCCGTGTGGCGTTTGGGATCTGGTGGAAAATACACCGCTTGATTAGGCCCTTTTCGGCTTTATTCTGACAACATGTTGTAAGGAATGCAAGGTTTCAGGTGTCGGTGTTCAGGTTTCAGTAATTAAAAAAATTCAAATAACAAAACACAAATACCAAATGGTTCGACAAGCTCACCACCACCCTGAGCCAGGTCGAAGGGCAAATCACAATGACCTAAATTCAAAATTCCAAACAATTGGTTTTTGATCTTGTTTGAGATTTGGATAATGTAATTTGGAATTTATTTGGCCCAATTTTAAGATCAGGCGGTGCTTGTAATTTGTTATTTCTCTCCGAGCCGTAGGTTCAAATCTACAAGCCGGAGGCCGCTTTATCCCGGTTAGACAATTGCAGTCCAAATTTTGGCTCTGACAACTGCCCCGAAGGGGCCACTTTTTCCGAGCGTAGTCTCGGATAAAGCTTAGTACCTAATTTATTGAAATCGCATCATGTTTGCACAAGATTTGTGTCATAGCCAGATTAAATATTTTAGGAATGCCATTGATCTTGAATAGAAAAGACAGAGCGAAGCGATACCACAAATCTTCAATCTTCAATCGTCAATATTCAATTCCGGCTTGTCCGGAAAGAGGAGTCTACCCTAAATGGTTGATTTTGATAAACCCCGCGAATCTTGTGGCATTTTTGGAATCTGCGATCATGCTGAAGCAGCTCCCCTGACCTATTTCGGACTGTATGCCTTGCAGCATCGGGGCCAGGAAAGTGCCGGAATCGCAACGATCCAGGGGGATGCGATTATTGAGCATAAAGGCATGGGACTGGTATCCGATGTTTTCGACATGAGCCACCTGAGTATGCTGGAGGGGCGCAGCGCTGTCGGTCATGTGCGCTATTCCACTACGGGCAGCTCCGTGCTGACCAATGCACAACCTTTTCTGGTTCGCCACCGGAAAAAATCCTATGCAGTGGCCCACAACGGAAATATTGTCAATGCTCACACCCTGAAAGATGAGCTTGAAGAATCCGGCTCTATTTTCCAGACCACAATGGACAGCGAAATATTTTTACATCTTTTTGTGAAAAACCTGGAATTCGGATTTGAACAGGCTCTGGTTAAATCTGTCTCCAGACTGCAGGGAGCCTTTTCATTCGTGATGTTGACGAGCCTGGGGGAAATTATCGGAATTAAAGATCCCTATGGGTTCAGACCGTTGTGTTTGGGAAAATTGAACGGCAGTTATGTGTTGGCATCCGAAACCTGCGCCTTTGATCTTGTCGAGGCCGAGTTTGTGCGTGAACTCGATCCCGGAGAAATCGTCATTATCGGACCCGCCGGCATTAAAAGCATCAAAACGTCGCCGGCAACCCGGCGGGCGTTCTGCATTTTTGAATTCATCTATTTTGCCAGACCGGACAGCACTTTTTATGGTCAGAATGTTTATCTGACGCGCAAAGCACATGGCAGGCGACTGGCCGAAGAGGCACCCGTTGAGGCCGACTTTGTAATGCCGTTTCCCGATTCGGGAACCTATGCCGCGCTGGGATACTCGGAAGCATCCGGCATCCCCTTTGAGATGGGTATGATCCGCAACCATTATGTGGGCCGAACATTTATTCAACCGACCCAGAGTATGCGGGATTTTGGCGTTCGCATAAAACTCAACCCTGTTAAAAAACTTTTAAAAGGAAAAGATATCATCATCATTGAAGATTCGATCATCAGGGGCACAACCGTCAGAACACGGGTAAAATCACTGCGGAAGCTTGGGGTAAGAAAAGTGCATATGCGCGTGAGCGGCCCCCCGCATCGGTTTCCCTGTCATTACGGCATTGATTTTTCAACCCGAGGAGAGTTGATCGCAGCCAGTAAAACAGTTGAAGAGTTAAGGGATTTTTTAGGACTCGACTCCCTGTACTATCTCAGCATCGACGGCCTTCTAAAAGCCACCGAATTTAAGAGTCCGGAAAATAATTTCTGCAAAGCCTGTTTTGACGGCTCCTATCCCGTGGCATTCGATATGCATTTAACCAAAGGTTGCCTTGAGAGCGTTTAGCCCGGATAAGCCGGGAAAATGATAAAAATATTGATCAGCTAAAATTCGATTCGGGAGATTTTACTTGACACCACAACCCCCCGTGTGGTTATACTCCTGGTATGAAAACTGCAATTTCAATCCCAGATTCGGTATTCCAGGCCGCTGAAAAGCATGCGAAACGTATGCGCAAATCGCGTAGTCAACTTTTTTCTGAAGCGATGATCGAATATCTGGAAAGACACACACCAGATGAAATCACCCGGATGCTGAACGAAACACTTGAAACAGTCAGCGATATGGAAGACTCTTTCATACGGAAAGCGTCTCACAGTCTGCTTGAACGAAGCGAATGGTAGAAATTCGTCAAGGCGAAGTTTGGTGGGCCGATTTGTCGGAGCCATCAGGGTCCGGGCCGGGGTTTCGGCGGCCTATACTTGTGATACAGGGAAATCCGTTTAATGAGAGCAGAATATCTACAGTTGTGTGCATTCCACTAACTAGTAATCTAAAGTGGGCCACTGCGCCAGGGAATGTCAGGCTAAAAAAAAGATTGACGGGATTGCCTAAGGATTCTGTTGCGAATGTATCCCAGATCATTTCGCTGGATAAAAGTGTTTTGACGGAGAAATGTGGTAGAGTCCCAGGATCATACATCAAACAAATATTTCATGGCCTGGATATCGTATTCTGCAGATAGTTTTGGAAAACACTCAGTCGTTGATGGAACAAACCCAGTCCGAGGCCAATCTGCCAGGCGTTATGCAGCCCGCCACGACCTTTTGGAGCTGCAGCATCGCGTTGAACGAAGGAAAAGAAGCCCCGGAGAGCTGGCGACCATCGAAAAGAAGCTCCTGGGGGCCTTGCGTACCGATCTGAAGATGGATCCCGCATTCCGATACACAATTTACATTTCCGCTTAATCCACTCGGAAAAAACGAGTTCTTATCAATACAATTCAAGGCGATTTCCGTAAGATCGATTTACCAGATCAAGGATATGACGATATTTTGGCTGCCGCTGTTTTGCATCATTTGCGGAATGATCAAGATTGGGAAAAAACGTTCAACAGGCTTTACAGGCTGACAGCCCCTGGAGGAAGCATCTGGATCACGGATTTGGTATCTCATGAATCAGAAGCAGTTCATTCTCTTATGTGGGAACGGTATGGAGAATATCTTTGTTCTATGGGCGGAGCCGATTACAGAACGAAAGTATTTGAATACATCGACAAGGAATATTCACCGAGGCCGGTCACTTTTCAATTGGATTTGCTTCGGAAAGTAGGATTTGGATATACTGATTTTTTACACAAAAATTCTTGTTTTGCAGCTTTTGGCGCAATAAAAATCGGCTGACAACAGGATTCAGGCTGACAAAAAAGCCAGCGCAGTTTTGTGCAAATTCGAAATGCCTTGTTCGGCTTTTTGTGCAGTCGATTCTGAGCGATATTTTCCTTCTCCGTACATAAAAAATAATTCCAGCTCTGTGTCGATATGACATTTCTTACTTGCCAATTTGGCACAGGCATGGTATTTTGAATTAAATCTTAAATAATAGGGGGGTAAGATGCCGGTTACCGAGAAAAGATTTCAAACCAGAATGCCATATCATGTCCATGATAAACTTGTGCATGCTTCTGAGCTTTTAGGGGCCACATTGAATCAATTCATAATTCAGTCTGCTCTTGAAAAAGCTCAGTCAATAATTGAGCAAGAACGAGTGTTAAATCTCTCTCAAAAGGATGCTGAGGTTTTTTTTGAAGCAATCGAAAATCCTCCTCAGCCAACCGAAGAGTTAGTTAAAGCTGCCATAGCATATAAGCGGGAATTCCTTGATGATTAACTTTATTGAGCTAAACCGCACGCACAACCGTGATAATTTTGACTGTGGAATTGAGGAATTAAATTATTTTTTAAGGAATCTGGCAAGACAAAACCTTAAAAAGGGACTATCCCGAACTTTTGTAGCGGTAGATAAAAAAATCCCTGAAGAAGTATTGGGATTTTATACTTTATCCTTATTTGAGTTGTCCTCTGAAAAGCTTCCAAAAAAATATGCTAAGCAGTACAAAGGGAAAATTCCTGCTGTAAAACTTGCCAGATTAGCAACGGCAAGGGGCAAGCAGAATCAAGGATTGGGCAGGCATATGCTTATTAATGCTATCATGCGGGTTATCTCTATTTCAGAACATGCAGGCGTAATAGGATTTTTTGTGGATGCAAAAAATAAAGCTGTAAAAAGATACTACCAAAAATTCGGTTTTATCTCTTTACCTGATCATCCCTTAGAATTATTTTTACCATTTTCTACTCTTCAAAAAATGTACGAGATTGCAATTTCGAGAAATGTGAGTAATACAAAAATAACAAACAGATGATAGCCGGCTGAAAGTGCTCGAGCTGAAACCCGAAACACCAGATTCCGAAATCTCCCGGGCCATTCGTTATGCCAGAAAAGAGTTCCTATAATAAACCTTTTATTTTATTGATAAAAAGCGTGTGACATCAAAGTGGATAATTACTCAGGTAACCGCGAGTTTTCCATTCCTCGCGTAAAACTGGTGATAAATATTCTTCAAAAAAAGCTTGGTAAACGATTGCTGAAAATAACCGATAGAATGCTGTATGCCGCCAAATATCTGTGGTACGCAGATATGACGGCTTTCAGAAAACTGGGGCGTAGTATGACCGGCGCAACCTATGCGGCATTGCCGCTTGGACCGCAGCTTAATAATTACAGTGATTTGGTGGCTGAAATTAAAAAAGCTAATGAAAAATCGACTGAGCCGTTGACAGAAGAAGAACACAAACTTTTGGATCGAATTAGGCAGCGTTTTCCAGAAGAACAACTTGTTTATGATGCTTCCCATCGCGAAAAAGTCTGGGTCGACACGCCCATCGGCGCTTTAATACCTTATTCAAAAGCAAACGAACTTGCTGAAATATAATCGGAAGCCTATCAGATGGACTTGAAGATCCTGGAAAAAACACCGCCGTGGGAGTGGCCGGAAGATTCAGACCGATATTTCCTCAAAATTCTCGGGGGTGATCAGGCCGGTGAATCCGACCGTTGCCTTGCGGCGGAATTGGCCGGCGATTGTACCGTCATCAACGATGAATTCCTCAAGTAATGTTTGATCCGAAAAATCAAGTAACGGTTTTCGATGCGATTATCTGGACGCGAAGGGCCGGGAGTAAAGGGATACGGAAACCATGAAATTCGAATTTGCGACAGCTACCCAAATCATTTTCGGAGCCGGAACCGCAAGGGCAATCGGCAACTACGCCGCAACCCTGGGCCAGCATGCGATGGTAGTAAGCGGCGGCAGTTTTACGCGGGCTAACATTGTACGGGAGCAGCTGGAAAAGCAGGGCATTGAGTCAACTCACTTCAGCGTACGAGGGGAACCGACAACAGAAATGGCCATAGCGGGCGTTCAAAAAGCGCGCCAAGCGGCCTGCGATTGTGTAATTGGTATTGGCGGCGGTAGTGTCATTGATGCCGGCAAGGTCATTGCCGCCTTATTAACTAACCGGGGGAACCTGTTGGATTATCTGGAGGTTATCGGCAACGGCCTACCCTTGGAAAAAATGTCGGCCCCCTATATGGCGATTCCAACAACAGCTGGAACGGGAGCCGAGGTGACTCCCAATTCCGTGCTTGAATCTCCGGAACACCAGGTAAAGGTGAGCATGCGCAGTCCGCTAATGCTCCCCCGATGGGCGGTAGTTGATCCTGAACTAACTTGTTCCGTGCCACCCAATATCACCGCCAGCACCGGATTGGATGCATTTACTCAGCTTTTGGAGGCTTATGTCTCCCATGAAGCCAATCCCCTAACTGACGGAATTTGTCGTGAAGGTCTGCGACGCGCGGCGGGATCGTTGTTGCGTGTTTTTGAGGATGGTAGCGATACCGTTGCTCGCGAAGGGATGAGCCTTGCAAGTCTTTTCAGCGGATTGGCGTTGGCCAATGCCAAGCTCGGCGCCGTACACGGTATTGCCGGACCATTGGGTGGAATGTTCAAGGCCTCGCATGGCGCTATTTGCGGTCGACTTCTCCCTTTTGTGATGGAAATGAACATATCCGCATTGCAAAGGCGGGCGCCGGAATCGCCTTCATTGGCGCGTTACGAAGGGGTGGCCAGAATTGTGACGGGGAAAACGAATGCTAAGGCCTCCGATGGTATAAATTGGGTTCAGAAAACGTGCAACTTGCTTAAGTTGCCGCCCCTATCGGATTATGGAATAACGGAAACTGATTTTCACTCACTGATTGAAAAGGCCCAAAAGGCAAGCAGTATGAAAGGAAATCCTGTTCAGTTGACAGAGGAGGAGATGGCAAAAATCCTGCAACAAGCTTTGTAGGCCCAATTTGCCTAAAATATCAATTCCACCGAAAAAATTTATTAGTCTGATAGATAGGAATTATGAGTACACCACTTGAACATAAATCATCGCTGAAAGAGATAAAAAAACCAATTCGATAATGATGTTGCATGTTTTTCAGTTCTTGAAACTGGGCAGCCTGCGACTATCGATGCTCCATAGGCCTCGGAGAGTCCGACTTAAAAGATCATATTACGGCCTGTGTCAGGTTCTCAAATATGAATCTGAATAATTGAGCAACGTAAAGTCAGGTCTGGCCCAGGGGGTTCAACGTTCAAGGGTAAGGACAAAGAAGGCATTAGAAGCATCAAAACATCGCCTGAAACCCGGCGGCTGTTTTGGATTTTTGAATTTATCTATTTTACCAGACCGAACAGTACCATAGATAAATACCTTAAATTTATATAAATTATAGTTTTGTAATATAATTGCCGCTTGCCCTTTTTTGAAAAGCGGTATAAAATGAGTCTTTAGGTTTTGGATGAAAAATGATAGCCGGAGGTCGAGATGCTCGAATCGAAATATTTAAAAGACAATCTTGAAAATATTCAAAAACTTCTGGGAATTTCTGCTCTCAGGAACTTTGAAACGAGAAGCCTTCAAAAGCTTCTCAGGTTAAGCAGAATCAGGGAGTACGAGGACGGCGAAGTAATTATCAAAGAAGGGGACCTGGATCCGTGGCTGTATTTTCTGCTTTCCGGGAAAATTCGAATTTCCAAGGAAAACCTGGAAATCAATACCATTGATAAAAAAGGCGAAATTTTTGGCGAGATGCGAATTGTCGATTTTATGAAGCGGTCCGCCTCGGTTGTTGCCGTCGGGAAAACCACTTGCCTTGCCGTTGACACGTCCGCTAAAAACAGGATTTCCGCTCAGGATCCAACGGATGAAAAGTTGGATTTTTTGTTGTTATTATATCGAATATTTGCCGAGTACATGTCGATCCGCCTTCGGGCAACCAATGAGGAACTGATAACCGCTAAAAAGAAAATCAAGCGTTTACTTGCCAAAATATGATCCGGACAAAAACCGTTGCCTTTTCAAAAAATTCCAGCAATATTTTTTTCCATATTCTCACCAAATGCAATCTCAAATGCCGCCATTGTTACATCAATCCCGGGCAGCATGGAAAAAACACCCTGCCGCTGTCTGTGATTACCGCCTGGCTCGAAGCGTTTGCCCTGAACAACAACTCGAAGAATCTCATCTTTTTAGGGGGTGAGCCGACCCTTCACCCGGATCTGCCGGCGGCAGTTGAATATGCCCGCAATCTGGGTTTCGGCTCCATCACCATTGATACAAACGGATACCTCTTTCACGATATTCTTTCAAAGGTCGAGCCCGGCGAAGTGGACTACTTCAGTTTCAGCCTGGACGGCGCCACCCGTGCAACCAATGATCGGATTCGGGGTGCAGGCTCGTTTGATACCTGTCTTGAAGGGTATCCGCAGTGCCATTAACAGGGGCTTTACGACAAGCCTGATCTACACCATCAGCAGTAGCAACATTCGTGAACTCGCGATGATGGCGCCGTTGCTGGACAGTTTGGGAGTTGATAGATTCTTTATTCAAGTTATCGGCTTGCGGGGAAAATCCGCCATTACACAGGATACAACCGATCCTCATAAATCACCTCAGGTTTCAAGATCGCAATGGCTCGATACCGTTCCCGGGGATCGCGCGGATGATTGCGGAACGCGGCATTACCGTCACCTATCCAAAAGTGTTTTTAGGTCGAAAAGAAAAATTTGAATGTGCCGGCACAGTGGCCGACAATTATTTTGTTTTCCCCAACGGTAGAGTCTATCGCTGCCCGATCTGTGAGGACTTTCCGATCCACAGCCTGTGTTTCCAGGATAACCAATTGGTGCCAACTGCCAAACTCAACGAGCAGGATTTTTTTCAACTCGATATTCCCCAAGGCTGTGTGATGAACAAGCTCATCCAACCGGAGAATTTGAGCTATAAAAAGGATGGAACGCCGGAATATATGATTGCGTGTTGTTTGCTGAAAGAAGAAATCAGTGGCGGTTGAAAGAAGCGCGTAATTCTTAAATATGTTTGGGGTTACCCGGTTTTTGGGGGAGAATACAACAATTGAGGATTTCGGAATGCGGAGTGCGGAATTAAAGTAGGGTCGGCCACCGTGCCGACCAATATCGGTGGGTACGGTGGCCCGCCCTACTTTACGATAAGTCATTTAGATCGGCTTGATTATATTTACCGGAATACTGGAGTAATGGAGTAGTGGTAATATCTTGGTCGCGGCTTACGTGTTATATTTTTCAAGGTAGGCTTTCAACATTAGTTTCTTTGCACTACTCCAACACTCCATTGCTCCAATTGTCTAAAAATGCCGACCTTGCGTCAACAAATAATTGATCTTTTGAGCAATCAAGAGATGGATGCACGGCAACTATCCGGGCAACTTGGCGTACAGGAAAAAGAGGTGGTTGAGCACCTTGCCCACATTTCCCGGTCACTGGCGGCAAAGGGCAGAAAGCTTGTCATTCAGCCGAGCGAATGTCTTCAATGCGGTTATGTGTTTAAAGACCGCAAGCGTTTCACACGTCCCGGCCGCTGTCCGCAATGCAAAAAGTCCCACCTGAAAAACCCTGCGTTTTACATTCGCTGATATTGAAATCATTCCCTCCGTTCCCGGACCGGTTATCTTCTTGATCAGCAGGCAGGAATAATTACGTTCTTTCAATTGGCTATTATCATATTGGATCTCATTCAGAAAAATGATAAATAACAATTGTGTTTAGTATAAATTCATGCTAATATCCAATAGTTTTTTAAAAATGGCACACTTTTAACCCTTTATGGGGCTCATTATGAAAAGAATTGCAGAAACTTACCTTTTGGAATGGAAGAATCGAAAGCGTCGCAAACCATTGATTATCAGAGGCGCCCGACAGACCGGCAAAACATATCTCGTTGAAAAATTTGCCGGAGCACACTTTGAAAAATTCGTTAAAGTTGATTTTGAATTTGATGTCGCAGCCCATTCGATTTTTCAAAGCAAGGACCCGACCCTGATCACGAACGAACTTTCCCTGTATTTCGACACAGACATTGTCGAGCAACGAACCCTTCTTTTCCTCGATGAGATTCAAGCATGTCCTGAAGCAATTGCCGCTTTACGATACTTTTACGAAAAAATGCCCGACCTACACGTTATCGCCGCAGGGTCGCTTCTCGATTTTGCCTTAAGGGATTTTCCTTACGCGATGCCGGTTGGGCGGATTGAATTCATGTATTTGAACCCGATGACCTTTGAAGAGTTTCTTTGGGCCACGACTCCGAGACTGCTCGAGTATATCGGGCAATGGTCGCTTAAGGATCAAATCAGTACGGCTCTGCACAGCAAGCTGAAAGGCAGCCTCAGGAACTTTTTTTTCACAGGCGGGATGCCTGAGGCTGTCGCTTCCTATGCCCGGGATCAGAACTTTATCGAGGTTCAAAGGATCCTGGGCGCCATCCTGACCACCATGCAAAATGATTTTGCCAAATACGGTTCCAGAAAACAGCAGATATATTTACAGAAAGTCATGCACTATGTTGCCGTAAATATCGGGCGAAAGGTCAAATATGTAAACATAGACCGTAACGTCCGATCCGGTTTCCTGAAAGAAGCATTTCACCTTCTGGCCATGAGCAAGGTGGTCCACCCCGTAGCAAGGAGCGACGGCAACGGCCTACCCCTGGGCGCGGAAGCATCGGCCATGGTATTTAAGCCGATCTTTCTGGATGTCGGCCTGGTTAACAGCCTTTGCGGACTCAAGCTCCTTAATCCCGAAGCGTTGATTACGATCCATGAGGGCGGTTTGGCGGAGCAGTTCATTGGGCAGGAGCTTCTCAACCTGGAGCCATTTTTTCAGGACACCCGACTGTACTTCTGGAACAGGGAAGAAAAAAATTCAAATGCCGAACTTGACTATCTCTTAAGCCATCAGAACAGCGTCATACCGGTTGAAGTAAAAGCCGGCAAAACCGGCACCCTGAAATCCCTCCATCTCTTTCTCTACGCCAAAACATTGCAATTCGGATTGCGCTTTAATATGGATAGGCCTTCACTGGGAAATTTCAGCACAAAGGTTCGCCTGAAAAACCAAGATGGCCATCTCGAATACACGTTGCTTTCATTGCCGCTGTATCTTGTCGGTCAGACAAACAGGATTCTGGGTGAAATTAAGCTGCCCCCACCTGCTCCCCGTTGATCCAGATAAAGAAAGGCGACTATTCATGCAGCGGTTAAATCGCCCCCCCCCCAACCCCCCAGTTAATTCGGAGGCGGGTTATCAGACATTTGTCAATCGTCATTCCTTTTGATACCACTTGCCTTTGGCATCCTGCAACCATTCACCGGGTTGGGCTTTATTGGCAATTTGAACCGCTCGATGTTTGCCGACCACCGCGGCCGTGGTTCCCTGTTGCTTGGCAATGGCCTTGTAAACCAGCTTGCGGTCCTTGTTTTCGGCCTTGATCACATCAGCCTTTTCTTTCTTTTTACCGACAAATTCCAGATAGCCCTTGTTATTCTCCCCGACTATGCCTTTGTCTTTAAGCGAGTTAATGATCGGCAAGCGTTCGATCATTCGCTGCTTTATGGCTTTTGAAGATGAATAAGCGTTGGTGATCAAGATTCCCAGGATGAAAACCGGTAATATCGCAATTATTGTTTTACGCTTCATTTATAAAATCTCCTTGTTTGATCAAATCAGCGTGATCATCCTTTACTCGGTAACAGTTGAATCGGGTTCAATTTTCTCTTCAGCATTATCAATATCACTAAAGAAATCATCCAAGGCCTTGTCTACCTTTATATTGACATCAATGGTGATGTGAATTGGCTTTATTTCCACGGGTGCCACCTCTACTTTATGCTGGGTGCAGCCGTAAGAAATCAGAAAAATAAGTGTTGCAGGCAAAATGAGACCTGTTCTTGTCATGACATTGCTCCTTCAGACCTCGTTGAATAGTTTCAATTCCGGCTTGTCCGGGTTGGGCCTTTAGTGGGGTTTCTGGCAAATTTTTCTTATCGCTTGCGAAGGTTAATGTATTGTTCGCCTGATTGGTACCGGCTCCGCCGGGTTTGATTATTCAACCATCTTCAATAGATCTTTGTATTGCAGCAATTTGTTAAGAGGGAGCCGAAAATTGACGTCGAGCCGGATACCCTGAAACTTTGATCCTTTGCTATCCGCTTCGACCTTGATAAATCCGCCGATATCCTTCCTGTAGACAAACGGAAGCGTTTTTGCGGGTTTGCCGTCCATCTGCATCTGCAACAACAGATCTTCTCCTTCTGAAGTGATATTCAGCTTAGCCCATAAATAATCATAATCCTTTAATGCTTCTCTGGCAAGCTCCATTTGAACATACTGGGGTGTGTTCGGTGGAATGCCGGCTGTCAGGATGTCAGTTCCTTTGAGGTGAATTTTACCCCCCTGCCCGGGTGTGGAAAAAAGGAAGCCATCATCAAAACGAATCTTACCATTCGTGTAGTGCAGCGGTATTCGACCGTTAACGGTTCCCTCGCCTTTAGCTGCCGCCGCACCGAATTGCTCCAGAACCTGCACGAGTTTTAGCCGGTCGCAATAAAAAGTTATGCGGTAATCTTCCACACCGGGAGATATTCGCATCGATTGCGTTTCAACGTTGCCGTCACACCAGATAAAGTGCATCTTTTCAATCAGGAAAGACCGCGGCGATTCGATCTGGAAATCAATTCTGCCATCTTTTGCTACCAGATCGCCAAATGCAATTTTGGAAAACACCAGATGTTGTCCGGCGGCGCTGCGTATCCTGGGAAACTCAGGGATTGAAAGAGACATCTGAATTCCTTCAACTGCAAATTTGTCTTTCTTGATCCGTATGTTAGCGTTTTGCACCTGCAAATTAATGGAACCCTTGAGTCCGGAACTGTCCGCAGCCAGGTCTCCGGTGAGCATCAGTTTTCCATTTACCTTGACGCCCTTAGACCCCGGGAAAAACTTACCAAGGTCAATTGCAGCTGCGTGATCCGGGCGAAGAAGTGTAAAATTCATGTTCGCCATCGGATCTTTGGTATCAAAAAGCTTGGCATCTCCGCTAAAATTCAGTGACATAGCCGGAAGAAGCCGGTTGATATGTCGGACTTTGAACGCAAAACCGGCGGGGGTTTGTTGAATTTTGCCCTTGATTTGTCCAAAGTTCATGTGCTTGTAGTACAGGGCGGCAATCGAAATATCCCCATTTTTATTCTGCCTTCCCGGGGGCCATTTTAACGGAATTGCACCCCGGGCACCGCTGATTTTGATACCCGTTTTCGGCACCGTAAGGCCGGCGCCTGCAAACTGGAGCAAACCCTCAAGTCCGATGGCGCCATTGATATTTGTTTTTACCCGACCGGACATGGTAACATCCGTGATGTTTATCCGGGCAGGCGAAAGCCGTATGCGAATATTCGGTGATTGCAGCTTAAACGTTGCCTGCGGGAAGCCTTTGCCGTTGTTGCCAAGATTCGCCGTGCCCTTTAAAGCGACCTGGGGCAGGAGAATCGTCCTGGCCTGGGAAGCAATCATGACTCGCGGGACTCTGATCGTATAGGCCGTCGGCAAATCCTCAAGGGTTCCCTTGCCGGAGATATCAACTACCGGCATCCCGGCTGTTATCTCATATTGGCCAAATTTGAAGCGAGCGGCAGGGTCCCTGGATTGTTTGGAGGGAATGCTCGTAATACTGAATTGCACGCTTTTACCTTGGCGATATTCGCCTGTAAAACTGCCGTGCAACGGTAATGTTTCCAGTACTTCAACCGGCAGCAGCTTATTTTTATGGACCGATGACGGCAGCAAAGCAAGGTTGAATTCGCCGTTACTTTCAACCTGCTTTCCGTTTGCTCTGATCAAGCCATGCCATCCGGAAATCGTTAAGGGTACCGGCGATGTTGCCGATATGGCCGAGCCGCTCACTTTCCATTCGTCAGCGGCAACTTTCGTCAGCTTGATTTTAATCGGCAGTTCTTCTTTATCAGGGCTGCGATCATTTTGAAGCAGGAAATTGTTTAATCTGATTTTGCATTTTTTCAGTTCAGCTGTAGCATCGACCGATGCAATCTCAAAAGGCGCCAGCTGCAAATGAGCAGCGACCTTCAAATCCAGCTTACCCGAAAGCATGAAATCTGAAATCGTTGGCGCCAGGTCGGAAAATCTATTCAGATCCAGCGAAGTGGCCGCTAAATTTAAATTGATATGTTGCTGCTTTAAATCAATTCGCGCTTCAGCATGAACCAATTGGCCCCGGGGATACATCGAGGCGGCGAGGGTTAAACGGTTGTAATCTTCCTTTTCAGGGGCAACAGTGATTTCAAAGGGGATCCGGTACGTTCGGTCATCGATTTTAAAAATGACCACAGCGTTGCGAATCTCAAGCTCCCTTAGAAATATGGGAGGCAAAGCATTCTCTGATTCCGGTATTGATGTCTTCTTAGGCCGCAGCTTTGCTAAAGCCTCATCGAGATCGATTCCGCGCAGGTAAAATTTTCCGTCTTTGAATTCGCCGTAGAGTTCAATTCCGCTTAAGGTTATTCTTTCAATTTTTTGCTGATATAGCGCTTTTGGCGTATAGTCGATCTGTGCGGACCGGATTAAAAGTGCCGGATTTTGCTCCGGTCCGATTCGCAAAGGGCCCAGATCTGCACCAAAGATGCCTATATGGCGAACCTTGAAGGCGAAGTCCGCAATTCCGGTTTCTGCAACTAGTTGCGGGAATGATCCTGGACTCCAGATAGTGTGGAAGGTAGAAATATAATCCTGCTGATAGGCCGATGACCCACACGGTGAGCAAAATGAGAATCCGCACGGTAAGGGCTATTTTACGTTTCGACGACATGTCTGATCAGTTCTTATGGCGAATTTTGGGATAACCGCGTTGGCCCTTGAAGGCCTGGGCGTGGAGTGGTGAAAAGTTACTCTCAAATAGACTCAAATGGACTTAAATTTTGATCTCATTTTTGTTCCGACTTGCAAAAGGTTTGAGGTGTCAGCCCAGCCGCCGGCAAAAAAAACGGCCGGTCTAATCATCAAGAAAACCGTGCCATTTTGGCGTAGTTTCATACAAGGTCTCAGTAAATACCGGCTCCTGAACACTGATTTGGTTGCAACTGAAGACCAACAGCGGTGAAAGAAAGTCCATTTCATGAGCGACACCGACACAGCGGGTCGAATTCGGTCGCTGAACCTGACACCCGAAACCTGACACCTGAAACCTTATTTTATACATTAAATCTGAAATTTATGATATCACCGTCCTTGACTTCATAGGTTTTGCCTTCGAGCCGGACAGTTCCTTTTTTTCGGGCGTCTGCATAGGTCCCGGCTTCCATTAAATTATCATAGGACAAAACTTCTGCGCGAATAAAGCCTTTTTTTATATCCGAATGAATCACCTCGGCTGCGTCCACCGCCTGGGTCCCGATTTTTATGGTCCAGGCTCTGACCTCATCCTTGCCGACGGTGAAAAATGAAATCAACCCCAAAATATTGTAAGATTCGCGGATGACCCTGTTCATGGCGGATTCGCTGATATTGAATTCGTTTAGAAATTCGGCTGCTTCTTCGGTGGACATCTGAGCAAGCTCCTGTTCGAGTTTGCCCCTGATGACCAGACAGCTTTCCAGGCCGGTGAGGCGGTTGACTTCCGGCATGCCGTTGTTTTCATCATCATTGTTGAACAGAACCAGCATCGGTTTTGCAGATAATAATGTAAAGCCTCTTAATTCGCGGGCGGATGCAAGCTCGGCCAACCTGCGCAAAGGGAGTTCATTTTCCAGGTTGTTACGGCATTCGATTAAAAGCGTTTGCTCCCGGGGAGCTGTTTTTTTGCCGCGCTTATGATCAAGTTCAATCCGTTCCAGACGCTTTTCGACCACAATCAGATCCGCCAGAATCAACTCCTGTTCAATATTCCTGAAATCTTCATAAGGTGTGCTTTTTTCAAAACCCGCGGCGGTATGATTGCGAATAATATGAATCAATGCATCGCACTCTCTGGTCGCCGCCCAGATACCCTGCTCTTTAGCCTGATTTTTATTTGCGCCGCCGGTGCCGGGAAGAAAATACTCCACCTGAGCATAAATCGTCTTCTGTGGACGATACATATCGCTTAATATGTCAACGCGGCTGTCTGGAACCCTTATGGTACTGATTCGATTTTCACCCTTGTGGGTGATGTCGGGCGTGCTTTTTGTCAGGGCTTCAAAAACAGTAGATTTACCGGATTGCGGCAGGCCGATGATTCCGAGTTTCATTTTTTATATCACAATTTTTCAGGATTTTATGTATTGCCGGCATCTTTCATTTGCCGGTTTGCAGGATTGTTTTTTTTACCACGAAATACACGAAACACACGAAATATTTGTGGAATTAAATTTGTATTTTTTAGTGTCTTTCGTGTTTTTCGTGGTGAAATTATTTCTTTCGAGTGAAAAGGGTAAATTACTTTTGGGCTTTAATGAAAAATGCCTATTTACCGGATTTTTATCGAGTCCCCGGTTCTTTTGAACCGTTCAATGTCACCACTCCCTCGGATTCGAAAGGAAGTGTGGTCGCAAGCGCGTTATCACCTGCCACTCTGAGTTTGCCGTTTAACCGATATTTCAGTTCTTCAGAGTCATGCAGGCCGTAAACACTTTTAAACATGTTGATGACCGATGAATATACCTTAACCGTCACGAGTTCCGTACCAAAGGAGGGTATTTTCACGGGGGTATTGGATACACCGGTGGCAAATGATTGTCCATTGATCTCAAGCTCCGCCTCTATGCCTTTGACCTTCAGATCGACATCATTGGTGTTTATGACCCGCAACTGGATCTGGAAAACCGTTTCAAAGCCGGTAAAAGCCTCTACCCGAATACCGGCCAAGGAAACGCGCGGCGGTTCCAGAGGTTTTCCAATGCCGGCACACCCTGCCAACAGGAAAACGCCGGCTAAAGCTGAAATCGCCGCAACGATGGGAACTAATTTCATCATAACGAGCCTTCCCGGGATACGGTATTAAAAAACCAAATCCCAATACCCAAATTCCAAATAATATCCAAATCCGAAAAACCAATTTCCGAAACATACCGATCAGTTTATTGATATGTTACGACGAATCTGACTGTTTTGAATTTCGGATTTCGGTCATTGGGATTTGTTTGTGTTTTGTATTTTGGTGCTTGAATTTTTTATGCCTTTAGTTTCCCAAGATCCCCTTAAGCAGGCCTTTGGCTTTCTTCTCCAACGGTTTCAATTCTTCTTTTTCCAGAATTTTTTTGACTTCCTTGGATTCGAAGATCTCTTTTTCAATGCGCCGCTGGGTGGCCGCGCTTAAGTCCGGGCGAAATTCTGGCTTTGAAAAGGTTCCGGATACCAGTATCGGTACCATGATGCCCGAACGTTTTACCTCATCACCCTGTCCCTTGATCGTGCCGACAGCTTGAGGATCCACTCGGAAATCAAGGGTTTCTTTCACCAAATCAGCGGTCCCAACCGCGGTTATCCGGATAAAAGGCGATTTGATGCTGCTTTGGGGAGTATTGACAACGCCGTTTTTAATCGTAAAAGGCACCAGAAGTTCGCTGAAATCAGTTCGCGGTCGCTTTTCGCCCTTTTTGGCCAAGCCGAAAGCGGCTCCGACGTTACGTGCCATTGCGGACAAATCGATGCCAACGATGGCGCCGTCATTGAACCGCAGTTCGCCTTTGCCGTTTAAAGTTTTTTTGATTTTTTCAGGATCATCACCGACCATGGCTATGTTGATGTTGGCGTTGGTTGCCCCCACCAGAAAGTCTTTTTCCAAAACATCCTGCAGCAAAGGGCCGACCTGGATGTTATTGAGTCGCAGATTTATCTTGCTACGGGGGGTGTCTTTGGCGACATTCAAGACGGCTTTACCGGCTGCATTTCCCTGATACATTTTTAATTTCATGGGATCAAGGTTGAATACGCCGTCTTTGGCTTTGATTTGAAGCACGACATCTTCGATATTGGCTTTACTTACCGTAAGTTTTGCAATTTTTAGAGTGCCGTCCAGAATCAGCCGCCGCAAAGGGGCATAATCGGTTTTTTTCTTGACAGGCTTTGCGGGTCCGGAAGTTTTTTCTTTCGATGGTTGCTCGCTCTTGGGCGGCATGTATCGGTCCAGGTTGATTTGATCCAGATCCAGATCAAATTTGAGGTTCGGTTTCGAAAATTCAGCCACTGCAGCGGAAAACTTCAACTTGGATTGATCCAGTTCCATATTACCGTTTGTCAGCAATACTTTCTTTGCATCCGCTTTTAGGTGAACCTTGAGAGCCAGGCGGCTGATGGCCGCGGGATCTGTTGTGGCCACCGGAAATTTTTGGCCCAATTCGGACATTAGCATTCGCGGCGAAAATTCAGCGAGTTCGATGTCAAGATCGACTCCGGGACTGGTGACGGGATTCTCAAGGTTGCCTTTCAGGCGTAAAACCAGCTGCTTAAGGGCTTTTATAGATAAATCCAGCGCAATTTTACCTTCTTTCAAACCGTTCCCCAGCGGTCCGACGGTTCCTTCAAGAGACAAGGGTTTTTTGTCCAGCTGGGCGGAAAACGTCAGCTTAACAGGGCGATCCAGCGATACGTCATTTAAGATTAAATCTATATCCGTAATTTCTTTTCTGGTGTCCGTGGTGTGATCGATCCAAAGGAGCGAACCATTGTTAATGGAAACATTTTCGGCGGTCAGAGCGCTGATCGGAATTCCCATCCCACCCGGGGCCGTTTCGGTCAGTGGCGTCTTCTCTTCAGGTACCTCTTTGGCCGGTGGTTTCGGTTGGGCCCAATTTTCAAGACCTTTTTTGTTTTTTACCAGAACGATCTGCGGTTCGTTTAACACAAAGCGCTTGATTTGAATATCTTTGCTGAGAAGCGGCAAAAGTTTTACCCTGATTTCAAAGGATTTCACCTTGACAAAATCCTTTTCGGTGAATCCGGCCGGGTTGCCCAAACGCAGATCCGAAAAAGAAACGCCGGCCCAGGGGAACAGAGACAGGCTGAGATCATCTCCCACCGAAAAGGGCCGACCGGTTGCTTCGGTCACCTTGCTTTCAAGAACAGGTTTGTACTTAGCGACGTCGACAAACATGGGTATGAGAACCAGGGCGGCAATGATGACCACCACAAGGCATCCGACAATAATTGCACCCCATTTAAAAAAGCTCTTCATCTATATTTCTCCTTTCAAAAGCGCCCGGAGCAAATCCGATTATGGGTTAATGCGTCGTTGAATCAGCCTAACCTAGGCACCCGCATTGCCGGTGTCAAGCAGGGTGGGGGCGCATAAGCGCTAAGTTGTTTTGTAAACATTCACGGGTTACATTTATGCCGTACTGTGTTGTTTCAGTCCATTCAAATCAGGGCGAAGCCGTTATTTTACTTTGTGAGCTTCAATCGCCTCGATCACGTATGGAAAGATATGGTCGACGACAACCCGATATCCTTCTGCCGTGGGATGAATCCCGTCCGCCTGATTCAGTTTGGGATTGGCGGCGACACCGGTCAGAAAAAACGGAACTAAACCGACGTTTTCTTCCCGGGCCACCAGCGGATAAATTTTTTCAAAAGCGGTGATGTATTCTTTCCCCAGGTTTTGACCCATTTGCATACCCCCAAGCAAAACGGTCACCCTTTTTTCTTTGAGTATCCTGACAATTGTAAGAATGTTTGTTTTTATCAACTCGGGATCAATGCCGCGAAAGCCGTCATTGGCGCCGATGGTCAGGATGACGATATCCGGTTTCAATGTTAAAACCCATTTGATTCTTGCGAGGGTTCCACTGGAAGTCTCCCCGCTGACACCGGCATTAATGACCTGGTAATGATAACCGCCGGACTGCAATTTTTCTTCAAGCAATGCCGGATATGCAAATTCTTCCGCCACGCCCAACCCCTCGCTGAGACTGTCACCCACAGCGACAATAATGCCCTCATACCCAGGGGCTTTTTGATAAGAAGGAGACGTTGATTCATCGCCGCATCCCGGCACGAAAAGAACCAGAAATAAAATGAAGCAAAAAATGGGTGCAAATTTTTTCATAATACTCATATAAAACTACGCCAAAATGGCATAGTTTCTCTTCCGAACAGACTGGCCGTTTTTCAGGCCAGAGGCGGTGCTCGTGTAAAACTACACATAGTTGAAACAGCGAACCGCAGAATGTCGAAAGGTGGAATCGCTTTGCTCAGTCTTTTTAAAAATAGACAGAATACATTACTTCGACACTTGTCCGCCGGAGGAGGATTCGACATTCATTATTCGTCATTCGTCCATCGTCCATCGTCCATCGTCCTTCGTCATTCGTCGTTCAATCACCTCATTCCTGGCTCTGATTTCTCAGGAAAATAACCGGCTTCTGGCGCAGAATGGAAATAGAAGGCAGCAATCCAACAACGACAATCAGCAGAACTGTTCCGGCAATCAAATAAAAGCTTTCCACAAGAAACGGAGTGTATGAAATACCGAACACTTTTGAACAGATTATCCAACTGCCCGTCTGGGAAAGCACCAGGGCCAGAACGGCGCTTACCAGACCCAAAAAGAGATTCTCAAGGGTAAACACAGCAACCACAAAAGCGCTTTTGGCACCCAGAATTTTATAGTAAACCGCCTCCTGGATTCTGGCAAATCGGGTGGCTAAAACAGAGGAAAAAATGATTAATATACCGGCAACCATGCTGAATAAGGCAAAAAAGCGAACAATTAATGATAGCTTCCGCATCACATGGGTGAAAACCTTAAGGGTTTCGGTAACATCAATAGTACTGATATTGGGAAAATTTTCCGCGATTTTTGTTTGAATTAGCGGTATCCGATTCCTGGGAACTTTTACGGCGGTAAATATGGTTTGGGGAGCATCCCGCAGGGTTTTTTCGGGAAATACAAAATAAAAAAACGGCCGCATCGATTCCCGGGTTCTGGTACGAATACTGGATATCCTGGCCTGCAGCGGAACTCCCTGAATGTTGAACGTGATGCGATCACCGATATCCATATTTTTGATTTTCGCCACCGTGTCCATCACTGAAACCTGTAAATCGCCCCAGTCGTCGTTGTGAAGGCGCTTGCCTTTAACAATCATCTCATCTTCCAGCAGGTAGTTGCGATAAGTGAGGTTAAATGTTCTGGCAAGATTATCGCTGCGCCGCTGTCGCTCTTTCTGCCGGTTAATTTTTTCACCGTTTATGGTCAGAATCCGGGCTCTGATGATTGGATAATATTGGACCTTCATGCCCAGCGTATCAGAAAACCGCTCCCTTTGGGCGGGTTGGATGTCCAGAAAAAAAAGATTGGGCGCATCTGCAGGATAAGATTGGATAAAAGCGGCATCCAGATTCTGTTCGATCTGATAAATTGAAAAAATGACTGATAGAGAGGCCGTCAATGTAATAATTATCGGTTTGGTCGCATTTTTCGGCCGGTACAAACCTTTGATGGCCTGACGCATTATCAAAAATTTTACCTTCAGCCGCTTCAGGATATACAGCACAGTTCCGGCTAAAAAGGCGGTGATGATAATCAGCAGGATGACACCTCCGACAAAATACAGTCCGGTTTTAATGTCTTGGACTTGCCAGAATACCAGCACCATAAAAAAGGTGAACAGTAAAACTGCAATCAGGTAAAAAGGCCACCCCTTTTGCATCGGGATGGTTTCTTTTCTAAATACAGCCGCCGGTTTGATATCTTTCAGTCGATAAAGCGGTAAAAAGGAATACAGGCCCACCACAAGTACTCCCAGGACGAGTCCCTGGATAACCGCTTGCCAGGATATGTGCAGCTGCACATTGCGCGGCACAAATCCGACAAAAAGGACATTCAGGGTATTTTGAAGAAATAATCCTGCCAAAAGTCCCAGCATCGTTCCCCCTAAACCGAGAATAGAGAGAATAACAATGTAATGGCGAGTGAAGAACCGGCTTGTGGCACCGATGGTTTTCATGATCGCGATGGTTTTTTCATTTTCCTTTAAAAAGGCGACCAGGGCGCTCTGGATACCGACACCGGCCAGCAACAGGGTGAAAATACCGATGAGACCCAGAAAAAAAAGCAGATTGTCGAAAAACCGTTTTACGCCGGATCGAGCTGTACGAAAAGTATCCACATTTTCCAGCGCTTCATCGGCAACGGCCCGCAGCCGGCCGGCAATCGCGTCGATTTGGCTGTCATCGTAAACTTTGATCAAATAGCTGTAACTTACCCTGCTTCGCTTTTTTAACAGATCCAGGCGGTTAAGATCATCGGCGGAAATAAAAATCCGGGGCCCCAGAAAGAAAAAATTCACCGGCTGGTCCGGTTCTGTAAGCACAACATCGCTGATTTTCAGGCTGACATTGCCCACGTGCAATCGGGCTCCCACATCAAGTTTGAGGCGGTCTAACAGGGCCGAAGCCACAATGATGCTGCCCTTGTTAAGAACGCTGCTGAAGTCTCGACCTGATTTCAGCGCCACCTTGCCGTAAAAGGGATAGCCCGCTTGAACCACTTTGAGCTTTGCCAGCAGAGAGTCTTGATTGTTTTGAGGGCGCACCATCGAATAAAATTCCCAGACCCGGGTACCCCTAATTTCGTTGCCGGCCTCGAGCCGGGCAATAGCGTCGATGACGGCCGGTGAGAAATCGTAACGCGAGTGAATGATAATATCTGCCGCATTCAGTTTTTTCGCATCTTTTTGCATGGAATTTCGCACGCTTGCAGAAAAACCATTTAAGGAGACAAGCGTAATAATGGACAGGGCCACGCACAGCACAAAAACAAAAGCCTGTTTTCGCGATCGGAGAATCTGACGTCCGATGAAATGGATATGTATAAAGTTGTTGTTCACTCTTGCGAAGCTCTGCCTCGAATCGACGAGTTTGGGTGCATTTTTAAAGTTTATTACCTAAAACATAGAGATGCTGGTTGCTGGATACTCGATGCTGGATAAAAAAACGTTCCTCAATATATCCAGTATCCAGAGACCAGCATCCAGTATCTTTATATTATTTGCACCACAATATATTGAAACTTGACATAAGATTTAAGATCTTGGGCTATGCAATTTCACAGCCTATTTCCCGATCTATCCGAATCATCACTCTGATGTAATTCGGCCGTCCTGAAGGACGATCATCCGATCTGCCATTTTCGCGATGTCGATACTATGGGTCACCAGAACCAGAGTGGTGCGGGATTCCCTATGATATTCAAGTAACAATTCAAGGATGGCGCGCCCATTTTCAGAATCCAGGTTGCCGGTGGGTTCATCCGCAAAGATAATCTTCGGGTTGTTGATCAACGCCCGGCACATGGCCACCCGTTGCATCTCGCCGCCCGAAAGCTGATGCGGAAAATTGCCGCTTCTTTTGTCAAGTCCCATGCGCAGCAACAGCTTTTGCGCCTTTTCCCGGGCTGCCGAATCGCGTTTGAGTTCAGCCGGAAACATAATATTTTCTAAAGCGGTCAACGAAGGTATCAGATGAAAGGACTGGAATACAAAACCGATCATATCTTTTCGCAATTGTGCAAGATCATCTTCGGATTTATCGGTGATATCCTTTTCCTGCAAAAAAACTCGACCGGACGTCGGTTTATCCAGTCCCGAAAGCAAGCTTAGCAGGGTCGTTTTGCCGCTGCCGCTGCTTCCCTCCACAACTAAAAATTCACTCTCAGATACGGACAGCGACACATCGTCCAGCACGCGGATTTCCCGGCGGCCAACGGTGTAGGTTTTTGTGACTTGTCTTGCTTCAATGATGTTCATCGAGTAGGTTTCTCATAACAGCCATTGGATAACTAAATTGCAGCGGCCGAATTGACGTTGTCTTTCGCGGGAAAGGTAAAAGAAGGTAAATCCCCCAATGGAATCTCTTTTCAACATAATAAAAAGGGGCAGAGTCGTCTACCTGCCCTGCCTGTTTGCCCGTTGTAAAGTTTACTTACCAAATTCAGACATAGTAACACATTATGAAAATAGCTCTTTTTTTTGGGCAATATTTATGGCTATTAGCGCCAAATTGAGGAATTGAAGGATTGAGGGATTAAAGGATAAAATAAATAAATTAAGATAGATAGAATTCCTTCAATTCCCAAATTCCTCAATCCCTTAATTCCTGAATTAGACCCATGTCCAATTTTCGTGCAATCGTTTTATATGCAAGGAGTTAGGGCCCTTTTGCAGCAATGGACTACGGGATCTGAAGTTCCAATCAGTCGCTCTTTTTTTTGGACAGGGCATGCTGTAATTTTTCGCCCAAAGACCCCATGGAGGAATTCGAACTGCCGCTAAAGGTCTGCCAGTTTTGCTCATCGGCTGTGTTGCCGGGAGCCAGGGTTATTTTCCTTTCAGCGGGATTTATGCTTTCAATAAGGACCGGTATTAAATCGCCCTCCTTCAACTTTTCTACGACGCCCGGTTCGCTGAGCCTGCGAATATTCGACTTCGGAAGAAGTCCGGTGATGCCGGGCTCCAGGGTGATAAAGTAGCCGAAGTTTTCTTTCTTTTCCAAAATGCCTTCAAGGGCCTGGCCGGCCGCGTATTTTTCTGAGACATCGACCCATGGATCGCCTTCGGCGTCTCTGATACTCAACGATAAACGCCTTTTTTCAAGATCGACTTCCCTGATCAGGACCGACACGGTTTCACCGACGGAGACCTCGTCCTCAGGCTTTAAAACTCGCTTTTTATAGCTCATTTCACTGATATGCACCAATCCTTCAATGCCGGGGGCAACTTCCACAAAGACACCGAAATGGGTGCAGCGGGTGACGGTCCCTATAAGTTTCTCCCCCTCATGAAAATTTTCGCCGGCACTGTCCCAGGGGTCTTCACTGAGTTGTTTCATCGATAAGCCGATTTTCAGCAGTCCCGGCCTTTTATCCGGTTCGATGCGGATGACCTTGACCTGCACGGTATCCGCCGTTTTGACCATGGTTTCGGGCTGGGCCGTTTTTGACCAGCTGAGCTCTGATACATGAACCATTCCCTGCACCCCTTCAGACAGCTGCACAAAAATACCAAAGGGCATTATTCTGATAACGGTGCCGTTCATGACGTTTCCGACACTCAGGGTTTCATAAAACGCTTTTCTCGCCTTTTCCTGCTCCCGGGCGAGCAGTGCACGCCTGGAAATGACGATGTTCTTGCCGTTTTCTTCGAAGGTCGAAATTAAAAAATCGAAAGTTTTACCCACATAATCCGCCGGATCTTCGACATAAATGAGGTCCACCTGACTTATCGGACAAAATGCTTTTCGCTGCAGAACCTCGACACGTAAACCACCCTTGCACGTTTCCAGGATTTTACCCTTCACGGGTACGGCCTTTTCATAGGCCTCCCTTAACATGTGTAGACCACCGATGCCCGATACCGCTTTAGACAATTTGATCTCTTCTTCAGACAGCGCTACAACATACAGCTCCAGTATGTCACCTTCCTGAAGCGACAACTGTCCATTTTTATCGAGTAATTCGCCCTTGTCCACCACGCCGTCAATCTTGGCGCCCGTATCAACAAAAACAGAATCCCTGCCGATGGAGACAATTTTCCCCCGGATTTTATCGCCAATTCCTACCTCGGCATCAGACCCGGGACTGTAAGCATCGAGCATCTCGGCAAAGCTCTTTTCATTTTCTTCATGGTTATCATCGTCAAAATGATCCGTCATGATTCGTGCTCCTTAGTATCTTAGTTGTAATTTTTACGTATTTTGTGGCAAAAAATTTATCAAGACAGACAACTCATTGAGAGAACAAAATCCGAATATCGAATTTCGAATTTCCGGACAAGCAGGAAATCAAAAACTCAAAAGCCTGCTTGGTTCCGGCTTGTCCGGATTGGGGTTTATCATCCTGAAATAACCAACAATCATGCATTAACAGGGGAATTTAATATTTTCAAGAGGTAGTTTCAAGAATATAATGCACTTGTCATTTTCTTTAGATATTTATGTATCGGAACTAACTTATATATTACATTGACAAATTGAGGGCCATATAATAAATTACAAAACAAATCGAACAGTTATGAGCCATTTCCGTAAAACACAAAAATTTAGTAGCGACGAATACAGGGGGGACCCATGCAGGACCGTGGCGGATATTTGATGGAAAGTGACCAGGAGGCGCTGCGACTGGATGTCAAGACCGACGCCAAAACAGCTGAAAAGCAAGCGTTGTGGGCCGGCATTAAGCCCGGCATGCGCGTTGCCGATCTGGGCTGTGGTGCGGGTAAAACTACTTTTCATTTAAATATGCTGGCTCAGCCGAAGGGCCGGACCATCGGCGCCGATATCGCCGAACAGCGCATCGCGTATGCCAAAACCCATTACAACGATGAGGGCATCGAGTATTTTATTGCTGACATCCGCGAGCCCCTTGATGATCTGGGGCGCTTTGACTTTATCTGGGTTCGTTTTGTACTGGAATATTATCTTAAGGGAAGTTTTGATATTGTAAAAAACATTTCCAGAAATCTTAACCCCGGCGGTATCCTTTGCTTGATTGATCTGGACTGCAACTGCCTGCGTTATTTCGGTCTGCCGGAACGACTCGACAGGGCCACTGCCGGTGTGATGAAACGTTTGGAAAAAAATTGCAATTTTGATCCCTATGTGGGCGTAAAACTATACTCTTTCCTTTATGATTTAGGCTTCAAGGACATCGATGTTAATCTTAGCCCTCATAATTTGATCTTTGGCAAGCTAAAAGAAAATCAAAAATTCAACTGGGCCAAAAAAGCAGAGATCGCCGGGAAAAATTCGGGCTACCCCTTTGAAGAATACGGTGGAGATTTCGACGAATTTATGGAAGAGTTCAAGATCTTCTTCCGTGATCCGAGAATATTCACCTACACGCCGTTGATTGCCTGCCGGGGCGTAAAGCCTAAATAAATCTCAACAGACGTTCCAAATACTTGAAATATGGATCTGAATATTGCAGACTGCAAACCCAGAGGTTGTATGTTTTTTCATAGGGTATTTTCTGTTCATCCGCGAAGGCTGCCGGATACAGCAGAGCGGGGAACTCTTCTTTCCCGGTGATGTCTGCCACTTTTGAGATGGCCGCCTGTAAGATATCGGCACTAAATTCTGTTTTATTCGTCACGAACACTTTGACGCAGTTGGTGATATCGGACAGGTTTAAGCCGATATCGGACTGGGTGGCCAGTAAAACTGCCTTTAGCTGCCCGTTTTTTTTCAGGGAGTAAAGATGACGCACTCTGGTTAAACCCAGTTGACGATATTCATTGCTCAGATCATTGCAGTTTATTTTTTCAGGCTTCAAATCTATGGCCTCCAGCATCAGCCCACCCGACGTGTGTTCGTAAAAGTCTGCCAGTTCCTGAAGATCTTCAGGTTGGGTTTCAGATATCCGCCAGCTGTCCGGCAAATCCGGTGTTGACCGGGTTCGGTTGTTGAAACGGAAATAAGCAAAGCCGTCCAGCGAACAACCCTTGGGATCTTTTATGCTTTTGGCGGCACCGCCGAACACCCGGCTGGGAAATTTGTTATCCGGGCGATAATAGCAGATTATATATTCCATGTGAAGTGAATAGAGGCGGTGGGAGTCGTTTATCATGCGTCCGATTTGATCCAGTACAATCAGGCCCGCTTTGTTCGCACCTGATTTTCTGGCAGCGTGGTGATGAATCATCCAGGCGTTTTCATAAAAACGAATCATAGCCATGTGGCCGTAAATGGTGCCTTTATCCTGATATATAAAGTGCCTGGCGATGTGAGGATTGCGGGTGTAGATCTTGGCATAAGTTTCTTTAATCTGCTTTTTATTTTTCAGAATTACGGCATATTTATCGGGGTAGATAAATCCGGTCTCAAAAAAGAAATTCCATAAGGCATCAAGATCCACATGGTTGCAGATATAAGAATATTTGTTCTTGGTCTGATGCAGCAAAGCGATGAGCTTTAAATGATCCTGAATGTCCATATCCAGCAGAGCCACACCGCTTTTGATCCACTTGTCTCCATTCGACTCAACAACCGGTTTGCGAAAAACAACCTGGGCGCTGCATTTGATTTTGTTGTTGTCTGAGAAATTAAGCGACAGCTCGGGTAAAACCATGCCGGGCAGCAGGGTCGTTCTACGCTCGTCTTCTTCCACCGAAAATCCGGAACCGGACAAATCCACAATTTTGAGGTCAACTCTCCTTTTGGTAAAAGGATGCTGGAATGTTATATTCGGCGAAGGAGTTAGTTTGTACCGCTCGCTGCGATATTCTTTTCGCTTGAAACGCTGGATTTCCTGCTTGAGTGGCTGAAGAATATAATTTCTGGTGTTGAGGCCTTGAAAATATCGAATGATTTTGCATTCACCGGAGAAAATGGTAACTGCTCCATCCGACAGGATGATATTTGCTGAATGTACCGGATTCAACCATTCAAAGGTTTGAGGAGGGACAGCCTTGAGCTTCACTTTAAATGAATAGCCGTTGAAGTCCATGAGCGTGCCTGAAAAAACAGAGCTGTTTTGGATAAGCTGCACGGATATGCCCTGGCATGCATAACGCCTGACTTTGCGGGAAGTGATTTCGGTGCCGCTATCCGGAAGACGAAGACGAATGCCTTTTTCGTCTATTCTGAGCAATTCAGGCACGACTTTCAGCAGTTTTTGACCATTGGGGATAAGAAGATTGCGAAATTCGTATGATTGAATTATCTTACTTATGTTTTTTTCATCCACCCACAGGCATTCTACAAAATCACTAAGGCAGGGCTGGGGTGTCGCTTTGAGTGAAATTTCTTTATCGTATTGGCCGTGCTTTAAATTGATGAGAATCGTACCGTCCTGGAAATTCACGAAATTCAATTGGTTGATGAGCTGGGCCTTAGAAACCTTTTTTTCGATTTCCCGATTCTCGATTTGAAATGGCTTGGGAAGATTAGCAACTTTTTTTTCGATTTCATGATTCTCGATTTGAGACGGCCTGCGAAGATCGGATAAAAGTTTGCCTTTCCCCAAAGCTTGAATTTTCAGACCTGCAGAGATTGTGAGGGGAATGTCTGCTTCTTTCCGACCGCTAACCTGGGGGCTCATATCGATTGATTGTGGTTTCTGCTTGGCGCTCTCCATATTTCAACCTCTTACATTGGCGGTTAACTGCAAAAAATGGCGTTTTTCTGGTTGCGGTGTCAGAGTTTAGGATCAGAAACAGTCGGTCATGGATGTCGGTCAATTTTTCAATCAAATTTCATTTCTTGCCATTTTTAGTGTCAATATAACTATTTTTATACATTTGTTCTTTTACAATACAGAAAGGACTATGTCAAGAAATATTTGCTAATAAACTGAAATAATACGCTAAATATAATTTATTAATCGATTTCACACGGGCGCCTTGGAGAATCCAAAAGGTGAATATGATTTAGCCAATAAATATAATATTTCGGCGGCGTATCCATTGCAGCTGACGTAAGCTTTGCTTTCGATGACACGAATTCAGTAACTGAAAGGAAGAGCGCTCTCAGTTAGGAAGAATAAAATCGGCAGATTTTCACCGCGACGGGCGAATAGAGGATCGGTTGCGTTTGCCCTAACATTGGGGTTTGGGATGCCTGGGTGAATGGCAAGGACAATGAAAGGGGGCCCGTTGGATGGAAAATCAGATTAGAACCACAATTTTATTGGCGCTGATGACCGCTCTGATACCTTGGGTCGGTCAGCTTTTGGGCGGGCGTCAGGGGATGATCATAGCGCTCATATTCGCCGCCGGTATGAATTTTTCAGCTACCGGTATTCCGATAAATTAGTGCTTAAAATGTATCGCGCCCGCCGGTCAGCAGCATTCCCCCCCACTGCACGAGGCGGCTTCCTTTCCCTTGATCCATGTCTGGATGATATAAGATGCACAACCAACGCCCGGGGTAACTCGGATGGCACCGGTCGGACAATTCCGGGCACATGCTCCGCACTCCATGCATCCGTCGAGATCTTCGATTTCGGCCTTTTCCCCCTTCATTTGAAAAACAGTGTGGGGGCAAACGCTTTCACACATGCCGCAGCCCACACAAGCTTCGGTGTCGAGTTGCAGTGTCGTTACGCCGGCTAAGTATCGAAAGTTCTCCATTTACAAGTCCTTTGTTTTTGCCTGATGTTTAGACCCAACCCGGTAAAGCCGGAATTGAATATTGAATATTCATTCGAAAATATTCAATCATTTGAAGGCCGCTCCCACCCACGCTACCAGCGCGATTAAAGCGACTGCCGCCTGCAAGGGTATGGCCTTGCGCATTTCCTTTTCGACTCCCGACGGCGAAGTAAAGGGTGTGGAGCCGGTAAAGTTCATTGATAGATATGAACTTATCACCATGGTTATGAGAAGCAGCGCCAGGGCTTCCGCCCAGATTATTCTGCTGTAAAAGATTGCCACTACGGCGAGTCCTGCAGCAATACCGATCAGCATGCCTTTTAAAGCAAAAGCACGTACCGGTATCCAGGGCAGCAGAACAGGGGCGGCCACTGCACCACCAAGAATCCCGGCGGCATATGCAGCTAGTACCATCAGGCCGCGGGAGAAGGCATCACTGAACGAAAAAAAGTTTGTCCCGATGCCCGACAACAGAAAAATCGCCGGCAACAGCCACATCGTCGGTTTTGGAAGATGAGAAAGTTCCACCGGTATCAGCACGATTCGCTCCCCCATGGAAAATGTTACCCTTCTCATGGATTTATCGACTTTGCTCCCTTTAGCGATAAAGCGTTGAATATCTTGGGCCCGGACGGGGCCCCAGAGTACCGTAAAACCGCTTTCTTTTTTTACCCGGTGGGCCGAGACTCCGGTGGCGGCCAGCTGGGGCAGTATAAGTTGATTGTGCCGCACCACCTTTTTCAGCAGGCTATGATTGACGCAACGCACGACTTCCCGGGTGCAAAAAAGTTCTTTGCCGGCGGCACACCAGACATTGATGCCGCGGGTATCTATTACCAGGACCCAGGCATCAAGAGAAGTCAGCTCCCTGCGCAGCGTATCGAAAGAGAGCTTATAATTGGCAGTGACCAGAACGGGCGAATCCTGCCCTGGATTTCCCACACAATATAGCCCGGGGGCTATTTTATACTGATCTCTTTCGATACCCAGGCGCGCGGTTATGGTGCCCAGAAAGTCAGTTCGTTCCCATTGGGTTTTAACTCTGGGAACCGGCCCGATGGCTGTGTCGATAAATTCTTCAACAAAGTGCAGCAGTTTGTAGCCCGGTTTCTCATAGGGATTACTTTGCGGCCCCGGAGCGGATCCGCAACACACCTCATCGGAAGGGGTGTCCACAAAAAGCGGTTGAAGTCCTTTGTGCACTTCAGATGAACTGGAGCAATCAACACCCGAGCAGCAACTATTTTTTTGGCGGATTAAATCACCCATTTTTCTCGATCCTTTGACGACTTCTGCATTCTGATATCAAATAAGACAAATTAGAACCAGTTAATGCCATCCTCACTCCCGGCGAATATTCTGAACCGATTGCGTATCGCATCGGCAGTGCCGCTGACCGCGGCATACCCGGCAGCGGTCGTCGCTGCATTGCTGGCAGGAAAAACAGTCTTTACACGGCTTTTTTTTGGGGCTCCTGTCGGATTCCTGCGGGACAAATACTTTGCCCTTTAATCCGGGTACTGTAACAAAGGCCATACTCGTCCTCCATCGCCGTGGGATCAGGCCTGTCGCCGGCATTTCTTACTGTCATGATGCTCTAATCTGATCGGCAATCCACGATAGGATGATGGCAATTCTTTTTTAACCGCACGTATTCATGTCAATTATTATTATTAAAGAGCAGGACTTTAAAGTAAGCACTCTCTTATCCGATACAACCGAGTTTGTACCACATGGTGATAGCATATGTCTACATTTAATTAATCGGACGGTTTCTGTCAAGGCTGAATATCAAGGCCTCTCTGCTGGCGGATCCGGGTTAGACAGTTATCAATTCAGTTTTGTGCAAAAAGCGCAAAATATTTTTCAGTTTCTTTGTAAACCCTTGGTATACAGTCGTTTACGAAGATAAATGTTGGAGTCAACTTTTTAGATCGTTTTTGTTCCGCAAATTTGGTTTCAGGTGTCAGGTGTCAGGAAAGGTAGACGCAATCTCATATCCTGAACACTGACACCAGAAACCTTACTCTCAAAAAGAGGAATAAAAATAGGATAAAAGTTAAACGATCAATTTTAATATAATAGACAGAGCGAAGCAATACCATAAATCTTCAATCTTCAATATTCAATTCCGGCTTGTCCGGGTTAGGAAATAGAATGATATTGTTCCTTCAACCCAACGTTCCATTATTCCAGCATTCCATCATTCCATGGCAGTGGCATAGACCAGGAGCTATTAAAAGTCCTTTAATTTCATTCAATTGTAGAATTTCCGAGACGTATATAATCTCTCAAGTATACCGCCGATCACGACGCACTCCAAGCCAAAGGAAAGATAACCCCCATAACCTAACAGCGGCATTTCAAAAATTAGAAATCGATGAACCAGGGGCACACCGTACTCCCATTTTGCCAGACTGAAATAGTTCCACATTTCCCAAAACCCGCCGCAAACCAGCGCGGCCAATGCCGCTGCAACCGTACCGCGCCAGTCTCCGGCTGCCATCTCCGAGAAAATATGACGTTCTTTCATCAATGCCTGCAGGCAAACAAGTATCAGAAGGGGGGACACCCACAGCAGAGGAAATAAATAATTGGGCCAGACACCGATTCCGACCAGTCCGGCAGCAGACAGCAATAGGATGCATCCGGCCGCCGGCCGGGAATGGGTTAATTCGATGGGATGGATGTCGCCGTATCCCTGCTTTATCCAGTTTGCGGATTGCAGCCATTCTTTGGTGCTCAACACTGCGGGCAGCACTGTGCTAAAGGACAACGTCGCATACCAGAAATAGGCCTGGGGGCTGAACTCAACTCCTGTATAATACCAGTTTTGAACAAAGCGGTTCAAGTACTCAAAAAACCACCAGAAAGCGGCACTCGTCGGGAAAAGCAACAGGAAAAATCCCGGCCGATCCGTCATCAGGCTGTGTCCGGTTCGGTGGGCACACAACGCATTGACCACCATGATATAAGAAAACCACAGTGGGCTGAAGGTATGCGGCTGATAGGGGATAAACCAGGAAAAGCGGGTCCACGCCAAGATCCAGGCAACAATGCCGGTGGTTATACCAATCCATCCCCACCGGGGAAACGGTTTTCGGGTTGAATTAACGGGTTTTTGCGGTCTTTTTTTATACTCCTGGATTCCCTGGATGGCCAATGGAAGAACAACTGCCAGAATAATAAAAGTTAAGACGGCGAAAGCAGGCCATGAAAACGGCGCATGGTCTATATACCGCGTTTGGGGAGGAAATTCCAGATAGCGATCCACCGGATAGCCGGCAAGATATAGCCCCATTAAGGGCAAACCCAGCAACATCCCCCCCAGGATAACAAATTTTAACAGAAACCGAATAGCATCCTTAATTTTTGGCAAATTAGGCATTTCACCGGATGAATACATCAGCAAAATTTAGCCGATGGCGCTCTGTTAGGCCTTTATCGGGTTTTTTCTGAAAACATGTTGTCAGGAACCTAAGGTTTCAGGTTTCAGCAATTAAAAAAATTTCAAATAACAAATACCAAATGGTTCGACAAGCTCACCACCCTGAGCCAAGTCGAAGGGCAAATCACAATGACCGAAATTCAAAATCCCAAACAATTGGTTTTTGATCTTATTTAATATTGCCATTCCAAAATGAAAAACTTTCGAGACAGGGAACTATGATGCCACGTCCTGCAGTTCCGTGGGCAACTCACAGGTCTCGGAAGCCTTACGGGTCTCGACATAATGGGCCGCCGCCAGAGCAGCGGTGCAGCCGTCGGCTGCAGATAAAACAATTTGCCTGGCATATTTTTCCCGCAGATCGCCAATGACGTAAATACCGGGAAAATTGGTTTCGCACTTGTTATCAGTGACCACGTACCCGTTGGCATTCATGTTCGTGCCGGCCGGAACCAGTTTGTTGTTGGGATCAAATCCGATGAAAATAAAAACGCCGTCAGCGGCAAGCTCGCGTTGGGCACCGGTCTGGGTGTCCTTGAGATCCACTGCACAAACACCACTGTCATCAGCTTTGATGGCGGTGGGCACCGAATTCCAGAGAATCTCAATATCGCACTCGGCCTTGACGCGCTGCTGCAACATCGCACCCGCCCTCAGGGCATCCCGTCTGTGGACGATATAAACCTGCTTTGCCAGTTTGGCCAGGTAGAGGGACTCTTCAGCCGCAGTGTCGCCGCCGCCGATCACCACGACGGTTTTATCGCGAAAGAAAAATCCGTCACATACCGCGCAGTAAGAGACTCCTTTGCCATACAACTCTTCTTCCCCGGGGATACCAAGTTTGCGTGGATTTCCGCCGGTTGCCAGAATGATCGCGTGGGACCTTAGCACGCTGCCGTCGGAGAATTGAACCGTGTGAAAATCCAGACCCGGTTCTAATCCCACCACTTCGTCCGAACGAATTTCCAGACCGTAGGACTGGGCGTGCAGTGAAAATTTCATGGCCAGTTCAGCACCGCCGATATGCTCATCCCCGGGCCAGTTTTCCACAGAATCGGAGTTGTTCACCTGGCCGCCGGGTGCACCCATTTCAATGAGAATCGTTTTTAAAGCCGCACGCATTGCGTAAACGCCGGCTGACAGGCCACCGGGACCGCCCCCGACAATAATTAAATCATACATTTCAGATTCCGACATACTTTGCCTCCTTTTCTCAGTATAATAAGATGCTTTAATATAATGACCGAAACTGGGGTAAACAAGCCTACAGTGCAAAATAAGTTCGAACTTTTTCGATCTGTGCAGTGGAGACGATTTATTAGATAGGTCATTGAAATAAAATTGTCTTTGTAGTACCCAGGATAAAAAAACTCAGTTGAGATGGGGTGTAAATAACGGTCGTTGGTAACCGGCAGTCATTCCCTCTTTGTCAAAGGAGGAGGTTAATTACCTGGAGTATTGGAGTGATGGACTGATGAATGGTTGATATAGGTAAAAGAGTAAAAATCAGATCTATTTCCGCTTTTACGCCCAACACTCCATTACTCCAATACTCTCTCCGAGCCGTAGGCTATATGAGCCCTCTACGAGCCGGAGGCCAGCACTCCTACACTTTATATGTCGACATACCACTAATTGCCACATATATTCAATAACCAACGGTCTTGATTCACGCCCGTCGAGAGATGGTGTTGGATATCAATTGCTGGTTAGTGGTTCTTTATTTCATTTCGTGTTTTGTAGAAAGCCATAAGGTGGACAAATGTTTTCACTGGAATCGTTTTATAAAGAGTACGAAACCGAAACCACCGAAGTGGTGGTGAACGGGCGTAAATTCCAAATACTGCAACCGAAATTTCTGGATGGATTTATCAACACCCATGATGTTTTCCAGGAATTTCCCTTGTGGGCCAAAATCTGGCAAGCCTCATGGGTTCTGGCCGACTATCTCGCCGGAATGCCGGTGAAAGCGAAAAAGAAGTTCCTGGAGCTTGGTGCCGGGATCGGATTGGTGAGCATCGCCGCAGCCGCCTTTGGTCATCGCATTACGATGTCCGAACACAACCACGATGCCCTCCAGTTTGCCCGTGCCAATGCCCTGATCAATGAGTGCCCTCGGCTGCCCATCGTCGATTTGGACTGGAATC
>PVMK01188985.1_pt2 | contig 53379 bp, 48 predicted proteins | sample 1853481 | NCBI WGS metagenome assembly PVMK01 (sample SAMN08533507, study PRJNA380276) | Marine sediment metagenome, whole genome shotgun sequencing project.
CAACTGAGCTACCGGGGCGTTGTGAACCGCGGGAATTCTACCAGAGCCCAACATTAGCAATTAGTCAATTTTTGAATCGCGTTCGATTATACTGCCGCCGCGGAATCGTCCGCGCGAAAAACAAGTAACATAAAGCTCAGGAGCAAAATCAATGAAAGTGAGATTTACTGCGGCGTTGGCCGTTCTTTTGTGTGCATCGATGTTCAGCGTCCCGGCAACCGCACAGGACAATGACCGAAACTGGGAAAATGGAAACGTCATTGCGACAACCCAGGTTTTCACTGAGCCCGGTATGTTCAATGCCTACATCAATGACTTGAGGGGCCTTTGGCGGGTCTTCCTCGACCAACAAATCGAGGATGGCAACGTTGTCTCGTATCACATGTACGTCAACACATTCGCCCGGGACGAAGAGCCCAACCTCATATTGCTGACCGAGCACCCGAACTGGGCGGCATTTGACCTGAGCTCCGAGTACTTTGATGCGTTAACCGAAAAGCTTCAAGGTTCTTTGGCGAAGGCTCGCGATGCCTCGATTGAACGCGGCAAACTGCGGCGCCTCGGCGGAAACTCGGTCTATCAGGAAATTAAGTTCAAGGACTGATTCGCGGGTAGTAACAAGGAAAAGGCCTCTGCACTCACGAATTGCAGAGGCCTTTTTTTAATCCAGCAGATATCGGCTATCATCTTCGTCTCGAAATCTCGAGAGGTACACAAGGGAAGTCCGCATGCTCCAACCTGGTTCAAAAGCCCCGGAATTCGTTTTGCCAAACGAGCAAGGCGAGGATGTGTCGCTGATCGACATGTTGGAACAAGGCCCGCTCGTACTCTATTTCTATCCCGCGGACTTCACGCCAGGTTGCACCAAAGAGGCCTGTTCGATTCGTGACATGCATGACGACATCTTGTCAGTCGGTCTGAGGGTTCTCGGTGTCAGCCCGCAGGATGCCGCGAGTCACATGAAGTTCAAGGAAAAGTACGAACTGCCATTTACGCTCCTTAGCGATCCGGACAAAGTGGCAATTAAGATGTATGACGTCGATGGCCCCTTCGGGGTCGGCGTGAGGCGCGCAACCTATCTGATTTCGCAAAGCGCAGAAATTCAGGCAGCCCTGCAAGCCGATGTCCTGATCAACCGGCACAAGGAATTCATCGAGAAAGCGATTATCCTGAGAGAGGCTGCCGGCACGAAAGCCAGCGACGCGGAATAGCGATACAGTGATGACTCAGAATGAGTTATTCGCCCGTCAGGACGGGCTCCTACAGCCGGTCAGCGTTACGATCACGTTGCGCTGATGCGGTGCATACCGGTGTTCCCACAAGTAGACGCCCTGCCAGGTACCAAGAGCGCAATGACCATTGGAAATCGGCAGATTAATATCTGATTGCGTCAAAACACTTCTGATGTGCGCCGGCATATCATCGGGACCTTCTGCCGTATGCGTAAACAGAGGGTCGCCATCCGGGACGTGCCGTTCCATAAATGCTTCCAGGTCCCGCATGACTGCCGGGTCTGCATTTTCACAAAGCATCAGTGAAGCGCTCGTGTGTCGAATGAAAATGTGGCAAAGGCCGGTGACAATCCCCGATGAACTAACGACATCGTCTATCTGACGGCTGATGTCATAAGTGCCCCTGCCGGTCGTCGAGATGCTTAATTCAGATTGTGAAATCACATCGGTCCACGTGTGAAAAGACCGCCCTCAGGACGACTAATTCGCCCGTCAGGACGGGCTCCTACGCTGTCATGTCAGCAACTGTGCCTTGCCTGTAGGGTTCGCCAAAACGCAAACGAATAGTCTTGGTCTTGCCAAACCACGGAATGGAAACAATGTATATGTTGTCGTACTCCGATTCATCGATCGACGGAACATTCTTGCTCGCTCCGAGGTTCGCAATGAGTTCCGGCAACGTATCGCTATGACAGACAACCAGGATTATTTTTCCTTTGTGATTCTTGAGAATCGTTTCGAGCACAGTCTCCCTGTCGGCCGCATCATATGTGTTCATTTTCAGGTTCAAAGCTTCGGCCAATGGCCGTGCTGTCTCCCGGGCACGCCTGAACGGCGTGGTGTAAATCGCGTCGATGCCCTGTACTACATCCGCGTCGACAAGTTGCCGCGTCAGTTCCGTTACGCGGCGGCGACCGGCATCACTTAAGCCGGGATCGTCGCCCGAATTCAATTCTTTCTCCGCGTGCCGGACGAAGATGATTGTGGTCGTGGCCTGGGATTCGAAAAACCACGCCAAACCGATGGCGATACCAGCATAGATAATGATGGCTTGAATTCGGCGGCGCCGGCGTTTGCGGCGCCGATCTTGATCTGATTTCCCGCTTCGCATGGATCGCGAGCTTACGGGGTTTTTGGCGATTTTCCTATTCTTTAGTCCGGCCGCTCGTCCTCCCGGTCCACGGAAACCACCCGGCACTCGCCTTCGATGACGGTATTTTCACCAGACCCGGATCGCCCTCGCCCGCCTGCCGCTGCGCTGTATTTTGGCAGCTTGCGGCCAAGCCACCACATCCGAACACCCAGCACGGCGGCCAACACCAGAATAATGCCGGTCAGTGCGACGAACGCGACGACGCCCAGAATGATCGTCGCGCCGATCACGAGCGCGCCGACAATAACGACGAGCACATTGGCAAGCGGATTGCCTGCAGGAAAATGTCTGTTGTGCTGAATCAATTATTTCTCACTTACTTGCTGTTCCATATTGGTCCTAGTATAGAAGCCTTCGAACCACGGTACCCAGGTTTCACCACCATCGTTAGATTGCTCAAAGAACTGACGAACACGACCGTCAGGAAGTGGCGTCCACAATCCCCTGAACGGTGCAGACGTTCCGTTAGCAACATAGTTAATCTGCCCCTTCAATAACAGCCCCTCGTCGCCGAGTCCGCCGCGAATCACAATCTGCGTGCCGCCCGCACCACTCCACACCTGCACCCATTCGTTGCTCGATATATCGAAGTAATTCATGCTCATACCGGGAACACCGGTCACGCTGACCCAGTTCTCGACCAGCACACAACCGGCCTGTGCTTTTTCGATTCGATTCTTGCCGGCAAATGATCCGTTCGCTGTATGCACATCCCATTCCCCCAGCCAGAAATCAAATTCACTGAACTCGTCCCGATGTTCGCATGGGTACGTCTGTGTCGATTTTTCTGCCGCAAGTTCATCTTCGACGGTCGAATTCAGTGACTTTTCCGAAGGATCCGGGGCGGTCGCGGCACCGTCGTCATGCGAGCACGCGAACAATGCCACTAACAAGATCACGATTGAAATAAGGACCGGGAACTTCATAGTCTTGCCTTGATTATTCAGCCGGGCGCAGTCCGGCGTGTTATCTGACAAACTGGTTGAATTATGGTTCGAAATACGGCCTGGACTGCGATTGGCACTATTTTGTGCCCGGTCAGCCGATTTTCAATGATTTCGCCTGAAAAATGCCCTAAATCAACAATAGTCAGCGTAGCATTGTTGAATCCGTGGCAGCCTGCGCGCAAAATGCGCCGTCGAACAACCGGTGTCATACAGGCCCCTGGAGAGGTGGCAGAGCGGTTGACAAAATCGTCGGGAATGATTTTGGACGCGCGGAGCGCGCCCGGAGGGCGAGGTGCAGGGATGCACCGAGTCAATCCCACCCTATTAGCGAAATTGAGCGGGCGCAGGTACGGTCACAGAAGATTTCAGACCTTATGGAGAGGTGGCAGAGCGGTTGAATGCACTGGTCTTGAAAACCAGCAAGGGTTAGTTGCCCTTCGTGGGTTCGAATCCCACCCTCTCCGCCATCTGGAGTAAAATCCTCACCGATTGCTCGAACGGTCCATCTTGAGGCAGATGTCCACCATGAACGACGAATTGAAAGAATTACTGAAGACCAGTCTCATCGCTGCAGTCAGTTTCATGTGGGTTGTCGGCGGTGTTGCGGTCATCCTGGCGGGTTTTGACACACACTGGGCGCTCGGATGGCTGGCATTATTTGTCTGGGTATGGGGATGCGGGGCGGCCGCCCTGCACTTCAACGTCAAGCGGTTCTTCAACTAGCCTGTGGCCGCTGCCTGGCTTAATCGTCAATTGACCTATGCCTGAGGAAAACTTCCGGTCCCGGCTGCGCAGCTTCTTCCATGAGCTCAGGCGACGCAAAGTCATCCGTGCAATGGTGGCTTACCTGGTTGTCGGTGCAGGCATTGCCGAGGGCGCGACCATTTTCCTGCCGCCGCTCGGCGTACCCGCCTGGGTGCCCAACATGGTCGCAGTTCTCGTTGTACTGGGTTTTCCGGTCGCCATGGTGCTGTCGTGGATGTTTGACATTGTCCCTGACCCGGAGGCAGAGGGAGCGGCACAGGCCGGCGACGGTGGCACCGCGAGTAGTGTGGCTCCGGCAAGCGGCCGGTTCCTCTCCGCCACTCAGATGGAGGGCCAGCGGCTTTTTCATTACGACATTCTCGAGCGGCTTGGCGTTGGCGGAATGGGCGTGGTTTACAAAGCCCGTGACACCCGCCTGGATCGTATCGTGGCGCTAAAGGTCCTGTCGGATCACCTGCTCGCAGATGCGGACGCGAAGGAACGGTTTCTGATTGAAGCCAAAGCTGCCGCGGCGCTGGATCACCCCAACATCTGTGCGATTCACGAGGTCGGTGAGACAGACGATGGACGTTTTTATATCGCCATGCAGTACTACGAAGGCGATACGCTCCAGCAACGCATCGCTCAGGGTCTTGTTCCACTTCCGCAAGCATTGGACATCGCGGCCCAGATTAGTCGCGGCCTCGTGAAAGCGGCCGATCAGGGAGTAATCCATCGGGACATCAAGCCGGCCAACATAATTCTGACCGCAGATGGCACAGTGAAAATTGTCGACTTCGGACTGGCCAAGTTTGGCGCAATCGGGATAACGAAGACGGGTGTGGGTGTCGGTACGGTTGCCTACATGAGTCCGGAGCAAACGCGGGGTGACAAGGTCGACCAACGGACAGACATCTGGTCGCTCGGCGTCGTACTTTACGAAATGCTGAGCGGTACCCGGCCTTTCCGCGGCGGAAGTGATCAGGCGGTCGTTAACGCCATCCTGAACAGCAAGCCCGAAACCGTTACCAGCCAGGTGCCGTCGCTTCCGGCCAGTGTCGCTGCAGTGGTCCAGCGCGCCACGCACAAAGACCCCGAGCGGCGTTACCCGGATGCCTCGGCAATCCTCAAGGACCTGGAACTACTGCTGGACGATCCGTCCTGCCAGATTTCTCTCGATTCGACACCAAGCCTGCCGCCAGAAGGGGAACGCCGACGCGTCACCGTTATTGCCTTCTCGATCGGTGGTTTCGATTCCCTGCTCGAAACGCTGGATCCTGACGAAGTGGAAACGACGCTGGAAGGCTTGCGCAGCAGCGTGCAGTCCGTCGTGGAAGACTATGGCGGGGTACTGAATGAATTTTCCGAAGACAAATGTATCGCTCTTTTTGGCGTCCCGACAACACACGAAGACGACCGGCTCCGTGCAGTCAGGGCTGCGCTCGAAATCCAGGCCGGCGATACGGACGAGGCGGATTTGCCAGAGGGCGTCCAGCTGCGCTTTGCCGTAGGGTCCGAGCAGGTTGCAATTCGCGCCACCGAATCGGGTGAGCGGCGTTATCGTGTTGGCGGCACGGTCGTCCTCGACACCTCGCGCCTCGCCGCCTTGGCTGCCCCTGGCGAGATCCTGATTCCTCCGGATCTCGCACGGATTGTAGAAGCATTCGTCTCCACCGAGGGACGGACCCCTGTGAAGCTGTTGCCCGATCAACCGGCCATGACACCGCTGGCCGTACTGGGTGAGTCCGGGCACGCCAGCCGGTTGGAGGCGTCAGACCCGGGAAGCCTCACGCAGTTCGTCGGACGCACTAATGAACTAGCCGCACTGTCGCAGGCGTTGGAGGACACTCAGTCAGGGACGGGACGGTTCGTGACCGTTGTCGGTGACGTCGGCGTCGGCAAGAGTCGCGTACTGTTCGAATTCTGGAAGTCACTCAAGGATTACAACGTTCGTTCCACAGTGGGCCGATGCCGGGAACGCGGCGGCCTGACGCCTTTGCTGCCATTCATTGAAAGCATGAAAGACATACTTGGCATGGCGAAAGAGCTTCCCGACAACGCTCACGACGAGGTCGTAACAAAAATGCGGGACCTGGCGCCACAGCTCGATGCCTATCTTCCCGCCATACTCCATGTACTGTCGATCGAAAGCGAACAGTATGCGCTGCCTTCCTATTTGGAGGGTGAGGACCTGCAAGCCGCTTTAGGTGAGGCGCTGATCTCTGTTTTTACGCTGGGTTCAGCCGGACAACCCCTGGTGATGTTACTCGAAGACTGGCACTGGGCAGACGAAGGTTCAAAGGAAGTACTTTTTCAATTGCAGGAAATGGTGTCGGCTTACCCCTTGCTGGTGGTCGTGTCATCGAGGCCCGTACAAGCTGGCGCTAGCCCGCTGCCGACCGGTGACGTGCATCTCGAACTCTCGCCGCTGGCTGGCGGCCCGGCAGCCGAGATGCTGCGCGCATCGTTTGACGGCGCAAAGATTCCTGCAGAGTTGTCCGATCTGATTGGTGAGAAAACAGGGGGCAACCCGTTTTTCATAGAAGAACTGTGCCGTACCCTGCTCGAATCCGGAACGCTTGTCATTGAGGACGGCGAAGCGCATCTCACCGGTACCATTGACCGTTTGCAGATCCCCGACACGGTCCAGGCCGTGTTGAAGAGCCGGCTCGACCGGCTCGATCCGGAGGCCAGAGAAGTGCTGCGCAGCGCTGCCGTTATTGGACTGCAGTTCGGCCTGGAGCTCTTGAGCCGGGTTGTTCCTTCACGCTCACGAGTCGAAGGCGCGTTGGAGACACTTCGGTCTGCCGGGCTGATACAACGAACCGGGCTGGTGCCGGAGCCCACATATCGTTTCAAACACGCACTAACACGAGACGTTGCCTACGAGAGTTTGCTGGAACGGCAAAGAAAAGAGCGGCATGCATTGGTCGGCGAAGCCATTGAGAATCTTTACGCCGAAAATCCGGAAGAACAAGCGGCACGGTTGGCTACCCACTTTGCAGCGGCAGAAGATTGGGACAAGGCGATTCACTATGGATTGGCGGCGGCGAAAAGAGCCGAAAGTCTGTGGCGCCTGCCAGAAACTGTAGAGACGCTGATGCGGACGCGCGGCTGGATCGAACGCAGTAACAAGGACCCTGCGGAGCGATCGTCGCTACTCATTCAGTTGCTGCTCGATCTGGAGCGTCACCTCGAGAAACTGGGCCGCCGCGATGAACAACAGGCTACGATCGATGACCTGACAGACCTTTTGCCGACTGATGTGGCAACGAAGGAACGCGGCGAAGTTTGCGTGCGCCAGGGGGACCTGTACACGCTTTTGGCCCACTTCTCTGAAGCAAGGCCACCTTTCGATCAGGCGCTTGAGATTGCGGGGCAGCTCGAGGACTCGGAACTGCGGGGGAAAGTGCTGCGAAGCCTCGGCCACACACTCTGGCGCCAGGGTAATTATGATGAGGCAGTGCCGTGGCTTGAGCAGGCCGTCGAGCAAACGCGCGAGCACGCCGACAAAAGTCGCCTGATTGCCGATCTCTGCAACCTTGGCCGTGCTCTTCGACGGCAGGACGAGTGGGATCGTGCAATGACGATCGGTGACGAAGCGCTGCAGCTGGCTAATGAAACCGACAACCCGGTCGATGCGCTATACGCATATAACTACAGGGGTCACCTGTTTCGCGCGATGGGGCAGACGGACGACGCCATTGCAGCGTTCAAAGAAGGAGGCCGGCGCGCCCACGAGGCACGAATACCCGCTCGCGAAGCGTTTTGCACGCTCGGCCTGGCGGCCATTTACCTGGAGGAGGGCGAGCTGGAAGCCGGTCTGACTGCGTATCAGGAATCCGTTGATCTGGCGCGGCGCGCGAACCGTGCCGATCAACTGGCACAGTCCCTGGTACTGCTGGCCGAAGCGCTCGTAACTTGCGGCAGACCAGATGAGGCTATGCCCAATTTCGAGGAAGCGGTCAGCGTACTGCGGCGCATCGGGATCGAAGAGGCGTTAGCGTCGGCTTTGACACAATTGGCGAATGCACAGCAGCGCGCCGGGCGTATCGAGGCTGAAGTAAGCTGGCGTCAAGTGGCCGAAATGCAGGAGCGGCTGGGCGATCGCCCGGGCACAATGGAGGCACTCGAACGCCTGGCAAGCCTGCGTCGTACTACGGACCGATCCGAGGCGCATTGGCTCTACCGTCGGGCGCTATCGCTTGCGACCGAGCTCGAGGACGCGGAGACAGAAGCGCGCATTCGCAACAGCCTTGCGGTCCTCGCATGGCAAAGCGGAGAGCTTGACGAAGCCGAGAAGCAGTACAGCATGGCGGCAGCACTTCTTCGACGCAATCAAAACAGGCAGGAACTGGGCGTCGTGCTGAACGGCCTGGGTGCTGTCCTGACCAAACTGGATCGGACAAGCGAGGCGCTCAAAATACTCGAAGAGGCGCTCGCCACTAACCGCGAATACGGCCAGGAGAGCGCAGAGGCTGACAGCCTTGCCGCGTTGGGTGCCGCCGCCCGTATTGTCGGTGACTTGACGGGTTCCGGGGACTGGTACCAGCATTGCGTCGAACGCCGTCGCGAATTCGGGGACCGCGCCGGCGAGGGATGGGCACTGCAACGCCTGAGCGAGGTGTCACGGGAGGCTGGCGAAAAGCAAAAGGCCGACGCATTCTCCATTGCGGCACTGGCCATCGGGCGGGAAATCGGCGACAAAGAGCTGGAATCGCTCGCCAGCAAGCTACAATCACCTGACTACACAATCTAGAGCAGAGTAATCCAACCAAGGAGGCTGGCATGCCCGTTTACATCATCGAAAGAAACATGAAACCGGAAAGCCCGGAGCAACTGGCGGAAGTCGGCAAATTATCGGCCGCGGTTTGTGATGACATGGAAGGCGTCGTCTGGGTCCGGAGTTACGTGTCCGAAGCCGAAGGCAAAGTCTACTGCGAATACGAAGCACCCAATCCTGAAGCGATCCAGGAACACGCCAAACGGGTCGGCATCCCTGCCGATAAGATCAGCGAGGTGGCGATGGAAATTGACCCCTCAATGTTCCGCTAGGTGGTAGAATTCGTGGTTTGATTTTCAGCAGGGGTTTACAGAATGAACGACAACGTCAATTATCTGGCGCCGGTCTCAGACGCATCGGTCGAAGATCGCTCCGACTTTATCTGGAAGTGTTACGCCCACGTTGTCGGCGCAATCCTCGCGTTCGCGGCGATCGAAGCCTACTTCTTCCAGTCCGGCATAGCGGAACGCATTGCCATGCCAATGCTCAACAATTGGTGGATGGTGTTGGGTATATTTATCCTGGCTGGCTGGGGTGCAACGCACGTTGCACACCGTGTCGAATCGAAGAATGCGCAATACGCGGCTTTCGCAGCATTCATTGTACTGGAGTCACTGATATTCGCGCCAATGCTATTCATTGCGAGTGTCAGGGCACCCGGCATCATCGACAGCGCGGCGGGCGTAACAGTTTTGGGCTGTGTCGGACTCATTGCGACTGTAATGATTACGCGAAAAGACTTCTCGTTCCTGCGAGGCATGATGGTCTGGATGTTTTTTCTGGCTTTGGCGGCAATCGTCGGCAGTCTGATTTTCGGGTTTGAACTCGGCACCTGGTTTTCGGTTGCGATGATCGGCTTTGCGGGCGCAGCGGTTCTCTACGACACGTCCAACATCCTGCACCACTATCCCCAGGATAAGTACGTCGCAGCATCGATGCAGTTGTTCGCCTCCATCGCGATGATGTTCTGGTATATCCTGCGTCTCTTTATGAGTCGTAATTAGCGAGATCTGATGCGGGGGTATTCACATGAATGCCCCCGCCCTTCCATTTTTTATCGTCACCGGTTCGCTGTATACTGCAGCGAGCGTGGCTCCGGAACGGATATTCCAAAGATGATACAGGCGAAAGCACTGGCCCGACGTCTCGATCCATGGAAGTCCTTTCTCTGCCTTTTCCCAATCGTCCTTTTCCTCTTCGGCCTGCCTGCGCAGGCTCAGGATGAAGATCTTTTCGATCCCATCAGCGTCGGTGCCGAACTCGACCAGCTCGCCAGCCATCTCGAAGACGAACAAGTCGAACAGTCTTTCCTTGCTTCCGCCCGGGCCAGGGTGGTTGTGGTCGATGCCGCGGCTGAAAAATGCCAATTGGAAACGACCGAAGAGCGCGCGCGACTTGAAGCACGTTTTGAACCACTTAAAGAGGTAGATGCCGATGTAGCGCCCGCCGTTATGGATCAGCGTAACGAGATCAGGCAGCTTCTCGATGACACGATTGCGCGGCAAACGCAATGCAACAGCGTCAAGGACTTCGCAAGTTCACTGCTCGATAGAATTACCAACAAGCAGACGGAGCTCTCTCAGCAATACCTGTCAAGCCGGGGCCGATCGATCATTACATTGATCCGCAACATGCCGTCACGTTTGCTGACCTGGCCCGCGCGTATTAGGCAATCAGTCGACCTCGAACTGGTCGAGGACGTGACGCCGGTCAGTTTGTTCTGGCTGCTGATTGTTGTGGGCAGCCTCGCCGCAGCGATCGGTCTCTTCATTCGCCATCGGTTCAATCGCTGGTTCCTGGCGGGCGGTGGCCATGATGCCGAACCGCAAATAAAGTACCTGTTCCCGAAACCGCTGGCCCAATACTCCCCACTGCTGCTGGAAGGTATGGCACTTTGTTTGCCTTACTCATGTTGACGCTCAAGGCCGCTTCGTTCGAACTTGCGGTGGTTCGGATCGCGATGGCGATCCTGCTTTATGGTGCCGCCTGCGTAGTCATTGACTGGGCGACAGGGCCGTTGTCGCCGTCCGCCCAGGTCAAGGGACTGATACCGGACCATGTTGGTCCGCTGCGTCTGCGCTTGCGATTCCTTTCGCTTGCACTCGTGGCGAGTTTTGTCGTACTCGGTACACGCTGGTTGACCATTCGCATGGTCGACCCGAATGTCAGTGGCCGGGCAACCATGATTTTTCTCGTTGCCGCAAGCCTGTATTCCGTGCTTGCCTATCTTGGACGAATACCGGGCCTGCACGGCCGCTTCCGACTCATTCGCTATCTCGGCTTACTCGCATTGATCGTCGGCGTTGGAGCGCTTTTTCTCGGCTTCCAGAATCTCGCCGGATACCTGATACATGGAGTCATCACGTACGGCACTGGCGTTGTTCATCCTCTGGGTTCTTCTTTGGCTCGTTTTGACGGCGTTTGAGTACTTGTTGCGTGAGGACACACCCAGTGCATCCAGGCTGCGAGCGAATTTCGGCGTAACGGAAAGAGCATCGCGAACCGGCCTCGGCTTCGTGCAGCTCATCGCCGATCTCGTACTCTGGCTAAGTTTCGTTGTCTATGTGATCTATGTCTGGGACGAGTCCGGCACGACGCTCGATCGTCTTTTCGATCTCGTCGTGATGGGCGGCGTCGTCGGCAATATTCGGCTGGTGCCGATGGATATCATTGGCGGTATCCTCGTGTTCGCGCTTTTCATGGTCGCGATCGGCTGGATCAAGGGATGGATCAACCGCCGCTGGCTGCGGCACATGGTTTTGGAACGCGGCGCCCGTGACGCCTTAATGACCCTCTTTGGATATGTCGGATTCATTTTTGCCGTCATAATCGGCCTGAGCATGGCGGGTGTGGATCTCACTGGCATCGCTTTCGTCAGTGCCGCCCTCGCCGTGGGGATAGGCTTCGGTATGCAGGAGATAGCGAATAACTTCGTTTCGGGCCTTATCCTGCTGTTTGAGCGTCCGATACGTGCCGGTGATTTCGTGACGGTCGGTGAAGTGGAGGGATTCGTACGCAGCATCCGAATACGGTCGACAGAAATCGAGACGCTTGATAACCAAAACGTGCTTGTGCCGAATTCCGAACTGGTTTCCGGGCGCGTAACAAACTGGGTATTGCGCGATACTTTCGGACGGCTGAGGATCAACGTCGGCGTCGCATATGGATCCGATATTGAAAAAGTCCGCGAGATACTTGAGACGATCGCACGCGCTCACGCCGAGGTCATCACGGACGGCCGCGCGCCAGAACCACGTGCATTGTTTATGGGCTTCGGCGACAGTTCACTGGATTTCGAACTTCGCGTCCGGATCCAGAGAATCGAACGACGATTCCAGGTGACAAGCGACCTGAATTTCGCGATCGATCAGGCATTCAGAGACGCGAATGTCACGATTCCTTTCCCGCAGCGCGATCTCCATGTTATTTCCTATCCGGATACGCGCGAGGAAGCGGCACCGGCCGTCAAGAAAGCGGAAAAGCCGAAGGCAAAAGCAGTACCTCAACCGGAAAGCGTAACGCGCAGCCACAGGGCCGAGCTCGAGGTGGCTGGCAAAATCAAGGACGTCTGGACGGCGATTACCGACATCGAATACCTGAAGCAATGGCTGGCGCTTGATGGCGAATTCACGCCGCAGATCGGTCGACCATTTTCGTTGTCGCTTCGCGACGGTTCCGAATCGGCGGGTCGCATCGATGTTTTCATGCCGCCGCGACGCATGCGCCTTGTCATCGCACCGCGTGAAGGCGAAGACCCATTACCAAGCGGTCCGATCACTGTGGACTTCTTCCTGCGCGAGCGTGATGAGAAAACACTGATGACAATCAGCGTTGCAGGCATTCCTGCGAGCGAAGACTGGGAAGAATATTATCGATTGTCCGACGATCGCTGGCAGAACGCGCTGGTCGAACTCAAGCACGTGCTAAATCGAGAATAGCACCGCTTTCTCGACGCAGTTTCGTCAGTCAAAATCAGGTATCTCGATATCGAGTTGCTCGACGAGGAACGCCCATTCATCCGCAGCCTGCTCGATGCGCATCCACGTGGGTTTCCCGGCACCATGGCCCGCCCTGGTCTCGATGCGAACGAGAATCGGGTTGCTGCAACCCTGGGCCTGCTGCATTTCGGCCGCGAATTTGAAGCTGTGCCACGGCATGACGCGATTGTCCCGGTCGCCCGTCGTAATCAGCGTGGGCGGATAACAAACCCCCTTCTCCACATTGTGCAGCGGCGAGTAAGCGAACTGGGCCCTGAAATCCGATTCGTTCTCGCTCAAGCCATAGTCGCTGGACCAGGCTCGGGCGTTCGCACTTGTCGTGTGATAACGCAACATGTCGAGCACGCCAACATTTGGTATTGCGGCGGCAAATAAATCGGGCCGTTGAGTCATTGACGCGCCCACCAGCAATCCACCGTTACTGCCGCCATTGATTGCCAGTTTCGATTTCGACGTGTATTTGTTTTCGACCAACCATTCGGCTGCTGCTATGAAATCGTCAAATACGTTTTGCTTGTGTTCCCCTCGTGCCCGCTTTGTGCCAGGCTTCACCGTACTCGCCTCCACCACGAAGGTTTGCAACCGCGACGACACCGCCCGTTTCCAGCCAGACCATGAACTTCGTGCTGTAACGCGGCGTCTGAGAGATATTGAACCCACCGTAACCGTAAAGCAGCGTTGGATTCATCCCGTCAAGCACTATGTCTTTGCGGTGAGTGATAAACATCGGCACCAGCGTGCCATCCTTACTGCTGTAGAAGACCTGCGTGGTCTCATACGCATCCGTGTCGGCAGCGATTTCGGCGACCTTGTAAATCTCGCTCGTATCGTCCTTGAGCGAATACCGAAAAATGCGTGGCGGCGATACATAGGACGAAAAAGAGAAGAATGTTTCGTCATCTTCTCGCTCGCCGGAGAAACCGGACACCGTGCCAAGCCCCGGCAGGTTCACTTCCCCAAGGTAATCGCCATCACGCGTGAAATACTCGATTTTCGAATAGGCATCGTTCAGGTAATGGGCGAAAAAACGATCGCCTACCGAACTTACTGCATCGAGTACGGAATCGGTCGGCGAAACCAGAACCTGCCACTCATCTATGTTGCTCCTGGTGATGTCGACCGCAACAAGTTGCCAGTGTGGAGTGTCCTTGTTGGTGTGTACGTAAAACGTATCCCCATCGGTATCGACGATACCGTATCTGGCGTCCCACTCGTCAAATAGCCTGCTCACAGCTCTATCCTGACCGTCGAGCGGCATATAATAGATACCGTTCGAGTCGTATCCGTCGGATACATGTATGACGAGAAATCTGCCGTCGTCTGTGACGGTGCCGGACGGATTTCTTGTGTCGTGGTCCGTAATCTCGTAAATCAGTTCATCGTCGTCCTGCGATTCGCCGAGCCTGTGGTAGTAAATGGCAACCTGCTGATTGTCGTCGGCCGCACCGTTCTCGAGCATCGGGTAACGGCTGTAGTAAAAGCCCTTGTCGTCGATCGACCAGGAGACCGGCGTGAACTTGGTGCCAGTAATGACGTCCGGATAGTCCTCGCCGCTTTCCACATTGCGAACCTGCCAGTCTTTCCAGTCGCTGCCGCCTTCTGAAACGCTATAGGCGATCTTGCCGCCATCGTGACTGACCTCGTAGCTGCCAATCGAATTCGTTGCGTCTTCTGTGAACTCGTTCGGATCGATCAGTACCCGAGCTGCTCCTCCCAGCGAGTCTGATACGTACAAAACACTCTGGTCCTGTAAGCCATCGTTATGCCAGTAAAAATAACGTCCCGCCTTATTCGTCGGCAAACTGAATTTCTCGTAGTCCCATAATTCCCGGAATCGCTTGATGAGTGCCTCACGTGCCGGTATCGCGGCCAGATAGGGAAACGAAACCTCGTTTTCGGCTTCGATCCATTCCCTTACGGGCCCGCTTTCTGTGTCCTCCATCCAGCGGTAAGGATCCGCAACCAGGACGCCGAAGTAGTCGTCAACCTGATCCGAGCGCATCGCATGGGGATAGGTGAGAGCCGTTTCGGCACGGTCGCCTGCAGAGCACGCAACCAGCAGAGCGACAAACGCTGTCAGCAATACAGGGCTGAGCGATCGGAAATTAGCAGGATGCATGTATGCCTCCAGGAATCAGATTTCGGGAAGGGTTGGGTTAGGATGCCGGGCGAAGCACTTCGATACCGCCCATGTATGAAAGCAACACTTCCGGTATGCGGATGCTGCCATCGGACTGTTGGTAATTCTCCATAATTGCAATCAGAGTACGTCCGGCGGCGACGCCCGATCCGTTCAGCGTATGCAATAATTCCGGGCGCCCGGTTTCTGGATTTCGCCATCGAGCCTGCATTCTTCTGGCCTGGAAGTCCGTACAATTGCTGCAGGAAGAAATTTCTCTGTACTTCGCCTGGCCCGGCAACCAGACCTCGAGATCGTAGGTTTTCGCGGAGGCAAAACCAACATCGCCCGAACAAAGCGTTACGACACGGTAAGGCAATTCGAGTCTTTGCAGAATCATTTCCGCATTGGCGGTCAATTCCTCGAGCGCATCATACGAATCCGCCGGCGCGACAAGATGCACGAGTTCGACTTTTTCGAACTGGTGCTGACGAATCATGCCGCGAGTGTCCTGGCCATATGAGCCGGCTTCAGAGCGAAAACACGGTGTGTGTGCAACCAGGCGCTTCGGCAGCTCCTCTGCGTCGAGAATACTTTCTCTCGTCAGGTTCGTCAGCGGCACTTCCGCCGTCGGAATCAGATAAAACGGCGTTTCGCCTTCCGTCTTGAAGAGATCTGCTTCGAACTTTGGCAGTTGACCGGTTCCCGTCAGCGCATCCGCCTGCACGAGATAGGGAACGTACACTTCTTCATAGCCATTTTCGCTCGTGTGCACGTCCAGCATAAACTGGATGAGCGCCCGATGTAGCCTGGCCAGCGGGCCCCTTATCACTGCAAATCGCGATCCGGAAATGCGGCTTGCCGCGTCGAAATCGAGCATGCCGAGAGCCGAGCCCAGGTCCACGTGGTCTTTTGGATCAAAATCAAACGCCGGAACATCTCCCCAGCGCCGAACTTCCTGATTCTTGGATTCGTCGTTGCCCGTCGGCACATCATCGTGAAGCAGGTTCGGCAGGCCAAGTTCTATTGCTTGCAGTGCCTCCCGCACTTCACGCAGCCTTGCTTCGCTTGCGTCGAGACGATCGCCGAGATCCTTGACCGCCGCGAGTAACGGTGCAACGTCATCCCCTGCAGCCTTGGCCTTGCCGATTTTCCTGGCGCTGGTATTGCGTTCCTTTCGAAGCCCTTCCGTGTCGACCTGTATTGTCTTGCGTTGCTCCTCGAGTGCCAGGTAAGCATCGGCATCAAATTCATGGCCACGCCTGGCGAGATTGTCAGCGACCTCTCCGGCAGATTGTCGTAGTAGTTTCTGATCGATCATTTTTCACGATTCCGGCGCGCAATTTCCTTGAGTTTCTCGCCGATTTTCAACTCAAGGCCACGAGGCACGGGATGATAATACGTCCGCTCCGGCATGTCGTCGGGAAAATACTTTTCGCCGGCCGCGAGAGCGCCTTCCTCGTCATGTGCGTAGCGATAATTTTCCCCGTAACCGAGCCCTTTCATCAGACGGGTTGGCGCATTACGCAGATGCATTGGCACTTCCAGCGAACCAAATTCCTTTGCATCGGCCTCGGCCGCTTTTGCTGCTTTGTATACCGCGTTGCTTTTGGCCGCGCACGCCAGAAAAACGACGGCCTGCGCCAGCGCGAGTTCGCCTTCCGGACTGCCAAGTCTCTCGATTGTCTGCCATGCATCGAGAGTTATCCGCAGAGCTCTTGGGTCTGCGTTTCCAATGTCTTCCGAAGCGGCACGAACCATTCTCCTGGCGACGTACAGGGGATCGCAACCGCCATCGAGCATGCGCATCAGCCAGTATAGAGAAGCGTCCGGATCCGATCCCCGGATCGATTTATGCAATGCCGAGATCTGGTCGTAAAAGTATTCGCCGCGCTTGTCGAACCGGCGCCGGCTTCCCTGCACGACTTCTTCCGCGACGGCTTTGCCAATGGTGATCCCCGACGCGGTCTGCGGGGCCAGGTCAGTGGCCAATTCCAGGAGATTCAGCGCACGGCGCGCATCGCCGTCCGCCGCAAGAATGATGAGTTCCAATGCATCGTTGTCGACCGTGACAGAGCGACTGCCGAGCCCGAACTCCGGATCAGCCACAGCCCGGTTTACGATATCGGACAATGCCTCGAGGTCGAGCGTCTTCAGGACATACACGCGTGCCCGCGATAGCAACGCGTTATTGAGTTCGAACGACGGGTTCTCAGTGGTCGCGCCGATAAAGGTCAGCGTACCGTCTTCGACAAAAGGCAGGAACGCATCTTGTTGCGATTTATTGAAACGATGAACTTCATCGAGGAACAAAATTGTCGATCGGTCTTGTAATTGCCGATGTTTGTGCGCGTCGGATACGGCCGCACGAATGTCCTTTACGCCGGCCATGACCGCAGACAGCGCGATGAAATGGGATTCCGTCGTCTCCGCGATCATCCTCGCCAGTGTGGTCTTGCCGGTCCCGGGTGGACCCCAGAAAATCATTGAATGTGCTTTGCCCTGCTCTATTGCCTGCCGCAATGGCTTGCCCTCTGCCAGCAGGTGAGATTGTCCAAAAAAGTCGGCAATTTTCCTTGGTCGCATGCGATCGGCCAGCGGGCGGTCCACCAAAGGTTCTTCTTCCCTGGCGAACAAATCAGTCAACGCCGACACCGAGGCTCTTTTTTTCGAGCCACTGCTCGAACCGCAGGCTCCAGCCACCGGCGCCAGCGACAGCAATAATGAGCCCAATGCCTATGCCGAATAGATCGGCGACGAAGTCCATCCACTCGGCCGTCCGATAGGAGACCATGCGTTGGCTCAGCTCGATCAATACGCCAAATGTCGCGAGACCGATTACCAGTCGCCAATATGAACCGCGTCTGTATTGTCCGGAGAACCACAGAAACAGGAAAAGAAATGACAGGATGTGCAACCATTTATCCAGCAGTGGGAATTTGTTCTGGGAAATATCGGGCCAGAACCACAACGTCGGCGTCACTGCCGCCGCCAGGAAGACAAACAATATGACGATGCCGGCTACACGCCAACGCTTTTCATGACGCAGTGGCAGCATCTACGATTCCGCTGCGTCGTCCGTGTCGCTTTCACTGACCTTTACCGGTGTGCCAACGATATCGACACCTTCCGGTGGTTCAAACTGAAAGCGCCCTGCATCGATATCTTCGTTTAGAGATACATCGAATAGTGCGATCAAGGTTGTCTGCTCGAGATTGTCCGAGAACATCATCCTGGTCAGGTTACCGTCGGTGAATCCAAGCTCGACTTTGTTGAATCCGCTGTCAGTATCTTTCGGCCGCAACCGTATCCAAACCGTACCACGATCACCAAAGCTGCCAACGTATTCGAACTGATCCAGTGCATCTTCCGATCCACCGAGCAATAAGGCCGGCGTGTTTTTAAGGACTTCTATTTGCGGCTTGACCGTCACTTGCGCCAGATCGACGTCATAGCTCCACACGTTCAAACCGTCGGCAACGAGTACCTGCTCATAGGGCTCCACATATGACCAACGAAACTGACCGGGACGCTGGATTTCGAGTGTCCCGCTCGAAGTTTCGACAATCTGATTGTCCGCATCGACCAGCGATTGTTCGAAGCGGCCCTTCAGCGTCCGAATATTAAGCACGAAATTTTCGACGAGCGCCCTGCCCTCGGCTTCGCTGTCCATGCCCGGCTCGGCCGAATAAATCGAGCTGCATAACATGCACCCCGACAGCGCAATAAAAAATGAATATCGTCTCAATTCAGCCTCGCAGGAATGTCATTCATTTGTGGCAACAGGGACCAGGATTTCCCGGCTTCCGTTCGATTGCAGCGGCCCCACCAGACCTGCCTGCTCCATCGATTCGACCATGCGCGCCGCACGGTTGTAGCCGATCTTGAGCCGGCGCTGAACACCCGAAATCGACGCTTTTCGGGTCTCGATGACGATCTGAACGGCCTGATCGTATAAGGGATCCTGCTCCGCATCGATCGCGTAACCCGGCAGCGAATCGATGCCTGCGAGCCCGGGGATTGCGCTTGCCGGCGTCTGCAAAATTTCATCGATGTACCGTGGCGAACCGCTCTTCTTGAGGTTCCGCACCACCGAGTGCACTTCGTGATCGGCCACGAATGCGCCGTGCACCCGAATAGGCACCGACGTGCCTGGCGGCAGATAAAGCATGTCGCCATGACCGAGCAAGGTTTCGGCGCCCATTTGATCGAGTATCGTCCGCGAATCGACCTTCGCGGAGACCTGAAACGCGATGCGACAGGGAATATTCGCCTTGATAAGGCCTGTTATCACATCAACGGACGGCCGCTGTGTTGCCAGCAACATATGTATGCCGGACGCACGCGCTTTTTGTGCCAGGCGTGCAATCAGCTCCTCGATTTTCTTGCCGACAACGATTATCAAATCGGCCAACTCATCGATAATGACGACGATAAACGGCAACGGCGTCAGCGTCGGATGCTCGACCGGTTTGTCGTCGTCTTGCAGAGGAGGAGGCGTGAAAGTCGGATCCAGAATTGGCCTTCCCGACTCGATGGCTTCTGTCACCTTGCGGTTGTAGCCGCCAATGTTGCGAACGCCCAATCCGGACATCAAACGATATCGGCGATCCATTTCCACAACACACCAACGCAGCGCATTCGCTGCTTCTTTCATGTCGGTAACAACCGGGGTGAGCAGATGCGGAATGCCCTCGTAGACCGATAGCTCGAGCATCTTTGGATCCACCATGATGAGCCGCACGTGTTCCGGTTTCGCTTTATAAAGAAGGCTCAACACCATGGCATTGATAGCGACCGATTTGCCGGAGCCCGTCGTGCCGGCTATCAGCAGGTGCGGCATACGAGAGAGATCCACAACGACCGAATTGCCGCCGATATCCTTGCCGAGCGCGAGCGTCAGGGGCGATCCAAGCTCCTCATATGCCGTCGATTTCAGTATCTCGCCCAGCGTTACTAACTCTCTGTTTTCATTTGGTATTTCAAGGCCGACAAATGACTTGCCCGGTATCACTTCGACGACTCGTACGCTGACGACTGACAGGGCCCTGGCGAGATCCTTGGCGAGACTGGAGATCTGGCTGACCTTGACGCCGGGCGCGGGGTCGAGTTCGAAGCGCGTAATGATCGGCCCGGGCGACACCGACACAACCTGGACTTCGATGCCGAAGTCCAGAAGTTTCAGTTCGACCAGCCGTGACATCGCCTCGAGCGATTCGTCCGAAAACCCTTGTTTTTGAGCTGGCGGATCATCGAGCAGCGACAACGGCGGCAATTCACCGGCTTCGGGCGGATCGAACAACGGCGCCTGACGTTCTTTTTCTGCGCGCACACTTTTCTCTAGCGGCGGCATGCCCGGCTCGATGCGCGGCGGTATGCGCCCAGAGGTGCGCTTTTTCTCCGCCTCAAACACTTCCTGGCGGGCGGCATGCTTGCGCCGGCCTTCCGCTTTGTCGCGCAACTCGCCCAGTTTCGCGCGCCCTGATTCCCAGCCAATAAGACACCATCGTCCAATTCGATCCATGACGCTGAACCAGGAAATTCCGAGGAAGACAGAAATGGATGCGATCCAGAGGAATAACAAGAGCGTGCTCGCACCGAGCAGTTTCATCAGCGACTCCATGCCGCCACCCACGAGCTGACCAACGATGCCGCCGGCCGTCTCGCGAAAACCATCCGGCGAAAAGTGCAGGGTCGCCAACGCGCAACTCGTGATCAGAGTGGCGATGAAGCCGCCCACGCGAAGCGCATAGTCGGCTCTTGTCAATGCTTGTTGCGTTTTTTGCTCCCGGTAGATCATCCAGCCCAGATAGAAAACCATCACGGTGAAGAGATAGGCCGGACGGCCAAAGAAATTGAAAAGCAGGTCGGCAATCAGCGCGCCGGCTGTGCCAATGCTGTTATGGACTTCGCCTGAGCCGCTCGCCTGAGTAAAGCCGGGGTCAGCCGGATCATAGCTAAAGAGCGCCACCCACAGGATCAGCGACAGGGAACCGAACACCCACAATGCGCCTTCACGGAGCGTGCGACCGACCTGGGCCGATATCCGGGCTGCTGGCTTTGCTGACTGGCTGGTTCTGACCATATTAAAGTAAACTGAAATAAAAGAGCTATACGATACTGATTCTAATACACTTTTGAGTGCAGATCCTCAGCCGCGAAACCGACCGGCCGCCCCGGCCGGACGCAACGTCGAATCTTCCCTTCGTCCTTGCGGTCATGGACCGTCTTTTGCTCGCAGAATCGCTTTTCCTTACACTTGCATTCGGTTCGAGCAGCCCCTGTCAAAAGCCCGCAGTTCATGACCTTGAAGACCGCCGCAACGGTCGCATTTCAAGGGCCTTGGGCTAATGATGGAAATGGCCGGCTGGGCAAAATTTTGAGGACGAATTATACATGAGCGACACGAAACATTGCCGGGTTCTGATTCTTGGCTCCGGCCCCGCCGGTTATTCGGCTGCAGTGTATGCGGCACGGGCGAATCTCAAGCCCGTTATTGTCACCGGCATCGAACAGGGCGGTCAGCTGATGACGACGACCGATGTCGATAACTGGCCGGGTGATGTCGAAGGACTGCAGGGTCCCGAATTGATGGACCGCATGCTGAAGCACGTGCAGCGATACAACACAGAGGTTGTGAATGATCACATTCACACAGCCGACCTGTCCGTTCGACCTTTCGTACTCGAGGGCGACTACGCGACATATACCTGCGACGCACTGATTATCGCGACCGGGGCCGCAGCCATGTATCTCGGCCTGCCGTCAGAAGAAGCGTACAAGGGCCGCGGCGTCTCTGCCTGCGCGACCTGTGATGGATTTTTCTTTCGCGGCCAGGAAGTTGCCGTCATCGGCGGCGGCAATACTGCCGTCGAAGAGGCGATGTATTTAAGTAACATCGCATCGAAGGTCACACTGGTTCATCGTCGTGACGCACTACGCGCCGAGAAGATTCTGCAGGACCACCTGTTCCAGAAAGAAAAAGAAGGCAAAGTCGAGATACTGTGGGATCATGTTGTCGATGAAATATTAGGAGACGACTCCGGGGTGTCCGGCCTGCGAGTTCGAAGCACAAAAGACCAAACGCAGACAACTGACCTGGCCTTGTCTGGCGTTTTCATCGCGATCGGCCACAGCCCGAACACGAGTCTGTTCGCTGGCCAGCTCGACATGAAAAATGGCTATATCACAGTAAAGGCCGGTTTGACCGGCAATGCCACGGCAACAAGCGTTGCCGGCGTATTCGCTGCGGGCGATGTGGCCGATCAGATATATCGCCAGGCAGTCACCTCAGCCGGGGCCGGTTGCATGGCTGCACTTGATGCCGAAAAGCATCTTGATGAGCTGGAGGCGGGTTCGCCCACCAGCAGCGCCGTCGCCTGACGGCCGGGATCAGGGCCGGCACCGATGCAGGTCGAAATTCACGACAGCATTGCCGATTTTGACGCGCATGCGTGGAACCGCCTCGCGGGCAGCACTTATCCGTTTCTAAGGCACGAATTTCTCGCCGCGGCAGAGAAAAACGGTTGCGTTTCTCCGGCGACTGGCTGGACGCCGAGGCACCTTGCGTTGTATGGGCCGGATGGAACAATTCGAGCGGCAATGCCGCTTTATGAAAAGGCCCATTCCTGGGGTGAGTTCGTATTCGACTGGAGCTGGGCCCAGGCCTATCACCGGGCCGGCATCGACTACTATCCCAAGCTGATCTCCGCGGTGCCCTTTACGCCGGCGCCAAGCACCAGACTTTTGCTCGGGGATGGGGGTGACAAGGATCTCGCCAGGACACTGGTGGCAGCAGCGATTCAGCTTGCGCGCGATACGGACTGTTCCTCATTTCATGTGCTGTTTCCCGAGCCCGACGAACTATCCGTGCTCCGTGAGTCCGGCTTGCAACTGCGCAAGGATTGTCAGTTCCACTGGCACAACCAGGGCTATCGGGATTTTGATGATTTCCTGCGCAAGTTCAGCTCGGCAAAGCGAAAAAAAGTGAAACGTGAGCGGCGCCGGGTTGAGGAAGACGGAATTACCTTTCGGTACTTGCATGGCGAGGACACCGATCGCGCACTTTGGGAAGATATCTATCAACTTATCAGTGCGACATTTCTCAGGCGCGGTTCGATGCCCTACTTCGACCTCGACTTCTTTCTCGATGTGTCAAAGCACCTGCCCGGGACCATTCTACTGATCCTGGCCGAACGACAGAAGGCGTTAATTGCGGCAGCCGTTTTTTACGAGAGTGACAATGCCCTTTATGGACGTTACTGGGGAAGCGACGCTCACTACAATTCACTGCACTTCGAAACTTGCTACTACCAGGGCATCGAGTACTGCATCGCAAACAACAAGAAAATATTTGAACCGGGCACACAGGGTGAACACAAGCTCAGCAGAGGATTCGTGCCCACAGCGACCTGGTCTGCACACTGGCTGGCACGTCCGGAATTCTATGCGGCGATCCGCAGCTATTTGCGTGAAGAGGGCCAGCATATCGATCGTTATATGGATACGGCAGGTACGCATACGCCTTATCGTATCGGCGAAGAAGCGGATGGTACGGAGCAGGAGTCGTGACCACACCACGTATTGCATGGATCAGTCAGGATGATCCACCGGAAGCATTTCCGGACATCACTGCAGCGCTTACCGTGCCCGATGGCCTGTTGGCGGCGGGTGGCAATCTCGCGCCCGACAGACTCCTGTATGCCTACCGCCGAGGCGTGTTTCCCTGGTTTGACAGCGGCCAGCCGATTCTCTGGTGGTCACCAGACCCTCGCTGCGTCATGCTGCCGGGCTCCTTCCACGTGGCGCGCCGCCTGCGTCGCTCCATGCAAAACTCAGCCCTGGAGTTTAGTTTCAACAAGGCCTTTGGTGCAGTCGTCGAGGCCTGTGCCGCCGATCGTGTCGGCCAGAAGGGAACATGGATAACAGACGAGATGATCGAGGCATATTCAACACTGCACGGCCAGGGTTGGGCGCATTCGGTGGAAATCTGGCGGGACGATGAGCTCGTCGGTGGCCTGTACGGGGTCGCGATCGGCAAGGCCTTCTTCGGCGAATCGATGTTCAGCCAGGAATCCGACGCCTCGAAAATCGCCATGTGGACACTGTGCGGGCCTCTCGTCCGCCACCGATTTGCAATCCTCGACTGTCAGGTCGGATCGCCGCACCTGACGAGTCTTGGAGCAATACTCATGCCGCGGTCGGAATTCGCGGCTTTGCTCGACCGTGCCTGCGACCCCGCGACGAAATTCGCCAAATGGCCGCAAAACCGCATGCCGGTGGCAACATTACTGAGTCTGGACAGCGATCCCGCGTTGCAATAAGGCGGTGGTTTCTGCACAATTCGCGAGCGTTTTGGAGCATAGATCAGAGTTGTGGCAAAAGAAGAAGCACTACAGATGGAAGGCGTCGTGACCGAGACGCTGCCCAACACGACGTTTCGTGTTGAGCTCGAGAACGGCCACCTCATTACAGCGCATATATCGGGCAAGATGCGCAAGAATTACATTCGCATACTGACCGGTGACAGCGTCACCGTAGAGCTGACACCCTATGATCTCAGCAAGGGCCGGATCATCTATCGCGGTCGATAATAAAATCAGGGGTCGAACCGCTAAGGCCCCTTAGCGGTTCGACCCCTGATTTCCATCCTTACTTTTCGGGCAGATGTTCCAGCTCTTTGGTCGCGGGCTCGGCCATCAATTCCAGGTTTCCGTCAGCTCCGACGCAGATGCGGACGTGACCGCCATCGGCCAGACTGCCGAATAGCAACTCTTCGGCCAGCGGCCGCTTGATTTGCTCCTGGATTATCCGCGCCATCGGCCGTGCACCCATCTTGGGATCGTAACCGCGTTCCGCGATCCAGTTACGCGCTGCGTCGTCGAGTTCCAGCGTGACATTGTTTGAACCGAGTCTCGCTTCGAGTTCGACGACCAATTTATCGACTACGCGCGCAATAGAATGCGAATCCAGCGATGCGAACTGAATGATTGCATCCAGCCTGTTGCGGAATTCCGGCGTGAACGACTTCTTGATTATGGCCATGCCATCGCTGGAGTGATCCTGCTGGGTGAATCCGATCGACGCACGACTCATTTCCTGCGCGCCGGCATTCGTTGTCATCACCAGGATGATGTTCCGGAAGTCCGCCTTGCGGCCATTGTTGTCGGTCAATGTGCCATGGTCCATCACCTGCAGCAGCAGATTGAAGACTTCGGGATGTGCCTTCTCTATTTCATCGAGCAAGACAACGGCATGTGGATTCTTGATTACTGCCTCAGTTAGCAGGCCGCCCTGATCGAAACCGACATAACCAGGCGGAGCACCGATCAGGCGCGACACTGTATGGCGTTCCATGTATTCGGACATATCGAAACGAATCAGCTCGACACCCATGACCAGCGCGAGCTGACGAGTCACTTCGGTCTTGCCGACGCCTGTCGGACCGGAAAACAGGAAGGAACCGATCGGCTTGCCCTCGTCAGTCAGCCCGGATCGTGCCATCTTGATCGCCGCGCTCAACGCCTGGATCGCTTTATCCTGACCGAAGATCGTCAGCTTCAAATCGCGCTCGAGCGTTTTAAGCACGTCCTTGTCGGATGCCGACACACTCTTCGGTGGGATGCGCGCCATTTTGGCAATGATGTTTTCGATCATCTCCACGGTGACGCGATCGCCGCGCTCGGCTACGGGCTGCAGGCGCAACCTGGCGCCCGCCTCATCGATGACATCTATCGCCTTGTCCGGCAGCCGGCGATCATTGATATGTTTGGCCGCCAGTTCCGCCGCAACCTCAAGCGACTCGGTATCGTATTTCACGCCGTGATGTTCCTCGAAACGGCTCTTGAGACCGCTCAGGATAGCGACTGTCTCCTCGATGCTTGGCTCTGGAACGTCGATTTTCTGAAAGCGGCGCGCCAGCGCATGATCTTTTTCGAAGACACCACGGTATTCGGAATAAGTCGTCGATCCGATGCAGCGAATCTCACCGTTGGCCAGCACCGGCTTGATCAGGTTTGACGCATCCATGACGCCGCCAGACGCTGCACCAGCTCCGATAACTGTATGAATTTCGTCGATAAAAAGGATCGCTCCCGGATCTTGCCGGATCTCGGCAATCACGGCTTTCAGGCGCTTTTCGAAATCGCCCCGATATTTAGTACCGGCGATGAGCGTCCCCATGTCGAGCGCATAGATCGTGCTGTCACGCAACACTTCCGGCACCCGCTCCTCTGTGATCAGTCGCGCCAGACCTTCTGCGATAGCCGTCTTACCGACGCCCGCCTCGCCGACGTAGAGCGGGTTGTTTTTTCGTCGCCGGCAAAGTATTTGAACCGTCCTTTCGATTTCGAGTTCGCGGCCGATCAACGGATCGATTTTGCCATCGATTGCCAACTGATTGAGGTTTGTGGCGTATTTCTCCAGAGCGCTGGAGTCGGGTTCAGCATCAGGATTGAGAGAGGTATCGACGTCTTCCTCGACACCCTCACTGGGCAACTGCGGCATGCCATGTGCGATGTAATTCACGACATCGAGTCTTGTGACGTCCTGAAGCCCCAGGAAGTACACGGCCTGCGACTGTTTCTCGCTGAAAATCGCCACCAATACGTTGCTGCCGGTGACTTCCTTCTTGCCGCTGGACTGTACGTGGAAGACCGCGCGCTGCAACACGCGTTGGAAGCCGAGCGTGGGCTGCACATCGCCCTCTTCTCCAGCGAGCATCAATGGTGTCGCCTCGTCGATGAATTCGGTTAACTGCCGGCGAAGCTGCATGACATTGGAATCACAGGCTTTCAGGATCTCGTGAACTTTGGGGATGTCCAGGAGCGCCAACAGCAAATGTTCTACCGTCATGAATTCATGGCAGCGCTCACGAGCATTTTGAAATGCTTCGTTGAGACAAAATTCCAGTTCGCTACTTAACATCGGGCCTTTCCTGTTTCACCGCTCCGCGTATTCGCGTCCCGATCAGGACTCCTCCATCGTACACAACAAGGGATGCTGTTGCTGCTGTGCAATGCTCATGACCTGTGCGACCTTCGTTTCGGCAATTTCGAAATTGTAGACACCGCAAATGCCCTTGCCTTTGGTATGCACCTCGAGCATCACCCGTGTCGCGTTCGGGCGTTCCATGCTGAAAACAGATTCCAATACTTCAACCACAAACTCCATCGGCGTGTAGTCATCGTTAATCAATATGACCTGGTAAAGCGACGGCCGTTTCAACTTCGGCCGTGCTTCTGCCACCGCCAGGTCGTGGCCATCGCGATGCAGATCGTTTTTTTCCTGTTCCGACATATTTCCAAAAGCCTTCATTGCGGCGAATTGACCGGCAAACCCACCTGCCGTGCCGACTCTGAAGGCCATTATATATGGGCTCGACGCGCATAACTCCAACCCTGGTTCGCACATTTCTTAGAAAACCCGTGCAGCCTCGCCATAGTATCTCCAAAAAGATTTAGGAATTAGAGGTATATACTTGCCGTATAAAGGTTTTTTTGCTCTTCTGGGCTTGTTTGAGTGGGCATTGAAACCTTATTATCCCCCTGCTGAGCTAATGGCAAGGGGTGGTGGGCATATCCGTGGGCATCGAGCCGGTCAGGTCTTTATGACAATTGAAGCGAAATGGTCCGATTTCAGACGCTTTGACAGCGAGCGAACGCTGTCTGCTGTCAATCAGTTGTTGCCGCGCTGGGTGACTCTGCTGCTCGTCGTCGCAATCGCCTGGCAGCTGGCCAGGATCATCTGGATGCTGATACCTGGCTCCTCGGCAGGCGATCCGATCGTGGCCACACCCGCCCAGGTCAGCGCTGTGACCGCAGCGGGATCGAGCGCAAACGTGCAAGCTATCGCCAATGCCCATATTTTCGGCGCGGCAAGCACCGACGGGGCCGTGACCGAGGCGCCGCCCGTCATCGACGAGGACCTTGCGGAAACCCGCCAGAATCTCTCGCTCAAGGGCACGATTGCAGCAAGCCAGCCTGGCGAAGGGCTGGCCATCATCGCGGACAGCCGCAATGAGGAGAAAGTCTATGCCGTCCGGGACACCGTTGTGCCCGGTACGACCCTGCATGCGGTTTATCCGGACCGGGTAGTGCTCAACGAGGGTGGCGCGCTACGGGCCCTGAAACTGCCGAAAGATTTTCCGCAAAGCCAGGCGCCGGTCAGGCGAAGTACAACATCTGTCAACCGTGCGTCGAGCAACAACCGGAGCATTCAGACCGTCGTTTCGCAAAACGTCGCAAGGCTCGCCGACGTGGTTCGGCCAACTCCGTACATGGTGGCAGGTCAGATGCAGGGGTACCGCGTGTATCCCGGGCGGGACCGCAAACAATTTGCGGCGCTCGGCCTGCGCCCGGGTGACCTGATCAAGGATATCAACGGTGCGGCCCTGACGGACCCTCAACAGGCGATGCAGATATTTCAATCACTTGGCAATTCGGACCAGGTTTCGGTCACCGTGGTGCGAAACGGTCAGCCGCAATCGCTGATATTGAAGACCAGCCAACTCGACCTTGGTGACAAGTGAACCAGATGAACACATCGACGGTAAAAAACTTCGGATTCAGGACTCCCGTGCAACTGCTGACGGCGATCGTCCTTTGCATCCTTGCCGTGCTCTGTGCGCACGCACAGACCACACCGAATTTCAGAGACGCGGACATTCGCAAGATCGTTGAGGCGGTCGGCGAAGTTACGGGCAAAACGTTCATCCTGGATCCGCGTGTCACTGCCAAGGTGACGATATTATCGAAGACACCAATGTCGCCGGAGGCATTTTACGAAGCGTTTCTATCAATCCTCCAGGTGCATGGCTATATCGCCATAACCACGGGTGACATCGTCAAGATCATTCCGGATGCGACTGCGCGACAGCATCCGAACCCGCCGACCGTGGACGGCGCGGCTGCGGACGACATCGTGACCCAGGTGATTCAGGTGCACAACATCGGTGCTGCACAGCTCGTGCCGATTCTTCGGCCCCTGATTCCTCAGTACGGACACCTGGCAGCTCATCCCGGCTCCAACATGCTCATTATTTCCGATCGGGCCAGTAACGTGAAGCGGTTGATTAATATCATTCGCCGCATCGATCTTTCCACCGATGACGACATTGAGGTCGTCCCGCTTGAACACGCGTCTTCCGCCGAGATTGTCCGGGTGCTGACGGCGCTTACGCAAGCGCCACGCGCCGACGGCATGCCTGTGACGACGAGCCTTGTCGCGGATGCCCGCACCAACAGCATTTTGATCGGCGGTGACAAGAGCGGCAGGCTGAGGCTGCGGGCGCTGATCGCCCACCTCGATACACCCCTGGAGGATGGCGGCAGCACCCAGGTCCGCTACTTGCGCTATGCGGACGCCGAAGATATGGCCACCAAGCTTCAGACTCATTTCACGCAGCAGGCAACGGCAGGCGCCGGCACGGCCGGTGCCGTATCCGCGGATCAGGTCAGTGTCTGGGCAGACCCTCAGACCAACGCGATCGTTGTCAACGCTCCGCCCAAGATGATGCGTTCCTTGATGTCCATCGTCGACAAACTCGATATCCGGCGGGCACAGGTGTTGGTTGAAGCAATTATTGTCAAAGTACGCGCCGACAGAGTATCCGACCTCGGCGTCACCTGGGCTGTCGAAGGCAGCGGCAGCAACACACCGGTTGGCATCACGAACTTTCCGGCTACCGGCACGAACCTGATCAACCTCATTGGTGCGGCTGGAAGCGGTGGTGCCGTCGACCCGACCGGATCGATCGGGGAAGGAATCTCGATCGGCATCGGCCGCATAGTGGACGGCGGCACCAGCTTCGCGGCGATCCTGCATGCCCTGGAATCCGATGCCACCACCAACATCATTTCGACGCCGACGATCGTCACGACAGACAACGAGGAAGCCAGCCTGAACATCGGCCAGGAAGTGCCGTTTGTGACGGGCTCGTTTACCAATGCCGGTACAGCAGGCGGTGCCGTAAATCCGTTTCAGACCATTCAGCGCGAACAGATCGGCGTCAAACTGACGATAACGCCGCAAATCAACGAGGGCGACGCGATTTTGCTGAAGATTTCGCAGGAGATTTCCAGCATCAGCGAATCGGCAGGCGCGTCCGACCTGATTACGGACCAGAGCACGATTGAGACAACGGTCATCGTCGAGGATGGCGGCATACTGGTCCTTGGCGGTCTGATGGAGGACACCCTGACTGAAAGCACCCAGAAGGTTCCGATTCTCGGCAGCATCCCGCTGCTCGGTGCCCTGTTTCGGCATCGGAGTGTCGATAAAGTAAAGGTCACCACAATGGTATTTATCAGGCCGACGATTTTGCGGGACGGCACACAAGCAGCTATTGCGACACACGCCAAGTACAATTATGTAAGAGACATCCAGTTGGGCGACGGGAGTTCGAAGGTACGGCAAATGCGTAACGCCGAACGCCCGGTCATTCCGCCGCTGGAGTCCTATGAAGAAGCAGCGAACGCAATCAAATCTGCTGATGATTCTGCTGAATAGCACCAAGCAACGGCGTTACGGGCATGGACAGCAATACCGAAATCGTTCTCGAAACTGAAGATGTCGCTGTCGTCGAGGCCGGCGATAGCCTGCCGGCGGCAGATGCCGGCTTACGGTCCCTGCCCTTTTCGTTCGCGAAGCGCCACGGCATCCTTATTCGTGAAATCAAGGACGGCAAAGCAGACACGGTCTGTCGCACCAACGCAACGCCGCTGAGCATCGCCGAAGCCCGGCGTTTCGCCGGCGTACCCCTGCAACTGACCAGAGTGGCCGCAGAGGCATTCGACGCGATGCTGCAGCAGGCCTACGAACAGGGCAGCCACATGGCGATGCAAATGGTCGGTAGCCTTGATGAAGACATCGACCTGCTGCAAGTTGCACAGGACCTCCCGGAGCCCTCAGATCTCCTGGAGAGCGATGACGACGCACCGATTATTCGTTTCATCAATGCGGTACTGACTGAAGCCGTCAAGGAAAATGCATCGGACGTGCATATCGAGCCGTACGAGAACCGGCTCGTTGTGCGTTTTCGAATCGACGGCGTTCTCCAGGAAGTTCTGCAGACACGTCGTGCACTTGCCCCACTCGTTGTTTCCCGAATCAAAGTGATGTCGAAACTCGACATTGCCGAAAAACGGCTGCCGCAGGATGGCCGCATATCTTTGAGAATTGCCGGCCGCGCCGTCGATGTGCGCGTATCAACCATGCCTTCGGGTCACGGCGAACGGGTCGTATTGCGGCTTCTCGACAAACAGGCAGGCCGTCTTGATCTGACCTCTCTCGGCATGGACGACAAGTCGCTCAAGGTCATGGATGAACTCATCCACAAGCCGCACGGCATCATCCTCGTAACAGGCCCGACGGGCTGCGGCAAAACAACGACTTTGTATGCTGCGCTCGAGCGCATCAACGATAACACCCGCAATATCATGACGGTTGAGGACCCGATCGAGTATTTCATTGACGGCATTGGCCAGTCACAGGTCAATACCAAAGTTGAAATGACCTTTGCGAGGGGCCTCCGGGCGATTTTGCGCCAGGACCCGGACGTCGTCATGGTCGGTGAAATTCGTGACCTTGAAACCGCAGAAATTGCCGTTCAGGCAAGTTTGACGGGCCATCTTGTTCTCTCAACCCTGCACACCAATACCGCAGCCGGCGCAATAGCCCGGCTCCGCGACATGGGTGTCGAACCGTTTCTTCTGTCGTCCAGTCTGATCGGCGTTCTTGCTCAACGCCTGGTTCGGGTTCTCGACGACGATACCAAAGTACCCTATGTTGCCCGGGACTACGAATGCCACAGCCTCAAAATGGACCCGGCAAATCCGCCGACGATCTACAGCGCCGGCGATGGCGGGAGCACGGGTTATCGTGGCCGCACCGGCATTTACGAACTGATCGCTGTAGATGACCTAATGAGAACGATGATTCACGACGGCGTCAGCGAACAGCAGCTCGAGCGGCACGCCCGAACGATGGGCCCAAGCATTCGTGCCGACGGCCGTCGCCGCGTGCTGGCCGGCAACACTACAATCGATGAAGTACTTCGTGTGACACGCGAAGATTGATTGGCATAACATCCGTTTATGGGCGCATTCGAATATGTAGCACTCGATAAAGCAGGTAAGGAATCCAAAGGCCTGCTCGAGGGCGACACCGCCAAACAGGTACGCCAGACCCTCCGCGACCGGCATCTTTATCCGATCAAAGTTACTGAGGTTGCAAAAAAAGAATCCCGGCGCCGGCGAAGTTTTTCCGTTAAACGTGGTCTTTCCGCAAGCGAACTCGCACTCCTGACACGTCAACTCGCGACCCTGTCTCAGGCCGGCCTGCCGCTTGAAGAAGCACTGCTCGCGGTCAGTCAACAGAACGAGGACCCGCGGACACAGAGCATTCTGTTGGGTGTGCGGTCCCGCGTCATGGAAGGCCACGCGCTCGCCGACGGCCTTGCCGCTTTTCCGCACGCATTCCCCGAACTTTACCGTGCAACAGTTGCAGCAGGTGAACAGTCCGGACATCTCGACGCCGTGCTTGAACGCCTCGCGGATTTCACGGAATCCCGGCATATACTGCAACAGCAAGTAAGAAACGCAATGATTTACCCGATTGCGCTCGTCGTAACCGCGGTTGCGATTATCAGTTTTATGCTGGCCTATGTTGTTCCAAAAGTCGTGTACATATTCGAAAACTACGACCAGCAGCTGCCGCTGCTGACGCGGATCATGATCGCATCGAGCGACTTCATTCGTGATTACTGGCTGGGCCTGATCATTTTTGTCGTGGCGCTCATATTCGGCGTGCGACATATCCTCAGCAAAGATGGGCCGAAACGAAGATATCATATGTTGCTCCTGCGCCTGCCTATCGTCAGTAAGCTCACGCGTGGAATGAACACTGCCAGGTTCACGCAAACTTTGAGCATCCTCGCCGGCAGCGGTGTGCCAATTCTTGAGTCACTGACCATCGCTTCACAGGTCGTTGTCAATTTGCCGATGCGAGAAGCGGTTGAGGAAGCGACGCAGCGAGTGCGCGAAGGTGCAATGATCAGCAAGTCACTGGCGGCAAGCAAACTGTTTCCACCGATGACAACGCACCTCATCTCCAGCGGCGAAGCCAGTGGCCGGCTTGAGGAGCTGCTTGCGCGTGCCGCCACCAATCAGGAACGCGAAGTCGACGGCCTGGTCACTACATTACTCGGCATCATGCAACCGCTCCTGGTCATTATCATGGCGGCGGTTGTGTTGCTCATCGTACTTGCCATTCTCCTGCCGATTTTCGAACTCAACAATCTCATCCGCTAGTTCGCATCGGGGCGACATTGAAGCCCTTACCAGCGCTCATTTGGACATCTTTTCAGGGTAACTGAAAAAGTGCAGATCACTCTCTTGCGCCTTAGAATTTTTCAGCGTATATAAGCGATTAATGCAAATGGAACTGGTCACGTTTCTGAGAATTTAAGCTGTACATGAATTGAGGCTTTAGATGATGCATACCGAAATGGGTGATCGCGACAAAGCGGAAGATGCAGAAGTCGACACCGACGAAGAGATAACGGAAGAAACAGTCGTTTTGACGGAGACGGGAGTCACTGACAATGTTGGCGATGTGTCTGTGGAGATTAACGTCGAAGAACTCGTCGCCGAAATCGAGGCGTCACAAGGCGACGATGCACATATGAAGATGGAAATTCGAAAACGTCTCGAAGAAATCCAGGAGCAAAAGGCGGCCGCGAAAGAAATCGATAGTACCTTTGATATCGATCTCGACAAGGAATAATGGATATGGTGCCGGATATTGTGCCGGGCACTGACTTCAGCAAGTGAATACAGGGGACAGAGCCCTTTATCATATCGGACATCGGCCAATCACTCTTCTCGTCATCGGTCGGAGCGGCTTCGGTCAATATCCTCAATAATGGCTGCCACCGCTTGCTGATACCTTGGCTTTTCTTGCTTGTTCAAGAGCGCAGATACGCTAGGCACCAATGACGCCGGAATTGGCCCGTCTGCGATCATTTGCACAGTGAAATCCGGTATAGACTCTTCAAGTTCTTCCAATGCATTTGCCGCAGCGGCCGTGTCGCCCAGCGCATAAAGAGCTGCGATGCGTACGGCATGTCCATCGAAATTGAGGGGCGTTAGCCTAATAGCGCTTCGTGCTAAATCAACGGCCGTTTGCCAATATCCGAGGCCCAAACTGGCAGCTGCTTCCACGTAGAAAAAATATGAAAGGGACACGTCCCTGGGGCTAAGCCGCTTCGCGACCTGGGCTTCCAGCAGCGCCTCGTCATACCGCCCGTGAACCAGATAGACATAGCCAAGCATGGCACGTGCTATAGCATTGGCCGGGTTCAGGCGAACGGCATCACCCTGAATCTCGAGAGCCGCATCCAGATCAAGGTATTCGGGGCCCGCGGCCCCGGAGAGGAACCACACATAGCAAGAACATGTTGTCGCGCTGAATGGACTCAACTCACGGCCGCGGCGTGTATATTCAAATCCATCCTGCAGGGCTTTGTCGGCAATATCGTCATCTACCTGCCCACGCAGCGATCCTGCATACGCAGTGCTAATGTGTCCTAAAAGTGTATAGGCGTCGGCGAATACAGGGTCTAGCTCAACTGCCTTTTGCGCCAGTTCCATCGCCTGCTCCATGCTTTCGATGGTCACCAACCGTCCCTGCCGGTCCGCGTATCCGCCAAAAGCTGGCGCGATAGCTGAGCTTTGCAGGTAATAGTCCCAGGCCTCCATATCTTCGGTTCGGACAAGTGCTGCCCGGTCCATCTCTGTCGTGAGTAGCTCTGGTTCTATAGCGCCAATGATTTGAAGCCTGATCTCGTCCTGTACGGCAAAAATGTCGTGAAGGTCTCTGTCATAGAGTTCCGCCCAGATGTGCCTGCCATTTGCATCGATGAGCTGTGCGTTGATTCGAACCCGGTTTTCCACTTTGCGGACGCTGCCCTCAAGTATATAGCCAGCGCCCAGCGTCCTGGCTATCTCACGGACGTCCGTGGCTTTGCCTTTAAATGAAAACGTTGAGGTTCGGGAAATTACGGGAAACCCTCCGAATGACTGTAGGCCGGTGATGATGTCTTCCGATATTCCGTCGGAAAAGTACTCCTGGGCGGGATCTTGCGATAGATTTATGAATGGCAGCACCGCGATCGCGGCACGATTCGAAAAACCGGGTACCGATTGTGATACATCGACCAGTCCTTCCAGCGGGTCTGAATCCGTCAGCACATAGTTGTCGAGGATTACTATGACGAGCGCTGCGGCAAGCGCCGCAATGATGGCGTATTTGAGTTTCTGCCCCGTGAGTCTGGTAATACTCTTCTCTAAAGGTACGTCCTGGGTCTTTTTCATGCCTTGCGGTGTCATCTCGTAAGCCCAGGCCAGGATGACAGCGACGGGGAATCCTAAGATTAGGAAGAAGGTGATCGTCCGAGAAACCCAGTCCGGAGAATTAAACGTGGGGAGGACTATATCGGTGAACTGGATCAGTACCCAAGCCATCACAACGTAGGCTGCGCCTACCTTGAATACGTTTCGTCTTCGGAGTTCCCTCAGGAACGACATATTTTCTCCAGCGTGTTCGTCAAGCCTGAATTCTACCGGGAAACGACGCTCGTAGTCTGTCTGTCGCTACCGGAAATTCCTCGACCGCAGCAGCAACTCCCCCAGCAACGCACTGTGATCGATCAGTTTCCGGGCGATAATGTGAATCACCTTACCTTCGATCTGTACTTCCCCTTCTACGCCCATCAAGCGCGCATTCAGAAGCACGCTGCGCTGCTCGTCAGCAATTTTTTTCCACACGATCAGATTCGTGCAACCTGATTCGTCCTCAAGCGTGACAAAGGTGACTCCGCTGGCGGTTCCGGGTCGCTGTTTCGTGATGACCAGCCCTGCCACTTTCACCCGGCGGCCGCTCGGAATGCTCGGTAGACCATCAGATGATACGTAGTTGAATCGATCCAGGTATTTCGTATGAGTGCCATGGGATGACGCTCGAGTGTCAGCCCGAGATGTTGGTAGTCGGCAACGATGTTCTGCCCTTCCGTGGGGCGCCTCAGCAGCGGGACGGCTTCATAACGCTCCATCGAGGGAAAAAGCGCCGTCGGTTTTTCAACGCCGGCGACAGCCCAGCGGGCCCGGTGCCGGTGTCCCTCCAGTGTCGCCAGCGCACCTGCGGCAGCCAATGCGCCAAGTTCCCTGCGATTCAGGGCGGTGCGCTCAAGCAGCTGCTGAAGACTCCGATACAGACCGGATGAACGCATGTCGACGATCGTCTTACCCGCAGTTTCGGATAAGCCTTTGATCTGTCGCAAGCCCAGGCGTAATGCCAGCTTGCCACTTTGGCTTCTCTCCAGTGTGCAATCCCAGTCACTTTGATTGACACCCACGGCCCGCACTTCGACGCCATGACGCCGGACGTCCTGAATGAGTTGCGACGCCGAATAAAAACCCATCGGCTGGCTGTTTAGTAGTGCGGCCGTATACACCGCCGGTTCATGGCATTTAAGCCAGCAGGAAACATAAACGAGCAACGCAAAGCTGGCCGAATGAGACTCAGGAAAACCGTACTCACCAAAGCCCTTTATCTGTTTGAATATCTGCCGGGAAAAGTCCTCTGTATAACCCCGCTCCCGCATGCCCGTGATGAGCTTTTCTTCAAATTGGCCGAGACCGCCGCGACGTTTCCAGGCCGCCATTGCGCGACGCAGTCTGTCAGCCTCACCCGGCGTAAAGCCGGCGGCCACGACGGCCAGCTGCATCACCTGTTCCTGAAAAATAGGCACGCCGAGTGTGCGCTGCAGTACTTCCTTGACGTCATCGCTCGGATACTCGACGGCCTCCTCACCGGAGCGCCTGCGAAGATACGGGTGCACCATGTCTCCCTGTATGGGACCCGGGCGGATAATCGCCACTTCAATGACAAGATCGTAATAACAACGCGGCTTGAGTCGCGGCAACATCGCCATCTGTGCGCGAGACTCGATCTGGAACACACCCATCGTGTCGCCGTCGCAGATCATGTCGTACACTTTCGGGTCTTCCGCCGGCACCGTCGCGAGCGAGTACTCCCTGCCGTCGTATTCCCTGATCAGATCGAAGCTTCTCCTGATTGCGCTCAGCATGCCGAGACCCAGCACGTCGACTTTCAACAGCCCCAAGTCCTCAAGATCATTTTTCTCCCATTGAATGACGGTGCGATCTTCCATCGTCGCGTTTTCGACAGGTACCAGTTCCGACAAAGGTCTATTGGAGATGACGAATCCGCCAACATGCTGTGAAAGATGTCGCGGAAAACCGATGAGCTGACGCACGAGATAGAGCAGGCGTTTGATAACCGGGCTCTCGGGATCGAGCCCGGCCTCGAGCACCCGGCTGTCGTCGACCTCCTGGCCGTCCCACCACTGCATGGAACGGGCCAGCTTATCGACCTGCAGGCCGCTGAGCCCAAGCGCCTTGCCGACATCCCGCAGTGCACTTCGCGGCCGGTACGTTACCACCGCCGCGGCGAGCGCCGCACGCTCCCGTCCGTATTTTCCATAGATATATTGAATAACCTCCTCGCGCCGCTCGTGTTCGAAATCGACATCAATGTCCGGTGGCTCATTACGTTCTTTGGAGATAAATCGCTCGACGAGCATTGCCATGCGTCCCGGATCGACTTCGGTAATTCCCAAACAAAAGCAAACCGCCGAATTCGCTGCAGAACCTCGGCCCTGACACAGAATCCCCTGCGCCCTCGCATAAGTAACGATGTCATGCACGGTCAGGAAGTAGGGCTCATAGTTAAGATCGGCAATGAGTTCGAGTTCATGTTCTACGAGCTCCACGACCTTTTGTGGAACACCCTCAGGCCAGCGTCTTCGCATGCCCTGCTCGCTCAAATGACGCAGATAACTACCCGGCGTTTCACCGTCGGGTACCAGTTCATCCGGATATTCGTAACGAAGCTCATCGAGCGAGAAATCGATCAGACCGGCGATTTGCAGCGTCTCCCGAGTGAGTTCTGCGGGATAGATCGTCTCGATTGAGTCAGGAGACCGAAGGTAACGTTCGCCGTTCGGATACAGCGCGAAGCCTGCCCTGTCAATCGTCACCTTCTTCCGTATCGCCGTAATCGTGTCCTGCAACATACGACGCGAACGGCGGTGCATATGCACGTCACCGCTGGCAACGAGCGGCAAATCCATCGTCCGGCTTAAACTTTGCAGCCGGTTTAAGCGTTGACGCTCCAGGCCGTCGGCGAGCAATTCCACGGCAATCCACAGGCGCTCACGAAAAGCATCGCATATCCAGTGGTCTTCCGGTTTCAGTGTCAGTTGACTGTCGGGAATCCATAACAACAGGCAATCAGGCAGGCCATCGGTAAATTCGTCGGGCGTCAGTTTATAGCTGCCCTTCTCTGCTGCTCGTCTGCCATCGGTAATGAGGCGACACAAGCGGGCATAGCCAGCCCGGCTCTGTGCAAGGGCCACAAGCTTCAGGCCGGTACTGAGCCGGAATTCCGAACCGATGATGAGTTTTTTGAGCCCTGCGTTCTTTGCCGCCACATGGGCTCTTACGATTCCGGAGACGGAGCATTCGTCCGTGATAGCCAGCGCGCTGTAACTGAATTCTGCGGCCGTTTCGACAAGCTCTTCGGGATGTGATGCGCCCCTCAGGAATGTGAAATTGCTGAGTACATGCAGTTCGGCATACGCAATCATCGATCTTCAGTACTAGCGGCGCTAGCAGTGTGCTGAAAAAGTCTCAGGCGAGTGCGAGACAAGGCAAGAATCGGCGCGCGCCGCTCTCGCCCATCCCTGGGCTCCGCGGCATTGGGACGTCCTGTCCGGCAAGCGCAGTGTACACGCCAGTACATGAGCATTTTGAGCCGATTCTTAACGCAGTATCGTGCCGTCTGAGGATTTTTCACGCGCTGCTAGCCGAATATGCCGTGCAAATACCAGCCACCCGACCTGCGATCCTGATACACCCAGACATGTATGCCTGCCGGATTAACGGCAATGTAATAATCTCTCGCAATGCCATCGTCATCCCACCAGCCCGTCTCGAGGCGCTCCGGCCGGTCAGGCAGCTTTAAAATGCCCTGATACACCGGAGCACCCTGCTCGACCGGCAGCGGCCTCGGTTCCGGGAGCATCCACAGAGGCCTTCGCAATACCCTGCTTTCTTCGCACCAGTAGCTCGAAACAGCGGCACTCTCCGTCAGACCTGCAGGCATCCAGGCATACTGCGGGCGGTGCTCGGCGACAGTCGTGACACCATGTACTGATTCATCACCGATGCGTGCACTCATGCGCTCAACAAGGTGTGCGATGGGTTCACCCTGTCTCTTGCCCGCATTGTTAAAAGGCAACTTGGAAGTTCTTGCCGTGAGTAATTGACTCTGCCCGCCAGCTAAGCGAATCGCTATCACCGGTGCCGGCAACTGAAGCTGGTCAAACTTTATCTTTAGCAAATCAAACCAGTGCTGAACGCTGCGGCCTGCCTGCACACAACCCAGCGTCAGCTGGGTTGCGGGTTCCCGTAAATGAAAAAAGCCAAACAACACACGTTGCACACTTAATTGCCGCGTCAGTAAAAAACGCTCGAGTTCAATAAGCAGTTCCTGACAGATATTGAGCAGCAAATCACTCGCACTTTCTTCTTCGACCAATTCGTATTCCGAACAAAAACGTTCGGGCGCCCGATGAGATTGACGGGGATCTGGCAAGCGGCCCAGCGCGCGATCAAGTTCGAGTAAGCGACCCGCACCAAAACGCCGCGCAAAACCCTCTCGCGGCAATCGCAGGCAATCGCCGACGCAGGTAATGCCCATACCGCTCAACTGTTCCTTGACGGAACCCGGCCACCCAAGACAGCGTATTGGCAGCTTGCGCAATGCGCTGGTCAAGTCTGCCTGTTCCAGAATACAGGCCCTGCGGCCCGCCTTTGCCAGCCAGGTCGATGCCTTGGGCGTCGGTGCGATCGAAAGTAGCGCGCTGAAGCCCTGGCTCTCCAGACCGGTCGCGATTCTCTGCCGCAGGGACGAGGACCCGCCGAATAATTGCAGACTGCCGGCGATTTCCAGAAGCAACACGTTGGGCGTTTCGATGCAGACAAAAGAGGTGAATTGCTCTGCCCAGGCAGCCAGGGCTTCTAAAGCCTGTCGCTCCTGTTGCAGGCTGCGTTCCTTGAGACAAAGCGTTGGCAGGAGCGCTAATGCGGCATTCACCGCCAGTCCGGGGCTTATGCCCGCTGCCCTGGCTTTTTTGTTGGCCAGCAATATCCGCTTCATGCCCTCCCGGCCTTCGAATACCGCTATTGCTTCCCGGGCGTTCGTATCATCTAAAGCCTGAAACGGCAGGGCCGGCAGATAAATACAAAGCCACAGACGTCGTACCGGCGCCGCCCGAGGCGCTTCAGGTTCTGCGGCAGGCGTGAGCGACTGCTGCGCAGGCGTTTTTTGTAAGTGAGCAGGCCCTGTTATTACGGAGGGAGTCGGGGCGGCTTCCCGCAAAATGGCGGGCGATTTATCCGGGGACGACATGATTAACCCGAAGCTTGTACGAGCGTCCGGTTTGTGACCGGGTCTCGTGCAATGTTCGGGTTAACCCGCATAGTCCCGCACCACGGCCGGGCGGCCGCCGCGACTTTTCAGAATACCCAAATCCGTGCCTTTTTCACCCGCTATGAGCTGAATACGCAAGGCAGCAGCCGACGCCTGAGCCCGGGCTTTCAGCGGGCGAAATGCTATTGCCCAGCTCTGTCCTTTCTCGGCAGCGAGTTGCAAACGCCGGCTGGAATAGTCATCCAGCGTATCCAGCCACATGAGTACGGCCGCACAATTGCCGGAAGACAAAGCCTGTTCGGCTGCCCACAAGGTCTCATTCTCCTGCCTGGGACGCACAATCAATACCTGTGAAAGGTTGATACCCCATTGCAACAATGCGGGTGGGTAGGGTTGGAAAGGCGGTGCTATCCAGGCTATCCAGCCTGCCTCTGCTGCCTCACTGTCTTCCGATTTACTGAGGCGGGCTAGTGCCGGCATCAACAATTGAAGCTCGCCCATGCCATAGTGCTCGAGCAGAATTTCGGTCAGGGCATGCTGTGGCCAACCACCGCCCGGCAAATAGCGATCGAGTTTTGGGTAGCCGCTGGGGAGACCTTGCCAGCCCGGGGTATTTGCCTGATCCCGCCCCCGCCAGAGACGCGGGTTTTGCAGTAATTTCTCGAGCGTGTCGGCCACAATGCAACAAGGTTTGCTTAGTGCCGGGACAAACTGTCACGGATGACGCCAACAACAACACCCTCGATCACCATCGTTTGTGTGTTCAGATCCACCTGTATCGGTTCGAAATCCTCGTTCTCCGGTAACAGCCAGACCGTGGAACCCTCCTGGCGATAGCGTTTGACGGTGACTTCGTCCTCCACTCTGGCCACAACGATCTGCCGGCTGCGCACTTCGGGTGTGCGGTGTACCGCAACGAGATCGCCGTCGAGAATGCCTGCGTTCTTCATACTCATGCCATGTACCCGCAGCAGGTAATGCGGCTTGGGGTTAAACAGAGCCGGATCGAGCCTGTAATGTGTCTCGATATGCTCCTCTGCCAGGATCGGACTACCGGCCGCCACCCTGCCGACCAGCGGCAGACCCAGCTGCTCGCGCAGTGAATCCTTGAGCTGTATGCCCCTGGACGTCCCCGGCACGAGTTCCAGCACCCCCTTGCGCTGCAATGCCCGCAAATGCTCCTCGGCCGCATTGGCAGACTTGAAGCCGAGCTCTTTAGCGATCTCCGCACGCGTGGGCGGCATACCGGAATCGACTATAAATTCTTGAATCATATGGAGAATTTCAGATTGTCTGGGCGTCAAACCTTGCATCGCAATAACCCTGTATAAATAAACAGTTCCTGGGATTATATACAGGTATCAGTTCGGCGCAAGTCGTTATTCGTCGAACCGGGCAAGCAGAGATGGGTGTGTCGCTGAGCATCGTATTGTCCGGGCGGAGCAGGATGCGGGAGCGAGGACACGCCGATGTGAGCGGAGCCAGGGATGGCGCAGCTAACTTTAGCGAAGCGATGCACCCGTCTCCGGTTTCCAGGCCCGAATCGCGTAACCGGCAATAAAGCGAAATGAACCAACAAGATCATAAACAATACCCTGTCGCGTGAAACAGACAGTAACCGAATAAAAACAAGGTTTTCATTGAAGCCCAGGGCATATTAGGAAATAATGCGCCTGCAGTTTTATTCCAACAGAGGAAATTTGGATGATGATTAAGAATGTACTGAAAGTGAGCGCACTCGTGCTCGTGCTCGGGGTGGCCTCTGGATGTGCCAGCCAGGAAGCAATCGACAGGGCACAAGCGACAGCGGACAGTGCAGCAAGAGATGCGGCAGCAGCCAAATCTACAGCTGAGGCTGCCCGTGCAGCGGTGGACGGTGCAGCGCAGTCAGCTGCTAGCGCTCAAAGCACTGCAGATCGGGCTTTGGCTGCAGCTACCGAAGCTCAGGCTTGCTGTGATGCGAACCGCGATCGTTTGGAGCGCATGTTCCAGAAATCTATGTCTAAGTAGCCGAAAGACTACGAAGATTTTACTCAAACGCCGCGCTTGTCGCGGCGTTTTTTATCGTTCTACCGACCGGCATGGGAATGCCGTCGGCTCGCTCGAGCAGGTCCTCCGCCCGCTCCCAGTCGAGTTCGCCGGCACGTGTATTCGTTGCAGCGACGAACTGTTCAGTCAGCGCCGTCAGTATGTTGCGCTCGGGCTGCACGAGTAAATCTTCCGGCAGCACTTCATTAGTTATCTCTCCGGAATCAGTTTCGAAAGGCACAATCTCAAGCGCGCGGTGAACTTCCATGACAAGTTCGTCGCCGTGCCAACCGACTTTGACGGGCTCGTTGATGATTCGTACCGGCGTGTTGACACTCACCTGGTCAAACAGGAAACGTATGTCTTCGGGAAACATCCGTATGCAGCCATGCGTTACCCTCATGCCAACACCGGCTGGGCGATTGGTGCTGTGTATCAGGTAGCCGGGCAGACCGAGCCGCATCGCAAACGCGCCTAAGGGATTTTTCGGCCCCGGCGGCACGATCCTGGGCAGTGGGTCGCCGTCGGCCGCGTGTTCTGCACGCACCGATTCCGGCGGGTACCAGGTCGGGCTCCTCACTTTCGAAATGATGCGCGTCAGGCCCAATGGGGTCTCCCAATCCATGCGGCCGATGCTCATCGGATAAGTCATGACGATTGCCGGCTCACCATCTTTTGGTTCCGGAAAATAGTACATGCGGTATTCGGCAAGATTCAGTATCACGCCCTTTCTTGGTCCGGGCGGTAACACATACCGGGTGGGCAGCAGGACCTCGGTGCCCTCGCCCGGCAACCAGGTGTCTACCTCGGGGTTGGCACGTACGATGTCTTCATAACCAAGGCCGTGGCGACGCGCAAGATCGAGCAGTGTCTCGTCGGCGCGCGCAGCGACCACCGTCAACGCACCGACAACATCGTTGTCGTCGGGTGGCAATTCAAATTGCTCCGCCTGCACTGCGATAGGCAGCGCCATGAAGAACAACAGGGTCAGCATGTGCTGTCGAAAAATCATTGTCCTATTTCTTCTCTCTCGATGACCTCGGTTTCCGACTCGGCCGCGGCAAGCCAGTCCTGCAGCGCCTCGCTCTGTAGCAGGCGCTCCGGGTAGGCAGTGGCCGACTCCGGCAGGTTGATGCCATACGTGCGGAATCTCAGGACGACCGGGGCATACATCGCATCCGCCACGCTAAAGTTGCCGAAAAGCCAGTCGCCGCCCGATCGGTATCGCCTCTGGCAGTCTGACCAGATCGCGAAAATCCGGTCGATATCGGCGGCGAGCGCATCAGGTAACGGTACTCTACGCCCCATTGCACGACAATTCATAGGCATTGCTTCACGCAAAACCGAAAACCCTGCGTGCATCTCTGCGCAAACGCTTCTCGCATGGGCCCTTGCCCTGGGATCAGACGGCCAAAGCTTTTTTTCGGGCCAACGCTCGGCGACCGTTTCGGCAATTGCCATCGTGTCCCAGATCGCCTGCCCGTCCAGAATCAGCACGGGCACGCAGCCAGCCGGCGAATACTGCGCAATTCTTGCGGCACATCCTTGCGTATCGAGGGCGATACGCTCTTCCTCGAATTCGATGCCGGCCTCGGCCAGCAGGAACCATGACCGCAGGGACCAGGTCGAGTAGTTCTTGTTGCCTATGATGAGTTTCGCGGTCATGCAATCGTTACCTGATAGTCCCCGCACCCATGGTAAACCAAGGCGCTGCCGGGGTCCTCGATTCCGGTTTTTTGTCTCTCGAGATTTACCCGATATGCAATTGAATTGACCCAATTCGGTGAGGCCGGTAGCCTGTCAGGCCCCAAGCACCTCCGGACAAGCCACATGGGAATGCGATTTTCAATCGAACTCAGTGATCGGGATCTGGATTTCTTTCGCCAGGCTTTGAAAAAGTCCCGCGATGCGGTTCGACATGCCGATGAGTCGGAAATCATCGAAGCCATCGGCGATATATTGGCCGAGATCAAAAAAGAAGGGCCTTTGCCGGATTTCGTGGCGCGGCGCATCCCGAGACTCGAGTCATTGATCAGGATGCTGCAGGACGATGAATGGGCGCTGCCGACAGATGAGCGAGAACGCTTGCTGGCGATGTTCGTGTATTTCGGCGACCCGGAGGACATTCTGCCTGACTACATCCCGGTCATTGGATATCTTGACGACGTCATCATGATCGAACTGGTCGTTCGGGAGTTACGGCACGTACGTGAAGCCTATGACGATTTTTGTGACTTCCGGGACAGCTACGATAAACAGTTCAAAACCGGACACGATCCGGCAGTCCGCCGCGATCGCATCGACCGAAAGCGACAAACTTTACATCAAAGAATGAAAAGGCGGCGTAAAAGCAGTGGCAAGCGAGGCGCGATTTCGTGAACCCCTAGTAGCGCATTAGGACCGAGCCCCAGGTAAACCCGCCGCCAAAGGCTTCCATCAGGATAAGTTGTCCGCGTTTGATCCTGCCATCGCGAACAGCGACGTCCAGCGCCAGGGGCACCGAGGCGGCCGATGTGTTGCCGTGATCCTGCACGGTGACAATCACTTTTTCCATCGGCAGACGCAGCCTCTTCGCCGTCGCCTGTATGATTCTCAGGTTGGCCTGATGGGGAATCAGCCAATCGAGATCGTCTTTATCGATGCCGTTCGCTTCAAGCGCAATGGTTGCGACATTGCTGAGGGTCTTGACGGCGACTTTGAATACCTCATTGCCACTCATGATGATTCTCGAATCACCGACACCTGCCTTGGCTAAGTCCTTGGACACGCCGACCGGATAATAAAGGAGTTCCTTGTATTTCCCGTCTGCGCCGAGATGGGTGGACATGATTCCCGGCTCATCGGCAGGCTTGACGATGACCGCACCGGCACCATCGCCGAACAGTACGCAGGTCGTTCGATCGGTCCAGTCGATCAGTTTTGTAATGATCTCCGCGCCAATAACCAGTGCACATTTCGTTTCGCCGGCGCGAATGAATTTATCTGTCGTTGTTAAAGCGTAAATGAAACCGGTGCAAGCTGCTTCAATGCTGAATGCAGGACAACCGTGAATACCGAGTTTTTCCTGAATGATCGTGGCGATGTTAGGGAATATCAGGTCCGGGCTGGTCGTACCGACGACGATCAGATCGATGTCCTCAGCGGTAATGCCGGCACTCTCGATGGCATTCTTTGCCGCTTCCACGCACAGATCGGATGTCAACTCATCTTCTGCCGCAACGTGACGCCGTTCCACACCCGTACGCGTGCGGATCCACTCGTCACTCGTTTGTACTATCTTCTCCAGGTCCGCATTCGTCATGATGCGTTCCGGCAAATAACGTCCCGTTCCTACGATTTTCGAATAGATCATGCAGCTTCCTGTTGCAACAAGTTACCGATTTGCAGCGGTACCTGGTTCTTGACCTCGACCAGCCCTGTATCGATCGCATGCTGAAACGCATACGAATCAGCGCTGCCGTGACTCTTGATAACGATACCATTAAGACCGACGAGCGACGCACCATTGTAGTTGCGCGAGTCCATTTCCACAGCCAGGCTTTTCAGAACGGGCCCGGCCAGCAATGCCTGAAACTTCGCAAACAGGTTGCGCGAAAAAGCCCGGCGCAGATAGTGTATCGACAAGCCTACCGTGCCTTCCATTGTCTTGATCGCAACATTACCGGTAAAGCCGTCTGACACGACAACATCGGCTTTGCCCGAGAAAATCTCGTTACCTTCGATAAAACCGACGTAGTTCAGGCCGCTCTCATTCAGCAAAGCGGCCGCATCCCTGACCGTACTGTGTCCCTTCGTGTCCTCGACGCCGATATTCAGTAATGCGATGCGAGGTCTGTCGAGCCCGCGGATATCGCCGGTGATGATCGAACCCATGACCGCGAACTGAAACAGTTGCTCCGGGCTGCCGACGGTATTGGCGCCGAGGTCGAGCATATGAACAGTGCCACCGATCGACGGCAGCTCTGCGATGATCGCCGGTCTGTCGATGCCGGGCAGCATCTTGAGCACGTACTTGGCGGTTACCATCAGGGCCCCCGTGTTGCCGGCACTGACACAGGCCTGAGCGGATCCCTCTTTGACCATGTTGATGGCAACGCGCATCGAGGAATCCTTCTTCTTGCGAAGCGCATCGGCCGGTGACTCCGACATACCGACCACTTCCGTCGACTGACGGATCGTGAGGCGCTTCTCTTCGCCGACAATCCTCGTAATGTGGCCGGCCAATTCCTCGCCATCGCCGACCAGCACAAGCCGGAGGCCCGGATGTTTTTCCAGCGCTGCGCGAGCGGCCCGAACGACCACCTCGGCGCCGAGATCGCCGCTCATCGCATCAAGAGAAATTACTGAGCTTGTACCCACGGAATCACGAGGTCAGGCTGTCGCCTTCACCGAGACTGTGAACGCCTACTCTTCTTCGTCTTCTTCGGGCTGCACGACAACCTGGTTGCCGCGATAAAATCCATCGGGCGTGACACGATGCCGAAGATGCGTTTCTCCTGAGGTTGGATCCACAGACAGGGTCGGTCCTTTCAGTTTGTCGTGTGAGCGTCGCATGTCGCGCCGCGAACGTGTCTTACGACTTTTTTGAACTGCCATTTTTATCTCCAATAAATGATGACACTCATGCGCCACCATCAAATCCAAAATCTTTCGTCAGCTGCGATCTGACGAATTATCAATTCGGGTCGCGCATTTGCGATTTCAAATCGGCAAACGGGCGAACTTTTCCCGGTTCCTCTGCAAGCAGCTTTTTTGCCAGCGGTCCGCACATCGCAGAATCGTCATGAGCCGCCGACAATGGCATCGCCATGATCAGCGCTTCGTCAACTATGTCCAGGGGCCGCACAGTATCTTCTGCTGTCTCCCAGATTTCGTATTCTTCAAACGCTGTTGCATCACCGCCAGGTATCAGCAACATCAATTTCAACTGTGCGTTAAGTGATATCTCAAACGGTTCCAGACAACGCTGGCAAACCGCATCAATTCTTGCCGAAATCTGTCCCTCTAGCGCCGGAATCTGACGGCGCACATCGGCCCAGCCAAACGCAAGTCTAATGTCTATCGGCGCATCCCGCCATTTTTGTGGAATTTCTGCGCCTGTGACGCTGGCCAGATCCGCCTCCACGACCTTTCTCAACCTGGGGAATTCCGATAATTTTCCTTTTGTTTCAATCACTTGACCGCTTGCAGCCAGCTGTGCGGGCAGCGCCCGATCGGTGAGTGGATTGGCCATGGCGCGCGCATCATAAGGGCAGTTTTCCATGCTGTCAAAAAAAGCGGTTACACTCGCCTGATTGACTCAACATACTGATTAAGCATGCAAAACCCGGCCGCGGGCCCTATCGTTCTAGCCTCCTCCTCCGCCTACCGGCGGAGCCTGCTCGATCGTTTCCTGGGCGAGTACGAGGTGGTGTCGCCCAGGGTCGATGAGTCCGGCGACGGCAGCGAGCTACCGGAACATCTTGCAGAACGTCTGGCGCGGGAGAAGGCCGAGGCGGTGTCGAGCGCCCATCGCAACTCGCTGATTATTGGTGCCGATCAGATCGCGGTGCTCGATGGCCAGGTTCTCGGCAAGCCCGGTGATCACCAGAGGGCCCTCGAGCAGTTGCTTGCGGTATCGGGGAAATCGCTGCAGTTCCTGACAGCAGTTTGCGTACTCGGTCCGGGCGGGCGAACACGACACGAACACATCGACCGTACCGTTGTGCACTTTCGTCAATTCGACCTGCGACTGGCAGAGATCTATCTGAGACACGATGAACCGTATGACTGCGCCGGCAGTTTCAAGATCGAGGGCGCTGGTTTTGTTCTATTCGAATCCGTTCAAACAGACGACCCGACCGCACTGATCGGCTTACCCATGATCTGGCTGGCAGGGACATTGCGCGAGCTCGGCTATCTGCTCCCCTGACGGTTCTTGGTGCCCGGCACCATCTCCACTAGTGATATGGATTGCAAGGCTTGTCGCAGAGACCGTGGCCCGCAGGGATGCGGGCCCCGAGCCTACATGGACGTACTTGCGGCGCGTCTCTGAGACAAGCCTTGCAATCCATATCCTTGATCGTGGTACCGGGGCTTTTAGGGACAGCAGTGATCTGACATCTTTTTCACTACCTGTGCCGCTTCCTGGATTTTCTCGCCTGCAATCCGTGAGTCAGGAAATGATCAAGGTCATCGGCGAGCGGCGCCGTGAAATGTTGCTCATTGCCGCTACTGTCCGGAAAGGAAATCGACTGCGCGTGCAGAAAAAGACGTTTGAGCCCCAGCTTCCTGGCCTGCCGATTGGCGTCCGCATCACCATATCGCTCGTCGACAACGAGTGGATGGCCGACGCTTTGTGCATGTACCCGTATCTGGTGTGTACGTCCGGTCAGCGGCCGACATTGCAGCAGGCTAAAGGCACCGTATGTCCGCGATAGGCTGATGCGGGTCTCTGCCGGCTTCCCCTGGTCACTGACAACGACGTGACGCTCTCCGCTTTTTCGATGCTCAACATTAAGAGGCGCGTCGATCAGGTAGTCACCGTATTGCCAGTCTCCGGCAGCCAGCGCCAGATAGTTTTTTTCCACAAGACCCTGGCGAAACTTCTCGTGCAACTCGCGAAGCGCGCTTCGCCGTTTGGTGAGAACGAGGCAACCCGAAGTTTCGCGGTCGAGCCGGTGCGCCAGCGACAGATCTTTCAAATCAGGACGCGAAGCCCGCAGGAGCTCGATCACACCGTGACTGATGCCACTGCCACCATGAACCGCGACACCGCCAGGTTTATTGATGACCAGCAATCGCTTGTCTTCGAAAATGATACGCTCCAGCATATCCTCCGCCAGCTTTGCGGGCGGCGGCGCCCCCGGCGCATTGACTCGGGCTGGCGGCACGCGGACTTCGTCTCCTGGCTGCAACTTGTATTCGGCCCTGATGCGGCCACCATTGACGCGGACCTCACCCCGGCGCAAAAGGCGATAAATCCGACTTTTCGGCACACCGGGTAGCGCGTTCAGCAGGAAATTGTCGATTCTCTGCCCGGCGAAATCTTCGCCGATACTGATCTTGCGGACGCCCGTCCGCAGTGTTTTTGGAGATTCCGGAACCATCACAATGACTTGTATCACGTTGCCGTGGTGACCTGCTGTGTTATATTACCGGCCTGCGAGGGCAATGGAACTCGATTCAACCCTCGCGACGAGTGAATCACGACCGCGGTAAGCCTCTGATTTGTCGTGATTGTTTTGTATTTTAGGCTTCGCACTACGCGAGACCTGTATCCATTTGGCAGCGAGCACGGCATACCGGCGCGAGCACCAAAGCGGCTTTGCCGCAGGGTAACAATGATCAGTATTCTGGCCGGCCAGATCGAAAGCGATCGGGCCTTTTCGAAGCATATGAGCCTCACGTTTGCGCGCGCCCTGCGCCGCGCACTCTGTACTGATTTGTCCTGCGCGGCCCCTTCGGCCACACCCCGCCTGTCCTGTTTGCTGCCCATCACTGATAACAAAGTAGGGCATCATGAAAAGAATGTTGATAAACGCGACCCAGGCAGAGGAGTTGCGCATGGCGATGGTCGACGGCCAGCGCCTGTACGATCTGAACATAGAGTTACCATCCGCCGAACGTAAGAAAGCCAATATTTACAAGGGAACGATCACGCGCATCGAGCCAAGCCTCGAGGCCGCGTTCATCAATTATGGTGCCGAGCGCCACGGATTCCTGCCGTTAAAGGAAATATCCCCGGAGTACTTCGTTTCCGAAGTCGAAAAGGGCTCTAAACCGAATATCAAAGAGGTCCTCAACGAGGGCCAGAACATCGTCGTTCAGATTGACAAGGAAGAGCGCGGCAACAAGGGCGCCGCGTTGACGACCTACGTCAGCCTGGCAGGACGTTTTATCGTCCTGAAACCGAACAAGTCACGTTCGGGCGGTGTCTCGCGGCGCATCGTCGGTGAAGACCGGGATCTTGCGCGCGAGTCGCTCACGGAGATCGACGTACCCAAGGGCATGAGCGTCATTCTTCGCACCGCCGGCATCGAGCGCGGCGCCGAGGAATTTACCTGGGACCTGGACAACCTGCTTGCCGTATGGGAAGCAATCAAGACAGTCGTCGTCGAGCGACCCTCCCCGTTCCTGATTTATCGCGAAAGCAACGCCGTCGTTCGCGCGTTGCGCGACTATCTCACCAACGAGATCGGCGAGATTCTCATCGATGATGAAAAAACGTATGAGGAAGCGCAGGAATTTGTCGAACAGGTCATGCCGCACAATCTGCGCAAGCTGAAACACTACACAGATTCGGTGCCCTTGTTCACGCGATACCAGATCGAATCTCAGATCGAATCTGCGTTCGCCCATTCGGTTACGCTGCCCGCCGGCGGCAGCCTCGTCATCGATCATACCGAGGCGCTGGTGTCCATCGACATCAACTCGGCAAGAGCGACCAAGGGCAGCAACATCGAAGCGACCGCATTGACCACCAACCTTGAGGCGGCCGACGAAATCGCACGCCAGTTGCGGCTGCGTGACCTTGGCGGGCTGATTGTCATCGACTTTATCGATATGGGCCCGCAAAGAAACCAGCGGGAAGTCGAGAACCGGCTGCGCGAAGCCGTGAGAGCAGACCGCGCACGCGTCCAGATAGGCAAGATCAGTCGCTTCGGCCTGCTGGAAATGTCGCGACAGCGATTGCGTCCGTCTCTGGGCGAGTCGAACTATATGACTTGCCCCCGTTGTTCCGGTATCGGCAATATTCGCAGCGTTGAGTCGCTCGCACTGGCTATTCTGCGCATCATCGGCGAAGAGGCAAGAAAGGAGCGCACTGCCAAAGTTATTGCACAGTTGCCGGTCGAAGTCGCAACTTACCTGTTGAATGAGAAACGTAGCTGGCTCCAGAGTCTCGAGTCGCGCAACGATATGCAGGTCGTTATGGTTGCTAATCCGGCTCTGGAAACGCCGCATTACCGGATCCGCAGAGTCCGGGATGACCAGGTCGAGTTGCCCGAGAACGTCGGCATCAGTTACACGCTGGCCGAAACCGTCGATGAACCGGAAACCCCGCAGACGATGCAGGATCGCAAAGTAACAGAGCCGGCCGCAATCGCGACTGTCACACCGCTCACACCCGTACCCAAGCCGAGAAAGCGGAAAAAAAGTCCTGGTATCTTTGCATGGCTGGCCGGATTATTCGCTTCTTCGCCCGATGCTCGTGGCAGCAAGAAACGCCGTAGTCAGACAAGAACACGCAAGAAGCCTGACAGCCGTGGCCGTGGCGCGCAGCGCGGACGCCGTCCCAGCGACGCAAAGAAAACTGCTGCCGGCAAGAAGACTCCACGGTCGAAGCAGCAGAGCAAGCGACGCAGCAAGAAGGCCTCAGGCGAAGATACTGCCCGAAAGTCGCAGGAAGCTCGCAAGGAAAAACGATCGGCTTCCGGATCTGACCAACGATCGAAGGCGCGCGATCAAAAACAGGATGACAGTCGCAAGCAGGCGCGCGATGAGACCCGGGGCGATGGCCGAAAGACCGGGCCCAAACGCCGCAGCCGTGGTGGAAGACGCCGCAGACGGAGCACCGAAGACAGTACCGCCGCTGCACAGGCCGGCAATGGACAGAAGGCTACTGAGCCTTCGACTGACAGGCCGGAAGCAGTTGTACAGGCACCGGTGGGCGACCAGGACTACGCTGGAACCCCCAGGGGCCCGGCGGAAGAGCCGATCGTCGTCTCGATGATTCCGGAGGGCCCTGTCGCAGCACCGCCGGCAGATGTGCCAGCAGAGCCACCGGTAAATTTACAGGTGGACGACAGTCAGTCTGCCGATTACGACATCACCCAGCCCGAACTGCCGGTTCTCGATTTACAGCTGTACGAATCTGACGCGAGCCCGGCTCCCGAAACGAAGACCGAGTCGGAGACGCCGGCACCAGCTGTCGATAAGCCACCCGCCGTCGAACGCAAAGCCGAAGCGAAAAAGCCGACTGAAACAGAGGCTGCGGCTCCAACAGAGACTACGGCTCCAACAGAGACTATGGCTCCAACAGAAGCCAGGCCTCCAAAAGCGGCCAAGCCCCAAGCCGAGGACAAGCCGGAAAAGAAGGCCGAAGCCAAACCCGAGGACATTAGCTCGGATGATGACAAACCCGCAGGCAGGTTGCTGCCGTGGGAACCGGCAACCCCGGCACCAGGTCCGACGGACCGGGAAGCGGCGGACAAGGATTAGCCGAAGCTGCTTTCCCGTTTCAGCGTCTCGAGTAATCCTCGGGACGCCTCTTCGACAAGGTCGAGTACGCGCTCGAAGCCGACCGCACCGCCGTAATACGGGTCGGGTACTTCCAGCTCACGGCCCGGCCCGGCGAATTCCAGGAACAAGCTGATCTTGCTCCGCCGATGTTCGGGCGCGCTGTCCTGCAGTATCAGGAGATTGTCCTCGTCCATCGCCAGGATATAGTCGAAATGCTCGAAGTCTTCGTCAATGACACGCCGCGCGCGGATATTGCTCAGCACGAAGCCGCGACGCTCGGCCGCGGCCTGGGCACGCCGGTCGGGTGGCTCATTGACGTGATACGCATGGGTGCCTGCCGAATCGACGCGGATATGGGCATCCAGACCGGCGTCACTGACGACTTTGCGAAAAACGCCCTCGGCCGTCGGCGAGCGACAGATGTTGCCCATGCACACGAATAATACGCTGATCCTTGATTGGTCAGTCATAACTTTTTGATTTTGTTTGCATAATAGTCCGAACAATTCCGGCGAAATCCGCTGACGTCCGGTTCTACTTGTCGCCAGAATTGTAGCCTGGGGCAAAAAACATCGTGCG
>PVMK01123890.1_pt1 | contig 53302 bp, 50 predicted proteins | sample 1853481 | NCBI WGS metagenome assembly PVMK01 (sample SAMN08533507, study PRJNA380276) | Marine sediment metagenome, whole genome shotgun sequencing project.
AGAACCTGCTCGACCTGGAACCGGAAATCCGCGCCCGGGAAGGGCTGTTCATGGCATTCCAGTATCCGGTTGAAATTCCCGGTGTCAGTAACCTCGATGATTGTTAACGGGTTTTGCAAGGACGTATTCAGGGAATTGCCAATGGAGTTCGCCGTCGAGGCCCAGAAGTTACTGGGCATAAGCCTGGAAGGTTCAGTCGGATAGGCTCCCCAAATTTTTTAATCAAGCGCAGAAAATAATGTTATCAATACAAGATTTACACGCATCCGTTGACGGAAAACCAATTCTCAGGGGAATCAACCTGGAAATCGGCTCGGGCGAAGTTCATGCCATTATGGGGCCCAACGGGTCTGGGAAAAGTACCCTCGCAAACGTGCTGGCAGGAAGGGACAACTATAAAGTGACGTCCGGGAAAGTCACCTTCAAGGGAGAGAACCTGCTCGACCTGGAACCGGAAATCCGCGCCCGGGAAGGGCTGTTCATGGCATTCCAGTATCCGCTTGAAATTCCCGGTGTCAGTAACCTGTACCTGCTCAAGGCTGCGATCAACTCGGTCCGCAGGCACAGGTTGCTGACACCGGGATTTCAACAGGATACTGGAATGCCATGAACAGCCCTTCCCGGGCGCGGATTTCCGGTTTCAGGTCGAGCAGATTGTCTCCCTTGAAGGTGACTTCCCCGGACGTCACTTCATAGTTATCCCTTCCCGCCAGCACATTTGCCAGGGTACTTTTCCCAGACCCGTTGGGCCCCATAATGGCATGGACTTCGCCCGAGCCGACTTCCAGGTTGATTCCCCTGAGAATTGGTTTTCCGTCAACGGATGCATGTAAATCTTGTATTGATAGCATTACTTTCTGCGCTTGAATAATAAAATTTAGGGAGCCTCTAACTATCCGACTGAACCTTCCAGACTTATGCCCAGTAACTTCTGGGCCTCGACAGCGAACTCCATTGGCAATTCCTTGAATACGTCCTTGCAAAACCCGTTAACAATCATCGACACCGCGTCCTCTTCAGAGAGCCCACGCTGGCGACAATAGAAAAGCTGGTCTTCACCGATTCGTGAAGTAGTCGCTTCATGTTCAACCACCGCAGTCGGATTTTTGACCTCCATATAGGGGAAGGTATGGGCACCGCATTTGTCGCCCATTAGCAGTGAATCGCATTGCGAGTAGTTTCTGGCCTTTTCGGCGCCTTTTACAACCTTTACCAGTCCGCGATAAGAGTTTTGTCCATGCCCGGCAGAAATGCCCTTGGATATGATGGTGCTGCTGGTATTATTTCCGATATGCACCATTTTTGTTCCGGTGTCGGCCTGCTGGTAATTGTTGGTCAGGGCCACAGAGTAAAACTCCCCGATTGAGTTATCACCCTCCAGCAGGACGCTGGGATACTTCCAGGTAATGGCTGATCCAGTTTCAACCTGGGTCCATGAGATTTTGGAATTTTCCCCTTTGCAGACGCCTCGCTTGGTAACGAAGTTATAGATTCCTCCCTTGCCGTTTTCATCGCCCGGATACCAGTTCTGCACCGTGGAGTACTTGATTTCAGCGCCTTTCATTGCGACCAGTTCCACCACAGCTGCATGCAACTGGTTCTCATCACGCATGGGGGCGGTGCATCCTTCCAGGTAACTGACATAACTGTCTTCTTCCGCAATAATCAGTGTCCTTTCAAACTGCCCGGTATTCATGGCATTGATACGAAAATAGGTAGAAAGCTCCATCGGGCAGCGCACGCCCCTGGGTATATAAACGAAAGAACCTTCGCTGAATACGGCAGAATTCAGCGCGGCATAGTAGTTATCGCCTGCGGGAACCACCGAACCCAGGTATTGCCGCACCAGGTCGGGATGGTCTGCCAGGGCTTCGGACAAAGGGCAGAAAATCACACCCGCTTCAGAAAGGGTCTTCTTGAAAGTAGTGACGACGGATACGCTATCGAATACCGCATCCACGGCAACCTTTACCCCGGCAAGCATCTTTTGCTCATCAATGGGGATACCCAGCTTCTCATAGGTTTCCAGCAGTATCGGGTCAACCTCATCGAGGCTGTCCAGCAGCTTCTTCTGCTTCGGGGCTGAATAATAGCTGATGTCCTGGAAATCGATCGGCGAGTAGTGGAGGTGCGGCCACTTCGGCTCATTCATTTTCAGCCACCCGCGATACGCCTCAAGGCGCCACTCGAGCAGGAATTCCGGCTCGTTTTTCTTTGCAGAAATCGTCCGTATGACATCTTCATTCAAACCGGGAGGCAGCGTATCGGCATCAATATCGGTAACAAAGCCTTCCTTGTATTCACGCTGGACCAGGTTTGTCAGGTCCCCTTCTGTATAGGAATTGTCTGTATTGGACTTGTCTGTATTGGACATATCAGTGTTCGACATGATCAGTTCACTTTGAGATTTTGGTCATTCGCGGTGGATTCCAGTGCCGGAAAATCGACAAACTGGCGATCCTGGTGGTCGATGCCGCTTTGCCGCATCAGCTCGCCAAGTGGGATTCCCGCAAGAAAACCGTATAGCTGATCGCTCAGCTCGCTCCATAGCCCATGGGTCAGGCACCGCTTGCCTTCGTGGCAGTTCTGCTTGCCCTCACACTGGGTAATATCGAGGGGCTCATCCACCGCCACAACGATATCAGCGATACTTATCTGGTCTACATCCCGGGCCAGCACATAACCCCCGCCCGGACCCCGGGTACCTGCAACCAGGTCAGATTTTCGCATTTTTGCAAACAGCTGTTCCAGGTAGGATAATGAAATTCCCTGGTTATCCGATATGCTCTTTAACGTAACCGGCCCATTGGCCTGGTTGATAGACAGGTCAATCATGGCTGTAACAGCATATCGTCCTTTTGTTGTCAATCGCATAATCTGGGCTCTTTAGTTCGTTAAATCAATCGGCTGGGGCAAATTCAATGCAAAATTCTTTCAGAAACGGTCAAAACTATCTGTATAATAGGATAGACTTACGCAAATAGTTGTAAATCAGCGTTTAATCCCAGGCAAACGATCAAAATCCAAATGGGGGAAATTGATGACAGTACATATAACCTAGTATTATAGTAGGTTTTTATTGTACAAACAATATCAATACCTTATATTGCTCCATAAAATGGGTGAATTACCCGGTCGGCGCATCGGGCTACAGGCAGCAGTAGACCGCGGCAAATTAAATCCGGGAAACGAATTCACTACTTTGCAATCCAGATGATCTGATAAAAAACCAAAATGAGCGAAGCACAGCAGGAACAGGTCAGTTTACCGGGACTGGCCAGAAAGATGGTTGCCAGGGGGCTGATTACCGAAAACGCGGCCATGGAGGTAATGAAAAATGCATTACACGAAAACCGTTCATTCTTCCTGCAGTCTGTAGAACAGAATTCGGTTCCTCTGGTAGAGGCGAGCAATCTGGCTTCTGAAGAGCTGGGAATTCCAATGTTCGAACTCGATTCGCTTAATACCGAACTCGCCCCCATGCAACTGGTGTCTGAAAAACTGATTGAAAAACACCATGTGCTGCCTTTGTTCCTGCGCGGGCAAATACTGTTTATTGGTGTGGGAGACCCCGGCAACAATACACCACTGGATGAAATCAAGTTCAATACCGGGCTCAACATCAGCGCGGTGCTGGTAGACCCAAGGAAGCTTGCATTACTCATTGACAAGCTGGTGCAGCCAGATGCTGAATTTTCCCTCAGCGACATTGTTGAAGAGGGCGGTCTTGATGACATAGACCTCACTGCAGAAGTCGATGACCCGTTGATTGAAGAAGCACTGGACCTGCAGATAGATACGCCTATCGTCAGGTTCGTTAACAAGATTCTGCAGGACGCCATTCGAAAATCTGCTTCGGATATCCATATCGAGCCGTTCGAGAGATTGACGCGAATTCGATTCAGGATTGATGGTGTACTCCATGATGCGATCAACCCACCTCAGGGCCTGGTGCGTAAAATAATTGCCCGGCTCAAGATTCTTTCCCAACTGGATATTGCTGAACGACGCTTGCCCCAGGACGGTCGCATGAAGCTGGCGTTTTCGAGGAATCGCTCAATTGACTTCAGGGTCAGCACCATGCCGACCGTGTTCGGTGAAAAAATGGTTATCAGGGTGCTGGATACAACGGCCGCCAACCTTGGCATTGAAACCATCGGCATGACAGAAAAACAGCTTACCTATTACAGGGAGGCCGCACTACAGCCCCACGGAATGATCCTGGTAACCGGGCCAACAGGCAGCGGCAAAACTATCAGTCTTTATTCGGCGATGACTGTGCTCAACACCACGGAAAGAAACATTTCCAGCGTTGAAGACCCGGTGGAAATCTATGTCAGCGGCATCAACCAGGTTAATATCAATCTGAAGGCAGGCCTGACATTTGCCAAAACCCTGAGGGCATTTCTGAGACAGGACCCGGACGTATTGATGGTCGGTGAAATACGGGACCTGGAAACTGCAGAAATCGCGGTAAAAGCAGCCCAGACCGGCCACATGGTACTGTCAACGCTGCACACCAACGATGCGCCAAGTTCCCTGACGCGCCTCATGAATATGGGTGTAGCACCATTCAATATTGCTTCTTCGGTAAGCCTCGTAATTGCCCAGCGCCTGGTAAGGAGGCTGTGCGATTCATGCCGGGATGTCGTCAAGTTTTCTCCCGAAGCGCTGTTGCAGGTGGGTTTCAAGGAAGAAGAACTGGATTCCCTGGAACTTTTCCAGGCTATTGGCTGCAGCGGCTGTACCGGCGGGCTATCGTGGTCGAACCGGAATTTTTGAAGTCATGCCGATGACCAATGAAATTGCCGAGATTGTCATGGCCAAGGGGTCGACAGCGGAAATAGAGCGGCAGGCCAGGAGTGAAGGGTTTGACAGCATGCGATTATCGGGGTTGGCCAAGGTTGCACAGGGCATTACCACCCTGGAAGAAATTGAGCGGGTTACCACGGACTAAGTAATGGCGAGAACAAAAGCAAAGATCCAAACCATTTACGTTTGTCTGGAGCGGAATCGACAAGGGGCAACAGGAAGGCTTCCGGCGAACTGGAAGCGACGAATATCCAGGTCGCGAGGCTGCTGCTGCGGCGCAAGGGAATCAGGGTCAAGAAAATTCGTAAGCGCAGCAGGTCGCTTTTCAGTATCGGAAAACAGGTCAAGGTAAAGGATATTGTATTCTTTACAAGGCAGCTTGCGACCATGATGGAAGCGGGAATACCAATCGCAACTTCATTACGCGGCATTACCATGGGCCATGAAAATGTCGCTGTTAAATCACTCCTCAACAAGGTGCGGGAAGATGTTGAGGCTGGCACAGCCCTGAGCCTCTCTCTGAAAAAGCATCCACAATATTTCAACCGGCTGTACATCAGCCTGGTTACCGTTGGAGAAGAATCGGGAACCCTGGATATCCTGATGACAAAAATTGCCCTTTACCTGGAGAAAATCGAGCTCATCAAGGGGAAAATCAAATCCGCCCTGTTTTATCCGGCATTGGTCATGATCGTCGCCATCGTCATAGTTGCAATACTCCTGATTGTTGTCATTCCGGAATTTGAGTCCCTGTTTTCCGACTACGGCGCTAACCTGCCTACCCTGACACGCTGGGTAGTCAACATGTCACATATTTTCCAGCAAAACTGGTTCTGGTTTCTCATCGGTACTATGGTCATCTCAACCTGCCTGGTTTTCGCTTACAAGCGATCTCCAAAAATGCAGTTTGCTATGGATCGAGTTATTCTCCGCATCCCCATTTTTGGCCCAATCATTCGCAAGGCTATCATCGCACGGGTATCCCGCACTCTGGCCACCATGTTCGGCGCTGGCATTCCCCTTGTCGATTCGCTGGAAACTGTAGCAGGCGCTGCGGGGAACCGGGTTTATGCCATGGGCCTGCTGGAAGTCCGTCGGGATGTTTCAACCGGACGCACTCTTGAGGGCTCAATGATGGATACCGGACTATTTCCGGGAATGGTTATACAGATGGTCTCGACTGGTGAGGAAGCGGGTGAGCTGGAAAGAATGCTGGACAAGGTCGCAGAATTTTTCGAGCAAGAAGTTGATAACGCCATCGCCGTTATAAGTAGCCTGGTAGAACCTTTCCTGATTATCTTTCTGGGCATTATTGTAGGCACCATAGTTGTAGCGATGTACCCGCCCATATTCAAACCTGGGGCAGTACTCTAGGCAGGCTCCTGTCACATACTCCATTTTCACCCTTTTAGAATCTGCCATGAAAGATCTGGTTTCAGTCTTCGACCAGTCGCCGGTGTTGCTGGGCGTTGTTCTTTTCCTGTTTGGTTCTGCAATTGGCAGTTTTATCAATGTCGTTGCACTACGCCTGCCAGCCCGGCTTTTCTACCAGTGGAAAGCACAATGCAGGGATATGCTGGACATGACCGGACCCGGTGGAATTCCGGAACCACCAGGCCTGGTAAGCCCACGCTCCCACTGTCCATCCTGTAAAAACACACTGCGTGCTGTGCATAATATTCCAGTCCTGGGGTATCTTTTTCTCGCAGGAAAATGTGGATTTTGCGGCGAACGCATTTCGATTCGATACCCTGTAGTAGAATTGGGCACCGCGTTATTGTGGGTACAGCTGGGATTGACCATGGGCACGGGATGGCCGCTGATTTTCGCGCTGCTTTTTGTCAGTTGCCTGGTGACCCTGACACTCATAGACCTGGATCACCAACTGCTGCCCGACAATATTGTCCTGCCGCTATTGTGGATTGGCCTGTTGGTAAACAGCACCGGCATGTTTACAGACCTGTACGCCGCCGTTATAGGAGCAGTTATGGGATATATGGTGTTGTGGACTATCTACCAGGTTCATCACCGGCTCACTGGCAAAGAAGGTATGGGTTATGGAGATTTTAAACTCCTCGCCTGTATTGGCGCCTGGCTGGGCTGGCAATCACTTCCCGTTGTGATTCTACTGGCATCGATTACCGGTACAATTTTTGCTGTTTACTTTGATGATATTTCACAAACACGGACGGGACATCCCCATCGCGTTTGGCCCCTATCTCGCCCTCGGTGGCCTCGCCGCACTTCTCTGGGGCGACTCAATCCTGACCAGCTACATACAGCTTCTCAATCTCTGATGCCGGGAAGGATTGGTCTGACCGGGGGCATCGGCAGCGGCAAGTCTACCGTCGCTTCGCTGTTTGCAAAACTTGGAGCGGCAGTAATCAGTGCTGATTCCATTGCCAGGGAAATTTCACAACCTGGAACCAAGGAATTCAGCCTCATGGTTGATTTCTTCGGTCATGAGATTGTTGACAGGTCAGGTCGAATTGATCGCACCAGGCTTGCAAAAATTGTTTTTTCCCATAGCGATAAACGAAAACACCTCGAATCCATTCTTCACCCTCCAATTCGCGAAATAATGCAGCAACGATGCGACCAAAGTGAATCGGTATACTGTGTCTTGGAGATTCCCCTGCTGATCGAAACGGGGCAGTGGAAAGAAATGGACCGGGTACTGGTGGTGACCTGTTGCGAGCGTAACAGGATACAACGGCTGGAGCGGAGCAGGGGAATGGACAGGAAGCGTATCCGGGGAATCCTGGATGCCCAGCTGCCGGATAGCGAGAGAATCTCTTTTGCTGACGATATCATTGAAAATAACAGCGGACTCGACGCCCTGCAACAGAGCATTGTTACCCTGCACAACAACTACCTGGATTTGTTCAACTAGTGTAGTGGATTAGACAAATTATATATATCAGAGTCTCCCTTTGGGCGAGATGATATGCGGCCATCACCTTTGTTGCGTATCTGACCGCATCTCGTCTCGCTGATACATACAATCTGTCTATTACACTACACCCTGGAATGAAACCTTAGCAGCTCATCAAGAATAGGGTAAACGGCTTCCAGCACATTGAGCTCGCCAATTTCCGACAAACTGCACCATCGGATTTCCTGCCCTTCAAGACCCGCCGGACTGCCCGCAAACCTGTTCACAATAAACACTTCGAGTTTCACCCTGGCATGGTCATAGTCATGACAAAGGGTAGTTAATTCGACTGATTCCAGTACCGTGATTCCGAGTTCTTCCGAAAGCTCACGTTCCAGGGCATGCTGGACCGATTCATCGGGCTCGACCTTTCCCCCGGGAAATTCCCACTGGCCTGGACAGGGCTTACCCTGGGGTCGCTGCTGGACCAGGTATTTTCCGCGAAGATTTCCCACAACACCGACAACAACCCGAAGTCTCTGCTCAGGATCGATAATCGGCATTAATAGTGATGTAGCCGTGAGTCAGGTCACAGGTCCACATGGTAAATTTTCCACTGGCAATGCCGACATCTACATCTATTGTAATTTCCTGCTGTTTGAGGTGCTGGGCAACCCGTCCCTCATCATATCCTTCCAGCACTTCACCATTTGCGGTTATACGGATTCCACCCATACTTATCTCGAGACTGTCCCGGTCCGCTCTCTGCCCGGACTTTCCAACCGCCATTACAATGCGGCCCCAGTTTGCGTCTTCACCCGCTATGGCGGTTTTGACCAGCGGTGAATTTGCTATAGACCCGGCAATTATTTTTGCTGCAGTGTCATCTTCCGCCCCGCTCACCGTCACCTTGATCAACTTGGTCGCCCCTTCGCCGTCGCGCACCACCTGCAATGCCAGGTCCAGCATTAGCGAATTAAGCGCACTTCGAAATTCTGTGAAAATCTCGTCATCCAGGGCCTGGGGGGTGCGGTTTCCCGCTGCTGCGGTGGCAAATAGCATCAGGGTGTCACTTGTTGAGGTATCGCTGTCTACGGTAATTGCGTTGAAAGAATCACGAGCAGCCTCCTGCAAAGCCTGCTGGAGGATATCTCCTGGCAGGTTAGCGTCAGTGAAACAAAAGGCCAGCATCGTCGCCATGTCGGGAGCTATCATCCCCGAACCCTTGGCAAAACCATTGATAACAACTTCCACTCCGCCAATGCTTGTCCTCGCTGTCGCACCCTTGGGGAAATGTATCGGTGGTTAATATGGAACTGGCTGCCTGAAACCAGGTGCTGGCTGACAGATTCTGAACCAGAATCGGCACTGAGTCCGTTATCCGTTCAATCGGCAGCAACTCTCCAATCACACCCGTCGATGCAATAAACACCTGCTCGGGGCGGCAGTTTATGGCGTCAGCAATACTCTGGCAAATCATATCGCAGTGCTGCATACCCGTTCTTCCGGTAAACGCATTGGAATTTCCTGAGCTGACGATCAGCGCCCTGGGACCGTCGATGGTCAGGTGTTCCCGGCAAACCAGGACCGGTGCTCCCGCAGTCATAGACTGGGTAAATACGCCCGCAGCGGTGCAACCTGGATCAAGCACCGCGAGCATAATGTCTTCCCTGCCCCTGTACTTTATTTCCGCAACATGGGTAGCAAGGCTGACTCCGCGTATATCCCCAAGCTGGGGAAATCGTTCTGGCGCCAGTGGGCTAATTTCCATTTTCAATTCGGGGCCGGGGTATGCCGGTTAAAGTTTTCCGTGGCATTGCTTGTACTTTTTACCCGAGCCGCAGGGGCAAGGTTCGTTTCTACCGATCTTTTTGCCCTCCCTTATAAATGGCCTTTCCCCGGTACCGGTGTTGCTAGCGGCAGCCGGTTTTTCTGGTGCAGCCCCTCCCCCTGCAGTCGCCTCCTCGTGGATAGCCTTCATCGACTGTTGCCTGACCTGCTGCTCACGCAGTTTTCGTTCCATTTCCAGCATCTCTTCTTCAGACGGGACGTGCACTTTCGCCAGGATTGAAATGACTTCAAACTTTACCGCCTCGAGGAGGGCGGTAAACATCGCGAATGCTTCCCTTTTGTATTCCTGCTTGGGGTTCTTCTGCGCATAGCCACGCAGGCCTATCCCCTGTCGCAAGTAGTCCATGTTTGCGAGGTGTTCCTTCCACTGCTCGTCCAGCACTTTCAGCATAACCTGTTTTTCAAAGTTACGCATGTTTTCGCTGCCTACCCGGTCTTCCTTGGACCTGATCATCTCAATAATTGAATCGAGAATTTTCTTTCTCAGCGATTCTTCATGCAGCTGGTCATCCTGTTCCAGCCAGTCCCGCACCTCAAGAGAAATTCCGAATTCGCTGGCAAGGTCCTTTTCAAGCTGCTCCACATCCCATTGCTCTTCCAGGGTCTGCGGTGGAATGGACTGGTCGATAACGCTGTTAACCACCTCTTCACGGGTATAGTCAACGTACTCGGAAATATCATCAGTTTCCATGAGTTCATTGCGTTGCTCGTAAACAACCTTGCGTTGCTCGTTTGCAACATCGTCATATTCAAGCAGCTGCTTGCGCATATCAAAGTTATGTCCTTCAACTTTCTTCTGTGCATTTTCAATAGCCTTGCTTACCCAGGGGTGCTCGATTGCCTCACCCTGCTCCATGCCGAGCTTTTCCATCAATCCGGAAATTTTCTGGGAACCGAAAATTCTCATCAGGCTGTCTTCCAGGGACAGGTAAAACCTGCTCGAACCCGGATCACCCTGCCGGCCGCACCGCCCCCGCAACTGGTTATCGACCCGGCGTGATTCGTTGCGCTCTGTCCCCAGCACATGGAGACCACCGGCTTCGATCACCTGCCTGTGCCGGGCGGCCCACTCTGTTTTCGCAGTTTCCCGGGCCGTTTCATCCACAATTTCACTCAGTTCGAGATCGAGATTTCCTCCCAGCACAATGTCCGTTCCGCGGCCCGCCATGTTTGTGGCTATGGTCACTTTGCCGGGCCGGCCGGCTTCTGCAATTATCTCCGCCTCCTTGCCGTGATGCTTTGCGTTCAGCACCTGGTGATCGACACCCTTTTTCGTGAGAATGCCAGAAAGGTGCTCGGATGATTCAATGGAAGCCGTCCCAACCAGTACGGGCTGCTCCATTTTGCGACAATCCTCTATACCGTCACAGATTGCTGCAAATTTTTGCTCTGTTGTCCTGTATACCAGGTCGGCGCTATCGTTCCTGATCATGTCCATGTTGGTTGGCATTATCATCACTTCAAGTCCATATATCTGCAGGAACTCCGGCGCTTCGGTATCGGCCGTTCCGGTCATTCCGGCAAGATTTTTGTACAGCCGAAAATAGTTCTGGAAGGTAATAGAAGCGAGGGTCTGGTTTTCCTGCTGGATTTTCACCCCTTCCTTGGCTTCGATTGCCTGGTGCAGGCCTTCAGACCAGCGCCGCCCGGCCATCATGCGTCCGGTGAACTCGTCAATAATTACAATGGCATTGTCCCTGACGATGTAATCAACATCCTTGCTAAACAGGTTGTATGCTCTCAGCCCCGCGTAAAGATGATGAAGCAGGCCAATATTACTGACCTCGTACAGGCTGGTCCCCTCTTCCATGAGTCCGGCCTGACTGAGCAGTTCCTCCGCTCTCTCGTATCCGTCTTCGGTTAATGAAACCTGCCTGGCTTTTTCATCAACAGCAAAATCCCCCGGACCCTCTTCTTCCTGCTGTCGTTGCAGTTGCGGCACGATCAAATTTATCTTTGGATAAAGTTCCACGCTCTCTTCCGCAGGGCCGGAAATAATCAGCGGCGTCCTGGCCTCATCAATCAAAATCGAATCAACCTCGTCAACAACTGCAAATCCGAGGCCCCGCTGGAATCTATCCTGACCCGAAAAGGCCATGTTGTCCCGCAGGTAGTCGAAGCCGAATTCATTGTTGGTACCATAGACAATGTCAGCCTGGTAAGCTGCCCTCTTGTCCTCGCGATCCTGTCCAGAATGAATTACGCCTACGGTAAGCCCCAGGAACGAATAGATTTTACCCATCCATTCCGCGTCACGATTCGCCAGGTAGTCATTCACTGTCACGACATGGACCGGTATTGCGCAGATCGCATTGAGGTAGGCTGGCAGGGTCGCCACCAGGGTTTTACCTTCCCCTGTTTTCATTTCGGCGATTTTTCCGTCGTTCAACACCAATCCGCCAATAAGCTGGACGTCAAAGTGGCGCATCCCCAGGGTGCGTACGGACACTTCCCTGACAACTGCAAATGTCTCGGGCAACAAAGCCGCAGCATCCTCTCCCGCCTTGGCGCGATGACGAAATTCCACAGTCTTTGCCGCCAGTTCTTCATCACTTAACGCTTGCAGGCCGGTTTCCATGGCATTAATTTGCCCTACCGTGCTCCCAAGCTTTTTAAGCAGTCTCTGGTTTCTATCGCCAAAAACTTTCTTTAGTGCATTTTGCAGCATATAAATTGTACTATTATTGATTGCGGCAGGATTATGCCAGACATTAAGCTATGAAAACCAATACCAAACAACCTCGCCCTATTTCCGGGTTTGTATCACAGGTTCTGCCTGAATCTGATGATCCGCCGGTTGATGAAACAATCCAGCAAAAACTTGAACTTTGCTGGAAGCAACAGATCGGTGATGCAGCACATCACGGCCGCCCCTGCCTTTTCCAGTCTGGCAGGTTAGTGATATTCTGCGAATCTCCGGCGTGGTCGACCCAGTTAAGAAACCAGGCCCCTTCAATACTTCTCCAGCTTGTTGAGTTGGGGATTCCTGCCAGCGAAATCAAGGTCAGGATTCTACCTGCATCGACTAATCGGGAACCTGTAACCCGCCCACGCAGGGTCGCAAATCCGATTTCAGACGAAAACACACAGTCTATCCTGGAAACGGCGCGAGGAATCAAACATCCCGGCCTTGAATCTTCATTGAAGAAACTGGTTGCCAGGGCACGTCGGACCAGAAAAAAACCCGGGCCGGTATAAATTTCCAGGGGCTGTTCTCAATTAGCTGAAAGAGCGGATTTTCGAGGTTATTTTGGTGCGGACAAGGCGTGATGAGGAGTAATAGTCACTCTATTGCGTCTAAACATAATTGCGACGAATCACAATGCAGTCAGCGCGAAAATAGACCGAAAGGACGCCTTGAATGGTGAATGAGAACTGCCCCTACGCGACAGCTACCGTTCTGGCAAACGCGATGGGGACTTCCGATTCATCCTCGTAAGTTACCAGCTCCCATGCTGATTCATTTTCAACCAGGTTCCTGAGAATTTTGTTGTTCAGGGCATGGCCGGATTTGTGTGCACTAAACGCGCCAATCAAAGGATGACCAAGCAGGTAGAGATCACCAATGGCATCAAGTACCTTGTGCTTTACGAACTCATCGTGGTACCTCAGGCCATCGTCATTGAGGATATGAAATGAGTCCATTACGATGGCATTGTCAAAGCTGCCTCCCTGCGCCAACCCTGCGTTTCGCAACGCTTCAAGATCATCCATAAACCCGAAAGTCCTGGCACGGCTTACTTCTTTTACGAAGGAGGTGGTGGAAAAATCGACTTCTGCATGTTGGGTGGAGCTTTGCAGAATGGGGTGATCAAAATCGATGGCAAATGAAACCTTGAAACCGTTGAATGGTTCAAACTTGACCCACTTGTCTTCATCTTCTACCAGCAACGTTTTTTTTATGCGGATGAACTGCTTGAGTTTTTCCTGTTCGAGTATTCCGGCAGATTGCAGCAGGAATACGAACGGGCCGGCGCTTCCGTCCATAATAGGAACTTCGGGTGCGCTCAGCTCTACCAATGCGTTATCGATCCCCAGGCCAGCAAAAGCCGACATCAAGTGCTCGACAGTAGAAATTTTTACCCCGTTTTTTTCAAGGGTTGTGGAAAGCCGGGTATCGCTTACATTTTCCGGTCTGGCAGGAACTTCGACAGCAGGCTCGAGATCAACGCGATAAAATATGATTCCGGTATCTACCGGTGCCGGTTTAAGGGTGAGGTATACTTTTTCCCCGGTATGAAGTCCTACTCCTGTTGCTCGAATGATGTTTTTAAGTGTTCTTTGTCTTATCATTCGGGTAAAAATTCGGGTTTTGGGGGGTTGCGGAAGAAAAAAGGCGAATACTACAATAAAACTGCTTGAAATAGAACAGTTTCCCGCCGTTCTTTGCAGTTTCGCCTCATTCTACGTCTTACACACGAACCAGAGCATCCTGGTTTCGCCAATTCATCCTAATCAGCCTGTTTCCTGAGGAAAGCGGGAATATCCAGGTGATCCATATTTCCGCCTGATCTCTCGGCAACGGTGCCACCGCTGGCATAACGCCGGCCCCCAATCGCCTGACGCCGCGCGACCTGCTCCACTTCGCCTTCGTGTTCTGGTGCGGGTACAGCTGCGACTGGTGCCACCTTGACAGGCTCTACTGGCTGGGGCGCGGATGCGCGTACCCTGGTGTCCACAAGACCTGTTGCTACCATGGTTACCCGCAAATCTCCCTGCATGCCCGGGTCAAATGCCGTTCCAATAACTACATTGGCATCCTCAGCCGCATACTCATGTATGGCGTTGCCAACAGCTTCGAATTCGCCAATCGACATGTCCGGACCAGCGGTAATATTAACCAGTAACCCTTTGGCCCCGTGCAGATTGACATCCTCGAGAAGCGGGCTTGAGATCGCTTGCCTGGTTGCCTCAACCGCGCGATTTTCGCCGCTGATAGTGGCTGATCCCATCATCGCCATTCCCATTTCCGACATAACTGTCCTAACGTCGGCAAAATCTACATTTATCAGGCCCGGCCTGGTAATCAGTTCTGAAATTCCCTGGACCGCATTGAACAAAACTTCGTTGGCCTTGTTAAACGCATCTATAAGGGTCGCATCATGCCCCATTACTGCCAGCACCTTCTCATTGGGAATGATAATCAGTGAATCCACCGTGTCCTGCAACTCATCGATCCCAATGTCTGCGATAGACTGCCGCTTCTTGCCTTCGAATGGGAAAGGACGGGTGACCACTGCTACGGTCAATATGCCCCTCTCACGGGCCAATTCGGCAATAACCGGCGCAGCGCCAGTACCGGTACCGCCGCCCATACCGGCTGTAATGAATACCATGTCGGCACCGTCAATTGCCGCAGCAATCCGGTCACGGTCTTCAATCGCCGCCTGGCGGCCGATTTCGGGATCAGCACCGGCACCAAGCCCCTTGGTCAGCCCTTCTCCGAGCTGTAGTACGGTAGGCGCATTCGACCGCGAAAGCATCTGGGCGTCAGTATTGGCATTGATGAACTCGACCCCTTCGAGATCTGCGGTGAGCATATGCTCAACAGCGTTTCCGCCGCCACCGCCAATCCCGATGACCTTGATCACCGCCTGCTGACTAACTGTTTCTACCAATTCAAACATTTAGGATCCTCCTCGTGTGTAAGACAATAAAAGGCTTTGAGCTGTTTGACGCACTCAGGGCCTCAAAAAAAGCATTCATAGTTAAAAGCTGCCTGTAAACCATTTTTTCATGGAATCCATCAGTGAAGTCACCCCGGTCGAATTTTTAGCGGAGTCTCTCATCTGGTTCCTGTTAGCGTAACCAAACTGGGCCAGTCCGATTCCTGTTGAATAAATCGGGTTCCTGATTACTTCGCTCAGGCTCCCCTCATAATTTGGTAATCCCTGCCTGACCGGAAGGTGAAAAATCTCTTCTGCAAGGTCCATCATTCCCTCAATTCGTGATGTTCCGCCGGTAAGTACAATCCCGGAGCCAATAACTTCTTCAAACCCACTTTTCCTGATCTCGGCCTGTACCAGCATCAACAGCTCTTCAATCCTGGGTTCAATCACTTCGGCAAGGTTGCGGCGCGACAGCGACCTCGGTGGGCGGCCTCCAATACTCGGGGTCTCGATCGTCTGGCTCTCGTCAACCAGCTGAACCAGGGTGCAACCATATTTTTTCTTGATCTCTTCGGCGGCCTGGGTTGGGGTGTGAAAAGCGATCGCAATATCATTGGTCACCTGGTCACCTGCAATGGGAATAACTGAGGAATGGCGGATTGCCCCTTCATTGAATACGGCAATATCAGTGGTACCACCCCCTATATCGATCATACAAACGCCGAGTTCGCGTTCGTCCTCGGTCAACACTGCTTCGGATGAGGCAATCTGTTCAAGAATGACATCATCAACCTCAAGCCCGCATCGCCTTATACACTTGACTATGTTCTGGGTAGCACTTACAGCACCGGTAATCATATGAACCCTGGCTTCCATGCGCACACCACACATTCCCACCGGCTCACGGATTCCATCCTGCCCGTCTATAATAAAATCCTGGGGCAGCACATGGAGAATTCTCTGATCGTTGGGGATGGCCATCGCCTTGGCAGCATCAATCACCCGTTCTATATCGTTTTCGGTAACTTCATTGTCCTTTATTGCTACCACACCGTGAGAATTGATGCTGCTGATGTGTGCTCCGGCAATTCCGGCGTAGACCGAATATATCTGGCAACCCGCCATCAGTTCCGCTTCCTCCACGGCACGCTGTATAGACTGCACCGTTGATTCTATGTTAGCGACAACACCCTTGCGCAGGCCACGAGCAGGATGGTGCCCAACGCCGATGACATCCATTTCCCCTTCATCGCTCACCTCGACAACAATAACCAGGACCTTGGAGGTTCCAATGTCGAGTCCTACTACCAGGTTGCTATTGGATTTTTTTGCCATACCGTATTACTCGATGGTGTTGCCAGTGTCTGTGCCAGCCCCGAAGATGGGGGTTGTTTGACGTTGTTGGCCAGGCTGCTGATCATCTTTCCAGCGAATCGCAAAACCATTCGGATAGCGCAAATCAACTGACATCATATCGGGAAATTTTGCGATCAGGTGCTGGTTCAATGTCCTGATGAATCGCTGTATATCAGGGGTCGACCGTTCGCCCTCTACAATCATGGTGATACCACCAGTGCGATCATTTTTGGCAGGTGAGCTACCATCCTGGCTCAATACAAGGGCGCCAAGAGAAAGATCGAGTAACCATAAACCACTCCCTTCCAGTTTCAGCCCATTCAGTGCGAGCCCTGAAGATGCGAACCTGCCTGACCAACTGCGGAACGCTCTCCACACTGTTTCTGTTGATCCATAAGGCCCTGAAAGCCCTGGCAATACGTCATAATCAGCGCCGCTGCCGCCAGCCTGAACTTCAACCAGATCACCGGTAAAATTAAGCCATTGCGACTCACCCCATCGTGCAACAGGCTGAATCTCGATAACATCGACAACAATGGTAGACGGCCAGCGCCTGCGTAATGATGCACTGAACACCCAGGGCAGTTCGGTAATTTCCTTCTCCATGCGCTGCAGGCTTACCGAGAAATAGTTGCCGTCGAGTGCCCCTTCCACCACCCTGTGTACTTGTCCACCATCAACATTGTGGAAATCACCATGCACGACGATTTCGTTTATCTGAAACTTGTCCGGATGGAACATTCGGTCTGCAAGGAACAGGACGATAAGCCCGAGAGTCAGCACGCCAACGCCGAATGCTGCCCAGCGGGATTTGTTTTTTTCAGACCCCTCCATGCCCCCCTCCACCTCGTGGCCCAGGAGGTCGAGCATTTCAATGTGGGCTGCGGTACTCATTTCGGATCTCCAATCACCCTGACTTCAGGCTCCAGCCGGATACCACTATGATCCGCCACCTTGTCCTGGACCACCCTGATCAATTCCTCGATCTGCGCGGAACTGGCAGCTTTCCTGTTTACTATAAAATTGGCATGCACTTCAGATACTTCTGCATCTCCAATCGAGAACCCTTTGAGTCCGGCCCGCTCAATAAGACGGGCCGCGAAGTCACCCTCGGGATTGCGAAAAACCGAACCCGCATTTGCACTCTGGACTGGCTGCGATGCGCTTCGTTTTTCAAGCAGGCTGCGTATTATTGCACGACCATCGAAATCGTCCCCGCCGCTATTCAGAGACACTATTCCTGAAACAATCCAGCTCTGCGGCGGCAGTTGCACCGATCGATATGCGACCGAAATCTCCCCCGCCACGACCCGGGTGCACTCGCCCTGGCGGTTCGCGCATTCAATTGACTCAACCCAGTTCCAGGTTTCACTCCAAAAGCACCTGCGTTCATTGCCAGCGCACCACCGAAAGACCCTGGGACCCCGGCAAGGAATTCCACCCCGGTGAGGCTGTTAGCGGTGGAGAAACGAGCCACTTTTGCGCTGGAGACGCCGGATTCTGCATACACGCGTTTGCCGTCCAGTAGCTTTATTTCCCTCAGCCCTTTTGACGTCCTGATCACGATTCCGCGGATACCCCCATCACGTACAAGCAGGTTGCTCCCCAGGCCAACCCAGGTTACAGGCAGCGAAAGTGGTAGCTGTGCGAGAAGTGCGAGCAGGTCTGCGCGGTTTTCGGGGGTGTAGAAGTAATCTGCAGTTCCGCCGGAGCGCCAGCTGGTGTGCTTTGACATTGGTTCATCGACAAACAGCTCGCCTTCCAGGTCAGCCAGGAAATCCGGGGGATCAGTTTTCCTTTTAACCATCATTCGATGTTCCTTAGGTTGTCTCGCGAACATTCTGCAGCGAGGTCGTGGGCGAATCTTCCAATGCTGCCGGCACCGAGGGTTAACACTACGTCGCCATCTTGGAGGAGCCTGGGCAACACCTCCCTGAGATCCTCCAGGGACTCGGCAAAGACCGGATCGCTTCCACGCTTGCGAATAGCCCGGCACAGCGACCTGCCATCACTTCCTGCTATTTCGGCTTCCCCGGCCGCGTACACTTCAGTCACGATTAAGGCATCAACCCCGGCCAGCAATGCTGCGAAGTCGTCAAAAAGGTCGCGGGTTCGAGAGAAGCGGTGCGGCTGGAAAATCACCTGAATCCGCCGATCGGGCCAACAGTCCCTGGCCGCCTTCAGTGTCGCATCAATTTCTGTCGGGTGGTGTGCGTAGTCATCAACCAGTTCGAATTCAATACCGTCAAGCTGCAGCATTCCAAATTGCTGGAAGCGCCTGCCGATGCCCTGGAATTGGGAAAGTGCATCCCGGATCGCTGTGGCCGGCAGTTCCAGCTTGTATCCGATTACAATGGCGGCAAGAGCATTCAGCACATTGTGTTGACCCGGTAAAGCGAGGCGGAACTCACCGATGGATTCACCAAAACGAATCACCTCGAAAATACTTTCTATCCCGGTCTGTGAAATGTTTATGGCACGGTACTCAACATCCTCGGACAGCCCGTAGGTGATAAATGGCTTACGCAGCCGCCCGGCGATTTCGCGAATATCGGGGTCATCAAAACAGAGAATTGCGAGGCCGTAGAAAGGAAGGTTGTGGAGGAAATCCAGATAGGCTTGCTTGAGGCGGTTATAGTCACCTTCGTAGGTTTCCATATGATCCTGGTCAATGTTGGTTAGCACCGCCATTTGCGGCTGCAGATGCAGGAATGACGCATCGCTTTCGTCCGCTTCAACCACCATATACTCCCCGCGGCCCAGACGGGCATTGCTGTGTACGCTGTTAACCACACCGCCTACCACAAATGTCGGGTCGACTCCCGCAGTTGCCAGGACTGTTGCCACCAGGCTGGTTGTCGTTGTCTTGCCGTGAGTCCCGGCAATGGCGATTCCTTTCCTGAAGCGCATAAGTTCGCCGAGCATTTCCGCTCGTGGCACCATGGGAATCTTGCTTTGGAGGGCCGCCCGCAATTCAGGGTTATCCGCATCTACCGCGCTTGTAAATACCACCGCATCGGCTCCCTCAATGTTTTCCGCCCGGTGCCCCTTGTATATTTTTGCACCCGCCTTCTGCAAGCGTTGGGTGATGGAAGTCTCGCCGAGATCGGAGCCCGACACCGTGAAATCAAGATCAAGCAGTACTTCAGCGATACCGCTCATGCCGATTCCACCGATACCGACAAAATGGATATGCCTGACAAACTCACGCATTCATGGCCTCCATGCAGATTTTCGCAACCGTTTCCGATGCCTGAGGCCTGGCCAGGGCGCGCGCTGCATTGCCCATTGAAACCAGCAACTCCCGGTTACCTCTTACCCGCTCCAGTATGTCAAGCCAGCTTCCGACGCGAAGCTTTTCCTGATTCACCATGAATGCGGCGTTTTCATCCACCAGGTAGTGCGCATTCGCTGCCTGGTGATCATTCACAGCATAGGGATAGGGCACGAATATTGCGACCGCTCCGGCGCAGCATACTTCGGAAACCGTCATTGCGCCTGACCGGCAAATTACCAGGTCCGACCACTCATAGGCTTCATCCATTTCCCTGATAAACTTTTCAACCCGGAACTTGATTCCATGTTGTCGGTAATCCTCTTCGATTTGCGCGCCACCGTGCTGGCCACACTGATGCCATACCTCAATACCGTGCCTGGCATGTCGCCCCAGCAATTCAGGCAATTCCTGGTTGAAAACCCGCGCCCCGCCACTGCCGCCGATGACAAGCACCCGGAGATCCCCGCTCCGGTTTCCCAGTCTCAGGGCCGGTTCGGGAATGCGGGAAATGCTTGCCCTGACCGGGTTTCCAGTCCATTGAAAATTTTTCAGGCCAGTGGCTACCGGGAAACCACTCATTACTGTGTGACTGATCCTGCAAAGCAACCGGTTGGTCAGTCCTGCAACGGAATTCTGCTCATGCAGAATGACCGGCAACCTGATCAATGCAGCCACCAGGCCACCAGGCGCTGACACAAATCCTCCCATTCCCAGAACAGCATCCGGATTCCTGCTGCGTATAACGGCGAGGGTCTGTATCATTGCCTTGAGCAGCATGAATGGCATTAGCAGCTTTCGCACAATTCCACTGCGTCTGAGACCCTTGATATCTATCTCGTCAAAATCAATATTTGCTTCAGGCACCAGGGTCGCTTCAAGGCCGTCCCGAGTACCAATCCAGCTGATTTCAATATTCTCCCGCAGTAACACCGAAGCAACCGCGAGCGCTGGCATGACATGTCCGCCCGTACCGCCGGCCAGTATCATCATCCTGCTCATCGATTGCCTCGCAACTGGGGCCGGCTGTGCCGGTCTATTGCCAACAGCAGGCCGACCGCTGCCAGGTTGCTTATCATACTGCTGCCGCCATAGCTCATCATCGGCAATGTCAGTCCCTTGGTCGGCAGCAAACCGGTGTTAACACCGATATGAACAAACGCCTGCAGGGTTATCAATATGCCGATTCCCTGGGCCAGGAAGCCCGAAAACCGCTGCCCCAGGTTTAAAGCCCTGCGTGCAATGGCAAATACCCTGAACAGAAAAAGGGCAAACAGTCCAAGCACGGAAAATATTCCCACCGCACCAAGCTCTTCACCGACAATTGCAATCAAAAAGTCATTTCCGGCGTGGGGCAGGTAAAAAAGTTTCTGGATACTGCCGCCAAGCCCGATTCCGAACCATTCGCCACGGCCGATTGCAATCAGCGCCTGGACCAGCTGGAAGCCACTGCCAAATGGATCGGCCCAGGGATCGCGGTAACTCAGCAGCCGTGCCACCCGGTAGGGCTCCATCCACATTATCAGCGCCATCAACCCCGCAGCAACACTGATGCTGACAATAAAGTGCCAGAAACGCACCCCGGCCAGAAACATCATGAACGCTACGGCAGCGGTGATCACTACAGCGGTTCCGAAATCCGGCTCAAGCAGCAGCAGCAAGCCTATTGCACCCACCACCAGCCCAACGTTGATAATTCCAACCTTGAACAGGTGCAGGTCGTCTTTCTTCCTTGCCAGGTAGTCTGCGAAATAGATCAGTGCGGCAATCTTCATGAACTCCGAAGGCTGGAACCGAAATCCACCGATGTCGAGCCAGCGCAGGCTGCCATTGACCTCAACGCCCACACCCGGAAGCAGCACCAATGCCAGCAGAAACAACCCTGACAAAAGCAGGATCCTGCTGCATCGCTGCAACAATTCGATATTTAATGATGCAGCAACCAGCAGCAGCACTGTGCCTATGCCAATGTGGACAATATGCCTGACCAGGGTGCTGTAGTTGGTAACCAGTGTCTTGCTGTCCGAGGGGATTGTCGCAGAAAAAACCATTACGGCTCCGAGCCCGAGCAGAGCAACAACACTGACCAGCATCAGGCTGTCATAACGGGCAGAATTATTCACCCGCCCCGCCTGCAGGGTCTTGTCATATGTGGTTGCTGTTGAGCTCAATGCACTTTCTCCAGCACCAGTTGCTTAAAAACATTGCCCCGGTGTTCGAAGTTGTCGAACATGTCAAAACTCGCACATGCCGGTGAAAACAGAACCACATCACCTGTGCCGGAAATCTCCAGCGCCAGGCCTACCGCATGGTCGAGCGACGCTACCATGGTATGGTCTGCATTCGAGGGCAGCCTCGAAGAAATCAGCCCTGCATCTTCACCAAACAGGATAGTGAAGTGAACCGAAGCAGCAATCACATCGGCAAGTGGCTGGAAATTTGCTCCCTTGCCCTTGCCGCCTGCTATGAGGACAAGCCGCTGGTTGAACCCCTGGATTGCAGCGATAGTGGCGCCCACATTTGTTCCCTTGGAATCGTTGATCCACTTTATGCCATTGTGCTCGATTACAATTTCACAGCGATGAGGCAGTCCTCCGTAACCCATAGCCGCACCAATAGCGGCAGCACCCAGTTCCACGCCGGCAGATTTAACCAGCGCCATTGCTGCCAGAACATTGGCAATATTCTGGTCTCCCTGCAATGTCATATCACTGGCTTGTGCAAGCACCTGGGTCCCAGCCACCAGTGAACGATTTTTGCCACTACCGGCGACACCAAAATCACAAGCTCCCGGCGGACCATCCAGTCCGAAACTCAGTGAATTCTCACTTGCAGATAGCAGCGAACGAAGATGGGTTTCATCGCGATTGACAACAATATTTTTCGCGTTACTGTAAATCCGCAACTTTGCCGATATGTACTCGGCAAGATCCCCGTACCGATCCATATGGTCTTCGCTGATGTTCAATACCACTGCCGATACAGGAGCCAGTGTATGGGTAGTTTCGAGTTGGAAGCTTGATAGTTCGAGAACGTAAATATCAGGTACCTCTGCCTCAAGCAAATCAAGCGCCGGCATTCCCAGATTGCCCCCGGCGCTTACTTTCATTCCTGCCGCAAGCAGCATTTCGGTTGCAAGCATGGTAACGGTAGATTTTCCATTGGAGCCGGTAATTCCAATCACCGGCGCCTTTACATGGCGGGAGAACAGTTCAATATCCCCTATGGGCACTATATTGTCAGGCAAATTTGATATTTCCTTTCCTATGCCGGGGCTGATGATGACTTCATCGAACTCGTCAAACCTGTCGCTGGGAATCGACCCGGTAACAACCTCCACTCGGGGAAATTCAGTTTTCACCTGGCCCAGGTAGGGCGGCAACTCGCGGGAATCAGCAACAGTTAACCGGTAGTCCTGGGCTGCAAGATGACGCACGATGGAATATCCGGTCAGGCCCAGCCCCAGTACCAGCGCAGTTGGCTGGCTCTGGATGCTCTGGGTGCTGGATTCCGGGGCAGTATTCACTGGTTCGTCCTACCTGATTTTCAACGTGGCCAGCCCGATCAGTACAAGGATCAGGCTGATAATCCAGAACCGCACTATCACCCGGGGCTCAGGCCAGCCTTTCAGCTCGAAGTGGTGATGGAGCGGTGCCATTCGGAAAATCCTGCGCCCGATTAACTTGTAGGAAGCCACCTGCAGGATGACCGAGACAGTCTCCATTACAAATATGCCGCCCATGATCATGAGCACGATTTCCTGACGTACAATAACTGCAACAATACCGATAGCCGCTCCCAGGGAAAGTGCGCCAATATCTCCCATGAACACCTGGGCCGGATAGGTGTTGAACCACAGGAAACCAAGTCCGGCACCCACCAGGGCCGCACAAAAAATAAGCACTTCACCCGCACCCGGAATATAGGGAATACCCAGGTAGCCGGCAAAATTGAAGTGGCCGGTTGTATAGGCAAACACCCCAAGCGCTCCTGCCACCATTACTGCTGGCATAATCGCCAGGCCATCGAGACCGTCGGTCAGGTTTACGGCATTACTGAAGCCGACTACAACCAGATAGGTGAGAACCACGAAGCCCCACCCCAGTGGAATTGCAACATCCTTGAACACCGGCACCAACAGCTCTGTTTCAGCAGGCAGTTTCGCTGTGTAAAACAGGAACAGGGCGACCGCGAGGCCGGCGATGCTCTGGAACAGAAACTTGGAGCGCGCGCCCATGCCTTTGGGGTCTTTATCGATCAACTTGCGATAGTCCTCTACCCATCCAATGGCACCAAATGAAACAGTGGTGAACAGAATCGCCCAAATATATCGGTTGGCAAGATCCGCCCATAGCAGGGTTGCGATTACCACCGAGCCGAGTATCAGTGCCCCTCCCATGGTTGGCGTTCCCACCTTGCTGAAATGAGTCGGAGGCCCATCTTCCCTGACGGTCTGGCCGATCTGGTAGAAACTCAGTTTTCGGATCATGGCCGGACCGAAAATGAAGAATATTCCAATTGCAGTGAGGACCCCGCAGATTGCACGGAATGTCAGGTACCTGAACACGTTAAAGAAACTGTAGTCCTGGGATAAATTGTTAAATAACCAGGTCAGCATTGCTTTGCCTCCCTCTCAGTATGATTTTTCCGGTTGACTGTAATTGCGGCAACCACTCGTTCCATCCTGGAAGATCGTGACCCTTTAACCAGTACTACAACGTCTTCATTGAGCCGCTGCCTGACCGCTTCGATCATCTCGCTGATATCAGTAAACAGGATTGATCCTGGTCCAAATCCGGCCGCATACTGCTGCGCCAGCCCGGCCTCCCCCGGTTCGTAACAGAACAGGTTGTTGATTCCATGCTCAAGAGCATAGGCACCAATCTCATAGTGAAGCCCGGGCCCAGAGCTGCCCAGTTCGGCCATAATTCCAAGTACCGCAAACTTTTTCCCGGGAAGCCTGCCCATCACGTTGATGGCGGCCTTGATCGATTCCGGGTTGGCGTTGTAGCTGTCATCAACTATTTTCGACCCTCCTGCTCCGCGGCCAAATTCCAGTCTGCCAGCTACGCCCTTGACCGCCTGCAACCCGGACCTGATTTTTTCCGGGCCAACACCGGCAGCGTGTGCAACGGCTGCCGCCGCCAGCGCATTCATGATATTGTGCTCCCCGGGAAGGGGCAGGTTGATTTGCACTGACTGTGAATCGAGTTTTAGTTCGAAACAGCTTTGTGAGATTCCCAGCTCCGGGTCAGTGCAGGATATCCCCGCACCACCCTGTCGACCGAAAGTTACCACCCTGCCATGGTTTACGACACTGGAAAACTGGCCGCACCAGAAGGGGAAAAATTCATCGTCGGCATTGAGCACTGCGATTCCCCGGTCACCGAGACCAGCGAAAATCTCAGCTTTGGCCCGGGCAATCTCGTCAATGCTGCCGAGCCCTTCGACATGTGCGGACGATACATTGTTAATGAGCGCTATGGTTGGACGGGCGAGCCGGGAAAGATAGTCAATTTCTCCAGGGTGATTGGCTCCCATTTCTATTACAGCAAAATCATGGCCTGCATTCAGATTAAGCAGGGTCAGCGGCATTCCCCACTGGTTGTTAAAGCTTTTCTCAGGCGCAAGACAGTTGCCAGCCTGCCTGAAAATTGACGCCACCATGGCGGTTACGGTGGTTTTTCCATTGCTTCCGGTGATTGCCGCCAGCGGCAATTCAAATTGACTGCGCCACTGACTACCTAACAGGCCAAGCGCACGGGTAGTGTCTTTGACCAGGATTTGTGACAACGACGAGTCCTGCAATTCAGCTACCATAGCACCCGAGGCGCCGCAGGTTCCGGCATCGTTGACAAAATCATGGCCATCGAATCTCTCGCCAGGAATGGCAACAAAAAGCGAGTTTTTGTCAATCCGTCTGGAGTCAATGCCGACACTGGAGAAGCTGGCGTCTTCGCCATAAAGTTTTCCCTTTGCCATTGCTGCCGCTTGAGATAGTGCCATCACTCTATGATCCCCAGCAGTTCAGGAACAAATTTGCGGTCGTTCAAGTCCAGCACCCGACCATCTACGGCCTGGGTTGCTTCATGCCCCTTGCCGGCGAGCAGGATAATATCCTTTGGCCCGTGGGCGGCGATAGCTTCTGACACTGCCTGTCGGCGATCATGGATTACTTTCGCAGGCTGCTTCATACCGGCAAGAATCTGGCCAACAATCTCGCTCGCAACCTCCGTCCTCGGATTGTCATCGGTAACTATGGCGACATCCGCAAACTGTTCTGCAATGGCGCCCATTTGCGCTCGCTTGCCCTGGTCACGATCTCCCCCGCACCCGAATACAACAACGAGGCGGCCCGCACAGAGCTGCCGTAAAGACCGCAGCGCCCGGCGCAGCGCGTCAGGGGTATGGGCATAATCAACAATTACCGCCGGCATGGCATCGCCTCCGCGGAATACCTCCATTCTGCCCGGAGGAGCGTGCAGCATGGGAATGGTCTGGCTAACCTGTTCAGGCGTACTCCCCAGTGCAAGCATCGTCCCGATTGTCGCCAGCAGGTTGGAAACATTCACATCACCCAGCAGGTTCGAGCGAATATCCATATTGTCACCACCATATTTCAATTCAAACTGAATTCCCCGATCGTCGATTACCCGGTTTTTCGGTACCAGGTCGGCATCACCAGTGCCGTAGGTAATGCAGGCAGGGCCATTTGGCCGGGCGTTGAGAGTTTCAAAAAGGGAGTTGCCAAAATCATCATCGACATTGATGACAGCTGTGCCAATTGAGGGAAATTCGAACAGCCGGGCTTTTGCTTCGCCATATCGCTGCATCGATTTGTGATAGTCAAGATGATCCTGGGTAAGGTTGGTAAATACCCCGACATCAAACTCGACGCCATTGGCACGCCCCTGGTCAAGCCCGTGGGATGAAACCTCCATCGCAAGCGCATTCGCCCCTTTTTCTACGAACCCTGAAAGCATTCGATGCATTGAGATGGCATCAACTGTAGTAAGCGATGAGGTTTGCAGTGCGCCTACCCGGCCTGTGCCGACCGTGCCCGAGTAAAAACAGGACCAGTTCTGTTTATCCAGCGCCTGCGCCACCAGGTAAGCCGTTGTGGTTTTTCCATTGGTGCCCGTTACCCCAACGACTTTCATCCGGCGCGATGGCAGGTTGTAATATCGCGATGCAATCTCGCCCAACTGCTCTCGCAGGCTGGATATTCCGATCAGGGGAATATGTCCTGCAGACTGGTCTTTCCTGCTGGTTCCCTGTTTTTCGAAAAGCACTGCAGCCGCATGCCGCTCTACTGCATGGTCGATATAATCCCGGCCATCTGCTGTGACGCCGGGTAAGGCCACAAAAACATCGCCAGGTCTAACGCTCTGGCTGTTAAGCTGAAGCGACCCGATTAGCCTGTCCTGGCCACTATCAAGCTCGCAAATTCCGGCAAGCAGTTCGCTCAGCCAGGTATCACACACCAGCTCAGTCGGGGCAGCATCGTGGTTATCAATCACTATTTCAATTCCCATGCGGCTTCATCTAAACCTTGTTTTCCTTTACTGCTACGGAGGTTATCTGTGACTCTTCCAGGCCGTCGGGCCTGATGTTATAGAGCCGCATCAGATCCTGCATCAGGCTTGAAAATACCGGCGCAGCAACATCTCCGCCGTAGTGGAACTTGCCTCGCGGGTCATCGATGGCCACCACGGTCACGAAGCGCGGATCGCTGACGGGACCGAGCCCGACGAACAGTGAGACATAGCGCTTATTCACATAGTTGCCATCGATTAGCTTATGGGTGGTACCGGTTTTCCCGCCAATTCGGTATCGTGGAATCCGGGCCTTTCTTGCAGTCCCTTCGGGAGTCGCTACCATTTCCAACATTTCCCTGATACTTGCCGCTGTGTCAGGAGAAAATACTCGCTGCCCGGATGCTCGGTATCCGGGCTGTTGCTTCTCCAGGGTAACTGGCAGCAAGACCCCATCAGTGGCAAATGCTGTGTAGGCACGGGCCAGCTGTAACGGCGTCACGGCAAATCCATACCCGTAGGAAAAAGTAGCGTGCTCAATGGTTCTGGACCGGTGCTTCAGGACCCCGGCAATCTCCCCGGGCAATGATCCCGCAACCTGTCCAAACCCGACTCCCCTCAGGGTATTAAACAGGTCATCGAATGGAAATAATAGCGCCAGCTTGGCAGACCCAATATTGCTTGAGTGCACGATTACGTCGAATACAGAAATTTTTCCATAATCATGCACATCCCTGATGGTATGCCCCCCCAGATAGTAATAACCGGGAGAGGTGTCTACCATGGTATCGACGTTAACCTCTCCACTTTCCAGCACCATTGCGATGGTAAATGGCTTGGCGGTGGAACCGGGCTCCACGATATCCGTAACCGCCCGGTTCCTGAACACGCCGTGTTTCAGCGTTTCACGATCATTGGGGTTGAACTGGGGAGAATTCACCATGGCGATTATTTCTCCACTCGGCACAGCCAGTACAACAATGCTGCCTCCTGCCGCTTCATGTTGTATTACTGCAGATTCGAGGTACCTGCTTGCAAGGGACTGGATTCTCTGGTCGATACTTATTTCAAGATCAATTCCGTTCCTGACCTGCTGGATACTTTCAACACTCTCAACATAGTGCCCGGCGAGATCCTTGAGCACACGTTTTTTGCCTTGTCGCCCCTTCAGCGATTCATTGTAAACAAGTTCCAGGCCCTCCTGCCCGTTATCGTCCACGTCAGTGAAACCAAGCAGGTGGGCGCTAATGGGCCCACCGGGAAAGAATCGCTTGTATTCCCGTCTCACCTCGAGGCCAGGGACATCCAGGGACAGGGCCTTGTCTACCACGGACGGGGGCATTCTGCGTTTTATGTACATGAAGTCTGAATGCACATATCGCTCGCAGCTTTGCTGCAATTTCTCAACTGAAACCCCGACCAGCTGCGGCAGGGTACCCCAACGCGCCTGGTCTGTACAAAATTTCTGGGGATCTGCTGCCAGGGAATCAACCGGGGTACTGACAGACAGAACCTGCCCATTACGGTCAAGAATCCTGCCCCTTTCCGGAAGAATTCTCACCTCGCGCAGGTATCGTTTGTCTCCTTGTGCCTGCAGCATACCAATTTCCTGGGTTTGCAAGTGAACAACACGCAGCCCCAGCACCAGAAACACCGCAGTTATCAGCACAAGCACTGCATACTGGCGCCACACCGGAGGTACCCTGACAATACTACGTCTGGTCATAAATTCTCTCCCCCGTCTATATTGCCTGTTGCCTTCAATTGACCCCCTGGAGTTGAACAGTAACAATTTTTTCGGGTGGCGGTGGTGCCATCCCAAGTCTATTGCCGACATCATCGGCAATATTATGCTCAATAGCCCAGGTCGCTTTTTCCAGCATCAACCGCCCCCATTCAATTTGCAGCTGATCTCGAAATTCTTCCTGCTCCTGCAGGTGAATAAATGCGAGGCGGTTTTCGTGACGGGTTACTACAACAAAAAATGCCCCTGCAAGAATCAGGGTAATCAACCATACACTGGTCCGATTAATCACTCTAGGTCACCTTCTGGGCAATGCGCATAACTGCACTGCGCGACCTCGGGTTTGCAGCAACTTCTTCACTGGACGCTCTCACCTGCTTTCCCACCAGCTTCAGGCGAGGTTTAAGCATGTCAGCCGTTACCGGCAAATCTATGGGGTAGGGATCGCCAATGGCCTCTTTCCTGAAAAATCGCTTTACCAGGCGATCCTCGAGAGAATGAAAGCTGATGATCACCAGCCTGCCGCCGGGCGCCAGCGCTTCCAGCGCTTGCGGCAATACTTCTTCTATCTCTCTCAGTTCTTCGTTCACGACGATACGAATGGCCTGAAATGTGCGGGTTGCCGGATGTTTGCCCTTTTCCTTTACCGGTACCGCGTCATCGATAATCCTGGCCAGCCTGCCGGTGGTTTCGATGGGCCCGTCCAGCAGTGCCTGCTTTATCGCCCGGGCAATCCGCCGGGCAAATTTTTCTTCGCCGTAAACCCTGAGCACCCGCACCAGTTCCTTTTCCTCGACGTCACTGATCCAGTGGTGGGCGGTCATTTCCTGGCCGTCGTCCATTCGCATGTCAAGGGGTCCATCATGACTGAAACTGAATCCCCGTCCGGGCTGATCCAGTTGCGGAGAAGATACGCCAAAATCAAAAAGAATGGCATCGACCTTACCGAACACTCCCAAATTTTCAAGTTCGACCTGTAACTTCGAGAAGGGCGCATGAATTATCTTGATACTACCGAATTTGTGGGCATGGGATTTTGCATGCCTGATCGCTTCGGCATCACGATCTATCACTATCAGCCTGCTTTTTCTGTCCAGCCGGTCAGCAATAGCGGCACAGTGGCCGCCGCGGCCATAGGTCGCATCGACAATAATGCTGTTGGCGGTGAGATTGAGTGCCTGCACAACCTCTTCTAGCATAACCGGGGTGTGGGCGGATGTGGTCACGATGTCTAAAGCGAGAGCTGTTCCATTTCCACTGAAAGACTTTCAGTATCGAATTCTTCCTGCAACCACTGGGAACGTCGTGCGGCCCACAATTCCTCGCTCCAGATTTCGAACTTGTTGCCCTGACCCACCAGCAGTATGGATTTGGTCATCATCGCAAACTCCCTCAATGGGGCTGGCAACAAGAGGCGCCCGCTGCCATCCATATCAACATCACTGGCATATCCGAGAAGAAACCTTTTCAGTTTCTGGTGATCGGGATTGAAACTGGGCAGCGCGACAATCTTTTCTTCAACTTTGTCCCATTCATCCATCGGGTACAGCCAAAGACAGTGCTCTTTGGTATTATTCACTGTTACCAACATTTTGCCTTCACAACGGGATACAATTGCATCTCGATACCGTGTTGGTATCGCCAGTCTGCCTTTGCTGTCGAGATTGAGTGAAGTTGCGCCGCGTATCATGAAAGAAATCAGTTAGATTCAATAGGGATTTCCCACAAATCCCCACTTCTCGACACTATATGAGTGGTGCTATAGCCTGTCAAGGAAAATCCGCTCAATCTGTGGCTATAAAAGCATTGATTATTAAGGGGAAATTCCGGTTTTCGACCCCTAAAGTTAAAGTGTTTTCGAGCTTTATTTTGTAACAAATTATTTACAAAAGGAAAGGGTTAACCTGGCGCAATTCGACCTTGTATTTTCAGCTTCCCCCCTCCAGATAACAATCTGGTCCATAAATTTTAGCCAACCATGCAAACTGCATTACAGGATAACAAGCAAAAGCGCTCCGGGTGCCTGAAAACCCTGGCAATTGTTGTAGCAACAATAATTGTTTCAGTCACCGTTACTTTCTGGGTATTAACCAGGTATATATTTCCCGATCAGTTCACCCCGGTGGAACTATCAGCCAATGAGCAGGTTGTTCTTGACCAAAAACTGGATCTGTTCAGCGGGTGGCGCAAGCCCTCTTCCCTTGCTGAATCTGCAGACGAATCCCTGCAGCCGGAAAAATACAGTGAACAGGACGCTGACAGAAGAATTTCCCTTAGCGAACGGGAACTCAACGCCATGCTTGCCAACAATACTGATCTGGCCCAGCGTCTCGCCATTGATCTGTCCAGGGACCTCGCAAGCGGAATATTGCTGATCCCCCTGGACCCGGACTTTCCCCTGGTGGGCGGCACAACATTGAAACTGACAGCCGGACTGGAACTTGCTTACAGCAATTCGCGGCCGGTGGTCATTCTCAAGGGTGTCAGCGTCATGGGTGTCCCGGTCCCTAACGCCTGGTTGGGTGGAATCAAGAATGTTGACCTGGTCAGTGAATTCGGTGATGCCGGTTTCTGGCAGGCATTCGCCGACGGGGTCGAAATGGTAAAAGTAGAAGATGGAGAACTGGTGATCAAACTAAAAGAGTAGGCAACACTGTTTTATTTTTATCGGGATGATCGGGTTTCCAGGCCCCCGCGTGCTCCAGAAACATCTGCACAAACCGGTAAGTCAATCCCCACAGAACCCGCCTGGAATCGAGCAAAACGCCAGGGTAGGGATCTGGGGAATAAGAAGTCATGTGCTCAACCCGGTTCTCCAGGTCTGACAGGTGAGCGATATCGATCCAGAAGCTGTCTGCAACTTCATAGTTGTCCAATGTTTCGTGGCAATCCTGCAGCTCGAACACAAAGCAGCTTATTACCAGGTTTAACGAATGATAGTTGTTCCGGCCCTGCTGGTCATTGAGACGGCCAATCAAAGAATCGGGTGGCAACTGGATTCCTACTTCCTCGAACGTTTCTCTCCTTGCAGTAGCGATTGCATCGTCATCACTGCCGTCTCGATTGCCGCCGGGAAAGGCGATTTGTCCTGACCATGGGTCATTTTCATTGCGGGCTCTCTCAATGAAAATCATCTGCGGCACTGATTCGAGGTTTCTCAAAATCATGGCTACCGATGCCTGCCTGTTCCCTTCAGTGCTGATAAGTAACGGAGAGTAGCTTTGGGTGCGGGACTTTATATTTTCCATACCAGGTAGCATCGGTGATATAACATGTTTCCGTTGATTGCTCAGGTCAACGCTTCGTCAACCAGCTGCTGCAGGCCTGGGACATTCTCAATGATCAGGATCTTTGGCTTGCGTCGTATTATTCCCAGTTTCGCCAGCTTGTTATACTCCCTGTTTACAGCCTCCCTGGTGCAGCTAACCCTGCTGGCCATTTCGAGCTGGGTCGGGGGATTGTGTATACGCGCGACTCCATCCAGATCGAGATTCAGGCTGGACAAACGCAACAGCTCAAGATTAATCCTGTTGCAAACATCAAGCGTAGAGTACTCGTAGATTCGGTCACATAGACGCCGGACAATAGCCGCCAGCTGTCGCAGCATATCAACGCTGGCATCGGGGGATTTATGCAGCACCTCCAGGAACACGTGCGGGGGAACAATGGTGATTTCTGTATCACTGAGGGCAATCACGTTGGCCGAACGGGGCATTCCGTCGATGGCCGAGAGTTCGCCAAAATTACCGCCAGGGCCAATGTCAACGAAACTGATCTCTCTGCCACTTGTGGAATACAGGGTCACCCGCACAAATCCGGAATTAATCAGGTAAAAATTGGCGTCTTCATCCTTGACCCTGACAATTTGCTGGCCCTTGTGAAAATGTCGTGACCTGACCCTTTCAAACAACCAGGCACGATCATTTTCATCCAGGCTGTTGAGAAAATCATGGCTGCCTGTTTGGTTGATTGAGGCCATGACACTATTGATTGTATCGAAAACGAAATGAATACTCTGGCAAGGCTGAACTTACCAGTGAAATCCGCCGCCCAGGTAGAATCCCGATGTGCTGGAGCCCGCACCCCGGCCTGTACCCGAATCATCATAGTCGAGCTCGTATTCAAGATATCCAATTCGAAGCGAAATGAAAGGTAAAGGCGTTATGTGTATGCCCACATCAATTTCCTGCGCCGAAATGTTATCGAAATTCCCGGCATCCCCAAGCTCCGGAACCCAGGCAATTTTGCCATAGAAAAAGAGGGGGCCCGGAACACCGAATCTCCCCTCTGCGGAAACACGAAACCCCTGGGCATCGCCGCCGTTCTCCAGGTCTATATTCTCAATTCCCGCTCCCAGGGCGAAAAAATTATTATCAGAAGCCGAGAACAGCTTTCTTCTCAGTTCAAGGTCAATTCGCGTCTGGTTGGAAATAGCCTCCCCTTCCAGGTCAGAATCATACCATGCCCCCCTGACGCCCCATTTTTCTCCAAGCCACCCTTCCCCGTAAATCAGGGTTGAACCTGCGTCAATATCTGCATCGATAAGATCCGCCTGAAAATCATTGGCCCACCAGGCGATTCCGATTTCCCCATCAACCGGGCCGAGGGCATAACTATTTGCACACAAAAAGACTAGAATCCCGGCGAGTGCGGGCATTTTACAAGTACGCCAACAAGCTAGGTATGCGGAGTTCAGCGAGTCGATAAGCCGTTGGCTGCTAGGCGCGACTCGCAGGTAATGGCTAGTCCTTGCCAAGAGGCGCAACAACGCAGACAATTGCTTATCGACTCGCCCGAAGGGAGCTTCCCAGATGACCCAATACGGCGTTACAGCCCTTGAAAAGGACCCGTCATTTCCTGCGGGCTGTGTCTTGTCTTGGATCATCTGGGAAACTCTGAACCCCACATACCTAGCTTGTTGGAGTACTGCACTTGATCATCACTGCTTGATTTGTGGGCGGAAGGACTATTCTATCCATTCGGGACACTAATGCAAACCGGTTCGAAAAATTTAAACGACTCAGATCGCCTGAGCCAGCGGCTTGACAGCTGGTTGTGGGTGGCCCGCTTTTTCCGGACACGCAGGCTGTCTGCAGAAGCCATATCCGCCGGGCATGTTAGACTCAATGACCAGAAAACCAAACCCGCCAGGCTGGTCAGGGCAGGTGATGGCGTGACAATTCTCAAACAGCAACAGGAATATTCCATCACTGTACTTGGGTTTTCTGACCGGCGGCTACCCGCACCCCGGGCCAGCAATCTTTATGAGGAGCCGAATTGGAGTGTTGAGCGGCGAGAAAACCAGCAGCGTCTTCGCAAACATGGCACCCAGGGGGTTCGGTATGACAGGGCGAAGCCGAGCCAGCGAGAACGGAAAAAAAGTCGCCAGGTTAAACAACAGGTTACAGATTCCAGTTGAGCAAAGTGACAGAAACAAGCTTGAGAGGTGTGATTCTCGACAGGGAATCTTTTGATCGGAAAGATATTGACTCCGATCCGCTAAACCACCACCCGGTGCAATGGACATCCTACGATTGCACTGCCCGGGACCTTGCCATTGAGCGAATCAGCGGCCAGCAGATCGTCATAACAAACAAGGTTGCCATCGACATCAACGTGCTGGATTCAACAGACTCCCTTGAGCTTGTCCTGGTTGCTGCTACCGGCACCGATAATGTTGATATACAGACGTGTAGCGACAGGGGCATCGTTGTCTGCAATGTACGGCACTATGCAACCCCGGCAGTGGTACAGCACACCATTGCCCTGATGCTCAACCTGATGACTAACCAGCCGCAGTATTCGCAAGATGTTCGATCCGGACTGTGGTCACTGAGTGGTGTATTTTGCCTTCTCGATCACCCCATAGTGGAAGCCGAAACGAAAACAGTGGGCATCCTCGGCTATGGCGCCCTTGGAAAACGCGTGGCTGATGTTGCTACAGCGCTTGGCATGAAAGTTGTAATCTCGCAGCGCCCGGGATCAAATGTCAATGTCGACCACGATCGAGTCTCATTTGAACAGATGCTCGCTGTGAGTGATGTGATATCACTGCACTGTCCGCTAACACCTGAGACCCGCAATCTTTTCTCAACCAGCGAATTTCGCCAGATGAAACCAGGGGCGTTTATCATCAATACCGCGAGGGGTGCAATCATAGACTCGGACGCCCTGGTCAGTGCGCTCAGGGAAGGTGAAATCGCCGGAGCAGGAATTGACGTACTGGACCGGGAACCGCCTGTGCCGGATCACCCGTTACTGCAGCCCGGAATTCCAAACCTGCTAGTCACACCCCATAACGCCTGGGGAACCAGAGAATCAAGACAACGGCTGGTTGACATGTTAGGTGACAACCTGCAAGCATGGTTATCGGGTAATCCGGCGAATGTCATTGAAGGATAGTCGCAAGCCGGTTTCCCTGTACATACATTTTCCCTGGTGTGTAAAGAAATGCCCGTACTGCGATTTCAATTCGCACACCCTCAAATCATCCCTGGATGAAGATCGTTATATAGCCGCGCTGATCAGGGAATTCGATGAAAGCCGAGAGTGTATACGGGGCTGCACCATCACCTCCATATTTCTTGGCGGCGGAACACCCAGCCTGTTTCACGGGCAATCGCTGGACAATTTACTGGCCCATATCCGCGGTGAAGATTTTTGCTGCCGCAACCCGGAAATTACCCTGGAGGCCAACCCCGGCACCCTGGAATATGACAGCTTCGAGTCCTACCTGGCTGCCGGCATTAACAGACTCTCGCTCGGTATCCAGAGCTTTGATGACCAAAACCTCAAGGCCCTCGGGAGAATTCACGATGGTAATTCAGCACAACAGGCTATTGATCAGGCTCACCAGGCGGGCTTCGCCAATATTAATCTTGACCTCATGTTCGGCATTCCGGGCCAGGACATCAATGGCGTGATGGAGGATGCCCGCACTGCCATCGCTGCCTCACCGCAACACATTTCGTACTACCAGCTAACCATCGAGCCGAATACCCTGTTTTACCGGAATCCACCCCGGCTTCCGCCTGATGATATGCAGTACGCGATGCAGCAAAAAGTCGTCGAGGTGCTTGCTGATAGCGGCTATGAACGGTATGAAGTCTCCGCCTATGCCCGCAAGGGATACCAGAGCAGGCACAATCTCAATTACTGGAATTTTGGCGACTACCTTGGAATCGGTGCCGGTGCCCACTCCAAGTTGACTGGCAATGGCACGGTCACAAGGTCATGGAACGAGAAACAACCCGCCAGGTACTTGTCATTGATAGAAAACGGCGAACCCTGTCGGCATCCGAGCACGGTGCACAACCATGACCTGTTGTTCGAGTTTATGCTCAATGGGCTGCGCCTGAAACAAGGCTTCAGCCTGGCCCTTTTTGAAGAGCGCACCGGATTACAAAAAGAACTGGTCTTTGAAAATCTGGCCGAACCCATAGCCCGGGAGCTTTTGATAATTGATCACGAAAACCTGAAATGTTCCGACAAGGGCTACCTGTTCATCGATGAAATCCTGCAACATCTTCTGCCCTAGTAGCCCTACACATAAAGATTGATGGGTTGGACTACCACCTTCTACGGCTTGAGCCGGCCGGCATGAAATTCGATGTGATCACCGATGAATGAAGAAATAAAATAGTAACTATGATCGTATCCTGGCTGCATACGTAATTTCAACTCCTGTCCTGCTTCACTGCATGCTTTTGCAAACACCCCTGGCTTGAGCTGGTCAGCCAGGAATTCATCCGCATCGCCCTGATCGATCAGGATTTGACCACTTCGATTGCCCTGCCCGACCAGGGAAGTGGCGTCATATTGTTGCCATTCCGCGGTGGAATCACCCAAATAACCGCCAAACGCTTTTTGACCCCACGGGCACTGGGTCGGAGCACATATGGGAGAAAATGCAGAAATGGAACGATAGGTGCGGGAGTTTTTCAACCCGATTGTTAACGCCCCATGCCCGCCCATGGAATGCCCGGTTATTCCCTGGAGATGCGGGTCGGCAGCAAATTCTTCGAATACCAGGGCCGGTAGTTCACTGGTCACATAGCTGTACATTCGGTAATTCCTGTCCCAGGGAGGAGTGGTGGCATCAACATAGAAACCGGCTCCCGAGCCAAAATCGTAGTCATCATCCTCCCCCGGCACGCCTGCTCCGCGTGGGCTGGTGTCAGGGGCAATCAGCATCAACCCATGCCTGGCAGCATATCGCTGTGCACCGGCCTTAACGGTAAAATTTTCTTCTGTACAGGTCAGTCCTGACAGATACCACAACACCGGAACTTCGCCCTTTTTGGCCTGGAGTGGTGCGAACACAGAAAATTGCATCGGGGTCCCGGTTTCCACAGATTGATGCCTATACACCCCCTGGACCCCGCCAAAGCAGCGCTGTTCGCTGATTATTTCCATATTGTCCGCCAGGTCAGGTTGTAGTCAGTTGAATTCAACAACGCTACGTATGGATTCCCCCGAATGCATCAGGTCGAACGCGTCATTTATCTGTTCCAGAGGCAACTTGTGCGTAATCAGGTCATCGATATTTATCTTTCCGTCCATGTACCAGTCAACGATTTTCGGCACATCGGTACGGCCCCTGGCGCCGCCGAAGGCCGTGCCTCGCCATACCCGGCCAGTTACCAGCTGGAACGGGCGGGTTGCGATTTCCTGGCCGGCACCGGCAACACCAATAATGATGCTTTCACACCCAGCCCTTGTGGCAGCATGCGAGTGCGGCACGCATCAGGTCAACGTTACCGACACATTCAAAACTGTAGTCAGCCCCGCCGCCAGTGAGATCCACCAGCCAGGGCACAAGATCTCCTTCGACCTGGTCCGGGTTGACGAAATGAGTCATTCCAAACTGCGCGGCCAGGGATTCTCTTGCCGGGTTGATATCCACACCAACAATCCTGTCTGCGCCGGCAATTCTGGCGCCCTGTATAACATTCAGGCCTATTCCTCCGAGGCCAAATACCACGACGTTATCGCCAGGCTGGACCCCGGCAGTATTCATCACAGCACCGAGGCCGGTGGTGACGCCGCAGCCGATATAGCAGACTTTATCAAATGGCGCGTCCTCGCGAATTTTTGCCACCGCGATTTCCGGCAGCACAGTGTGATTTGCGAACGTCGACGTGCCCATATAGTGAAACAGCCTCTGTTTTCCTATGGAAAAGCGGCTGGTGCCGTCGGGCATGATTCCCTGGCCCTGGGTCTCCCTTATGGCCTGGCACAGGTTTGTCTTGCCACTTGTGCAGTATTCACACTGGCGGCATTCAGGGGTATATAGGGGAATCACATGATCGCCTTTTTTAACGCTGGTAACACCCTCCCCTGTTTCCACCACTACACCCGCTCCCTCGTGGCCGAGAATGGCCGGGAACAACCCTTCCGGGTCTGCTCCTGATCGGGTAAATTCATCAGTATGGCATATGCCGGTGGCTTTTATTTCCACCATCACCTCGCCGGCACGTGGGCCGTCCAGCTGGACCGTTTCTATTTGTAAGGGCTTGCCTGCTTCATAGGCGACAGCTGCTCTTGTTTCCATTATTCACTCCACTATTTATTTGGTATTTAATCTCCTGGTACCAGGGCACTGCGGTCCACCGTTCTCATTTTGGGCATTTTCGGAAAAGTGTTTCCGGTTGACTTGCCAGTGTTAGCCAGGAATATTTCAGATTGTATATCCAAGGAACATCTGATTGGAACATGAACCATCAAATTGAGTCCAAAATAATCAATTCCTGCACCAGGTTCTGTTTCATATTCGGAATTTTCTGATGCTATCCACAAATTCGGGTTTGACTTGAACACCCTACAGCCCGGACCCGCGATAAAACCGCTATACACCCACGAACCAGTAAAATATCCCCCGTCGCTGCACGAATCCTCCATACCTGCTTCCCATGGGGGAAGCTGAAAATACAAGTTCGGATTGCGCCAGGTTGACCCTTTTCTTTTGTAAATAATTTGTTACAAAATATAGCTCGAAAACACTTTAACTTTAGGGGTCGAAAATCGGAATTTTCCCTTAATAATCAATGCTTTTTTAGCCACAGAATGTTGACAACGCGCCTTCAATGCGTAATCATTGCAGCCATAAGGGAAAATAAAAACAGTATCCCGAAACAACGACTAATGAATATCTGCAACGACAGGTAACATTGGAGGTGAGAATGCAAACATTAAATCGCAGCTTCAGGTTGTGCGAATCAACCTTGTGTGAAAATACCCGGGACGTTTATGGCCAGGAACTGCCCGTGGGTAACTGGAAATACACCCTGACCCATGATGGCCAGGAAGATGTCCTGCTGGAAATCAAGGCGCTCAATGATTCTTACTCGAAATGGTCACCGCTGAAGGTAAATTTCAACGCGGTCGGCACCCGTAGCATGAATGAGAGAGAAGGCCAGTTTTCCACAAAATCTGAAGGGGAAGTCAAGTTTATCTTTTCCACAACTTCCAACCAGCAGGAAATCCACTATAGTTGCGACGTTTCTCCAGCTTAGTCAGCGCGGGAAACCTCTATTGCAGACTCCTAAGTCTGTTCTATCCAGTTTATTAACGGCCGCCACTGCTCGATGTCTTTTTCTGCGAGGTGCGGCGGTAATTCGAACACGCCGAATCCGCCCTCGGCTGCCCTGATGTAATTTTGGCTATCCCGCAGATTGGTGATCATGGGGATATCCAGCTTTCTCAGGAATCTCTTCAGGTTGTTGAAGATCAGGGTATTTTCCCTGATTCGATTACCTACAAGCCCTATCTGCGCCTGCTTGAGCATATTGGCTGCGGTCAATTCGCCGATAAAATGTCCGGCCGCACGTATATCGATCGGGGAAGGCAACACCGGGATCACCACAACGTCGGCAAGATTAAACAACCGGTTTAACTGTGACGTGGAGGTCCTTGCGGGTGCATCGAGTACGACCCGGCGGATTTCCTTGTCAATACCTACCCTGCCGTGTGATCCATCAATGCCGATGATCGGGTTGAGATCTTTGCCCCTGGCGGCGATCCAGTCAAGGGATGATTGCTGTGGGTCATAGTCGATTATCGCTACTGCAACCTCCCACAGTGCGTAATAGCTCGCCAGGTTCGTAACCAGTGTTGATTTGCCACATCCACCCTTCGGGTTGATTACCAGTATTTTCTTCATCTTGGCGCCTCGCTAGTTGAATTTAACCCCTTCGGCCTGACTGACCCCGACATAATAGCCTAATCGTGCCGTGGAGTTAACCCCGATGTCTCGAGGCCGCCCCGATTTCCAGAGGTGGGCCCGGGCCGCTCGATGTGGCCCAAGGAACGGGTCAAACGCGGGTTACTGATAACTTTCCGGAAACATCAAAACCCGTTTTCACCGTTAATATCTTGCATTTTCCTGAACCCGAAATAGAGCCGCTTCCCTTGCCGCCGGAAATTGTGCCCGTCAGGATTGCCTCCGCGCTACATTCAACCAGGCCATCTTCCTCAATTACACGCACTGAAAAGCCAAACTTGTTTCCGTTCATAAACCCTTCAATGACCTGGTCTTCATCAATTGTGAGCCGGGCAGTACCATCACTCCTGACCAGAAGCGTCGCCGATCGGGTTGAAGTATTGTCTACCTTGCTGCCTTTGGCGGTAAGGGTGACTGTTCCCTTGTAGGTTCCGGCGAGTGCCGAGGATGAAGATCCCCCATCGCTGGTGACACCACTATTACCGCCGCCACTGGTAATTGAACTTGTATCGCCGCCGCATCCGGACAGGATAAACAGGACCCCCACGATTGCGACTCTGACAAAGTCGCGTGTTTTGATGCTCATTATCTTATACGCCCCCATAGCATATATATTGAAAATGACCGTGTCACAAGAACGCCGGCCTACAACTATTCTTATTCTACATTTTCCTATTTCCAGCACCGGTTCTTCGAAAGAGCCGGTTTCCTCCTCCTCCTCAAACAGTTCAATCTGCTCGGAAACCTGATCAAATACATTGGTAAGCTCGGCAAGTTCGTCATCAATGGCCTCTCCGTCAATCGTGTTGCTTGATTCTTCCGAGAAACCGGAAGCCGCCAGCTGATCCACAGGATAATTTTTTTCAATCAACGCCTCGCGCAGCGCTGATTTACTGTATCCATCAACCACCTTGTCACCGATCAGCACTGTCGGCACCTGCAAGCCGCCGATAATTTCCTGCAACTCCTTCTGCAGGGTCAGGTTGTCCCTGATATCCTTTTCTGCGAAGGGCACACCATTGTTCTCGAGAAACAGCCGTACCAGGTCACAGGCATCACAGGCTGGAATGGAGTAAAGCGAAACCGGGCTGGTCTCAACTGCCAAAGTTAGCTGATCTTCAATCTCATTTGGATCTGAACCGTCATTTTCTTCCACCAGCGGCTCATCCGGGTCTGTATAGGTCTGTTCTTCAAATTCGACATTGGAAGGCGGCGGCGAATCCTGATAGGTTACATTTCCATTCTCATCCACCCATTTGTAAAGACTCTGGGCCCCTGCCAGTCCACATATCGAAAACAACACAATAACCCGAAAGCAATCCCCCAATCCCTTACTGATCGTTACCATCATCTATTACCCACCTTCTGTGAAATCAGAGTTTTTGTACACTATCTGTCCATTCTACGCCCGTTCGTCACTTAAGCTCAATCCCGAATGCCTTAAAAGTGCATCGACCACGGGTTTTCGACCCCGAAACTGCCTAAACATATCCATTGGTTCCATCGATCCGCCTTTTTCGAGAATATTTTCAAGAAATGATTGTCCGGTTTCCCTGTGGAAGATGCCATTTTCCTCGAATAGCCCGAACGCATCTGCGGAAAGAACTTCCGCCCATTTATAGCTATAGTAACCGGCCGCATATCCCCCCGCGAATATATGGCCGAAGCTGTTTTCAAAACGGTGGAATTCAGGGGTTTTTACCACTGCAACTTCATTACGGATATCGGTAAGCAGGTTGCGCACTTCCCCGCTGCTGGTGGGTGCCTGTGGCAGGCGGTGGAGCTCAAGATCAAACAGGCTGAATTCAACCTGCCTCAGCATTTGCATTGCAGACTGAAAATTCCGCGCCGCACGCATATTTGACAGCAATTGATCAGGAATCTTTTCCCCGCTCTGGTAGTGGCCGGAAAACAGGTCCAGCGCTTCGCGCTCCCAGCACCAGTTTTCCAGAAACTGGCTGGGCAGCTCGACCGCATCCCATGGGACTCCACTGATTCCGGCTACAGACGGAACTTCAACACGGGTCAAAAGGTGATGCAGGCCATGGCCAAATTCATGAAAAATCGTCATAACCTCGTCATGGCTCAACAATGATGGCCGGTTCCCGGTTGGTGAAGGGAAATTACAGGTCAGGAATGCTACAGGCAGATGGGATACACTGCTGGTTCGCATCCGCCCCACGCACTCTGCCATCCACGCACCTCCACGTTTATGCTCCCTGGCATACAGGTCGATGTAGAAATGCCCGCGTACCTCGTTGTTTTCGTCGGTTATTTCGAAAAACTGGACGCTCTCATGCCACCGCTGCTGCAGCGGCACTTCCCTTACATTGATGCCAAACAACCGGTTGACGATGACAACATGCCATCCAGCACGGCTGGAAGGGGGAAATACGGCCTTAATAATTCATCGGAAACATCATATTTTTTTATTTTCAGCTTTTCACTCACCCAGGCATAGTCCCACGGTTCAAGCTGGTCCAGTGAACACTCCCTGCTGGCAAATTCTTTCATTTCCTGGACCTCTGCCTTAGCTGCATCACGGCTGCGAGCGGCAAGGTCACGCAGGAATCCCGCCACCTGGTTGGGCGATTCAGCCATTTTTGTCTGCAGCGAGTATTCGACAAAGTTTTCAAAGCCCAGCAGCCCGGCAAGCTCGTTCCTGAGCCGGAGGGTTTCACAGATTATTTCAGTGTTATCGAATTCACCGGCCCCTGGGCCAACTTCGCTCGCCCTGGTTACGTATGCATGGTACATCTCCCTGCGCAGGCCCCGATCGTCTGCATAGGTCATAAAGGGAATGTAAGCAGGGGCCTGGAGCGTGAAGGCCCAGCCGTCCCTGCCCTTTTTTTGCGCACATAGCCGTGCAGATTCGATCACCGTATCCGGTATTCCGGTCAATTGATCCTGGCCCGTGACAATCAGTTGCCAGGCATCGGTGGCATCAAGCAGGTTCTGGGAAAAAGTATTTCCGAGTTCGGACAGCCGGCTGCTGATTTCCCGGTATCGCTTCTGGCTGTCCGCATCAAGATCAACCCCGGATAACCTGAAATCACGCACCTCGTTTTCTATGGATTTTTTCCTGGCATGGTCATATTTTGCGAATTCACTGCTGTTGCTGATTTCAAGCATCTTTTCGAACAGCAGCCGGTTTTGTCCCATCTGGGACGCGTAGTCGGTCAGTTTTGGCAGGCAGGCCTCGTACGCTTTCCTTAGCGCGCTGGAATCCCTGACCCCGTTCAGGTGAGAAACCGGCGCCCACATCCGGTCAAGCCTGTCCGAGAGTTCTTCAAGCGGTTCGATGAAATTGTCCCAGGTGGGTTGAACTTTCGCTGAGGTCAACCTATCTATTTGCTTACGATTGTCTTCCAGCATATAGTCCAGAGCGGGTTCAACGTGCCCCGGCCTGATTTCATTAAATAGAGGAAGGTGTTCGAATTTCAGCAATGGGTTAGCTGCAGTATCCATTAGTATTCCGGGAATATGAATAAAGAATATGATTTTATCGTGATTGGCGGCGGAAGTGGTGGCATTGCGTCGGCACGCAGGGCGGCGCAGCACGGCGCCACTACCCTGGTGGTGGAGACAGGCCCCCTCGGTGGTACCTGTGTCAACGTCGGCTGCGTCCCCAAGAAAGTCATGTGGACGACGTCGCAGATCAAGGACGCGCTGGGCCTGGCCAGCAGCTACGGTTTTGATATCCAGCTGAAGGGATTTGATTGGTCGACAATTAAAAATGCACGGGACAATTACGTTACCCGGTTGAATGGTATCTACGGCCACAACCTGGATAAGTCCGGTGTGGACGTCATTAAAGGTGAGGCCAGGTTTATCTCTGCCAGCTGCATCCAGGTTGGCGGTATTGAGTATCAAGGCAAGCATATCCTGGTTGCCACCGGCGGCAGGCCCAGCGTTCCGGACATCCCCGGCGCTGATCTTGGCATAACCAGTGACGGTTATTTCGAGCTCGACCACCAGCCGCAAAACATCCTGGTCATCGGTGCAGGGTATATTGCCACTGAACTGGCTGGACTGATGCATGGCCTGGGCAGCGAAATCACCATGCTGTTGCGCAAAGATATCCTGCTGCGTGGCTTCGACCAGGACATCTACCAGACGGTAATGTCACAAATGCAGGATAGTGGAATTGAAATCCTGACCAATATTGCTCTCCAGTCTCTCCAGCAAGACAGCGGAAAACTGGGATTCGTGGATTCCAGCGGCAACTCCCGAAGTGGATATGATTGCATAATCTGGGCGGTTGGTCGTCAGCCCAATACCGACAACCTGGATCTTGCAAAAGCAGGAGTTGAACTGGATGAGCGGGGATACATCCAGACCGATGAATTCCAGAATACTTCGCAATCGAACATCTATGCAGTGGGTGATGTCACCTCCCGCGCCCAGCTGACCCCGGTTGCCATTGCCGCAGGGCGCCGGCTGTCGGACCGGGTCTTCAACAACCAGCCCGATTCGAAACTGGACTACAATTGTATTCCTACCGTCATATTTTCTCACCCGCCGGTTGGTACAGTGGGAATGTCTGAATCCCAGGCAATTGCTGAATTTGGTGATGAAACAGTCCGGGTGTACCGGAATTCTTTTGTTGATATGCGATTTGCAGTCGCTGATCACAAGCCCCGAACCCTGGTAAAACTGGTGGTCCAGGGTGAATCGAAAAGAGTGGTGGGATGTCATGTTGTCGGCCACGGTGCTGATGAAATGATCCAGGGTTTTGCTGTGGCGATAAAAATGGGCGCGACCAAATCGGACTTTGACAACACCGTGGCGATTCATCCCACTGCGGCTGAAGAGCTTGTGACCCTGAGATAATGGGCCAGCCGCGAAGAAATTTTCATTAACTCTCCTGAATAGATTATTGCATGTCGACTCCAGCCCAGATTGAACCGGAACGAAACAATTCCCTGATTGACTCGGTGGCGAACTGGCTGGTGGGCCAGGCGCTCATTGACGTACCCATAGAGGAATTATTTGAAAAAACCTGTATTCGGTTGCACGCAGCGGGTGTGCCAATATCCAGGGCCCAGGTAGGCTTTCGGATTCTGCATCCCCTGTTCGACGCCCAGACCATCACCTGGAAACTGAACCAGGAGGTGGAGCGGGCAGATTACATGACCAGCCGCAACCCCGAGCCCTGGCGTCGCAGCCCGCTGTACTACATGGTGGTGAATTCCCTGCCCCATCTACGCCGCAAGCTGGTTGGCAATGAAAGCATGATTGACTTTGATGTTCTGCATACCCTGAAGGACGATGGGTATACCGATTATCTGGGGTTCATGGTTCCTTTCAGCGAGCAGGTCGCTGACAAAGACACGGAAGGAAATGAAAACTCAGGCATTGTCGGCTCGTGGAGTACTACCCGCCCCAGCGGTTATTCCGATGGTGATATTCGCGCATTGCAAAGAATCGTACAACGCCTCGCGGTGGCATTCAAAATCAACATCCAGTCACAGATCACCCAGAATATCCTGTCGGCGTATCTTGGGCCTGACGCAGGAAAGCAGGTTCTCAAAGGAAACATTCAGCGCGGTGATGGAGAAACTATCCACGCGGTAATCTGGTACTCCGACATGCGCGAATCGACCAGTCTGGCCAACGCCGTGACCGGCAAAGAGTTCCTGCAGGCTTTGAACGTCTATTTCGAATCTACCGCCGGAGCAGTACTGTCTCATGGTGGCGAAGTCCTGCGCTTCATCGGCGATGCGGTACTGGCGATATTTCCAATCAGGGATGAAGGGGCGACCCAGAAGGCCTGTGAGTGTGCGATCAAGGCGGCCATCCTGGCCCGGGAGAATCTGGTCCAGGCTAATGTTACGCGAAAAGAGAAGGGATTGATCGAACTGGATTACGGGCTGGGCCTGCATATTGGGCAGGTATTATTTGGAAACATCGGGATTCCTGAAAGAGTCGAGTTTACAGTCATCGGTAGCGCGGCCAATGAAGTAGCGCGAATCGAGTCACTCACCAAGGAACTCAAGGAAAATATCCTGGTCAGCAGTGATTTTGCCAAGCATCTTTCCCTGGACTGGGTCGACGCAGGTGATCACAACCTGAGGGGGGTGGACCGAACCCTGACTCTGTACACACCACCAAAATCCGACTGATCACAGGTCCTGTATTGAACCTTGAATTGCGCCAACTCGACCGGGAATTATACCGGTCTCTGTAAAAAGCCGGATTCATCCCGCCATCAGTGAAAATTTCCCTGTTTGAACGACCCAGCGGCGACCGCCCCCTGCTCGCACTCGTACTGCTCCTGACCGGGGTTTTCGCGCTGGCATTCCAGGACTCCCTGGTCAAGCTGATGTCCAGTGAGACCTCATTCTGGCAATTCCAGACGATACGATCAATCGGTAATGTCGTGCTCGTCTTGCTGCTGGCGCTGGCCGGCGGTGGACTGGGGTTGCTGGCTCCGGCTAACTGGCGACCGGTATACCTGCGTGCAATTTTCCTCATCATCTGCATGTTCTTTTTCTTCTCGGGTGCCCCTTACCTTTCGGTGACGCAAATGGCGGCCGGACTGTATACCTACCCCCTTTTCGTTTCTCTTTTTGCTGCACCCATTCTGGGAGAAACCGTTGGTCCATGGCGCATAGGAGCGCTGGCACTGGGCGTAGTCGGCGCAAGTGTCATTCTCAGCCCGTGGGATTCAGCATTCTCCTCCATCCAGCTGTTGCCAATCGCGGCAGGTTTTTTCTATGCACTGAACATCCTCACACTGAGGCGATCCTGTCGCAATGAAAGCCCGCTTGCTCTCGCTTTCGCCACGGGCATTGTTTACACCGCCGCAGGAATAGCTGGCGTAACTCTCCTGTCTGTTTTTCCACCTCCTGAAAGTTTCCAGCAGTCAATGCCTTTTATTGCCATTGGCTGGCCGACGCTGACACTTGTTGTTGCGGGATTTGCCATTTTTACCTCGTTTTTAAACCTGTGCGGCAATATTTTCCTGACCCGTGCGTACCAGACAGCGGACAGCAGCTGGCTTGCACCCATGGATTTTACTTACCTGCTGTTTGCCGCCATCTGGGGGCGGGTCCTTTTTGATCAATGGCCAACCAGGCAGGCAATACTGGGGATGATCCTGATTGCCACTGCCGGTGTGCTAACTGCATGGCGAGAGCGGATATCAGGTCTAAAATACCGGGGAAGCGGGGAAAATCCTGGCGCAGTGCCAGATTCACGATAGCAGTTGTCTAATACTACAGGCTGCCTGGCAAGCCTGCTTCGTTATATCTCGTCATCGGTATCCATTTTTTGCTGTTTTAGCGCCTCACTGGCTATAACACCGAACAGCAGCGGCAACAGCCTGGGCAACTTCATTCGTACTATGAGGGCAGATTCCTCCACCCGCATAACTCCCTGGGATTTCAGCGGCAGGATAACGCTGGGGCCCATCTCGGGATGCTCAAGAATTTGCTGCCCCACTTTCTTGATGATCTTCCTGACTTTTTCGATTTCGGCGTCATAGGGCAGCCGCAGTTCCAGTTTCATGGCCAGGAATCAGGCGCAGCGTTTTTTTATGCATTGCCGGGTTAAAATTCAAGGATCAGATTCCCTGGTGATTTCAGCCATTGTAACAATTTTAATGACCCAACTACTCAAGGTGTGTGTTAACCAATCGTGGATTTATCGCCTGGCCTTGTTGTGCCTGTTTCTGGTTTCCGGCTGCAGCACGCTTCCGGACAATTCAGGCCGTGCCGAATCCTGGTCGGTGGCCGGATCCAATACTACGCTTATCAGTGAAGCCAGCCAGGCGGCATTGCAAAACCGCCCGGGAGAGTCCGGGGTAGTACTGCTGGATGATGGTATCGACGCCTTCGCCGCCAGGATAGCAATGGTCGAAGGAGCCACTTCCAGCATAGATTCACAGTACTACCTGTTTCACAACGACCAGACCGGCCTGATATTTATACACCGGCTGATTGAGGCCGCTGACAGGGGCGTGCGGGTCAGGCTGCTGGTTGATGACATGGACCAGGCTGGCAGGGACTATGGGGCAGCCATTCTTGACAGCCACCCGGCGATCGAAGTACGACTATTCAATCCGTTCAGCCGCAACGTCCCAAGGATGATACAGTTTCTCACCCGTTACGGTGAAGTTACCCGCCGCATGCATAATAAATCCCTGACTGTTGACAACCAGGTGTCAGTGCTCGGCGGGCGAAATATCGGGGACGAATACTTCGACGCCACCACTAACAGTAACTTCGCCGACCTGGATGCCATGGTGATTGGTCCCGTTGTCAGGGAAATATCCACATCGTTTGACCTGTACTGGAATGACGAACTGTCCTACCCAATTTCGACACTATATGACAAATCGGTGAATGCCGAAGAGGTCGCTGCAATGGTAGCGGGCTTCGGGAAAATTATTGAGCAGCCGGCCAGCCAAAATTACCTGGAGGAATTGAAAAATTCCAGTCTTGCCATGGCGCTTCGAAACGGAAGCCTTGATCCCAGCTGGGGCGAGATAAGGGCAATATTCGATCGGCCGGAGAAACTGAACGACAGCGTTGATTCAAAAAGGTATCACCTTGCCCCGGGCCTGGCGCCTTCATTCAAAGGGGTAAAAAACGAACTCATGATCATCTCCCCGTACTTGGTACCCGGGAAAAAAGGCACCGCGTTCCTCACAGAATTAGCTGGTCGTGGAATTTCCGTCCGGGTCCTGACCAATTCACTTTCATCAACTGATGTGCCAGTTGTGCATGCCGGATATATTAAATACCGCAACAAACTGTTACGGGCAGGCATAGAAATTCATGAGGTGAAAAATGCTTCTGAATCACAGGATCCAGGAGGCTCAAGCCTGGCAGGTTCGTCTGCTGCCAGCCTGCATAGCAAGGCGTTTATTTTTGACCGCAGCCAGGTTTTTATCGGTTCACTGAATCTGGACCCGCGCTCCATTTACGAAAATACCGAGCTGGGAATCCTGGTGAATTCCCGGGCTGTAGCGCAACAACTTGCAGACTGGCATGAAGAATTTTCCGGTCGCCAGTCCTATCGTCTGACCCTGGGGAAAAATTGGCTCGGGATGGATCGACCCAGATGGATCGAGCCCGCCGAAACGAGTGGTAAAATCTGGAAACATGATCCAAACACTAGTTTCCTGCTCCGTACCGGAATCAAGCTGATCCGCTTCCTGCCAATCGAGTCACAGCTCTAGTTGTACTGCTGCAAACAGCGTCCGGGCAACTCTGTCTACATTGCTTACAATTGCTTCCATATCATTTCTCCTGGTCGCTGTAAGATGATTACATTCTCATCCTGAACATGCAGAAAGGGGGAGTATTGATCGAAATCAATAAATCAGGAGCATCACGGCGAAATGTGGACCCGGGGTCAGTGTTCTCGAGGCGGGAGTCCTGTGTGCTGGGTAAGCATCTGTCCCCGGCGCACTTTTGTACTTGATTTTCGACCGGGTTTGGCACGTCGCCGGGCATTGTCTTTGCCTCGCAAGCTGTGGTAATTTCCCGAACCGCCCGGTTGTCCGGGAGGCACGAGATGCTGACTTTTGTTGCCGATCAGGTCTTCCCTGCCCATTGCCCGCAACGTCTCTCGCAACAACGGCCAGTTCTTCGGGTCATGGTAGCGAAGGAATGCCTTGTGCAGCCTGCGCTGTATTTCTCCTTTCGGCGAGCTCACCGTTTCGCTGTCTCCCTTTACCCGCTTGAGCGGATTTTTACCGGTGTGGTACATGGCAGTGGCGGTGGCCATGGGAGACGGGTAAAAATTCTGTACCTGGTCGGCTCGAAATCCATTTTGTTTGAGCCAGATGGCCAGGTTCATCATGTCTTCATCGGTGGTGCCCGGATGTGCAGCAATAAAATAGGGGATCAGGTACTGGTCCTTTCCTGCCTTTTTGGAAAATTTATCGAACAGCTCCCTGAACCGGTCGTAACTGCCCATTCCCGGCTTCATCATTTTTGAGAGGGGTCCGGTTTCGGTATGTTCCGGGGCTATCTTCAGGTAACCACCGACGTGGTGAGTGACCAGTTCCTCGACGTACTCCGGCGACTCAACAGCCAGGTCATAGCGCAGGCCCGAAGCGATTAATACCTTTTTAACCCCTTTCACTTTTCTTGCCCGCCGGTACAGCTTGATCAGGGACGAGTGATCCGTATCCAGGTTATCACAGATGCCGGGGTACACGCAGGAAGGCCGTCGGCACGCGGACTCGATCTGTTTTGACTTGCAGGCAATACGATACATATTGGCGGTGGGGCCCCCCAGATCTGAAATAACGCCTGTAAATCCTGGAACCTTGTCTCGTATCTCCTCGATTTCCCGGATTATCGATTCTTCAGAACGATTCTGGATGATTCGACCCTCGTGCTCGGTAATGGAACAGAAAGTACATCCGCCAAAGCAACCGCGCATGATGTTCACGGAAAAGCGGATCATTTCGTAGGCGGGTATACGCTTGCCACGATATTTTGGGTGCGGCACCCGCGCATACGCCAGGCCAAAGACATAGTCCATTTCCTCAGTGGTCAACGGTATAGGTGGCGGGTTGAACCAGATTTTCTGCCCACCCTGGTTCTGTACCAGCGGCCTGGCATTGCCCGGGTTGGTTTCGAGGTGCAGGACTCGGCTGGCATGGGCATACAGGACCGGGTCGCGGCTGACATCATTGAAAGAAGGCATACGAATAACCGTATTCATTCGCTCTTTCAGTTTGTGCTCAAGACGTTCGGACTTTGCTGCAAACTCCACTTTTACAGACCTGGGCGACTTCGCATCGCTATTGTCAGCTGGCGTACAATCTCCCTGGGTGGTGTCCTCATACGGACTCGTGGGTTTCTCGATACGACCGGGTTTGTCGACGTTTGTGGAATCCATCACCCGCCAGCCGGGCGGGATATCCCGGATTCTGAACGCCGTACCCCGCACATCGCGAATCTCGCGGATGTCATCACCACGTGAAAGACGATGGGCGATTTCAACTATGGCACGTTCCGCATTGCCGAACAGCAGGATGTCGGCCTTTGCATCTGCGAGAATCGAGCGCCTGACCTTGTCCTGCCAGTAGTCGTAGTGGGCAATACGGCGCAGTGAAGCTTCTATGCCCCCGATGACCACAGGAACATTCCTGTAGGCTTCACGGCAACGCTGCGAATAGACAATGGAGCAACGATCAGGGCGCTTGCCGCCTATATCATCCGGGGAATAAGCATCATCCGAGCGGATTTTTCGGTCCGCCGTATAACGGTTTATCATCGAATCCATGTTTCCGGCGGTTACCCCGAAAAACAGGTTTGGCTTTCCCAGCTGCCGAAACCCGTCGCAGGATTGCCAGTCAGGCTGGGCAATGATGCCGACCCGGAAGCCCTGGGCTTCGAGCAGCCTGCCGATAATTGCCATGCCAAAGCTCGGATGATCCACATAGGCGTCTCCGGAAACTATAACAATGTCACAACTATCCCAGCCAAGCTGGTTCATTTCATCCCGGTTAGCGGGCAGGAATGGCGCTGTACCAAAGCACTCTGCCCAGTAAGGCGGATACTGATTGAGGGGTTTCGGCGGATTGAAAAGGGCAGATTGCATTCGAATTTCCTGGAAACCTATTATACCAAATGGGGACAGTAAGTCGGCCACAAAAACGACCGGATAAAACAGTTATTGTTACACCCGGGAATTCATTGCAAAATATACACAGTGCCCGACCAGTGCGCAGTGATATACAATAATTCAATTCTCAAGACAGGGGGTATCAATTTGCCAACAGGATCCATTTCTACCCGGGTTTATCCCGCCGGAATTCTTAATACGCTAAGCCCTCATGAAGTTGAGCGACTGCATGATGCCAGTCTCGGCAACCTCTCCGAGCTGTTACGCCGCTGCACACTTGCAGTGCTGAATTCCGGCACCGTGGGTGACGATGCCGAAGCATTACTGGAAGACTACCGGGATTTTGAAATCAGTGTTGAACAGGTCAACCGCGGGCTGCGGTTACAGCTGTCAAATGCCCCCGGAGGGGCTTTCGTTGATGGACAGATTATTGAAGGAATCCGTGAACAGATCTCTTCCGTGATTCGAGACCTGGTTTACTTTGATAGCGAGATCAGCGCAAACCCCCAGTACAACCTGGAATCAGGCTCCGGAATAACCAACGCCGTCTTCGAAATGCTGCGCAATGCCCAGGCGCTGGTCCCCCAGGTCGGGCCCGATCTTGTTGTCTGCTGGGGCGGTCATTCCATTAGCCCGCAGGAATACGATTACACCAAGGAATGCGGCTACCAGCTAGGGTTGCGGAAACTTAATATCGTCACCGGCTGTGGACCGGGAGCCATGAAAGGCCCCATGAAGGGAGCCAGTGTCTCTCATCTGAAACAGCGGATCGACAATCGACGCTATATTGGAATTTCAGAGCCGGGCATTATTGCTGCCGAGTCACCCAATCCGATGGTCAATGAGTTGATAATTATGCCGGATATCGAAAAGCGGCTTGAGGCATTCATCAGGCTCGGACATGGCGTTATCGTATTTCCCGGGGGTGTCGGCACAACCGAGGAAATACTCTATCTGCTCGGCATACTACTGAATCCGGAAAATAGTGACATTCCTTTTCCTTTCATTATGACCGGTCCGTCGTCCAGCGAAGCCTATTTCGAACAGATAGACAATTTTGTCCGCCTGACCCTGGGCGAATCTGCGTGCTCGAAATACCAGATTATTGTTGGCAGTGCGGTACAAGTGGCTACCACCATGAGCCGCGGCCTCACAGAAGTGCGCAAGTACAGGATAGACAACAATGACGCCTTCTATTTCAACTGGCGATTGAAAATTCACGAAGACCTGCAAAAGCCTTTTCACCCAACCCATGAGAATATGAAGAAACAGAATATCAACCGGGCGCTGCCTGCCCATCAACTGGCGGCCAACCTGCGCCGGGTATTTTCTGGCATTGTAGCCGGAAATATCAAACCTGAAGGCCTCGAACTGGTCAGGGAAAAAGGCAATTTTGAAATCGTCGGCGATCAGGAAATCATGTCATCGCTGGA
>PVMK01134065.1_pt1 | contig 53190 bp, 48 predicted proteins | sample 1853481 | NCBI WGS metagenome assembly PVMK01 (sample SAMN08533507, study PRJNA380276) | Marine sediment metagenome, whole genome shotgun sequencing project.
ACATCCGCCGCTTTGGCTCCGGCATCTGCGGCCTCAATGGCCGGTATAAATCCCCAGGTTTCTATCAGTCCAAGGCTTTGCTTTTTCATGGATTATCCCTGTCTTTTTATGTTGTTTTGCAATTCTGTAACGACTAAGGTAATCAGTTCTCCTAATTGATTTTGAGAAAGTTGCGCCGGATCGTTTAGAGGGCTTTCCCGGAGTTGCATCGAGTCTTTCGGATCATCGGAATAAGTCTGTTCAGAGTGAAAAAGCAGCGGGTTCCCTTTTACCAAACGAGCGGCATTGGCGCCCAACAAACGCAGTTGTGTCATATCAAATTTATCGGCTGCCATTGAAAATAAAGGTTTGTCAACCGGTAGATCCCGATGGTGTAATACCGCCATTTTATTGGTTCCGCTAATGCCGATTCCAACATTGAGCTTAGACCCGTCAGCAGCCTGTTTGGCAAGGATTTTAAGCGAATTTTCCTCTACTTCCTCAATCTCCGCCGGAATCTCTTCTTCTTCCAATCCCCAGAGTATATATTCAATTTCTTTTTCCGCTGAAGGCACGGTCGTTACTATTCGAACCACCGGTTTTGTCTCACTTCCGGCAACACGTTTATTCTCCACAGGACTAATTTCTCTGGTTTTCTTCATAAGCAATAATAAGACCGGTAGCCACGGCGTTTCGAGGTCCTTCTGTTCCACGGATGTTGGCTCTGCCCGTAACCACACCGTACTCAGTCAAGGAATCCGCAATCATCCGGGGAATTTCAAAATCCAGCGCGGAGCCTCCTACCAATGCCACGAAACTGATTAGACGGATATTGTTGGCCGGTCCAACCCTTTCCAAGGCACGGAGGGAATTATGCACAAACACTTTTTTTTTGGCTTTTTGTCGAATTTCGACAATTTTTACCAAAGGTTCACGAGTTTCCACCGGGATCGGTCCGTTTTCGGAAATCACTACAACGCGTCCGAAAAGACGGGGATCAAGGGGCTCATGGAAAAACTGTACCGAGCCGTTTTCATGACGCATATGAAAAAGCGTTTCAACTTTCGCCAGGGGAAAAAGCTTGATATTTTCTGCCAATTCAAGATCGTCGAGGCCGAGCTCCTTATCGATAAGAAGCGTGACCATTTCACCCGCCCCCGCAAGATGTATACTTTTGATTTCACCCGATTCGGTTATCAAAGAGGCATCCGTCGATCCACCGCCCAAATCGAGTATGGCCATAGGGGGCTCTGTTCCGGGTGTAGTGAGGGCTCCTCTTATCGCCATTTCGGCTTCAACTCCCGCGACAATTGTCGGCACCATGATTTCTTCTTCCAGCTTTCGTGCCAATCGCTGCATGGGCAATTTTTGAGTTTCAACCATGGCTGCCAATCCAACTGCATTGCCCAGAGAGTATTCACCCGCCAGGCTCCCTCGTACTCTCTGGGGAACAAGCGTATCCACGGCAAGAATGTCCTGGACACGGATGGCGCTGACGGGCTGATCCGTCAGATCGGCCATTACCTTGCGAACCGTTTCGAACATACCCCCCACATTGGTTCCCGGTTCAGCTTGTATTTCCAGAAGTGGTGATACCCTCACCACCTGTTTCATAATGCTCTCAGCACCTTCATCGATCTGAATGTCAACTTTTTGATGTTGGCCGATGAGGTTAATCTTACCTGCAGGGATTCGACGTTCCTGAATATCTCCACGGGGAGTTTTAATGACGACGGCACTCCGGGTTCCTGTGAGAGCCCTGGCAATAGGGACAATGTCCCGGGTCTCCTCAGGGGTTAGCTCAAACAGGGTCGCAATGTCATAGGGATTGGAAAGCTTCTCAACCGTCTTGCCAACCGATGCTACCTCAACCGCTGCCGGCATTCCCACGGGGACGCGATCAATATGAACGACTTCATCCACAATGGGAATGGAATGATGGAGTCTGTTGTGAATGAGCACTCCGTCGTCTTTCTGAACAATGGCTCCGGCAATTTGCAATTTTGCAGACATGGCACTGTTGAGTTGCTCAGCCGCCGAACGAAACTCTGTTGAACCCGGGATGACCACGATCCATTGCTTATCCCGGGAAGCAGACGGCAGATCTTCCAGCATAATGGTGGTTCCGAGCGCTAACCCCGTCCCTCCCGGTGTAGACGGATTGTGGCCGATCATGGCGGATTCCGTGATTACAGTTTCAGTTATTGTTTCCATGGCAACATCACCGATAACCGGGGTAGCCTCATTCAGCATAACAATGCCGAGATCCTTGCGTGGAATCCCTAGAGGGCTTAGGGCCCGGTCCAAGGCATCAATGATGCCAAAGACGTTTCGAACGGTTCCCTTGATACCCACCGTTTTTACGATTGAACTGGAAATGATCCGCGCTTCGCCTGATCGGGTAAATTCAGCAATAGCAACCTCCGTTGAATTGTTACCGATATCCACTCCAGCGATGTACGGCATATGCCAGCAACTCCTTTTACTGTTTCAGACGACCTCGTTTTTCGTAAACATCAGCCGCCTCTTTGACAAGGGCCGCACATATCTTCGCATTGTATTTTGTTTCAAGCTCGTTGGCGATATCGAGGAGTTCCGGCTTTGTGCACCGATAGGGCCGCAACGAATTATAAATTTCCAGTACCCGGTCATCGGGAATTTTGGTCATTTCCGCTGCCCTGCGAAGGTTGGCAGCAAGGTTCGGTCTCCCCATATCTTCAGCAATTTGGGCTTGATACTCAAGAGTTTCGGGACGAATTTTTACGTCATCAAAACCGATCTGTCCGGATACCACTTTGTCAAGGGTAATGTCCTCAAGGGCCAATCCGCTGGCTGATTTTACCAGGTCGGGTCGTTTGGTTCCCAGTGGGTAGTCCTTTTTTGCTTTAAGTTTTCCACCAGGATTGTCCGTAAGTGTCTCCTGTCCTAGCTTCTTGTTCAGAGTGGCCATAGCCCGTTTTACTGCTTCGGCAATCAGGTCCGGCGAGATGTTAATTTCTTTTGACTGAGCCATGTGCTCTTCCTCCTTGGATATTGGTTCAAATAAGATAGCGGTATCGATTCTTTCGTGAAAAATGAAAAAGCCTTCTTAACATAAGCCATCCACCGACTATAGCTGAACCGTTAATTCCGTGCTCGATTCGTCCGGCCGCACATGCAAGACTTCTTTGTTATGGAGCAATGCCGCCAGTCCTTGATACTTGGGCCGGGCCATGGGGTCATTGCGGACGGGGACAGGATTGGGATGCTCTCCTTTGGCATATTTAGCTGCATTACGCCCGATGGCCCGGAATGTCTCCTTCTCAACAAGGGGAGACTGAGAAAACAGTTCCAAATTTTGGAGTGGGGCTAAATCCCGCTGATGGATGACAGTGGTCCCTCGGGAGATGGTGCCGATGCCGATTCCTGACCCGCTCAATTTTGCGGTCTCATGGGCGATGAACCCCACATCAGCCGTCTTATTTACCCTGATCAGACGATATTTGAGACCTTCTTCCTCGATCCCCGCCATGATTTCTTTGAGCACTTCCTTATGCGGAATGTCGATGATGGTCTGGGTCATAGCGACACCAAAGGCTGGTGGAATGCCGATGACGACTTCATTTCTATTTGTTCCGACTTTTGCCGTCCCAAGCTCCTGAAACTGGAGTTGCGGTGCGCTTCCTTCCTGCTTTGGTGCCGTCTTTTCATCCCCTTGCATCTCCTTTAATACTTCGAGGATAATTTCTTTTACCATGTCTTCGGAAATGTTCATCTTATATTCCCTCCATTCGGCAGTCCTAAATATCTTCAGGACTGATAGCTGCCGGAATGTTTTTTAAAAGTTCCCATCTTTCACCTTCAAGACGGTATCCGGTGCCAGGCCCATTATAATCATTTAGATCATTAACGGCAGCCACCACGTTGAAATTCTCATCAAAGATGGCCGAAGTGTGGAGATAGTCTCCGGTTACTTTTTCTTTCAGCATATTGAGTACCGATTGCGCCACATCATTAAACCCGCGTTTCGCCAAGGCGCGTACAACATCCACTCCCGTGGTTCCACGCTTCATGAATTCGTCGATGGCCCGAAGATCTTCAGGCACGTTGCGTTCCGGCATGTCCTTGCTGCCATGGGCGTAAGTGGCAGCTTCCACTTCCTCATCCGTAATGGGCGGAAGTCCCAGTTCATTGAAAACAGCCTGGAGAGCGCGGACGCCTTTGTTACGTATTGCAATGACGTCTTCTTCTTTGACCGGTCGTAATGACATATCAAGCTGAAGATCACGCTGTAAGACGAGCATGTCGTCATAGTCATCGCAGTCATGGGTCGAACCGGCAAACATGTTGTCATAATTGGGAACGGAGCTGTATCCCGAGAAAATAAAATCGGTACCGGGAAGAAACTGCATCAGCATACGGGCGGTATTGCGGATAGGAGAATGGGTAAAGGTCTGGTCATTTCCGGACGCCACCTCAAGATCGTTGAGCACAGTGGCAACATTTTCCGCCAGCACCGCACGAATACCCGAGGGAACCGCTCCGGGAACCCCGATTACGCTGATAGAGCCGTTCTGGAGCCCTTGGACACCTGCGCCTTTGGTGATCATCACACAGCGGATCTCCAGATAGAGCATCGATTTTCCTTCTGCATAACCCATTTGAACTTCAGATCCGGTACCGGAAGTAAACCGCATTTTGAGACCTCGAGAAGCATATGCGGACGCTAAAAACGCCTTTGACCAAGGGGTGTCGTCTCCATCAATAAAAACCTGTTCAGTGCCGTAGACCGAAACGGTTTCCGCATAATGCGTCAGACCGCGCATACCCATGGTAAGTTCCAGAGCCTCTTCCACCGCACACTGAGCCAGAAGTCCGGGTCGACCCGCCTGGCCGCCAACCAAAAGGGAGAGTGCATTCATAGGAGCATAGCGCCCAACGCCGACCGTAGTCTCTATCTCGCTGAAACCTCTTAAACCTGCCTCGGCGGCATCGGCAGCCAAGAGGCCCGGTGTGTCCTTTAGATTGGTCACATGAGCTTGATTGGATGGTGTACGTCTTGGCCGTAGTTTTTGCATAGCCATCATGAGTTCGACGATATTCATATGTTTCAGAACATCAACATATTTGGCCGGTGTCATGCCAACGGAAAGTCTTACGATCTCAGTCCTGGGTACGTTGATATCCACCAGCATGCGTGCGATTTCGAGTGAATCTATGGTCATGGCTTCTTCTGCTACATCGGCGTTAATGCAATGATCTGCAATCCAGGTGTCGATCATGTCAAAATCTTCCCTGGGCTTGCCGTCCATTTCCAACACAGTCCCGTTTTCTATCTTGATACTAGGGGTCGGATCATTGGGGCTCTCCATGGCGACCAGGCCCACATCAACCCATTCCTTGATAAAGCCGTCCTGGTTGACCGCTCGTTCGGCCAACACTTCGAAACGCTTTTGTCTTTTACCCATTTTCTGTCACCCCCTAAATGTACGGTGTCGATAGAGATTTGGGTTCTTCACCCCAACCACACAATAGTTTATTCCCTATTTCTCTGCCGGATATTACGGCCTGGCGCACTGCACCGGAATCTCCGGTGACCCAGATAAACACCTCGTTGGTCATGGAGGTTCCGTGACTCGGTGAACCATAGCCGACCACCTCCACATCCGCCGCTTTAACAGCCGTATCAATCATCAACATTCCTACCACCGCCGGTGCCCCCAAAATCAAACCAAAGGCCTTTCCTACGGGAGCGTTTAATGCCTTGTTGAGGCATGTGCTGGCCCTGGCAGAATACTGGTTTTCAGTGTAACCTTGATCATTGACGTAAACATCACCGAAATACTTTGGCAAAACATCAAGGGTTACCTCTACCGCACGACGTGCATCCGAAACATCCTCTGCACCGAAAACGATTAAATTGCCATGGCCTGCCTGACCTTTTGTATCCCGCGGCATTTCAACACGTATAACTTCTGTGTTTGTGGCCTTAACCGCCTCATCCGCCGACATCAGCTGGGGCCCCGCACCAACACGTCCGCCAATGATACCGATGGATTTGAATTTTTTATCAAAGTCCAGCAGCTCATGAATGGCGGAATCAAGGTTGGCAATAACGATTCCCATTGTGTCTCCCATGCTTACACCCACGAATTCGGTGACTTGTGCCAAGTCGGCTGCCACGGAATCATTCGTGTTTTCCGCAGGATTGTCCTTGTTTGGTTCCGGGGGGGTTGCCTTGCCGGAAGAAGGGATAGCCACCCGCTTCATCACTTCTTTTAGGACTTTGTCGATCAATTGTTCTTCCATCGGGAAATTCCTCCTGGTTTTGTCCGATTAATCTATAAATGACACGAAAAATCTTTATTTATCTGAAGGGTTTTGGGGTAGAATCATTTCTACATCCTGATGAGGTCTGGGGATGACGTGTACGGATATTACTTCGCCCACTTTCTCAGCTGCAGCTGCCCCTGCATCGGTGGCTGCTTTGACTGCCCCTACATCACCTCGGACCATAGTGGTCACAAGACCGGCTCCGATTTGTTTTTGTCCTACTAGAACCACGTTGGCCGCCTTAACCATTGCATCCGATGCTTCAATATTGGCGACCAGGCCTTTTGTCTCGATCATTCCTAAAGCTTCTTTAACCATTCGAAGATCCTCCTGTTTATTGATAGTAGAACATTAGGGTGTCGAGAGCTCTAAAAAGCCCTCGACACCCTAGTTGTCCTTGTCAATTAAGTTACTCTGTAGCAACTTCTTTTTTCTTAAATAAATCAGGCAATTTGGCGGACAACAAACCTGCAAGGTTTCCGATTAGCATGCAGACGGCTGTGTTCAGCAGGGCAAGCCAGATATCGCCCTTATGTGCCCCAAGATTCCCAAAAAATACGGCAGCGCCCACAAATTGCCCCGGGATTGCCGAAAGAATAGGGATGTTCCCTTCCATGGTCATAACAAAGCAGAAAACCCCGATCCAGGCGGAAAGAAGCAACATGTTTCCACCACCGAATTTCACCCACAGCCAGAAGAAAATAGCTCCTTGCAACATACCTGCCCCATTGGCTGCGAGGGATTTTGGAAGGGCCGCTTTGTCCCCTCCGGCATAATAGAAACTTGCCCAGGCTGCATACCCAATCCAGGCAGCCAGCCAGGGTACCCACACGGTTGTCTGAAACCAAAGTCCGCACAAAATACCGATTGATATCGATACCGGAAGTAACGCCATTATTTCACCCCCTTTTTAAATTCATGTCCCAATGAGTCTGTGGCCCAGATTGCTGCTTCAACCATGCTCGCCGTTACGGGAAACCAGGTTGAATGAATGGTTTCACCCTCGGCTGTCGTCGCTTCGGCCACTTGTCGAATTTCTTCCTGTGTTGGGTTGTGAATTCCCAATTCCTCCAAACAAACGGGCAATCCTACGCTGAGGCAAAAATCCAACACCTCGTAAAGGTCTTCTAACGGGCGCCCTTCCAGGACAAGCTGGGTCAGCGTCCCAAATGCCACTTTTTGACCATGCAACTTGCCATGGGATGCCTCCAGAACTGTGAAACCGTTGTGTACGGAATGTGAACCGGCAAGACCACCGCTTTCAAAACCCAAACCGCTGAGCAAAGTGTTGGCCTCCACAATTGCCTCAACAGACGGTGTTACTACCTTTCTTTCGACAGCGAGTTTGGCCGGTAGGCCATGCTCCAAAAGCGTATCGTAACAGAGGCGAGCTAAAGCAATGGCAGAAAGGGTAGGAGGAGTTGCACCGGTTAAGGCGTTTGGCTTGCAACTCTTGGCACACGTATCCGCTTCCCAGAAAGTCGCCAAGGCGTCGCCCATGCCCGAAACCAGATAATTTACCGGCGCTTGTGCTACCACACCCGTATCAACCAATACGCAATTCGGGTTTGTAGGTAATACCAGATACCTCGAAAAAACTCCGTCATCCGTGTAGATGACTGACAGAGCAGAGCAGGGTGCATCTGTTGCCGCGATTGTGGGAACAACAATCACCGGAACTTTCATCTCATATGCCACCGCTTTCCCGGTATCGATCACCTTGCCGCCTCCGGCACAGATGACAAAATCCGCCCCGTTGGCTTTGCCGACTTCTACCAACCGATTGATTTCACTGTCAGAGCACTCCCCCATAAATTCTTCCTGATGGCAGGCAATTTCCTTTTCCCCAAGGCTGGATTGAATTGCCTGTCCGCAAAAGGACAAGGCTCTTTTACCTCCGGTCAGCAGGGCTTTTGATCCCATATTGACGGCGTGGGAACCAATTTCATTGATTGCATCGACCCCTTGGATATATCGCCCAGGTGCAAGCAACATCCGACTCATTTTGTACCTCCTTTATGGTAGATGGTTTGAAGTTTAGCTTTCCTGATTATGGGTGTCATGGAATTCATAATCAACTAATATAGCTGCTAATTCCATGCTAAAGTACATTTTTAAACGACGGCAGCTAAACACCGCTTCTTACCCCGTCCACGAGCAGACGGGCATTTAGAATCATAAATGAAGGTTTTGCTGAAAAGTTTTCTTGAAATGCGGGTTATATAGAAACGACACTAAAATGATAAAAAATTCCTATATTTATAAAACAAATCCTGACAAGAATAACAATCCCGCGAAAAGGGGAAAAATGGTCCCCCATTGGAGGGAATTTTGAGGGAGTGAGGGGGATATGGGAGCTGAACCAAAATCTATTATTTATGGATGGACACTATTTAACTTACCAATCTTCTTTTTCTAGCTTCCGCAGCGGCTTCAATACGATTCTTTACCCCGAACTTTTTAAAAATATTCTTTACATGGCTTTTCACTGTTTCCGTGCTTATATAAAGCAAATCGGCAATTTTTTTATTACCCTTTCCTTCAGCAATGAGCTGCAGCACCTCCCTTTCTCTCTGCGTCAGGTAAGCGTCAACTCTCTTCTGCTCCCCCGGATCGATATCCGTATATCCGAAGGCCAGATTCACAAGAAAAGGGGAAATTACCGGTTTTTCAGACCAAATAGCTTTGATGATTTTTACCAGTTCATCAATCCCAACGCACTTTAATACATAACCGTCGGCTCCTGCCTCCATAGCCTTCTGAATATAATTTTCATCGTTATAAGTGGATAGAACGATGAATTTCATTTTGGGAAAAGATTTCCGTAAAATCCGAATAACACCGATACCCGACAATCTCGGCATATCCACATCAATTAGAGAAACATCAGGTTGGTATTCTTGTATTTTTTCAATAGCGCTATAACCATCCTCGGCTTCTCCAATGAGTTCGATATCTTTTTTATGGTTAAGGCTTAATCTCAGGCCGGTCCGCAGTAGCGGATGGTCATCTGCCAGAAAAACCTGGATGGGTTTTTGTGTTTGCATGATTACCCTTTCTCAATATTTGTACATAAATACAATCAGTTATTGGGCAAAATTTGTTGGTAGAATGAAATTGAAGCGACTCCCCTTGTTCTTTTTTCCGTCATCGTCATAAAGGGGTGATTTTGTCCAGATGAGACCTTCATGAGCCTCAATAGCCAGTTTACAAAAAGCTAACCCTAACCCCAAACCTCTTCTTCCTTTGTTGGGTCTGGGGTTATTGGTAAAAAATTTTTCGAAGATATTTTTTTGATAATACTTCGGTATTCCCGATCCATGGTCTGTTATAGTTGTCAGAAGGTACTGCTGATTTCCTTCGAGTTGATGAAAGATAGTAGAACTGATCATTTCGCCGGCTTTTTTCTCGTCATTTTCTTTTATCAGTGTCGAAGATACATCGATCCGACCGCCCTCCGGGCTGAATTTAATGGCATTGTCCATGATATTAATGATGGTTCGCATGAGGCGGGTTTGGTCTCCATTGAGCATTAGAGGTGCTGAAGCCGGGGTATAGTGAACAACAATCTGTTTTTCCAGAGCCAAAAGTTTTAGCTGATTGATACCGTCTTGAAGCATTTGATTCATGTCAATCGGAAGTTTGCGGAGCAGAAACTGTCCGTTTTCATTTTGATAAATATCCAAAAAGTCCGTCACCATACCCAATAGTTGATTGCTGGTGGTTAAAGCCAAATTCATGATTTCCATCTGGCTCGTTTGAAGTTGGCCCAGAGTACCGTTCACCAGGAGCTCTATCGCCTTTTGAATCGAAAGTATTGGATTTCCCATATCATGGGTCAACATTCCGACGAGGTCATTTTTCATGCGTTCGGTCTTTTTTTCTTCGGAAATATCTCTGAGTACGGCCACATAACCTGGATTTTTTTTACTATCAGTTTTGAAACTTGAGAGGGACATCTGAACCGGGAAGTACTGGTTGTCAGCATTAACAGCAGTCAATTCGGATCGACCGTTTCCGTTCAAGCTCAATCCCATCTGTTTTTGATAGGCCTTGATGGAAGCCGAATCTGAAAAGAGGGAAAATATGGATTGGCCGATGAGTTTTTCCTTCTCATGGCCAAACATATTTGCACAAGCATCATTGACCATTGAGATACTCGTATCCGCATTGGTTGAGATAATACCATCCGAAACACTATTGATAAGTTTATCGAGGTAATGCTGAGAATGCTCAAAGGATAGGTGTTTTTTCAGCGCCAGCTCACTGATTGTCTGGGTTACAACTTCCATTAGATTCACGATGCTTTCGAAGCGTTCCGGACTCATCAGGGGAATTTTTTCGAATTCCCTCAAATAGCCCTCGATGTCGCTGACACCGATAGAACGAGCGCGTTCAGTGATAATGCTGGTCGGAACTGGCTCATCCAGAACCTGACCGCATAAAACAGTAGCCAGGTGGTAGTTTTTCACAATAATTGGCGATGCGCTGTCAAACAATCCGGCATTTAAACACTTATAGATAAAGCGTTTTTCTTGCTTAGCAGACTGCTGTCCTCCGTAACTGTCACTTTCGTGGCATTTTTGTTTCCCTAATTTAGAAGAACGGCAGTAATTTCGGCAGAGAACTGAAAAATTGTGCGGTTTTGTAATGGGTTGGCCGTTCACATCTGCGATAATAGACGCAACTCCGGTAACCTCCGTGAATACTTTAAGAATATCGTCTAATTTCTCCTGTTCAATAAGATCAAATAGGTGGATTGAATTCTTCACGCATCCTCCTTAAACCATGGTTATCAAGAAGCCAGAGATATAATCTGTTATGCAGATGAAACTTTAGTGAATTCCTTTGGTTGAGTCCTTTTTCCCAGGTTCTCCATAAGATAGGATGTTAACTGTTATTTTTGACGTTGAATATTTTTTCACAAATATTCTCAAGATTTTCAGTTTTGCCGGGCAGGTGCTTAAAGCTAGAGAACCGAAATCGAAATTCCTACTATTTCCATTTATATAGAAAAATTCTCCAGAGAGCAAGTCAGATTTCGAAATGCCGATCTTCTGAGATTCTGAACTGAAAACAATCTTTATGCATGGGAGAAAGAATAAAAGAAAAGGCGAACTGCCTAAATCAATCGGCAGTTCGCCTTGGACCGAAATGTTATATATATGGACCAGCCAACCTATTTTATTTGGCTGGATATATTGTTGGCTCCCCAGCACGGACTCGAACCGCGGACAAGATGGTTAACAGCCATCTGCTCTGCCAACTGAGCTACTGGGGATCAATTGGAACATTACCAAATAGTAAAGTTTTTATATCAAGTCAAGGGAAAATTCAATAAGTTTGTTGATGATTTTTACCTGGGCGATCTGTCGGAACGTGTCATCCTTGGGCTCATTTCAACGGATTATGCCCGGGTTATTTATTGAAAAATAAACCGTTCTTTCCGATGGCTGATACATCTTGGGGGTCCAAAATAAACAAGCCCCAATCTGAATAAATTTGGGCTTGTTTTATCTTTAGATTTTACGAGCACCGCCCTTGTCCGGATCTTTCAGGCTAACCTTGTCTGCACGGTTGGTTTTACAGCTTTTTGAGTCTCAATGAAAGCTCATCGATTTGGGCCTTGTCGGCACTTGACGGTGCATTGGTCAGCAGGCATGCTGCTTTTTGGGTTTTTGGAAAAGCGATGACATCCCGGATCGAAGGCTGTCCGCAGAGAATCATGGTGAGCCGATCGAATCCCAGAGCAATTCCGCCATGGGGCGGTGCCCCTGAATCGAGGGCCGACAGCAAAAATCCGAATTTTTCCTCATAGGTTTCCCGATCCATTCCCAGGGCTTCAAATACCTTTTCCTGAAGTTTCCGCTGGTGGATACGTATGCTCCCGCCGCCGATCTCCGATCCGTTCAATACCAGGTCATACGCCCTTGATCTGACAGAAAGCGGGTCATCTTCCAGCAGACCGTAATCTTCTTCAAGGGGGGCCGTAAAGGGATGGTGCAATGCCTGGTTCCGGCCTTCGTTTTCATCGAATTCCAGCAATGGAAACCGGGTAACCCAGACAAAGCTGAAGCTGTCTTCCGGGATCAGTCCGAGCTTTTTTGCCAGAAAGTTTCGAAGCTGCCCCAGCGCTTCGTTGGTGATCTTTGGCTGGTCGGCAACAAAAAAGACAAGATCACCGGGTTGCATATCGATACGCTTTGCAAGGGCCTGTTTTTCATCGTCGGTGAAAAATTTTGCAATGGGGGATTGCCATGAATCTTCACGCACCTTGATCCATGCCAGTCCCTTTGCCCGGTAAACAGCGACTAAGTCCGTCAAATCATCGATCTCTTTTCGTGTAAAGTCGATGCCGCCTTTGGCATTTATCGCCTTTACGATGCCGCCTTTTTTAATGACATCGGAGAAGACCTTAAGCCCTGCGTTCTTCACAATATCTGAAATGTCAATAAGTTCAAGGTCAAATCGGATATCGGGCTTATCCAGCCCGAAACGACCGACGGCATCTTCATAAGATAGGCGTGGGAAGGGTGTTTGAAGGTCTTTCTCCAGAACGTCCCTAAAGAGATTGACCATCATGTTCTCCGTAATTTCCATCACATCGTCTTCCCCTACAAAAGACATTTCCATGTCGATCTGGGTGAACTCCGGCTGGCGGTCCGCTCTGAGATCTTCGTCTCTGAAGCATTTGACAATCTGGTAGTACCGGTCAAATCCGGAAATCATAAGCAACTGTTTGAAAATCTGTGGAGACTGGGGCAGGGCGTAAAACATGCCCGGATTAACCCGGCTGGGTACAAGATAGTCTCTTGCGCCTTCGGGTGTGCTGCGGGTGAGCACCGGCGTTTCAATATCGACAAATCCATGGTCGTCCAGATACTGCCTTATAAAAGCGGCAGCCTTGTGCCGGGTAATGATGTTTTTTTGTAAAAGTGGCCGCCTCAGATCGATATGTCGGAATTTCAGCCGAATATTTTCCGAAACATCCACATGGTCTTCAATCATAAACGGCGGCGTTTCAGCGGTATTTAATATTTTAAGTTCCGTTGAAAACACCTCTATTTCACCGGTTTTGAGCTTGGGGTTGGTCATCCCCTCCAGTCTTTTTTTAACATTCCCCCGTATACCGATGACGTATTCGCTACGGATGACATGGGCCTTTGCATGAACGGTCGGGCTGACTTCAGGGTTGAAGACAACCTGAGTGAGGCCATTTTTGTCGCGAAGGTCAATGAAAATCACCCCGCCATGATCCCTTCGGCGCTGTACCCATCCCATCAGGACCACTTCCGCGCCCACATTTTCCACACCCAGTTCGCAGCAGGTATGGGTCCTCCTCATATTACCAAGTTTATCTGACAATGGAACTAACTCCTTTCCAAAAATTACACAATTTTTTCTATAATCTTCTCAACAACATCTTCAATGGGGATCGACATCTGTACTTTTGTTGTCATGTCGCGCAAAATAACAGCCCCTTCTTTAATCTCGTTATCACCCACGATCAAGACATGTTTTGCGCCCAGCCGGTGGGCCCGTTTCATCTGGCTTTTTAAACTTTTATCGCCAAATTCCATGTCCGCTTTAATGCCTTCAAGGCCTAATTCACACTTCCACTCAAACGCCAGGGATCGGTTCTTTTCACCCAGTGCAGCGATAAAAATATCAGGTGTCTGAGCAAAATCCGAACTGTTAAGATCCGTAATCTCTGCCAATCGGTCAAACCCTATAGCAAAACCTGTTGCCGGGGTATCCGGTCCGCCGAGGGCTTTAATAAGACCGTCATATCGCCCCCCGCCGGCCACGGCATTCTGTGCACCCAACTCACCGGTTTGAATTTCAAAGGTTGTACGGGTATAATAATCCAGGCCCCTGACCAGTTTTTTGTCAACGGTAAACGGAACGTCGAGGGCTTTAAGAGCCCCCTTGACGATGTCAAAGTGCTCACTGCAAGCCGGACATAAATGATCCAGAATAGACGGCGCATCGGTCATCGCCGTTCTGCAGGCCGGCACTTTGCAGTCGAGCACGCGCAAAGGATTTCGGTCTTTTCTTCTGACACAGTCTGAACAAAGATTTCCGGTGGATGACGTTAAAAAACCTGAAAGGGCTGTTTTGAATTCCGGGCGGCATTCAGGACAACCCAGCGAATTGATATGGGCCGCAACATCGGACACGGACAGTCTTGAAAAAAGTGTCCACAGGAAAAAAATCAATTCAACGTCAACCAACGGCGAATCCACACCGATAATTTCAGCATTGATTTGATAGAACTGCCGGTATCTCCCTTTTTGGGGCCTTTCCCTGCGAAACATAGGGCCGATGGTATAAAATTTTCGGACCGGATCTTTCGCATACAATTTGTGCTGGATATAGGATCGACAAACAGATGCCGTTGCTTCGGGCCGCAGGGTGATAAGATCACCTTTTCGGTCCGGGAAGGTGTACATTTCTTTTTCGACAATATCCGTATCTTCACCAATGCTCTTGGCAAAAAGTTCGGTGCGCTCCATAATCGGAATTCGGATCTCTTTGAATCCGAAATCTTCAAAAAGAGACCTGGTCACCCTTTCTATCTGCTGCCAGATTTCAACTTCTCCGGGAAGTATGTCTTTAAAACCTCTGATTAGCTGTATCATTTTATTATCTTTTCATTTTACATAACCTTACCACGGAAAAACACGGAATGTCACATATAATTTGGTTCCTGTTTGTCAAAGTTATGAATTAAGTTTTAATGAATTTGATTTTTTACGAATTCATTAACTTTTAGTCAATACTAATATTGACGTTCTTTTAAAAAGTCATATTTGTGATTATAGCTATCGTGCAAAACAGAAAAAATTATCTTTGACAATAGAATAAAAAAGTTTAATAAAAATAAATGAATTTAAAGAGGTTAATCATGCTTCAAAAAAAGATAGCGGATAAAATTCGGAAATTCAGAAAGAATAAGGGATACACATTGGAACAGTTGGGTAAATTGACCGATCTCTCCAAGGGCCTGCTCTCTCGCGTAGAGAATAACCAGGTATTCCCTCCCACTGCCACATCGTCCAGAATTGCCTGAATTTGAACCCAAAGTAAAAACCGGCTATTTGGCGAGATATGCAAAAATTGTATCAAGTGCGGATAAAGGAGCGGTCTTTCCGAAGTAAAACAAAACACAATTAATGGAGGTAGGGTTATGAAAAAATTTTTAGTTCTTATGGTAGTCGTCTCGCTTATTTGTTTTTCAACTACTGCAATGGCCGAAATGGAGATCAAGCTCGGCGTTGTAACCAAACCCGGCAGTGCCCAGAACATTGCTGCGGAAAAGTTCAAAGAACTGATAGAACAGCGCTCAAAAGGTAAAATAACGGTTAAGATTTTTCACTCCGCATCCCTTGGCAATGAAACCGAAATTCTCCAGCAGGTCCAGATGAATACTATCCAGATGGCAGTTATTACCGGAGGCCCTTTTGACACATTTGATCCCATTGCAAGGGTTATTAACTATCCATTTCTTTTTAAAGATAATGCACAGGCTGATGAAATCCTGGACGGGCCTCTTGGAACTAAAATACTAAAAAGCTTGGAAAGTTCCGGGTTTAAAGGGCTTTGCTTTTCAGAAAACGGCTTCAGGAACCTTACAAACAACAAACGGGCGGTAAAAAGTCCGGATGAGATAAAGGGGCTCAAAATCAGGGTTATGGCTTCGGCAATCCACAAAGCCATCTGGCAGGCTCTTGGGGCGAATCCAACGCCAATGCCCTGGCCAATCTACACCGAGTTGGAACAGGGCGTTATCGACGGCCAGGAAAACCCCCTCTGGGTCATGGAAGTCTATAAATTCTATGAAATACAAAAATACATGACCCTTTCCCGCCACGTCTATTCCTACCACATTGATGTGGCTTCACTAAAATGGTGGAAAATACTCGATTCAAAAACCCAGGATATGATTCAAAAAGCAATGTATGAAGCAGCAGTGTTCCAGCGGAAGCAAAATCGCGATAAAAATGCTGCAAGACTGAAGTTTTTAAAAGAAAAAGGAATGCAGGTAGAAGAAAATCCGAATATTGGAGCATTTCGTGCAAAGGTTGCTAAGCTGAAAGATATGGATTTATACAGCGAACCCAGGGTCCAAGCGTTGCTGATAGAAATGTTGAATGCAACCCAATAGATTGAATACTTCCGATTGAAGATTGAAAATTGAATGAGGAAGGGAATCTTGAATCGTCAATTTTCAATCTTCAATTACCAATGGGGGCATCGTGCACACTCTTGAACGGTTAAGCCGCACCATAAATCACTGGATTGAATATTCTCTTTTCGGTTTTGGCTTTACAATGGCTATCATCGTAGCTGTGCAGGTTTTTTTCAGGTATGTGCTGAATCAATCATTGTTCTGGTCCGAAGAACTTGCCCGTTTCCTTCTGGTATGGCTCACTTTTCTCGGTGCTTCAGTGGCATATTATCGCAAAGCCAATCCGGGAATTGATATCCTGTACTCCAGAATGTCTCATTCAATCCGGAAAGCATCAGCCATGTTAACTCACATAGCTTCAATCATGTTATTTTGTGTAATGATCTTTTATGGCTGTCAGTTCGCCTATTTTATAAGATTGCAAATATCACCGGCCCTTCAATTGCCCAAATGGATTATTTTAAGCATCATTCCAATAAGCGGCCTTATCCTTCTGGTTCACGGCATCACATTTTTAGTAAATGAACTGAAAAGAGGTTCCCGTGACAACTGAAATTCTGATTTTCTCCCTTCTTTTTCTTTTTGCAATAAATACCCCCATCGCAATTGCCATCGGTGTTGCCTCAATTCTGGCAATACTGATCCAGGGCGACTTTACCATGATGATGGTCGTCCAGCGGATGTTCAGCGGAACAGACTCCTTTCACCTTATGGCCGTTCCCCTTTTTATGTTTACCGGGACGATCATGGAAGCCGGTGGAATCAGCCAAAGGATTATAGATTTTGCAAATTCTCTTGTGGGTTGGCTTCCGGGAGGACTGGCTGCAGTTACAATTGTTTCATCAATGTTTTTTGCCGGTATATCCGGATCTGCAGCGGCTGATGCGGCTGCGGTGGGTGCTATTCTGATCCCGGCAATGAAAAAATCAGGCTATGAATCTGATTTTGCCGCAGCAGTTCAAGCATCCGGCGGTTCCATCGGCGTTATCATACCACCTTCAATCCCTATGATTATCTTTGGATTTTTAACAGGAGCTTCTATCGGCCAACTTTTTGCAGCCGGGATTCTGCCGGGTGTGCTCATCGGACTTTCTCTCATAGGTGTAGCGACCTATATTTCAGTTAACAAAGGCTACGCAGCAACAACCAGCTTTTCAATAAAAGAAGTCTGGCGCACTTTTAAAAGATCCCTTCTTGCCATGGGAGCACCGATTATAATACTCGGGGGCATCCTTTTCGGTATTTTTACTGCAACAGAATCGGCTGCCGTGGCCGTGGTTTATGCTCTCGTTGTCGGCATGGTTGTATATAGAAAGATTAAAGTAAAAGATCTTTTTCATTTATTCAGAAACGGTGCAATAACCTCTTCTATTGTCATGTTTATCATTGCAACAGCATCGGTCTTTAGCTGGATTGCAGCCATCGAAGACATCCCTGCCCATCTTGCCGGTACATTGTTAAACATGACTCAAAATCCTATTATTTTGTTGTTGCTGATCAATATGGTCCTTCTCATTGCCGGTACATTTGTTGAGACCACCGCTTCATTGATTCTGCTTGTGCCCATGATTACAGCGATGTTGCCTTCCCTTGGTATCGACATAATCCAGCTTGGAGTCATCGTTGTCGTAAACCTTGCAATCGGAATGCTTACTCCTCCCATGGGCATCTGCCTGATCGTATCATGTTCCATTTCGGGTGACAGCCTCACAGCCATCAGCAAACGGATTATGCCTTTTCTGGGAGTTTTAATTATAGATCTTCTAATAATTACCTTTTATTCGCCCCTGACCATGTGGATGGCAAAACTCGTGGCAAAATAGTAAAGGAGAGTGTTATGAAAATCACGGTTGTGGGTGCAGGTGCCATGGGGAGTCTTTTCGGAGCACTTTTATCCGAGTCAGGTATAAGCGTCCGGCTTTACGATATATGGGCCGAACACGTAAAAGCCATCAATGAAAATGGTCTTGGGATAGAACTCGACGGCAAAACACGCTCGGTTAATGTAAAAGCAACCACCGATAAAAAAACGATCGGGAAAGCAGACCTGGCAATAATTTTTGTCAAATCGACCCGTACCGGTGATGCCGCCAGGGTAGCCTCAGAACTTGTTAGTAGTACCGGTTTTGTACTAACCCTGCAAAATGGGATGGGCAATGCCGACATAATCGCCGAAGTTATAGATCCGGGCAGAATCATCGCAGGAACCACCTCTCACGGTGCCACCATGCTGGAGCCTGGACTTATCCGCCATGCAGGAATTGGCCCGACTTTAATCGGGATGTGGTCCGGCGATGAAAAAGCCGCTGCACAAAGTATCGCCGATGTATTTAATAAAGCGGGCATTGCCACTGAGACGATGGATGATATCCGGAGTGTGGTCTGGAAAAAGCTTATTATCAATGTCGGTATCAATGCAATTACTGCATTGACCGCAATAAAAAATGGTCAGATTCTTGATCTTTCCTCCACCAGGGCGCTTGTCCACGCGGCTGTGGAGGAAGCCATGGAGGTCGCTCGGACTCATGGTATAAAGATACCGGACGACATGGTGGAGCATGTTTTTCAGGTCGCCGAAGCCACCGGCGCCAACCGCTCGTCCATGGGGCAGGATGTTGACAATAAACGTCAAACCGAAATCGGAGCCATTAATGGTGCAGTGGTAAAAGAAGCTCAAAAACTTGGTCTTAATGTGCCGGTCAATCAAACCCTGACCACATTGTTAGAAACACTGCAGGCACACTATAGTTGATGAATTCTTAAAAATCGAATTCATCAGGTTTTAGGCGTTAAGTTTTATGTTTTAGATTAATGATATTATCTGTTTTAACAGAGACTTAAAACTTAAATCCTAAAACTTAACACGTTTCGTAAAAGAAAGTTTTTTTACTTTTTACGAGACCATCATAGTTAACTATGTACAAAAAAGTCAGGTAACAGACAACAGATGTAAGGAGAATAAGCGATGAGCGATGATAAAGTAACCGTTTTAGATATACGGCAGGCTAAAAAAGACGGGCGTAAGCTGGTTATGGTAACCGCATATGACTATCCATTCGGTCTGATGGCGGATGAAGCCGGTGTCGATATCGTCCTGGTGGGCGATTCCCTGGGTATGGTGGTTATGGGGCTGGACGGTACAGTTGAAGTGAACATGGAGCACATGATACACCATATAAAAGCGGTAGTTCGCGGTTGCAAGGGACCCCTTATTATAGGCGACATGCCCTTTATGAGTTACAACACCTCCATTCGTGAAGCCATTATAAATGCCGGTCGATTAATGAAAGAAGGCGGGTGTGACGTCGTAAAGCTGGAAGGCGGTATTGACTTTGCATCGACCATAGAGGCAATTGTAAAAGCAGGCATTCCGGTTCAGGGACACATCGGTCTGACCCCTCAGACAGCCAGTGCCCTGGGAGGATTTAAAATGCAGGGCAAAGATGCCAAAGCAGCCAAGCGTATAATCGACGACGCCAAAGCGCTGGAAGATGCCGGCGTATTTTCGATGATTCTGGAAGCGGTTCCGGCACCTTTGGGAAAGCTTGTGGCAGAAGCGGTCAGCGTACCGGTTATCGGAATCGGCGCCGGCGTGGATGTTGATGGCCAGGTGCTGGTAACCCACGATATGATCGGACTCTTTGACAAGTTTGTGCCCAAATTTGTCAAGCAGTATACAAAGATCAGGCCGACTATCCTAAGCGCACTGAAGGCATACAAAAACGATGTCATGAGCGCAACCTTCCCCGGTCCCGAGCATTCCTTCAAGATGTCCAATGAAGCCCTGGAGCAGCTAAGAAAACTGATCAAAAGCTAATAATTGACGGTCTCGTAAAAAGTCCAACTTCTGCGTGGTGCTGCATTTCCCCTCACCTTAAACCTCTCCCTCAGGGAGAGGGAAATGATGGAAACCTGTCATACCACTTGTATATTGAAAATTGAATAAAAAATAAATTTAAAACGGGGGTGCGGGGGGTGTCCCCCCGCCCTCTCCGTCTGGTAAAAGTTGACACGATTGTAGTCAATAGCTTTCTTAATTCGGTAAAATCATCAATACTGTTGGAAGAGAAGGTTTAACCCTTGGGCTGCGAGCCCGTACGTTAGTTTCTTCCTTCCGCCAGGTTTAAGTCGAGGAACAACTTGGAGCATCGACTCCGCATTTGACAAGGCTGATGATTCCTGGCTTTCAAATTAATTATTGCCGATGAGGAGGTTAGATGTCCTTGAACGACGAAAAACGCTGGTGGTGAGCTGGTATCTGGATATGTCCATGGTCAGGGACTACTGGGGAGATGAAAGGAAATATCATCATACGGCACCCATTAATATGATTTACGGTTTTCGTGAAGCATTGCGCATTATTGCAGAGGAAAGCTTGGAGCGGCGTTTTGAGCGACACCAATTAAACCATCGCGCCCTCGTCGCCGGAATTGAAATAATGGGGCTTTCGATGCTTGTACCGGAATCTGAACGACTTCCGATGTTGAATGCGGTTTGTATTCCTGATGGTGTGGATGATATCAAAATACGTAAAGCCCTCCTCAATGACTTCGGTATCGAAATTGGTGGCGGATTGGGTGAATTTACCGGTAGAATTTGGCGGGTCGGACTCATGGGGCATACCAGCCACCCAAGGAACGTTTTGCTTTTTCTCTCCGCCCTTGAAACGGCTCTCAAAACTGAAAAATTTAAGGTTCAGCCCGGTGCGCTGGATGCAGCCGCGGCAGTGTATCAAGAAAAATAGGTTAGATTCTGAAAAGTTTAAGCGGGTTGTTTGCAAGTTCTCTGTTGGCGGACTTCAATCTGTCCTCACTCGATATAACCGCTACTGCCTGTCGATCATCCATATCAGTAAAATATTTTTCAGCAACGTTCATGACTTGACGGCGAGTAATTGAAAGGAGTTTTTCCTTAAACCGTTCTCGCATCTCGTCCGACAACGAGACGATCTTTCTGAAAAAAGCTTTTCTGGCCGCCGGTCCCGGCGGATCAGGCTTGTCAATTTCAGAGCATACCTGGAGGATGGCTTCTTTGACATCTTCGTTGCTGTAGGTTCCCGATCTTATGAAATCCCGAGCGCCATCGTATACTTTGAGGGTAGAAACGATGTGCGGATCTCTGTAAGAACCGAAATGAAAAACTCCGTTTTCAGGATTATATATGGCAAACCCGCCGTAGGCTCCGCCTTTTTCGCGAATTTCCCGGTGCAGATACATGGACCTGAGTATTTTGCTGATAACGGATAAGACCGGTGCATCTTCATGTTCCAGACGAACGACCTTAAATGCAGCGGCGACAAATGAAACAGCAGATGATGTACTCCATCCTTCTCTGGGAATCGCATCAAAAACGTCGATTTCCGGCGGACCGAATCCATGGGTCGATTTTAAAAATTTCGGTTCTTTTCCCAGCCCGTTTTGTAAGGTTGCTATCGGTGAAGAAGCTGCGGAAATTGCATGATCTTCACCGATCAAAGCGATTTTGAGATTATTTTTTGTAAACAAAATTCTACTGATTTCGGAAAGTTTCTCAGAGATGGATTTAAGCGTGTCCTCTGTAAGATTATCGGTTATCTCTTTTATGGTTTTTAATTGGTGAATTCCATTCCAGGACTCGCTGAGGGCATTACTGATGGAAAAATTCCTTGACGCCAGCGTCATCGCCAGCCTGTGCCCGTTTTGAACGATCATCGATTCAAGGCCGGACCGGTATTCCAGAAAAAGGCTTTTTAAACGATCCATGTCTGAAAAATCGAATTTGCATAAAAGATCTTCAATAATTTCAAACATTTTATCCTGATTCCGCACCAGGCATTTTCCACCAAAAGCAACAAGGGGCAGACATGCGCCGGAATCGTCAAAACCGGTTCGGGCATCGCAGGAAAGGCCGATGCCGCCTGTATAGGCATCAATCAGTTGTGCCATCTCTACATAGTCATGGACGGATGTGCCCACCTTGGAAAAGGCATGGCAGAAGAAAGGGACCAAAGGGAGTCGCTGTTTTGACAGCAGTCCACTTCCGGCGACTGCCAAGAAATAAAAAATATCGGAAGTTGCCTGTTGATAACAGGCGGCCGGTACTATGGGGGAGGATGCCGATGTTTTTACACTTTGAATTTCTTTCGGAATTTCTTCGAGTTCCAGGGTGGGCAAACATGAAACATCCTCTTTTTCTTCCTGGAGTTGCTTTAACGCGCTGGTATCTTCTATAATTTTTTCAAGTTCTGACGGCATGATGCCGGCTCTGATCCGATCCAGCTCCGCTGAAACGCGTTTGCGTTCTTTTTCTTCCATAAACTGATCGGGAACAAGGGAAAGAAGGACCCGGTGCGGGTTGTCCAGAAAATATTTTTTTATCCGATTTTCAAGAAAGGGTCCTTTGGAAACTTCATGACGAAGTCGTTTAAGATCCGCATCGAACTGCAAAACTCTCACAGGGTCACCGCCATGAAACCAGTTTCCGGCAAAAGCTAAGAGCAGTTTAATTCCGTATGGATACGGCGTATTTGTTATCTCCTTTCGATGGAATTCTATCTGGTGAACGGCGGATTCGATGATCTGTTTGTCTATTCCATTTTTGGATAACTTTTTTAAAACATCGAAAATTATTGTTTCAATTTTTCCGGCATCCGAGTTTTCAACGTCCTTTAATCCGCAGACGAACAAGGTGTCTCTGTTGTCGGCATCATATCCAGTGCCGTCGCAAAGAGATGATCCGAGTTTGGAATCTATCAATGCCTTGCGCAGGGGAGATGCGGGGTTTCCAAGAAGAATCTTCTCAAGAAGGGTAAGAATCAAGATCTCAAAAGAATCTTTGATATCGGCGGTGAGCCATGCCACACAAACCTGGCATTTTTTTGCCGGATCTTCATTTTTATCCAATGGATATGGATATGTTTTTCTTTTAGAACTGCGCCATCGCGGATGAGGTGGGACATCGGTCTTGGGGTCTATGCGTTTAAAATGAATCAAAATTTTGTCATGGATATATTTCAAATGGTCGCTTAAAGGCAGGTTCCCATAGGTATAAAAGAAAGCGTTACTGGGATGGTAATGCCGTCGATGAAAGGCTTTAAGCTTATCGTATGTCAGTTGGGGAATGACTGCAGGATCTCCACCGGAATTATTACTGTAGGTGGTCTCCGGGTAGATTGCATTTAAAATAGATCGTACCATGACCTGGTTCGGGGAAGACATGGCCCCTTTCATCTCATTGTAAACAACGCCTTTATAAACCAGTTTCAATGAATCCGTATCTTGTGTATCATCTGCCGGTTCAAGGCGGTGCCCCTCCTGCTTAAAGCTAAGCTCATCAATGGTGGGGTAAAAAGCAGAATCCAGATAAACATCCATTAGATTATAAAAATCTTTTCTGTTCTGAGTGGAAAAAGGGTACATGGTCCAGTCGGATGAAGTAAAAGCGTTCATGAAGGTGCTCAAACTCCTTTTAAGCATAGAAAAGAACGGATCGCGTACAGGAAATTTACTGGAACCACATAAAGCGGTATGTTCCAAGATGTGGGCGACACCGGTTGAATCGGAGGGAACTGTTTTAAAGGCTACGCTAAAAGTATTTTCTTTATCACTGTTGCTGATATGAGCGTGTCTGGCGCCTGTTGAAGTATGTTCAAGAAGATAAAAAAGAGAATTGATTTCTCTAAGTTCTACGGCATGTTTTATAGAATAGCCATAAACAGTGACGGCTTCTTTAAGATCCGGGTTGTTCTTATCAATAGACGTATTCATGATAGGAGCACCTTTAAGATTCCATTCGTATCAGACTAAATATCAAAATAAAATTAAGAGGCAATATAAACGCCACGTTCCTTGCGAACGATTTTTCCCGTTTTATGAAGCCGGTAAATAATATTGCGAAGTTTTTTTTCTCCAAAACCAGTTCTGTCCTGAATCTCAGAAAATCCTACCCCTTTTCTGAACCTTTTGATAACTTCAAGTGCCATATCGGAAGAAGTCATGGTAGATTTTTCGGCGGCAGATTTTACAGAGGGCGTCGATCTTCTTTTGGCATATAATTCAAAGGACCTGATAGCCTTATCAAGTCGATCCATCCTGGCCATAAGTTTGTCGACATCTTTCTTCGTCGGAATATTGTAGTATCGTATGAAGAACTTGACCATTGCATCAAAACTTACAGACTTCCCTTTTCTCCTGGCCATGTGATCCTCCTTCTGCGTAACTCTCATCATGAGTGTTTTGGGATTCGCCCACAAAAACCTTTTTATGAGTTCAGCAAAATTTGTATAAAAAGTCAAGTTATACAATCGCTTCGCACAGGGTGAACACATTTGAATCCCAATGGAGAGAGAACGCTCCACGACGGCGTATATCTCTTTCCAACCGACTGAAACTTGTGCTTAAGCTCCCGTAAGCCCGGGGCTAGTGTTAAGATACCCTGAAACTGAGATGCTGAAACGGCAAATTGTTATGGTGTCAGCCCCTTATGCCGCCCATGGCAAAAAATAATGAGCCGTTGAAAATAACGACCTTTCATGATACCCTAAGACGAAAACGAATTTTTCATGCACGAAAAAGAGATGAAAAAAACAGAACAAGATTCTAAGGCTAAGAAAACAGAAAAGTTTTTTAAAAAAAATAAAATCCGGGAATTCACGAAACAGGTAAAACAACTTCACGGAGATCCCCATTATGTCGCTATGGGAATGGCTATCGGAGTTTTTATAAGCATAACTCCAACCATGCCGTTTCATACGGTCATCGCTGTTGCCCTGGCGTTTATTTTTCGCGGGAGCAAAGCTGCTGCGGCCCTCGGCGTTTGGTTTTGCAATCCGCTGACCGCTCCGCTTTTTTATTGGGGAAGTTATAAAGCGGGGATGTTTATTCTGGGCGATTCAGGCTCATTTAATGTAAATTTTGAGTCGATTTTAGAACTTTTTAGACTGGGAGCGGATGTTACAATGGCCATGATCACGGGAGGCGTAATACTGGGAATTTTACCGGGTATTTCGGCTTACTTTCTAACCAAAAAAATTTTTTTAACCATACGATCGCGTAAAACATGAAAGAATTTATTAAAGCACTTTTTTGTCTATAGGTATGACATCTCCTAGAATCCTACTTGCCGCCCACAATATCCGTCCCAAAAAACAGCTGGGCCAAAATTTTATAATAGATCCGGCGTTTACAAAAATGATTGTAAATCGGTCCGGAATCTTACCTGAAGATGTTGTGCTTGAAATCGGAGCAGGCCTGGGCGCTCTGACCATTCCTTTGGCTCGTAAAGCGAAGAAGGTCTTTGCGGTTGAAAAAGATCAAAAAATTATCAACATCTTAAAGACAGAGATTCTGGCCAGCGGTCTTTCAAATACGGTTATCATTGAAAAAAACATATTGACGGTTGATATCGAAGTTCTGGCAGAAAATATCGGCCGAAAGATAGTGGTGATGGGCAATCTCCCCTATAATATTTCTTCCCAAATTCTGGTGCAACTTGTAAAATCCAGAAAAATGGTGAGCCGGGCCATTCTTATGTTTCAGAAGGAAATGGCCCAACGCATTTCCGCACAACCTGATTGTAAGGATTACGGACGGTTAGCGGTTATGCTCAGCTACTGTTCTGATATAAAAAAACTGGCTGATGCCAAGGCGTCTCTTTTTTTTCCAAAACCCAAAGTCGACTCTGAGATCCTGGAATTAAGATTTAAAAATAAGGTGGTGCATCCAGCGCGAGATGAAGCATTCTTTTTCAGAGTTATCAAAGCGGCTTTCGGAAACAGACGGAAAACCCTGAAAAATGCGCTCGCCGCAAGCGAACTCAACATTGACGCAAATACGGCAAAGCATATACTGGAATGTTCGGGCATCGATCCCGTTCGACGGGCTGAGACGTTGAACACAGAGGAGTTTGTCAAGTTGAGCAATCTCCTATTCAACTCTTATCCGACATAATCGGAACATTTAGGGTTTATTGGGTTTCACTATAATGGTTGCTGCCCGATGGTTATCCAGGTATTTTTTTGCGATATTTGAAACTTCTTCTTGTGTAATAGATTCATAATCTTTGTTTATCGTCCTGCTCCAGTCAATCTGCTGGGGATATTTTTCAGAGCCCGTTAGTACCGTTTCGAGCCAGTAGTTGTTTTTTCGAAGCATATCTTTAATGCTGGTGAGCGAGGGTGCTATGGCCCGGTGCAGCTCATCCTGAGTAAAACCATCTTTTACCAGGTCTGATGATATTTTTTTTACTTTTTTTATCAGCTCATCTGCTTCTTCGGGATCGACATAAACCCTTGCCTGAAGAACCCCATATCCCGGATAAACACGACTCGGCCTGTTAAAAGCGAATGTAGAATAGGCGGCCCCCAGCTTTTCCCGTATCTGCTCACGAAGCCTTTCTGAAATAATTGCCGAAAGAACAGATAAACGGCGTGTTCGGCTGATATCCCATAAATCTTCTGTCGGATAGGCAACAACGATCAGCCCTTTTTGGATTTTTGTCAAAGCAGATATCGTTTTTGATTGACCGACAGGGAATAGAGGCAATCTTTTTTCTTTTTGTTCGTTGATGATAGGTTTCAGGGAAAGATTTCCAAAATATTTAGCGGTTAATTTGATTGTGGATTCGATATCAAAATCTCCCACAACAGACACTTCTACATCATCATTTCCAATCGACTGGGTGATCCACGATCTGACATCGTCAAGGGTCAATTTGTTGAAATTTTTATAATCAGGAAGGCCAAAACGATTGTCTCCTCCTGCAAGAAAACGAACGCCGGAAAGTTCCATTCCGCCGTCGATTGAACTGGAAAGCGCTGTATATTTCTGCCTGTATAACTTCAAAGAACGCTCATAAGCTTCTTTTCTAAATCCCGGGTCAACAAAATGGGCGTAAAGTAGTTCGAACAGCAAGGGAACTTCATGCGTCACCGTCTCTCCTCTCAACAAAAAGCGGTCTTCACCGACACGGAAAGTAACGCTTGTATTTTTTCCGGACAAGGCCCGTTCAATCTCATCTCGTTTGAGAGCTCCGAGACCGCTTTCATTAACCACATTCGCGGTTAGAAGCGCGAGACCCGGCATGTTTGACGGCTCACAAGATTTGCCTCGACCAAAAGCAAGATTAACGATTACCTGATTGGCCTTAAAATCGGTTTTTTTGAGATTCAGACGGGCACTATTTTTAAAATCCACCTGGACAATTCCAAGATCAGGAATCTTTTTTGTCCGGATAATTCGACCTTCTTTTTCAGGTTCCGGAAGGTAAGGGAAGATTACAGAGTTCTTTTTGATCGGCCTGGATACTGCAACAGACCTGCTATTGAAATAAGCATCCAGTATTTGAGTTTCAGGATCCGTGTTCATACCGGTCAGCTTTGCATTGCCGGTGACGAGCACAAGGCGGTCATCAGGCGGCCATATCTCCTCGAATGCATCATGTACATTTTTTAATGTTACTGAGTTGATTGTCGAAGCAAAAAGTTCTTTTTTCTGTTCAGGGGACATAAACACGCGGTCTGTGTTTAGACTCCATATGATGTTTCTTGCCAGATCATGGCTGTTACGCGTTGAAGCCTCTTTAACTGCGTTATCGAGTTCTGAGAGAAAATCCTTTTTTACTCTGGCAAGCTCAGGTTCCGTAAAGCCGTATTTCAAAGCCTTTCTTAATGTTTGTTCGATTAGGGAAAGAGAATCCTTCCAATTTTCCGGATTACAATCGGCTGAGATCTCGGCATAATTAATTTGATGCAGAAAAATTCCGGAACTAATGGAAGCCGAGGTGAAGGGCATGTCGGATTTCCTCGCCAATGTGTCGAGACGATGCTTTACAATTCGATTTGCCATATATTTGATCAAGCGATTCTTTTGAAAGTCCAAAGAATCGGTTTTTGACGGAACTTTTTTTACAACTTCGATGCTTACCGTAGTATTTCCTGATTCCTTTTCAAGGTGATAAAAAGGTTTAACGCCTTTATGGTTTATATCTCCAAACTCAGGAACGGTTCCAGGGGGGGCTCTGGGCCCCAGGGAGGAGAATTTGTTATCTATGAGCGTTGCTGCCAATTTTGCATCAAAATCTCCCACCAACACCAGGATCATCTTTGCAGGCCTATACCAGGTATCATAAAAATTTTTCAAGTCCCTTCGTTCTGTGCTTTTGAGCACTTCTTTTTTGCCGATTGGAAGTCGTTTGGAGATGACAGCATCTGGAAACTCAAAGTTGATGGTTGAAATATAGGTTCTATAAGATGCCGAGTCCCTGGTTCTCATTTCGGATAGAACGACCCGTCGTTCCTTTTCTACTTGAGATGGCAAGAGAAGGGCGCCTTCAGCGAAGTCTTTCATGACAACAAGACCATTTTCCAAACTTTTGCCGTCCCCTTCCGGCAACAACATATCATAAACGGTTTTGTCAAACCCGGTATGGGCATTTGCATCGGGTCCAAATTTCATGCCGATACTCTGGAAATATTTCACCAGTTCTTCGGGCTGAAAATGTGTTGAACCGTCAAAAAGCATATGTTCCAGAAAATGAGCCAATCCTTGTTGGGTGTCCGATTCATATATAGAACCTGCCAGAACATATAGATGCATGCTCACTCTGTTCCTCGGGTAGTGATTTTCCATTAATACATATCTGAAACCATTGGGCAATTTTTTGAATACAAGGGTGGGATCGGGTAGAAGATCGCTCTTTTCATGGGGCCACAGAATCGAAGAATCCGTCTCTTCAAGTACTTTTTGGGATCCGATCAACTGTACAAAATGATCTTCAGAAACGACCGGGTTTTTACCCCTATTGAAACTTTGATCGATAGAAGAACAAGACAATAAAACAACGATCATGAAAGCACATAGTGATAACTTTTCCGGAAAAAGGGCAAAGAATTTTTTAAACACCGTTATTCTCCTTGTACATAGGCTCTTTGACTAACGCCCAAAATGCGCGCAGACCAAATGACGATTAACTTTCTGTGTATTAAAATGGTATAAAATCATGAGTTATATATTGAAGCAGCCTGCAGCCCCGCAAAAGGGGATCTGGTAAGCCCCCGACAAATCTCAATTGGGGGTACACATCAACAGCCCTTCAAAAAACGAATATCCAGTCCATAAAGAAGATAAAACAGATTTTTCAGATATCAAATCCAGGAGATATTTAAGATTTTTAAATTACAAGACAGAACCCTCGATTTTTGTAACATTAGGGTTTCCTTTATCAATAAAGCACAAAGCCTTCCATCTGCCTGTTCTATCATTTCAGGCACACAGAAGGCTTCCTTCGCACGACATCAGGCCGGCTTTGTGGACTTAATCTTTATAGCCCTTCTACGGGTCACATAAACGTTATTTTTTAAAATAAAGACCGCGTGACTTAGCTTCGATTTTACCTTTCTCTGAGAGTTTGTAGAGCGCATTACTCAGCTGTTTGGCATTAAGGGCCAATTTTTCTTTGAGCTTAGCAACGGTAACGCCTTTCTTGGTTCTTTTGATGGAATCAAACACTGCATCCAGTACGGTCAATTGTTTAGGAAGAGCTGCTTTCTTTGCCGGAGTTTTCTTTGCCACGGTTTTCTTTGCCACGGTTTTCTTTGCCACGGTTTTCTTTGCCACGGTTTTCTTTGCCGCAGGAGCAGGTTTGACAGACCTCAGCGCATCAACCTGTTTGGCGATTTTTTCAACTTTCTTGGAGAGAGATAGAAGTGATTTGGCGATTGTCTTCAATTGATCTTTTACCTTCTTCATTAAAATTTCCTCCTTAATGAGCAAAATTAATACTATTATTTTGTCTTCTATATATAAGTTATTCAAATGTCAACCCAAAATGAACGCAGAGAAAACGACCGTTGACCGTAAATAATAATTACAGCTATTGACAAAGAAGCAACCTTGTGACAGATATTTTTTTTGAAAAATTTATCTGAAACCGCCCGCAAACGAAATGACGATGTATAGTAAATAAGGATCACTTCCTCTCCGAGCTGTAGGCACTACGAGCCGGAAGCCGATTAGTTGTAGTTAATTTCTTCTTTTATTAAAAAAATGAAATTTCGCATTGAATATAAAAAAGAACTCAATCCTTCCCAATTTCAAGCCGTCAATATTACAAAAGGCTCTCTTCTTGTCATTGCCGGAGCAGGGAGCGGGAAGACAAGAACCCTGACATACAGGGTGGCACGTCTTGTAGAAGAAGGCATTTCTCCAAGCACAATCCTCCTATTGACGTTTACACGCAAAGCAGCTCAGGAAATGCTAAAAAGGGCCTCACGGCTTCTCGATAATCGATGCGAAGACGTTGCCGGCGGAACTTTTCATTCTTTTGCCTATTCTATCCTGCGAAAATATGCTTCCAAAATAGGATTCGATCATGGTTTTTCTATTATCGATCGATCTGATTCCGAAAGCCTCATCAGCATGCTAAGAAAAGAAATGAAAGGTGTATCAAAGTCGGGTTCTTTGCCTCGGAAGCAAACCTTGGCAAATATTTTCAGCAGGGCTGTTAACAAAAACTTATCCATTGAAGATATCATCTTTGACGACTATCCTCATTTCAGCCGTCATCTTGAATCCATTCATGCCATCTCCAATGCATACCGAAAACAAAAAGCAGAGCATAATTTTTTTGATTATGACGATCTTCTGATATATTTGGAAATGCTTTTGAAAGATCACCCTGACGTCTGTGACAAAATTTGTTCGACCTACCACTATCTGATGGTCGACGAATATCAAGATACAAATAAAATCCAAGCGGAGATCGTAAATCTTCTTGCCGGTAACAACAACAATGTCATGGTTGTCGGAGATGATTCCCAGAGCATTTATGCTTTCAGAGGCGCAAATTTTGAAAATATCATAAGATTTCCCGAAATCTTTCCTGGAACCCAGATAATTAGATTGGAAGAAAACTATCGAAGTGTCCAGCCGATATTAAAACTCACCAATATCATTATCGACCGGGCTAAACAGAAATATTCTAAAACTCTTTTCACGCGAAAGTACGGCGGGTCATTGCCCTTACTTGTCAATGCCGGGAGTGAAAACAGGCAATCACAATTTGTGGTTGAAAGAATTCAGACACTTAATCGCAACGGTGTGCCGTTAAATCAAATAGCAGTCCTTTTTAGAGCAAGTTTTCATTCTTTTGATCTTGAAATCGAACTGAACCGGGAAGGCATTCCTTTTATCAAAGTCGGTGGTTTTAAGTTCATTGAATCTGCACATATTAAGGATGTTCTGTCCCACGTCAGACTTCTGTTTAATCCCTATGACAAGTTAAGCTGGTATAGAATACTTCTCCTTTTAGACAATATCGGCCCCAAAACCGCCCTTGATATTTTTGAGTCGATTTCAGCTGAACAATCAGGATATGCCGGATTGTTTAAAAAGAAACTTAAAGCAAAACAATCAAAAAGTCTGGACCGACTCAAGAATCTCTTTTCTAGTATTGATCCATCCGCAATGTCAGTTGTTCGATTGGGTGAAGCTGTTGTTAAATACTACACTCCCATATTAAAAAACAAATATGATGATCATCCAAAACGGGCAAAAGACCTTGAGCACCTTTTGACCATTATGGAACGATACGATAATCTTGAACGTTTTTTAACCGATATGGCCTTGGAGCCTCCGAATACGAGTTCCCATGACGGTTTATTTACAGACAATCCTGATGACGACCGCCTAATTCTCTCCACCATTCACTCTGCCAAAGGCCTTGAATGGCACGCGGTTTTTATTATATGGGCTCTTGACGGACGATTCCCGTCGACACATGCCGTTCATGATGAAAAAGCTCTTGAAGAAGAGTTAAGACTTCTCTATGTTGCAGCCACCAGGGCCAAGGAACACCTTTTTTTCACCTATCCCAGGACAGTTTATGACAGAATCTCCGGAAAAGTTTTAAGCCGTCCGTCCCGTTTCCTTGATGATATCCCCGATGACATTCTCGAAAAGTGTTCGACGATGACATTTTAGCTTTTTGAAAATATGGATCATCTCCAACTAAATTGGAGAAGAACCTATATAATGAATTTATCAAGTCACATAGATTTTTAATTGAAAAAAACATCTACAGAGAAAGGATTTTCCATTCACAGCTTAAAGGAGGCCATTGAATCGGAATTATAATGATTGATGCATAATAACATCATTGCCTGAAATTGCCAGAAGCAGTCCCCGGCGATTGGTGGCTTTTGCCACCCGCAACCACTTTTCTTTGGTTAATCCCCGTGCCAGAGTGGTGAGCAGGAAGGGCACCTTTTAGTTTCTTGCTTCCTTTCATAAGCATAAACTGGCGATGGTTGGTGAAGGCAAATAGAAGATGGCCGTTGGACAGTAAAAAGTTGTAACCACCCGGATACTGGTCAATCATTTGCGAAGTGCTGTTTAACAAGGTATTGAAAAGCTTCTCAGGCTTTGCATCATGCCTGTGATGGTCTTCCATACGGTCCCGGATGTACTCAAACGCTCTGGCCGAGTCGCTTATGGCATCTTTAATTGCAATGCCGCTACTTCGATATGGCTCAATGGCCGGTGCCTTGCCGTTATGTGCAAAAATCCAATCATGCCCACCGAATTTTAGAACAAAGGGATGGGCATGGCACTCGTCCACAAGCCCGCTGGTCCGGAAACGGAGATGGCAAATGATAATTTTGCTCTTTACGATACGGGACAGCCTTTGAAAACTGTCGTGTAATTGGCCTGAGTGGAAAATCTGTTCAGCCGATCTTTCAACCAGGGCATGGTATTTACGAAAAAAACCAATGCCCCAGCCATCCATGTTCTTTTTGGCCCGAGCTGCAAAAATCGGCAGGAATTTCGGTGCCGAATAATCTTTATTGGCAGACAGTGCAAAGAGGTCACACATTTCTTTTCAAATCATGTTGCAATTTTATGCCTGAAAACAATTGCAGAAGCTTTTCTATTACTCCAAAGTCCCACTTTGTGATACTGGATGCTTGATAGCTAAGGAAATGGAGTGCTTGTAATATCCAGTATCAAGTATCCAGAGGCCAGAATCGAGATCTCCCGATGAATCGGGATTTCCGCTTCACCCCAACTAACATCGAGCGATCAACAATCCGTATCAAACCTCACCTGCATATAACACATCCGGACCGGCAATCACCAAAAGCTCACCTTGGGATTGTGGGTCCGGTGTTATGGGGTGCCAATCGGTACGACTCAACCCTTCTCTGACGGAAGTAACCAGCAGAATGTCTCCCATACTTTCAGACTCCTTGAGAACCATCAGCTGCCTAAAGTTACAAAAGGCAAAGAGAAATGATTCATTGGCCAGAAAAAAAGTGTAATCCCCGGGATAGTCTTCCAGCAGCTTTTGGATAGCGATGCGCAGGGAGATGTATACGCTGATATAAGGGTTTTTGCGGTTCAGCAATACCAGTTGATCTCTTAAATATTCGAAAATTCTGGCCGTATAGACATCGGCTTCCAGGCATTGCTCTTCGGTGGAGCAATATCCTGCAATGCTTTCAACAACACCGATCTGGGCAAACAACCAGTCGTGATCCAAAAAGGTAAGCTTGAAGGGATGAAGTTGAGCACTATGGCGCCCGCCGCTTTTGGGACAATTCAGATGCGCAATGATGATCCGACTGTCAATGATCCGGGCGAGTCTCTGGAAGCTTTCATGAACTTGTTGATCGCTGAACACCTGCTCCGCGGATTTTTCCACCAAAGCCTGATCTTCGCGAAAAAAACCGATACCCCATCCGTTCATGTTTTCACTGCCCTTTTCCGCGAAGATAGGCAGATACTTTTTGGGCGTATAGTTATAGCCTGCCGAGATGGCCAATATGTCACACATGGTCACCTCCAAATTATTGTGATGTTTATTAATTAAACAATTTTATATGTTTCACTGGCTGATCTGTGCTAGTTGGCGACTGCTTGATGCGCTCCTGATAGCCGAACTTTTTGTAAATCTTATAGATGGTTGCCAGCCATTTGTTTGCTTCAGAATAGTAATAGATATCCGGAACGTGATTCTGGCTCAACTCAATAAGGAATTGGGTAAAAATGATCCATTGGATGGCCTCATCTACCTTTTCCAGCAGGGCTGAGTGATAGCGAAATTCAATAGTGGAGCGATACCAGTAGGAATGCAGATTCAGACCGTGGTAGCGGGTCTTGTCGTAGCGTGAATTCACACCACTCTTTATATCGTAGCGGTTTTGAAGCGAATACCAGAGATCTTTGATTTGGCAATTGCTGCCGCCCAAATCACCGTCGCAAACATCCAGGAAGGCTTTCACGTCAATTTCCATGGGGCGACAGGTTTTGGCGTTTTTGCGTTCTCCCGGAATAAGCAGATAAAAGAGATCTTCATAATGGTGAACGATATGTACAAGCTGCTGGAGTTCTTTACAGTTGTAAGCGTCCGGGTCTACCCCGTGATGAACATGCATTCCGCAACTTGCATCGATATCAATTCCTTCAATAGCTTTTAGAAATTGGAAAGCGTTGAAGACTTCCACCAGTCCTTCCATGCCGCTTAAGATCGGGCTGATCAGTTCAGCACCACATCTAGTGTGTCCTTTGCCTCTTACGGAAGAATCTTGCTCAAAGTGCCACGTGTCCCGGCTGGCACCAAAAGACAGATTGTAATCCTTGAAAAGATCCAGAATGTGGCGCCCGTCTTTAGCGCGGGAGGAAATGCAGTAAGGCTTGATGATACTATTATCCAAGGGTGTTATCACATAGTTCAGACCGAAAAATTCGATCTCCACACCAAAGGTGCGATCGGTAAAGTTTTGGAGCATGGGGTACTGCTTTTTAAGCCCTACAAACAGGTCATCGTGTACTACATTCGTCAAGTTTTATCCTTTCTTCTTTACCGGACAAACAAGAATCAAAGACCAAATAGATCCGGTTTCCCTGAACCACAATTGCACACCAAGCGGATAGACGGCAACGGGTAAAGTGATCTGAAATTTTGTCTTTTAATTTATTGAGTAATATATCCTATCCAAAATTGTCAAATTTATCAAGGATATAATCCTCGAACTTCAGTTTAACCGCCCTTCTTTACAATGATCCGGGCATCTGCCACCCGTATTCCATCCGGATAGGCAAATACCGGATTAAGATCGATCTCGATAATTTCCGGATACCTCTCGGCTATCCGGACCACCGCCATCAGGCAGTCGGCCATGGCCTGTTCATCCATCGCCGGCTGGCCGCGATGGCCGGTAATAAGGCCATAGCCCTTGATTTCACGTATCATAGACAGCGCCTCATCCTTGGTTAAAGGAAGAAGTCGGATACTGACATCCTGAAAGATCTCCACCATAATGCCGCCAAGTCCAAACAAGATAATTGGACCAAACTGCGGGTCACGATTCATCCCCACAATAACTTCCATGCCCGGCGGGGCCATCTTGCTGACCAATACACCATCTATGTGAGATTCAGGACAATTGTTGTTGATGGCTACCAACAGGTTATCGTAAGCTTCCTCCACTGCATCAGCAGAACTTAGGTTGAGGTGCACCCCCCCGATATCGCTCTTATGCAGGATATCAGGAGAGCTGATTTTTAGAGCTACCGGGAATCCCTGTTCTTGGGCAATTTTTACAGCAGCGGCCTGGCTGTTGGCCAGCGCGAAATCTGTGCAAAGAATTCCTTGTTCGGAAATCTTCGCAAATGCCCGGTGAAGTGGCAATTGCCGGCCGGCCACAGGAACCGTAAGCGTTGGTTTCTGGGGCACATCCAACGTTTTGCGTTCGAGAACTCTGGCCAGTGCTTTTATTCCCCGTTCTGGAGTGGGGAACACCGGAATTCCTTTAAGGTGCATGCGCTCACTTTCATAACGTTCGACGTCGGCTCCTCCATAAAAAATAACCAGCTCATTGGCATTAGGAGTTACAACACTGGAGGCATCTTCCACCGGATCTCCAAAAATCACACCCAGTGTATCATAGTATTTGCGGGTTACCTCAATAACATCGCTAAACATCTGAGCGGTGGCATCTCCGGTAAGATCAATGGGGTTGGCCTTTATAGCATGGGCCGGAATGATCGGCGTTATCGCCTCCACCAGTTCCTCGGGAAGGGGAGATGCGTCTAAGCCTTCTTGTTCAGCCTGGTCTGTTGCCAGAATAGCGGCACCTCCGGATGTGGTTATAAAAAGAATACGATTGTCCTTTAGGTGGTTTAAGATAAGCCAGGGCCTTGGCATAGTCATAAAATTCCTCTGCTGTGTAGGCCCTGCAAATGTTATATTTTGAAAAGAGGGCCTCATAGATGGCATCAGCTCCGGCCAAAGCCTTGGTGTGGGACTCCGCCGCGACTTTTCCTTTGGGCGTACGGCCGGATTTTGAGAACCACCAGCGGTTTTTTCAGCTGCTCCACCGCCTGAATGAAACGCTCGGGACGCTTTATTCCTTCAATATACGCTGCTATCACTTCGGTGTTAGGGTCCTGGTTGAAATAGGCAATAAGATCCGCTTCATCTACATCCGCCCGGTTGCCCATACTGACAAAACTGGCAGTTCCCAGTTTGTCCTCGGACAACCAATCCATCATTGCAGCACCGACTGTTCCACTCTGGGATATGAGTGCGATTTTTCCCTGGTAGGTCAGCAGGGGCCAGGACGCACACAAGGGGATGATGGGGATTGTTCACGCCCTGACAGTTGGGACCGATCACCCGAACGCCGAATCTTTGTGCCGCCTCAATCACCTGCTTCTGGAGTTCTTCGCCTTCCTCACCAGCCTCACTAAAGCCTCCGGTAATGATCACAGCGCCTTTCACTCCGGCTTCACCGCATTCCTGAACTGCCTGGGGTACAAACCTGGGCAGGAATGATGATAAAAGCCGTGTCCGGTGGCTCTGGGATATCTTTGACGCTTTTGTGACAGGTAAGATCGAGAATAATATCGGCCTTGGGATTAATAGGATAAACAGCCCCTTTAAAGCCGCTGTCTATGATGTTTTTCAGAATCTCATGGCCTATTTTATCCGGGCTGGTTGAGGCACCGATGACGGCCACACTTTTTGGTTTGAGAATTGCATCCAACTGGCGTATCGGATCCGGTACTGCCATGGTCCACCTCCAAAATTTTTAATAAAAAGTTGTCAGGGGCCAGGGTTTAATACTTAAATAATTAACTGTTAAAGCACGATTAATTGTCTAATCTGTCCCTGGTTCCCTGACCCCCGACCCCTCGATCCCTGATTCTATCTTCCTGCTTTTTTTGCCAGGCGGCTATTAAACTTTTCAGCATCGATTATAAAACGATGGTGTGTGGCCTCACCGATCTTATCCACATCGTCAAAGCCTTCCACTTCAAAAGCCAGTTTGGGGCCGTCCACTGCGGTCAATTTAGCACTGAAGCGAACCTTCATACCCAAGGGTGTCGCAGCCATGTGTTTGAACTTCATTCCAGTTCCTACGGTCTGCTGCCCCTCAGCAAGGTGGGCCAGTACCATATCTGCACATACTTCCTCAATATGCCCGACCATTGCTCGCGTTGCATATACATTGGGGACATGGGGATAGACTTTCTGTGCAGACATTTCTTCAGTGGTTTCTCGTTCGATTTCATGTGTCATGCCGACTTTCAGTTCCTCGGACATCGCTTATTCCTCCGTTAATGGTAAAATTCAATAGTCAGTAACTCCACAAAGCCTCTACTAAAGGAAAATCAATAACTGAATAATATTCTATTTTTTTTGCCCAAAGTCAATAATCATTTTCCCGAATCCCCAGTAATAACATCCAGTGGAACGGCGGGCCTAATTCCCAAACATGAAGGCCAAGCTTTCAGGAATCACTTAAAAAAGGTTGGGCAGGCCAAAAAATCTCCGGGCGTTTGCAAATTTTGGGTATTATGGTATTTCGATTCCAGACTCCGCCACAATCCCGAATAGGGTTTCCCGTAGATGTGGATGGCCCAGCAGCTGCTCTCCGGTTCCAGCGAGTGTTATTTTTCCTTCCTCGACAAGAAACGCTTTGGTGGCCACCCTTAGGATTCGACGCACATGCTGACCGGCTAAAAACAGTGTAATACCGTGACGTCGGATCTGTTTTAAGTTGTCGCAAAGCCGATTCACATCTTTTGGAGCCAAACCGAGAAACGGATCGTCCAGAAGGAGAAGATCAGGATCGCTCATTAGACCGCGCGCTATGGTTAACATTCTTTTCTGGCCTCCGCTCAAGGTGCCTGCCATCTGCCGAAGTTTATCCGCCAGAACAGGAAAGATTTCAAACACCAAGGAAAGCCGGTCTTTCTTTTTTTCTCTGGCAATATAGGCACCAACCTCCAGGTTCTCCAAAACGCTCATGAAAGGAAATACATTCATTCCTTCGGACACATAAACAAGACCCCTTCGGACCACTTCGTGCACAGAAAGCGTCTGAATTTGCTTATGGTGATAAATGATTGCACCCTGGACCGGACGCAAAATACCGGCAACCGCCTTCAGCAGTGTCGTCTTGCCGGAACCGTTGGCCCCGACAACCGAAACGATCTGGTTGGCGCATATCGTTAAATTAAACTGTTTTAGAACATGAACGTCACCGTAATGAACATTCAGATTACAAACCTTTAATATCGGTCTTTCGATTTCCATAATTTCACCCGGTTTTTAGGGGTCTGGGATCAGAGGCCAGGGGTCAGCCTTTTGGTTTTATAACTTCTTTATCAGTTTCCTGATCCCTGGCCCCTGAAACCTGATCCCTAATCGTCTTCTTCATCCTGGTATCTCATGCCCAGATAAGCTCGGAGCACTTCCCGGTTTTTCATAACGATATTGGGCGGACCTTCTGCGATTTTTTCTCCGTGATCGAGTACCAGCAGGCGGTCAGCAACTTTTAGGCTCAAATTCAAAAAGTGATCGATAATCAAAAGTGTTACCCCTCTTTCCCGAACCCTGTTGATCAACTTAATCGCCTGTTTCACCAAAACAGGACTGAATCCGGCCGCCACTTCGTCCAGTAAGAGAAGCTTCGGACGGGTCGCCAGGGCCCGGGCCAAGTCCAGCCGTCGCTGTTCGCTGAGGGTGAGATCAGCGGCAAGAGCGTCGGCTTTGTGAGCAATGCCGACGATGTCCAGGAGTTCAAGGGCCATTTGTTCATCTTCCGGCCGGGCGTAAAAAGAAAATCCTTTACCAAAAACTTGTCCTGCCAACACATTATGCAACGTACTCATCCGGGAAAACGGACGGGAGGACTGGAATGTTCGACTGATTCCCAACCTGCAGACGGCATGGGGCTTAAAACCTGTAATATCCTTGTCTTCAAACAGGATTTTGCCGCTGCTTGGCCTTAACCGTCCGCTGATGAGATTGAACAAGGTCGTTTTCCCCGCACCATTGGGCCCCACCAGGCCCACAATTTCTCCTTCATTAATCGTGAAATCAATGCCGCTCAGCGCGCAGATGCCGTTGAATGTCTTACTCAATTTCTGTAATTGCAATACAGTCAAGATACTTTCCTTAAACTACCCCAGAAGCCGGCCGGCAAAAAAAGTACCGTCAGGATTAACACGACACCGTAAAGAAACTCGTGTCCCGCCGGGAGCAGGGGATGAAAAACAAATTGATCCAGGGGATAAATGATCAGTGCGGCCATGGCAGGTCCGAGAATTGTAAAGCGTCCTCCACAAATTGCAAAGATCATGGGTATGGCTGAAAAATGAAGCCCATAGACAAGACCGGGCTCGATATAACGGACCAAATGAACGTAACATGCGCCGGTGACACCGGTAAAATATGCACTGAGCAGCAAAGATAACAGGCGATATCTGTTCGCAGGGATGCCGACAGCTTCAGCAGCGATCTCCTCCTCACGGATGGCCTGAAAAGCCAGACCGAGATTGGAGTTAAACAAAAATCTCACCAGACCCAGTAACACAATGGAATAGGCAAACACAAAATAATAGGATGCCATAATGCTGGAGCTGAAATCCACGGACCATGCCCCAAGGTTCAAAGAGGGGAGACCGGGCACACCGACCAGGCCGAGAGATCCGTGGGTCAATCCATCCCAATTGTCTGTTATTACCCTTGGAATCTCTACAAAAGCCAGGGTTGCCAGGGCAAAATAAGCGCCTCTCAGGCGCAGGCAGATCAGATTCATGATCAGGCCGAGACCTGTGGCCAGCAATCCGGCCAAAGGGATGGTGAGCCATGCAGAAAGTCCATATTCAAGACTGAGGACCGCCGAACAATAGGCGCCTGCGCCAAAAAAAGCAGCGTGGCCCAGAGAAATCGAACCGCTTACACCCAGAATGTTCCAGGCAAGGGCCAGAGTAGCCAGGAGCAGGGCATGGGTAAACACCTGAAGGATATAGTCGTTGGATTGAACTATCAGCGGCAGCGTGATCAGGGCCAAAAGCCCTAAAACAAGGCCGACACCATAGGTCTTTATTTCATGGGTTCTATTTTTTTGGGGGAAAAATATCATTTATTTAATCTTGAAAACCTGGTCCTTCCCCGCGTGGCGGGATCTAAGATGGGCCTTGCCTGTCCCGCATTTCAGGAGTCAGAGTTCTCTGGCTCTGCCTGAAGAATCGCTGCAAGAGTTTGAAGTGAACTAAAGTTTAAAGTGAGCTAAAGTTAAGGAATTCTGTCAATTATATAAAAACATCGGAGCGAGCCGACTTCGCCATAGTAGCCTATGGCTACGACGGCTGAAAGCGACACCATAACTTCCCCGTTTAATACGGGATAAATAGGCACTTTAGATCACTTTAGGCATTTTCAAATTGTAATGCTTTAACTTTTATGGTTCTCCTTTTCCGAGAATGCCGTGCGGTTTAAATGCCAGAAAGGTGAGCAATAAAACAGCAGCAACCATCTCGCGCCAGCTTGCTCCCCAGAGTATTACGGCAAAGGATTCTGCCAGCCCAAGAATCCAACCGGCAAGAATAATTCCGCCCAGGCGGCCGACACCCGCAAAGATCGTAATGGTAACGGCAAGCAGAGTGATTTCGTGTCCGATGGATGGATAGAGGTAGTGGGTACAGCCGTAAAGCGGTCCTGCCAGACCGATAAGGACAGCACCCAGGCAGAAAGCGAGTGTCCCCATTACCGCTACATTGATTCCGGCTTGAGCTGCCGCTTCCTTGTCCTGAATGGTGGCCCTCAGCGCCTTCCCCAGATACGTTCGGTGCATGAGGATGTAAAGAATGGTGATCACAGTCAGGGACAAAAAAAGAAGGGTAAGCTGACCATAACTCAAATAAAAGCCGGGCAAGCGCAGACCCTGGCTCAATGTCGGAATTCGAATAAGTCGGTAATCACCTGAAAACCAAAAGAGCATGGTGTTTTGAATCAGGATGGCCATACCGAAACTAAGTACGATGGAATTAAGCTCCAGAGGCTCACAAAGGCGGGCAAATAGGCGCTGCAGTCCCAGACAGATCAAAAGTGTTGCCAGAATGGCCACCGGAAATGTTAACACAAAAGGCCAGGCCAATACTTTCCAGAGCCAATAAGACACATATCCGGCGAATACCACTAGCTCACCATGGGCCAGATTAAAATTTCGGGTTACCCCGAAAATCAGGGAAAATCCCAGGGCAATGAGGATGTAAAAGGAACCCAGCGAAATCCCGGAAACAAGGGCTGTGGTCCACATAAGCTAGTTTCTCTGCTCCCATGAAGGCGTTGGGAAAACAGGCTGTCCGGAAGCTCGATCCGGCGGATAGACAACCACAAGTTTGCCTTTTTGGATCTGGACAACCACGTGGCGATAATGGAGGGGATCTCCATTTTGGTCAAAAACAAGATGCTCCATCGGCATCGTCAGGTCGAGTCCGGTCAATGCCAGGCGGATATTATCACCTGTAAGCGCCTGTCCATCACTCACCACCGCCTGCATTGCGGCAATAAGGGCCTTGGCAGATGTATAACCGTGCATGCTTGTGGTGTTCGGCTCCCGTTTGAACATTTGGCGAAACTTCTTAACAAAGTATCTGGAAGTTGCTTCGGTACCCGGTTCGGTGATTCCGGGATTCCAGGCACAGGTGCTGTAAAGATAGTTGGCATCTTCACCCATGGTTCGCATAAAATTTTCATATGCAATACCGAAGGGACCGATGTATGCTTTGGGAGATACCCTGTTCTCTTTGAGTTGACGTACCAGAAGAATATGATCCGGAGAGAAGCCGCCGGAAACGATGACATCAATCTTCATTCCGGCCAATTTGCCGATAAGTGGCGTAAAATCAGGGGTGCCCGGACGGAATTTTTCAATCAACCGTATTTTAATGCCATGGGTCTTAAGACAATTTTCGAGATCCCGGGCCAGCTCGGTGGAACCGGGTGTGGCGGAATGCAGGATGGCCAGCCGTTGGGGTTTAAAGCGTTCGACGAGAATTCCGCAGAGGGGTTCAGTAAAACCTTGAAGCCTGGAAACTCTAAAAAAATAAGGATTTTCGTGTTCTACAAGTTCTTTTTGCAAACTTGCACTGGCCACATAGGGAATCCGATATTTTTTGGCGACTGCAGCGATTGGGCCCACCAGGGAATCGACATAACCGCCGGTCAGTGCCTGCACTTTTTTCCATCCACATAATTCTTCAGCCCTGGAGATGGCAACATCCGGCCGGCTCTGATCATCCCGTGATATGAGTTTCAGCTGCTTTCCGCCGACACCACCGGCCTCGTTGGCCTCTGCGATTGCCACTTCAACGCCTTGATGGATTTCAATGCCCTGTTTTGCCAGCTTTCCGGAAAGTGGGTTGATTTCGCCGATTTTAATGGTTTCGGCAATACTTAGGTTGCTCAAAAAAAGAGAAGATAAGAAATAGAAAATGATAGAAAGGCGTTTGAGGAGCGGGAACCAAAATTTTTGATGAGTTTTGGGTTTTGATTTCATGGTGAAAGCCTTTTAAAAAGCTTACAGGGGTCAAGGATCAGGGATCAGATTCTTTTTTCAATTGATTTTCTTAATCCGTTAAGCATTCTACCAATTTCAGCTGTTTTATCCAATAGTTTTTCGGAAATCTCCTTGTCATTTGATAGCAGTCTAATACTAAATCCATTGCTTTTTGCCAAACTTCTAAATCACGATAACTTTGAAACATCACAATTTTTGTCTTTCAATCTCTGATCCCCGGCTCCCGAAACCTGACCCATGATCTACGACAGCATCACTTTGGATCCCACACTGTTGAGTAAAAAGCTTTCGGGAAATTCTTTTTGAAACCGATGCATCGCTTTCCAGCCCGTACAGTGCATGGGCATCAGCACATCGGGATCTATTTTTTTCAATGCATCAACCGTTGGATCATGGAATTTTTCGAAAAACGGACCGGACAGGTGAAATCCTCCTAAAACTGCATGGATTTTCTGCTCTCCGGTGGTTTTTTGGGCAAACATCAATGTATTGACAATTCCGGCATGGGCACATCCGGAAATCACAACCAGTCCTTTTCTTTTGAGTTTCATGGCAATGGACTGGTCGTCAATAATCGGATCTTGAACCAGTTCGCCGTTTTGTTCTATGAGGGCATTGGGCATGCCTTTTTCAAAAGGGGTGATTCTTTCCACTTCGCCGGTGACCATAATCATATCATCAGCGAGAAAGGTGGGTGTTTCGCTTTCTATGATGTCAACGTTTTTTTCGTTCAGGTCATCTTTCACAACCGTTCTGGGCCAAATGCTTTTGGCTCCATCCGGACGGCGCGTATAGCGGGGGTATTGGAAAATGCCGGGGTGCAGTACCAGTTGAATGGTATGGGATATTTTATCGAGAATGCCGTGCAAAGTACCTGTATGATCCATATGCCCGTGACTTAGGACAATGGCCTCTATTTCCTCGATGTTCACCCCAAGTTGCGCCATATTGTGCAGGACCCCTACTTTTGTGTAACCTGTGTCAAAGAGAATGGTGTGTTTGTCTTCCCCCTGATAAACCGTGACAAGCAAAGAGAAACCGTGTTCAGCCAATAAAGTGTCGGCGTTGATTTTGCCTTCCTTTGCCAGGGGGGGGCGGATTATCGTATCGGTGCTCGGCAGCAACAGATCCACGTAATTGTCCATTAACGTGGTAACTTCAATGCGATCCACAGTTTTTAACGAAACAGATGCATTTTCATTCATGGTTTTTCCTCCATTTTGTGCTGATTGTGGTTTATACAAACCCCCTATTGCCGATAACGATCGAATGAAAACCCACTTTAATGTTTATGTCAAAAAAACAAGCATGTAAAGAGATTTATTCTATCTTGAAAGATCCGTATTCCAGGGTAAGATGCTGCCACAAATAAAAAAAACCCCCCTCACTCCGAAGAGTGAGGGGGGGAATCATTCATTGTTTTGTCCTGCGAACCACTAATTTATTTAGGCGGACGCAGATGACGTCTCAGGAGCTTGCCCGTGGGTGTGCGCGGCAGTTCACTCCGGAACTCAATGGCTCTGGGGAGCTTGTAGATGGCAATGTGTTCCTTCAAGAATGTTTTGAGTTCTTCGAAGAATTCATCGCTGCCTTCCTGACCTTCTTTCAGAACCACAAAGGCTTTGGTGATTTGACCTTTTTCCGGATCCGGAATACCTACAATACCGGCTTCGGCGACTGCCGGATGCTTTTCGATGGCCTCTTCCACCTCGGCAGGACCAATTCGGTAACCGGAACTCTTGATCATGTCGTCTTCACGGGATACGAAGAAAATGTTGCCGTCTTCTTTCATGTAGACCGCATCACCCATCTGGTTCCAGCCGTTGACCACACCCTTTTTCTGGGACTTGATGAGGCGTTCATCCTCCACATAAGGCTTCCAGTACAGGCTTCCAGAGGGGCCCTTTAGAACCATGCTGCCAACCTTTCCCGGTTCGCAGTCATTCCATTCCGGGTCAACCACCCGCACCTCAATCCCGGGCAGCGCTTTGCCGATGGAGTCGGGCATCGGCTCGGGGTTCATGGTGTTGGACGTTACCAGATGGAGCATTTCGGTGCCGCCCAAACCTTCCCAGATGGGCAGGCCGGTCAGTTTTTTCCATGCCGATAGGGTTTCGGAACCCAGAGCGTCGCCGCCGGAGGTGTAAAGACGAATTGAGCTGGTGTCGTAATCCTTGAATTTGGGGAACTTCATCAGAGCCCGGTAGCCGGTGGGCAGACCGGTAAGAATTGTGATTTTGTGTTTCTGAATCAGGTCCAACATGTCCGGCGGTGTAAACTTTGGAATCAGAGATATGGCTGCACCGCCTTCAAAAGGCATCAAAGTAAAGGTGCCGAACCCTGCGGCAAAGGAAACCGGGGCGGCTCCGCCCAGAACATCGCCGGGTTTCATATTGTAAACATGCTTGTTGACCAGTTTGGTTTCTATAACAATCGGTTTTACAAAGTGCACGCAGCCCTTGGGCATGCCGGTGGTACCCGAGGTATAGAGCATGATGCCGATGTCGGTACCTTTGAGCATGGTGGGTTCCAGATCAGCGGAACCGGCTTCGAGCATCTCTTCATAGACCATATTGCCCGCTGCCTTAACCTCGTCGGCTTCACCGCCGATGACGATGACCTTGGTACCGAACTCGAATTTGGGTTTGGCAGTCTCTACCGGCGGCATCAGCGGGGCATTGACAACAAAAAATTTCATTTCAGCATTGTTGGCCACAAATGCTACTTCTTCACCGGACCACAGCGGAGAAGTGGGCACCGGAATAGCGCCGATTTTCTCGACGGCAAAAATGGCGACAACGGCCTGGATAGAGTTTACCAGCCGGATGCCGACCCGGTCCTGGGGTTCAACCCCGGCATCTTTGAGGCTGTTTCCGAACTTGTTTACCATTCCCTGGAGCTGGGCGTAGCTAATGGTCTGGTCCATGAACTTGATAGCAGCATTGTCACCTCTGCCTTCGCGAACATGACGGTCAAGCAGAAAATCTGTAAGATTCAACTCATCCGGAGTGTCCGCAAACTCCTCCGGTACTGTGTATTCGGGCCACATATCCTTTGGTGGTAGCATATTTTCCGGTATTTTACCCATAGATAAACCTCCCTAATTTTATTATTGTCTGATTAATGTAACATGTGCCTATTTCTCAATACCCGAGGGTATATTCCCATTTTAGCCTGCAAACATAAATTAAGTTTGATTGATCTGACATCGATTGTTGCTGAATTTAAGCATGGCAGGTATTCGAGTATATGCCCAAGGCCAGTTTTTTTAAAAGTTCACCTCCTTTCCAAAAAAATGTTGCAACCGATTGTAATATTTTTTCGTAAGCCTCACGGCTAAAAACTGGATAAATATCATTTTGGAAAAGCTCTTAAACATTTGCGTATAAAATATCCATAAATAAATTGCAAGGTAAAAAAAGTATTTGTTTTTGAAGCACCTTTATCGTTATCCAAACCCGTAAAAACAATTTGTTTGAACACGCCTTTTTTCAGGGAAACCATACTTTATCATGTATTCAAAAAATCTTTTTATCCATATATTGTATTATGCGCCATAATAAACCGCTTTCAAAAATGTTAGGATATCTGCGTTCGATTTTCCTTTGCCAAACAGGGGGTTAAAAGGACCAAATTTATAAACCCTTGAATGCCGGGGATATAAAACGAATTCAAAATCTTTTTTGAATTAAATTCATTTTTTACTCTTGACAAAATATCTTAACAGGTCTAAAAAAAGCTTTGCGCTGAATAACATTCACTTTTTACCCTAAACAATAACTCAAACCAAACATTATATTCGCTGAATATAATTCAACCATAAATCAGGTCTCTTTTTCAGTTAATTGTTTCAAATCGTTTTTTATCTTATTGCCTGAAGGAGGTGATGTGAGATTCTTATGCTTTCTGCATGCAGCAGAAAGAAAAACGACCCACCGAGATTTAATGCACTACATTAAAATGTACCGATTGGCTGTCGGCACGCCCCTTATCCATTCAAATACAAAGGTCGTTTTAAGGGTGTTGCCGGTAAAAGCCAAATTTCAAGGAAAGGAGGTGGTAAAAAGTCAGCGAGGAGGAATTATTGCCGTTCCTCTGATACTGAGATTGACTCTGGATAAATTCTTAAATGGAATTTAAACTATTTTGGAGGTAAAATATGGCAGAAAAAAAGGATATTGAAATAAACAGTAGGCTCGACACCATTGGTCTTATGGACATGGATGTCAGGCCGTACCCGGTCACACCGCCGCCTCCGTATGAGGACGTAAAACCGGTGTACGAGAAACGGAAGGCGCTGGAGTTCTGCGATTGGTCCGAGAAAAACTTTAAGTTCGCAGATAGATACCTCAAAGACGAGTCCCTGTCACACCTCAGGGTGCTGGATATCGGGCTCTGGCGGTTGGGTCACAAGTTTGCCACGTCTTTGTTCGGCGAATGCGGTGCCGAGTGCGTCTCTATCGAACCACCTAGCGGCGACCCATTGCGGAAGCTGACGCCCTTTGGCCGTGAAGAGTACCTGCTGGAAAATCAGGAAACCGGCGAAAAGTGCGGTATGGAGTTTGTCGCCGAGACGGTGAACACGCACTGCGTCACCCTGGATGTGGAGACCGCAGAAGGCCAGGAAGTCTTTACGAAAATGGCGGCCAATGTCGATGTGTTGATCGACGGGATGCCCCCCGGATACATGGATGACCTGGGTATCGGCTACCGGCAGCTTAAAGAAGCCAACCCCAAGATGATCTATATCTGGGTCGGGGTATTGGGCCAGTGGGGCCCCTGGAAGGACAAGCAGTCCAAGTTCGGCCAGTGGGAACTGGAGCCCTTTGGCAGCTGTGCCAATGCATGGGTGCACAACACCGGTTTGGCCCAGGACCTGCTGCCTCGTGGTAAGGGCGGCGATCCGACCCGTTCGGGTATCGCGCTGGCCGACTATGTGGCCGGCTGCCAGTCATTCCTCAACGCCTTGGCGGCACTTTACTGGCGGGACGAATTAGGAAACTCCGGCCAGATGATCGAGTGCACCGGTGCTGAAACATTGATGGACATCATCGACTTTGATATTACCTGGTACGGATTCAATGCCAGTATCAAAGGCCGATCCGGCGGCTGGGACCCCAACCTGAACCAGTATGCCTGGAACCCCTGCAAGGACGGGTACATGATGATCGGCGGGCAGACCGACAAGCTCTGGTACAACATCGGCTTTTGCCTTGAGCGCGATTACGAACAGTTCGGCCGGCTGATCCACGAAGATCCCTTCCTCAAGGAGGTGGGGGCCAGGAACGCCCTGCACGCCCTGATCAAGGTCTATACCGTGACCACCCGGTGGCTCAGAGACCAGAACAGGGTCGAAGCCGAAGCAAAGCTGATGGAGTACCAGCTTGCAGCAGGGCCGGTTATGTACATCGACGAGGTCGCTGAATTTCCGCACTTCAAGTACCGCCCCTGGCAGTATGTCCAGGAGACCGTCTACGGCCCGCTGCTGATCGCATCGAGCCCGGCCTCCTATCAGGTCTATGCGCCCTCCAGGTGCAAATGGATGGGCCGAGATATCGGGTTTGACAACTATGAAATTTACATGAAATGGTGTGGAATGAACCAGACCACGGTCAATGAACTAAAACAGAAGGGGGTGATATAATGGCAAAAGACCCAAGAGTAACACGCATAGAAGACTTGCCAGGCCCCAAAAGTCAAGGCGAGATGGAAGAGTTCAAAATGCCCTACGAAGAGTACTGCAAGAATCTCTTTGACGTGGGCAACGAACACACCAAGCCCGCGGCGCTCAAAGGCCTCAAGTGGCTGAGCTGTACCATGTACATCTTCACGCCTCATTCTGTGGCCAACCTTGCCGAACATGGTGCTCAGGTGGTCAAGATCGAGATGCCGAGGATGGGGGATGCCATGCGGCATACCTCTCCGTTTAACGAGTGCTATTTGTATCCGCTCCATGACACCCGTCCCACGACCGGAACCGGTCTCGGGTTCACCAACGCCAACCCCAACAAGTACTTTGCGACCATGGACTACCACATTCCCGAGATGGTGGAAGTCTTTTACTCGCTGGTGAAAAAGTTCGACGGGCTGACCGAGCTGTATCGTCCGGGAACCATGGACAAGTGGAAGATGGGCTACCGGCAACTTTCCGAAATCAACCCCCGGTTCATCTATGTCTGGGGCGGCGGTTTCGGATACGGTCCCAAGATTTTCGGCGGTTCCTACGACATTCTGGGCCAGGCCCACGCCGGATTAGCTTCCATAACCGGTATGCACGAGTACATGGGCGGTCATGCCACCAAGCAGACCAACTGGGTCATTGACTGGCAATCCGGCAACCTGATCACCAGCGCAATCCTGGCGGCCGTTCACCATCGCCGCAAGACCGGGCTGGGCACCATGATCGAATTCTCCCAGGTACAGGTCCCGACACGGATGCTCGGACATACCTTGCCAATGTACGGCAAGTTCGGTGTCGTGCGCCAGCGCTGGGGCAACTGGGACACCCAACTGTCAGTGCACGGCATCATCCTGTGCGGCAAGTCCGATTTTCCGGATGCCGACAACCCGCAGGACAAGTTCTGCGCGCGTTATGTCATGATCAGTGCTTTCCAGGATGCAGACTTCAAAGAACTGTGCGCCATCACCGGCATGAACGATCTTTATGATAAGTATACATCTCATAATGAACGGGCCGAAGGTGAAGCTCAGGTTGAAATCTACACTGCTCTGGAAAAATGGGCCGAAGACAAGACCCGGTCCGAAGTTGCCAAGACCCTGCAAGACGCCGGCATTCTGGCCGAACCGGTCCGCAATGACCGCGAGACCTACGAAAGCCCGCACTTCAGGGAAAGAGGCACGGTAAGGTGGTTGGACGATCCTTTGTTCGGCGATATGCTGGTCCACTGCGGTTACAGCTGCGGACATATGGAAAAAACCCCAAGAAGGATCAACTGGCATTGGCGTCCGGTAGGTGCGGACAATAAAAAAGTCTACCAGGAGTGGCTCGGTATATCGGATAGCCAGATCCAGGAGTGGTATGACAAGGTTTGGATATAAAAAAGGAGGTGGTATAGTGTGTGATATAATTTGGTGTAAAGAAGAAGTGGATGGAAAAGACTGTGACACCATCAACTACCTCGACCCATACTATTTCTGGAATTGGGAAGGCAAGATCGCTTGTGCCGGGTGTGGTGCGGTGTACTACGTCCACATGATTAACGGCTTCAATTACAAGGGCCCTGACTTAAGACCCGGTGAGGAGCACGACATTAGGCCGCTGTATGCGGACAAGCCGTACGAGGGTTATGCCAACTACAGGCCTGCTACCGAGGGCCGCACCCGACCGTACCAGTGCATGCCGAGGTCTTGGTTGACCGGTACCGCCGACATGTGCAAGTTCAGCATTCGGGGACGGCCGATGCGGGGATGGCGTCCACAACCGCCGTCAGCCGGTTTGGCCGGAAGTTTCGGTTTTAACTGGGATATTCAGAAACTGTCGCCCGAGGTATGGGAAGAGTATCAGCAGAAACTCGCTGCCGGCGAAGTATCCGACTGGTAACAAAGAAAGGAGTGTCTTATGGCAGAATTAACACCTGAAGAATTTCTGGATACCATCTTGGTTCCGGAAAAATCGAGTGATCACATATGCTGGGCCTGCACCGGCTTGAAGCCGGTTCTCAAGGGCTCCAAGTTTCCGCCCGCAGACATTATCGGCTGGTGCAAGAAGATCCACTGGCCCCATTACTGGTGTGTAGCAGACTTCAACGTGGTCAAGAAGTGCTATGCCTTTGAAGACAAGAAGAAGAAATAGCATGGAAGAAAACGTAATCGAAGAACTCGACACCCTCAAGGCGATGCTCAACAACTGGAAAAGAGGTTTTTTAAGTTGGGCATCCCCTGACGGGGATAACGAGTATGTGCTTTTGGAATTTAACGAAGAGATCCAGAAGCAGCTTTATCCCTATGTCACAAGATTGCTTGAGACAGAACATCTCAGCGAACCCGAGGCCAGAGAGTTCATGGATTATTGCTATGGCGAGGTTGAAGATCTTCGCAACCAGTTAAATAAAGTGGAAACCAACCAAAGTAAAAAGGAGGTTTGATATGCCTGAATTATGTCGTGTGGGTATCTGCGGCTTTGATCCCATGCTCGTCAAAGGATATACCGCTCAAAACATGAGAGCCATTTGGTGGCACATATCCGATGAGCTGTTTGATGAGTTTGACATGAAGCCGGGGATGAAGGTTTCCGGCGTACTGCTCAAGCTTTACGACGGCAAAGACGGCCAGGAGTTCTCTGCTCCCAATGAAAATTTTGAGTGGGAAACCAGCAAAGAGACCGGTATTGTTGTTTTGATTCCGGCTGATGTGGTACATGCACATAAGCTTACAGCATTTATGTTTGCCGATCTGCAAATCAATAATATAGACGGTAAACCCGTCTATCCCGGCGAAGAAAAGATAAGCAAGAAGTGGTGGCCGGATGACAAGATGAAATTGGACTACGTTCTGGACTATATCGGATAGCCATCATAAACCCATAACAAAAACCCTCTCCCCTGCTCGCGGGGGAGAGCCCAAATCGAAATTGAAATCCCCCTTTTCGGCTTGACCGGAGAGGGGGATTTTTTTGTAAATAAGCTTGTTATTTTAGCCTTTATATACTATTAACCCAACCCATACTATCAGCTATCCAAAAATTGTTTGCCACAAAGCCACCAAGACACAAAGCTTTATATATATTTTTCTTTGTGTCTTGGTGCCTTTGTGGCGGAAAGAAAGTTTTTGCCATTAAAACAAGAGCTTCAGATCCATAAAAAATCTAACACTTCAAACGTTTGTAAAGGAAACAAAATGACCGAAGAAACCAAAAAAGAAGAAAATCAAAAGCCTTTGATAGAAGATGAAAAACTGCCCGAGGAAGAGCCGGATCACCCGGGGTGGTTGTCTATTGCCGAGATTTTAAAAATATCGGATCCTGTCTTTGAAAACAGCAGGTTTCTGATCGGATATCACCATTCCAGCAACGTCTATGTGCTGGCCGGTGACACCCTCACCGTTGTGGACCCGGGGAATGATTATACCATTTTTAACGAGCTTGCAAAATTGGGGTACAATGTTCTGGACATCAAGAAGATCGTTCTCACCCACGGACACCGCGACCACTGCATGGGCGTGTTCGAATTTTTGAGAATCCCCCAGATCTGGGAAAAAAAAGAGATCGAGATTATCCTTCATGCCGCCGGTCCCATGGAATTTAAAAAAACGCTCCAAGAATACGGATTTTCTCTGACTGAAATCAAAGGAGGAGAAACCCTGGATCTGAGCGGCTTTGAATGGGAAGCGATCCACACACCCGGCCATACCATCGACAGCATCTGTTTGTATCACCAGGCGACCAAAACGACCATTACCGGTGACACCGTACTGCCCAACGCCATATCAGATGCTGACAAAGCCGGCGGCGGCAACCTGGAGCATTACCTGTACGGGCTCAGGCAGCTCATGGGAAAAGAGATTGAAAACATCCTCCCCGGCCATGACGTGCCGGTGGCGCGTACCGGTCGTCAGACCGTCGAGCAAACCTACGAGGCTCTGATGATGCAAGTCATCGACGTCAGTTCGGAGGATAAAATATCCTGGATGGAGGGGGCCTCGAAGTGTGCTGAACAAGGGCTTTTGGGAGAGGTCGTGTTTTGCTGCGACAAAGAGCTGGCTCTCAGACCGGAAAATTTGTACGCCATGCAGCTTAAAGCCTTAACCCTAAACGACATGGGCCAGTGTGAAGAAGCTATTGAAATTTTAGATCAAATACTGGCAGAGCAAGGCGACAATGCGCATGCCCTGGCAGCCA